>Ga0304730_1000271_pt1 | contig 45447 bp, 97 predicted proteins | sample M_130628_MF_Meta_FD_190474 | JGI IMG/M metagenome (GOLD analysis project Ga0304730, IMG submission 190474) | Freshwater microbial communities from Lake Montjoie, Canada to study carbon cycling - M_130628_MF_MetaG (v2) (version 2) | ecosystem: Environmental > Aquatic > Freshwater > Lake | place...
ACTTATTGCCATCAGCATCATATGTGCTGTCATCATCACCAAATAACCATTCTTCCAGCCCTGGGTCAATATTGTCCTCCCCAAACTGCTTTAAATAGGTTTTCTCATCATATGTTAAACTTTGCTTTCCATCCTTGTTAATCTTGTCAAGCAACTGATCAACATTCTCCCTATTCTCATTAATGAAATCTTTTACAACATTTGATATAATTTTTCTTAATTTCATATACTTTATTTTATAAATATATCAAACATTAAGTGGTTGCCAAATGTTGGTAATTCCAAATCTTTGTCAGATATAATCATATCCTCTTCTGGTAGCCCCCAATCAATATTCAAAGTTGGATCATTATATATAATACCACCCTCTGATTCTTTACTAAAATATGCATCAGTCTTATATATAACATCAGCCACTTCACTTAATGTAGCAAACCCATGTGCAAATCCCTTTGGTACATATAACTGATAATTATTTACATCATTTAATACAATACTATATGTCTGACCATAAGTTTTTGAAAATGGTCTCAAATCAACCACAACATCCAATATCTCACCCCTAACCACTCTAACTAATTTTGCTTGCATATTTGTTCCAGCTTGGTAATGCATTCCCCTCAATACCCCATACTTTGAACGTGAATGATTATCTTGAACAAAGTGATGGTTTATGTGGGTAAAAACTACATCAGCATGGTAAGCCTCCATAAAGTATCCACGCTTATCCCCATAAACAATTGGTTCAAAAAAAACCAAATCTGCTATGTTTGTGCTAAATCTCTTCATATTTTGTAATCTTTTTCCAATAATTCAAACAATTCATTCACAGTCCTTGGCCCATCAACATTGGATGGTGTGGCTCCCCAATTTATATCATACATAAACCAGTTAATCCACTCCAATCCAATGTTATTATAATGCTTCAGCATTGTATTATTGAATACATCAATTATAGTGTTTAATAATTTCTCATCTATTTCACTATTATTCTGATACATTTTAAAATTGTTCAGAAGAGTATTAAATTTTTTCTTGTCCATCTATGAAATATATGCCCTTGATGTTATTGATGAACAATTCTTAAAACAACCTTGTCCAGCGCCTTCAATATATCCTATTCTATAATCAATATGCGTTCCAATACTATATGGTGTTTCAATACCACACACAACGCAAATATCCTTATTAGTTAAATCAACTGGTTTCAAACCATTAGGTATTTCTGGCATACTATGGTATTCCCAACCTTCTGATCCATCATATTCCCACCTAGTGAACCAAGTCCCATCTTCAAGCCAAATAGTTCCAAATACTTCTTGCAAACCAAATCCTCTATCATATTCATAGTCAAGAGTATCCAAAAAAGACTGGTAATCTTCTTTAGTATGACCAACCTTTAAAATTGATTCTCTTACCTCACTATATCTGCTGATATCTACACACTTAATGGCTTTACCCATAACGGTAGCCAAAAATTCATTCTTTGCATTTACCATATTATTATTTTTTTTAATTGTTATAGGGAGGAGGACTTTTAATCCCCCCCTCCTTAAACAAAATTACTTTGAATTAGTTTTAACTATTTCATTTTTCAAATCATAAAACAAATCAATCAATTCAGAATTAACAGTATCAAGCCTCTTATCAAGGTTATCTGTATCCCTCATACTTGTTCTAAACTCATCAAATACATCACGTTTCAACTCTTGTATTCTGTTATCCAGAATGTCAAAGTTTTTTTCAGCCACTCTGGATGTTCTGTCCATTATGTGGGTTTGTGTTGATTCTGTTTCATTCATAAATGATTCAAAACTTCTTTTAAGCATTAAAACCATTCTTAAACTCACTAATGAAACAACTGAAATTGCTACTGCCAAAACAGTTAGCATACCATAAAAAAAAGATAAAGTGTCCATAATTTTTAATTTTTAATAACTTTAATAATTCCATGAGATAAAACAATACTAACCTTTAGTGGATTTTCCATAATATTGAGTTTTATTTTGTTTGATGCACAAATATAAAAACATATTCCGAATAATGCAATAGCATTTTAAAATTTTAGTTAGTTGGGTTCAACTGCCCAACTATTTCTCTACACCTGTCCCAAAAGTGCTGGTTATTATCAACCATACTTCTAAATTGTTCTATCCCAAAACATTTAACCTTACCCTCAAACATATGTGCATCAGTATAGAAATGTAAATTACTCGCAGTAGTAAATACAAAGTGTCTAAAGTTCTTTGGATTATCTAAATCAAAATTAACCCCCATTAACGCACCAGCAGATACTATATTAGAAATTTGATCCTTGTTTGATGTTAAAAGATGCTTGGAATTACTCCTAAACTTAACCTGGACAACACATTTATCTCCAAGCATATTAACACCAATCCCATCAACACCTTTATCCTCATAGGGTGGTATGGGGCTGTATTTATATACACCTACCCTATTGTCAGTGGAATATATAGATAAAAATAATTCAACAAAGAACTCAAATGCATCCCCCTTATACTTATTAATATCATATCTTATTGGGTCAATCTCTGCTTGTTTTTGTATTCTTTTTATTAACCCAGACATTGAATTTACATCAACAAATAAACCAGTTAAGTCATGTGATGTTGTAATAAATTGATGTTGCATATTATTTGGTTAAAATTTGTTTCCAAAAATCTTTACGGAATAATGACAATATTTTAGGATACAGAATAGGATTACCAGCAGTAGAAACAAATTTAGTCATTTGTGTTATTTTTTTAACCTCATCTGTATTTATTGCCTTTTCAATAATATCTAAATCATAATCATAAACTGCAAATGAGAATTGGGTCAAACCATAAATACCCTTCTCATCTCTCATATATGTTGGATTTGCACCATTACCAAAAATCATTTTTTTAATGTTAAAATGCCCCTTGTCAGCACAACTTGAATATTTAAAAGTTGGCATGCAACCTTTTTTTATTGAATATACACAAGGATACTTAAACTCATCATCCTTGTTTTTTTTAATATATGGCTTTCTAGTTTCATATGCAGAATAACTATGTAAAACATTTACTTTTTCTTCATAATCATTAGCCACTAATGAAAAAATATAACTAAACATTCCATTAGGTATAAACTCAACATTATTTAAACAATATTCCTCAAATGAACCATCAATACATTTTATTTTTGTTTTAACATTATTAATGTTTGATTTATTTATTAAACAATAATAATCAAAACTAGTTGTTGCACCAAATGTTTTTTTACCTTCTTGCGAAGAGTTAATTGATAGGTATAAAAAAGTTTTACTCAACATAACTTTTTGCACCTTTTTAAAACCCCCATCAACATTTCTCCACCCACTTGGATGTACCATATTCAAATACCCACCATAACTCAATAATGAAATTGACTTCTCAACAAATTTATCCCATAATGAATGTGTTTTTCTATCCCCTTCTCTTTGTGTTTGATATGGCGGATTAGCAACAACAATATCAAACTTATCAACACCCCAAACATTCTTCATATGTTCATCAAACTTTTCATCCAGAAATGAACCACAATATGTATTTAAAGCATAGTTATCTTCCCTATCAAAAGCACAGTGATATAAAAACATATTCTTTACTTGCAACTCACAAACATAAATCATATTTTCAATAATATGTTTGTATCTATCACAATCATTAGGTATTACATCTTTTAATCCAACCATTAACCGATCTACAATAATGCAAGGAAATGTTCCAATACCATTACAAGGATCCAACCATTTAAGATTGGGATTTAACCAAACATCATCTGGCAAAGTATTCAACATATCATCAACCAGAGTAAATGGTGTCATAACCTCACCAAACCTTTTAACCTCAACATCAACAATCTTTACATATTCACGTAGCATATTCAGAATATCTTTAGAATATTGAGCACAAGGTCTTTGTGGGTTATTATCTACAATATTTTTATAACCACTAAACAATTCCTTATCATCACCAAGAAAAGCTAACATTCCAGATCTTCTTTTTGATTTTTTGGTGTCAGTTAATACCTTTTTTTTAATACCTGGATATTTAATCTCCAACATATCCAAAATAATATTATCAACAATTTCTTCTTGATTCATAAGATTGAGTTTTAATTTGTTTGATGCACAAATATACAAACATATTCTGAATGTTGCATACTAATTCATAATAATTAATTTTTATTTTAACTTACTGCATATGAAAAATAATCATCAAAACTTAAACTACATATTCTTTCTAATTCAAATTCACTTATTACTTTAGTAATAATATCCCCAGTGCTACCATTCCTTCTATCAATTTTATTAAATGTATCCAAATCTTCTTCCTCACTAACACCCCTTGCAGAAAATTCACCCACAACATCTTCCTTTGGGTTAAAGCCAAATTCTCTCAACTCATAAATGATAGACCTCATACTATCACTATCATCTTCATTTGTTTGCGTTAGATATGGTAATATAACATAAGCATAAGGTTTTACCATACTATCTAAATCATTTGGACTAATTTGTCCTCCATCAATAAGTATTCTATCACGAGTATCAACACGAGCGCATCTGCCATATGTTTGAATAAATCTACTCTTATTTAACTCTCTTAAAGGCATAATTGTAGTTATTCCAGGAACATCAATACCCTCTGTTAAAATATCATAATGCAAGATAATCATTTCTCTGTTAATATCCTTGCCATAATCATTAAGAATTTTAAGGAAATTTTCTCTTCTAACCTTTTCACCATTTACAAAATTACCAACCTCTTGGTTAGATGAAATTGCAAAAATATCAACACCAATATTTCTTAATTCAATATATTGCTTTGATAATAAAAAGTTTTTTATATCATTTGCACCCCTTGTTGAAACTAGTATTTTTGGGTTTAAATTAATATGGTTTTTATTTAGGTGTTGCTTGTGTTGTTTGAATGAATTAAGTATTATATGATTAAAACTATTATCATATTCTTCAGACGTTCTAACACCTTCAGTTCTAATTGTATGAATACGAGGCCTAATCATTTTACCCCTATTAATGGCATCTCTGGGCAATAAGTTATAAATCACATCACCATAAGTATTAAAGTTGTTCATACCCCTACCATTTATAGAAGAGGTTTCACGGATGGTTGCTGTGAAAAAATAACATTTATTGCTTGGAATAATGTCCAAAATTGGATGAAACCTTTCTTGCACAAGGTAATGTGCCTCATCATTTATTATAATTGATATATCTGTATTTGTATTAACTCTTGCTTGTTCAATCTTTTCAGCAGAATTATATGTTGAAAATAATATTAATGGTGTTTTTAGTTTTATAGAATTTCCTATAATAGAATTTAAATCTTCTATGTTTGTTGAACTATATATATCATTAAATGGAATTTTAAACGCATCTAAATTTGCTTGGCTTCTAATACTTTCCAATTCAGAAATATCAATTGATGATCCGCTATGCACAAAATAATATCTGCATTCAATACCTAAAGATGTCATATGTTTATAATATTCTTTAAGCATTTGATATGACAGAATTATACGTGGCACATTAACAACATACATTCTAAATGTGTCTTGGTGTGATAAAATATCATCACTCAATATATTAGCCTGTATCATTGTTTTTCCAGTTCCTGTTGGCAAGCACAAAATACCTTTGTTATTATACTTGGTTGTTTCTATTGCTTCAAGTTGATAGTCGTAGAGTTTCATTGGTTATTTTTTTTGATGGACAAATATACAAACATATTCTGAATGTTGCAAATTAATTATTTAAAATTTATTTCCAAGATTCTTTTAGATATAAAAGCCAATCATGTGGACTTAACCCAAGTATTCTTTCATTTTCAATTCGGTCTAATTCAATTTGTTTCAATTCTAATCTTACATTTTCATCAATCTCAATAGGATTTACAAATTTACTAGATGACATAGGTCTCTTTCTCTTTGTTTTTTTTGTTCTGCTTGACATTACTCCCTTAACACCAGACTTTTCTACCTCTAGTGTTTCCAAAATAACAGTATCTACAATTTTTTCTTGGTTCATAATATTGAGTTTTATTTTGTTTGATGCACAAATATAAAAACATATTCTGAATAATACAATAGCGTTTTGAAATTATTTTTAATCAAAAGGAACACTTGTCCCCCTCTTCTTAACAACCAAAGATGACATCTCATTTGCAAAAAATATGCTCTCCTCAATATCCTTTGTCTCCAATATCTTTAATCCAAAGGCCGCAGTAAATGTATCACCAGCACCACTCACATCAATTGTCCGCATATTCTCCTTCTGCTTGTACTTTCTGTTATGGTATAAAACACCATCACCACCCATTGTAATGATAATCTTGCCCAAATACTCATCACCAATAATATCCTTGTTATTGTTATATTCAGATTCATTCAATTTCACATAACTAACCACATCCAATATCTCCTTGGTCAATTTTCTCTTGGTGTCCAAGATTGTTGGCTTATTTAATTTGCAAATATCAACAATATCCCCATAACTCAAATATCCCTTATTATAATCTGATATAATAATCAAATCTGTATTATTTAGTATATAGGATCCAATATTACTGATATAAAACTTATCAAGAAACTCCTCACCATCATCAATTCTGATGAATGTATGATTACTCTTATAATCCACATATCTGGTCTTGGTTATCTTTTTATCGTTGGTCATAACCACAACAAAGGCATCTTTACTAATGCTCTCCAGGTTGTTCCTAACGTTTAATGCCATACCCCCAGACCTAACCTCCTTAATTACTTTTAATACCGGGACAGGTGCCTCTGGGGATAACCTATCGCTCTTTGTGTAGATATACACATCTTCACAACTTTCACCAATAACTAATATCATAATTTTATTTTTTTAAAACTTGTTCCACATCATTAACCTTAAATCACGTCTAGTAGGATTGACAACTTGCCCAATCTGATCCTCCAAAACCTGATTCAATTTACTTGATATCCTAACCCGTAAGTTAATACCTATGTTTATTTGAGGTAGTTTATTGCGCAACCTATTGATGGGGAAACTAATTGCATCATAATCTGTTTTTTCCATATTTTCACAATTCATTAACATTTTCTATTTCAGTTATTACCATAGTCTGCGACCTAATTGGGATTGAAATTACGCGCCTAGCAATTCTAATCATTTCATCTGGAAGAATATTTCGCAACAACACAAAATTATTTGTTTGACATTCCACAGCTTTAGCAATCTTTTGTTTAATGTTTTCCATCTTTATTTAAATTCACTCTTAATCCCAGACACCAAACTTCTGGTAGAATTAAAAACTATTTGATTCACTATTGGTAGAAGAATTAAATCAAAACATTTTGTCCTTACATTTTCATCCATAATACTTGGCATTAGAACTCTTCTAAAAGAAAGTTCACTACAAACTTTGTCAAATATTTTTTCTTCTATATTTTTCATATATTAACAGCCTTAATTCCTGCATTTGATATCTCATCCTTAATTTCGTAATATGTTTTATCTCTTACATGACTACATAATTTTTTTGCTGTATTACTTTCAACTATATACTTTAAATTGTTCTCCAGCAAATACCACAATTGTTTGCCTATATGTTGCTTAACATTTTTCATAGTTTTAAATTTTCTTTTGTAATATGATTTAATTGTGGATAAGTTATCAGTAATTTTTCTCTAACATCATTAGCCAATTCAGTTTCCACATTTTTATTCACCGTAATATTTAATTTAATCTCAAGTAAATCCCATATTTTATTGAGTATTTTTGTTTTAACATTTTTCATATTTTTACGCTAGTTTTTACATCAAACAACATAGGTTCCACTTGTTCAGAAACTGACATAAGTAATCTTCTATATATCTCTATATGCAAATTAGTTTTTATTTTATTAAGCAACTCATTTTGAATGAACTTTCTGTTATATCCTGGTGGATTACCCCGACTGCTCAAGATTTCAAAAGAAATAACATCTAAAACATTTTTCATTTTTTAAATTTTTAGTATTAAAAAAAATGATTTATCATACACTCTATCTTGTATTTGTTCAAACATTGTATTACCTATTTGTTCAGATAATGGAATGAATATTCTTCCAGATACTTGCATATATAATTCATTTGATGTTTTCTTAATTAATTTATTCTGAATTACAGTATTATTACGCTTGCTAATATCTGTACGGATAGTCCATATATCATAACCAATGCTCCCTGATATATTTTGCATTTTTAAATTTTGTTAATATTAAACTGAATATTTCTCATAGTCCAGTTATTTTTAATTTAATTCCTTTTTTTTCAATCATAGGTATGACTTTTGTTTCATTATCCACCTGAATGCTGATGATACTAGGAACATAATCCATTGTTCTATAAACCATACGCATAATTATTTGGTTTACTTTAACTTCTATATCATTAACGTTTTTCATAGTTTGTTCTTCGTATTGATATCCTATATAAATTTTCATTCACTTGTCCATATATGGGAGATAATATATACTTTTGAGCAGTTATCCTAGACCAAGGATTATTGTGTAATTCTTTTGTAATTACATTACTAATTTCACATTTAACTTTGTTATTGACATTAAATATAATATCACTATTGACTTTAACCATAATATTACTCATAAATCTACATTTTCTGTTACTTTTATATACAATTTATCTCTCATTTAATCACATAATATATCACCTACTTTGTCCCATACTTTAATTCTTGCTGGGGTACTCACTTTCTCACTCATTTGAGAAATAAATTCATTTCCTACCCGGCAACCCACTCTGTCATATACATTCTTCATAAGTTTACATTTTGTTTTAATTGAGCCAATAGTTGATTAGATACCTGAACCCATACTTGATTACCTGTTTTATTCCATGCTTGATTCCATAATTTACCTTCCACTTGAGACACTATTTTACTTCCTACCTGCTCTCTTACTTTACTTATTATATTCATCATAACTTAGTATTTTCTATTAATAAATCAGATAATTTATACTTAATTGCAGATACTAATCCTAATTCAAGCATAAGTAATTTTTTGCACCAATTTATTTTGGTTGTGTTAGTTTCATACAATTTTTCATTTAATTGGCTATTTATTTCTTCACTTATTTTTTTATTGATGTTTATCATATTTTAATATTTTGTCTAACTAAAATAATATTAGTATCAACTGATCTCAATAATGGACTATAGACTTGTGCTGCCACTTGAAATTGAACTTTAATTTGAACCTGGGTATTGATTTGCTTATTTATAAACCGCCTAATTTTCTCCCCCACTTCCACCAATATTTGTTGATTAACGTTTATCATATTCATTTTAACTTAAAATTAACCAAAACTTGATTATGTACTTGGGTATTTATTAAATTATAAACTATTGTTCTGTTCTTAACAGCACAAGTTCTATAAATACCCCCTGGGACTTTGAAAAACATTATATATCCCAAATTAGCACTTAAAAAATCAGATATTATTGTATTGTTATTAATCATTTTTATTATGAATGTTTTTAAATATATGTGAAATAACACTAACTGTCCACCCATTTCCCAACATTTTATATCTATGTGAATCCAATAAACCAACATTTGTGTAATTGTCTGGAACTGTTTGCAAACGTTCACATTCCAAAGGTGTTGGTATTCTCAAATAGTCATCAGATAATTTTATGTTTGTTGATCCTGAATTGGATATTCCATGCCCAGATGTTGTTAATGTCTTTGACTTTCTTTCTGGTGGTCTAATATTACCCCTAGATTTGCTATAAGATAATGTCCCCTCTTTCTTCTTATAGAACCTCTCTGTGATGTTATATTTGTCAGCCACACTTTCCTCCATAATATCCCTTAAATGCAATCCTAGGTCATCTGGCTGCCCCACATTTGGAATATTTGTCCAGTACAATCTCTTCCTATCTTGGGCTGAAACAAGATTTGAATTTATCATTATTGGTTCAACACCCAAAGTATCACTTATTACCTTTTTCCAATAATCTTTCATCATCACATTCTCCAATAGAAAATATGTTGGGTTTGTTTCCTTTAATAATCTAACATATTCCCAGAACAAATAAGATTCACCCTCAAATTCAAATCCAGCTTCTTTTAATGACAAATATGATTCCAAAGATAATATCTCTTTCTCATCTTTTGTTGCCATACCTTTCATCTTCCCAGCAAAAGAAAATGATTGACAAGGCGAACCACCCATAATCAAATCAATTTTATCCAAATCCTTACCATTAACTTTTGAAACATCTCCCAACTGAATTGTGTTAGGAAAATTATGTTGGGTTACCTTTATTGAGTTCTTTTCAATTTCAGACGCATAGTATTTGTCATAATGAACATTAGCCCTATTAAGGGCTAACTGACCACAAGACATACCATCAAACAAGCTAAGTATATTCATATATATTTAAATTTTTAATTTAGTAAAATCTGGTATATTTAATTCATCTAATGCTGTGGTAGTGAATTGCTCTCCACTATCTTCACATTTATAATAATGAAAATTAATCTCAAATGTTTTATCCTTGAAAGAAATTAATCTATTTTCATTATACAACTTCATTTCCTTACCAGTTATTGGACTTTTCATCATATAAAATATTTGTTGTAAACCTAGCAGGATTTGAACCTGCGACCCCCTAATTAAAAGTTAGGTGCTCTAAACCAACTGAGCTATAGGTTTGTTTTTTGGTTGGCATAGCAGGACTTGAACCAGCAACCTCAATCGTATCAGGATTGTGCTCCACCATTGAGCTATATGCCAAATTAATAATATTGTGGACCTGGCAAGACTCGAACTTGCGACCTCAACTTTATGAGAGTTTTGCTGCTAACCAACTGAGCTACAGATCCTTTTAAACTATTGGCGGTTCGAACGGGACTTGAACCTGTGACCACATGCTTGACAGACATGCATTCTAACCAACTGAACTACCAAACCTTTTAAAATATTGTTACCACAACTGGATTTGAACCAATACAAACAGAATCAAAATCTGTTGTGCTACCATTACACCATGTGGCAATAAAAAAGAAATAAGTTTTTTGTCCCCATTTGAACATCATGATCCAGTTTTACCTAGATGATTTGAATTTCCTAGTTGCTGCTCAATTGGCCATAACAGAACATAGTTATATCAAACACTCAGTCCCTTGCTAAATATATCGCGAATCAAGCAAGTCAAACTTTACATATACCCTGGGGTTCCACCAGAGTCGTCACTCATTTCTAAAACATATTTCTATGCTTTGAGGTGAATATAGGAATTGAACCTATCTCTGAGGATTTGCAGTCCCCCTCCTAGCCTCTCGGACAATTCACCATAATTGGGTGTTTGACGGAATTCGAATCCGCATTTAATATGAGTCACAATCATACCCCGAAGGCCAATACGGGTTCCAAACACAGCGGTCTTATAGGGATTTGAACCCCAACTTCAGCATCCGTAGTGCTGTGTGCTGTCATTACACAATAAGACCAAGATTAATCATTCAAACATATCAAAACTAATACTCTTGTCGTGCATACTCTCTCTCAAAAGATTTCTAATACTACTTAAAGCATCAACTGTCTCTTGGCTGGTTGTGTCTGGTGCATATTTTACTTTTGCCCTTAACTCTTGGTCAACCTCCCACAAGACAGACATAATATCCTTGGCATTGGTGGCCAACTTAAAATCATTTAATTCTTCATCCAAATTAAACTCAATTATTCCTTTAGCCATAGTTTGTTATTTTAGTATGTGAGTTAAAAACTTTGATGCAACAAATATAAGCATAAAAATCCTAATTTCAAAACCTATTTTAGATATTTTTGCAATTACATTCTTCAATCTACAATTGATTGACATTCAGTAATATCATATCTTTTTATTTCTTTACCATCTTGTTCAATCACTAATTCTAATTGGTCTGAATAGTATCCATTATTATACCCATGCCCAGCAATTTTCACAGAATGTCCATGAACTGGTATCAATTCAATACCATAATCTGGTATTCTTTTGAAGAAATTATCATTAGTTAAATCAAACTCCAATCCATCAAATTCATCCAAAGTTAAATCCTTTAAATTTAATTCGTGTGCTTCACAACACTCTGTGTCATGGAATGAGTATAATTTAACGCCATTTTCAAACTCAATAGCACCATAATGTTCGCTTCCAATTCCATTCTTGTCAATTCCTATTACTTTTAATTTATTCATTGTTTTGTTATTTATATTAATTTATTTAAACAAGCCAATTCTGCTTCTTCATATGTTTCAAATATCCAATCCCCAGATGGTCTGTCATTTGGCATTGTATGGTGTTCTTCACCTGTTTTATGATTCCAAATCCAATAATTATAACCAAGTTTATTGCTATGCTGATTGCTTGTTGCTTAAATTGTGGCTTGCCAATCATGTTGTTCTCTAAACCATCTAAATGCAAGAGAGTTAACTACTGTTTTGTGAATATGACTCATAGGATAAGCATCAAGATATTCAACATTCAAAGCACTATCCTTCAATTTATGAGTTTCTGATAACCACTCAAAGAACCCCAACTTTTCTAATTCCTTATATACTTCCATTTTTTTAGGCATTTAAAATCTATCTGCCATTTTTCTAATAACTTCCTCATCTTCAGCAGTTAACTTCCAGTAGTTATCAATTATTTTGGTAAATTGTTTTACCACATCATCATCATTTTTATTTCTAACAGCCATTACATCATAATCGTTGATTGATTTTAATAACTTTTCTCTAAAAATTTTGTCCCTTTTAAAGTAGTAAATGATTTCATCTGAATAATCATCTAAATCAATTTCAGCTTCTATTGTGATATAACGTGACATAATTATTATTTTTTTTGATACACAAATATAAGGTAAATAAAATTACTATGCAAGTTCTTTCTTCAATCTTTCCAAAACATTTTGACTTGTATGACCATCAAAAGGAAATAAGGCTGTTGTTGTTTCTGGAACTTTAAAATCATTCCATCTATTTGATAGATAATGATTGGATATTTGCCCACTTGGTAATTTTGCTGTAACAATGAAATACCCCCCACCAAAACAAGGATCACCATCATTATGTTTCCAACTCTTATGTACGCTATGCTTTGTGTTTTGGGCTACTAGGCTTGCATCCAGGAACTCTTTATCTCCTTTTTGACTTGCCCACTCATTAAATAATAAAGCATTGTAGGCTGCTCTAAAATCATATAATTCCTTAAAGGTATGATACCCATCAGAGGTATCTTCTGTCACCCTATGATAATCCTCTTCCAATTTCTTGATGTTTTCAAAAACCTCATTTGGAATTGTGTAATTTGTAATCCTGGTACCATATTGGGAATTTATATGGTCACAAAAAATATCAACTAGTGTTTTATTACTCATTTTGTTTCTTTTTCTAAATTTAATTTATTTAAATCTTCGTCCAACCTTTTCATAAATGATTCCTCACCATCATCACCAGATACCAACCAATCAACCCTCTGGGCGTACACCTGGGCTATTTTCAAATACTTTACAGCATTCTTAAACTCCTCAATGATGTGAGGGGGATATTCATAATAACTATGTTCATCAAACCCCCAATCATCTTTGGGTTTATTCCCCTCTGAAATTTCCAAATTATTGCTTGCAATAATCTCTTCAATTTTATTAACAATATCATTAATACGATATTGTGCATAATCAAAATGTCCTCCACTCATATGTTATATTTTTTTTTGTAGTCAGGGCAGGATTTGAACCTGCAAGTATTATAGAACCAACCTGATGCATCCACACCAGTTAAGGAATTGAACCTAAATAAAATACCCCACTCTGGGTAAATCGGATTTGCACCGAAGCATTTAACATTCCGCCACCTAACTAAATTTGATGTCTTCCCATCAGTCAGGTAAGTTCTCCAGATTAACGGACTGAATGCCATATTGGGAGATTACCATTTCTCCGTAGTCAAGACAGGATTCGAACCTATGATAATCCCCATCAGCACAATGGTTAAAGCAGGGATTCCGTTGCTGTTGTGGCTCTGTCAAGCCAGTCCATTGTTTCGGAGCGTGTTCCAACTCGCCTCCTGACTATGTGTAGTTAGCAACAATAATTAATAAGAAGCAATATCTCCTTTACAAAATTCCATAAAATTAACAAATTGTCCGCTTTTGGCTAATTTAACCAATCCATACCCTTCAACATATATATGACCATCCACATCTTTATCTTTAAATGGCATAATATATGTCCAATCACCTTCAACTAATTTATGGAATTTTATTCCATATTTTTTAAATGTTTCTTGTACTAATTCTAAGTTTGTCATAGACCACATTCTTTATTTTTATTTTAAAAAGCAGTCAGAAGAGGAATCGAACCTCTATATAGGGAATTACCCGACATCCACGACCTTCCATCGGACTCGAACCGACCTTGTACCAAACCTGACTATTTAATTTCCTCTACAAAGATAAGCCAAAGTTTCCAGACTTCCAAATATGTTTTAAAATTTTTTCATTCCATAATTGATGGCAATGAATTTCTCATAATTTATATCATTTTCATCACATATTTTAATAATTTCTCTTAATTTACGACTAACTTCTGAAACAACTTCACCTAATTTGTTTGCCTCATCAATTAAATTATCAATCTCTTCTTCTATGCTGGTAGAACCCCCTTCTTCCCAATCAATATCATATAGGATATCATCATCTAATCTGATATATAAAAAAGCATTAAATTTACCCCCATTACTTTCAATTTGAACATAAGATAATACATCAATTGTATATAACTCAAAAAGAACAACATTTGGTTTTATTTTTTCCACAGAAAATTGGATGCCCAAATCTTTTAGATAATCACCTACATTTTTAACAATATTCATAATAATTTATTTTTTTATAACTAAAGCATATGTGAAATACCAAACCACTAAAGATGGTTGGGCTTCTGAAATTTAAGTATTCAGAATTTTGGAAGTTTCATCGGTTGTGCCAACTAAAGTTGGTCTTATTTCACCTCCACTTCTGTAATCGTCAATCCCTGACGATATTATTTTATATCCTTCATTAAGGATGTTTTTGCTGGCGTTAAAATCTCTATCTAATTTTGTATGACATGATGGACAAGTCCATTCTCTCATGCTTAATTTCAGATTTTGATTTATATATCCACAACAGTTGCAGGTCTTGCTAGATGGAAAGAACCTGTCAATTTTGACAATCTGCTTATCATTCCATTCTGCTTTGTAGGTTAAAAGTGTTATGAAATTTGACCAACTTGCATCTGCAATATGTTTTGCAAGTTTATGGTTCTTAACCATTCCTTTAACATTCAAATCTTCCAATATGATTGTGTCATACTTTTTGATTAACTCTGTGGATACTTTGTGCAAATTGTTTAAACGAGAATTGGTTATCTTCTTGTATATCCTTGCAACTTTTAATTTTTGTTTTTGGTAAGAATTGCTACCTTTTTTCTTTCTACTTAAATGTTGTTGTGCTTTTTTAAGTTTGGTTTGATATTTTTTGGTATATCTATTGTTTTTATATTTATAACCATCACTTGTTATAACAAAATCTTTTAAACCCAAATCAATTCCAATACTTTTTCCAGTTTTTGGCAATTTTGTATGTTCTGTTTCAACAAGGATTGAAACAAAATATTCATTTGTTGGTGTTTTGTATATTGTGCATTGTTTTATTGTACCAGAAAAGGTTCTGTGCAAAATGACATCAATTGGTTCTTTAAACTTCCTTATTCTTAATTTTCCATCTTCTAGTTTAACACCTTGTGGAACTTTAAATGAGTTTTTTGTGTGTTTGGATTTAAATTTTGGAAATTTGGTTCTTTTCTTAAAAAACCCATTATATGCATCATCAAGATTTTTTAATGATACTTGTAATGACTGCGAATTAACTTCATTTAACCAAGAATATTCCTCTTGTTTTTTTAATTCAGTTAATGATTTTGCGTTATCATAATAGTTAAGGGTTTGTTTGTTGGTTTCATATTCCCTTTTTCTTTCATTAAGAAAATGGTTATATATAAATCTAATAGAACCAAAATGCTTGTTTAGAAGCACTTTCTGTTCTTCATTAGGATTGATTTTATATTTGTATGACTTCAACATTTATACTAAAATAACTTATATAATATAAATATCAATATAAAGTGAAAAGTTATTTGTTTTTTAAACAAAAATTAACATCCTAATTTATCCAACTTGCAGATGTTATGGCTGTCCCCCTAATAAGGGGTTAGGAATAGTCATTTCGTCCTAACGAGGTCGGGTTGACATCCCCTGACGTTCTCCCTATACGTCAATGTACGTGTCCATACAGTAATCACTCTGTTTCTTCATATTGGACATACTATCTGGTGATTAACCAGAACGTGTAGCAAGGACAGGATTCGAACCTGTATCCACCCATAATATAATGGAGTGCCTCTGTTACCAATTCAGCCACTTGCCAATATTAATCTAATTAGTTTAATAATCCCAATTAGATGTATCTATTTTTTTACCACTATTCAAGCAATCAAAAACATAGTCCCATCTTTTAGTCCTATTAATATACTTTACTAAAAAATCACTAAACCCCAAAGATATGGATCCGTTTTCTTTTATCATTTTCACATCTAATGTTTTCATATTATTTGTTTTTATTTTGTATCAAACTAACTAAAATAAAATAAATAAGTCTCTTGCATGTTCACCATGCTTGTAGATTTGACTGAACATAGTTTACTGTTCACCTGTTATGAGTGCACCATAGAGCAGGGTCCATCACATACTCTCTTGGGACATTTACACTTCAATTGGGCAGCTACTCCCGTGAAGCCAAGAGTTATTTAAACGGTGCTAATCCGTTATATGTAAAAGAACTTATTTATTTTGCAGTCAGGGCAGGATTCGAACCTGATAAGCAACCATTTTAATGGAATCGGAACCGTTCCTCATTACACCCACCTGACTAAATTATCAAAGTTTTTGTTGTGCAAGAAACAACCAATATTTATTTTCATCTGTAAGCACATTTGGTGTAAATGATGGTAGGTATTCCTCCAGCAAGGCAACTTTTTCCTCATTAGTTAGTGTTGAGTACCATCTTATGGCTAACTCACGGTCAGTTAGTTGCACACCTGCATTAACTTTAATGTCAATTAACTCCTTTGTGCTTTTCATATCTTATTCTTTTAATGATTTACTATATTACAAAGATAAATCAAAGTTTCCAGATTTCCAAGCAGTATAATTATTTTTTTTCAAAGTGAAATATAATATCTTTTGGTATCTCCTGGATTAACCCATACTTTTTTGCAAATCTAAAATTTGCATTATATTCATTTAATCTTTTAAGTTGCTGGCTAATTTCCTTACGAAATTGTTCCAAAGAATGTGCAGACTTCCACTTATTACAAACCCTACAACTAGGCATCAAGTTATCAATATCATTTAGTTCCTTGTCAGTATATATAAAATTAGATTTTAAACTGAAAATTAATTTACTAACCAGATGATCCACTTGCATTTCCTTGAAGGTCATTTCACATCCACAATAAGCACAACAACCATTGTACTTGTCATATACTAATTTTCTTAGCTCTGGTTTCATTTATTCCAAATATTTCCTTTAACTTTACCAGCAACATTAGTTGATATTAACCCTGCCAAATCTGACCTCAATTTAGCGCTTACCTTTGCGCCAACATAAGCATCTGTAAGACTAAATACTCTTAACCATGCTGGATCAGCAATATTTTTACTCACCTTAATCAAAACTGTATTTTGAATATTTTTCATAATTTTATATTTTGTTGTGTGATGCTTAATTGTCTTGACATCTGGACACGTACTTCATTTTTTATCCGTTTCCAGATTTCAAAATATTCTTTATACCCTAATTGGTCACATGGTTGACTATTTACCTCCACAGAACGTAAAGAGGCTACTTGGTCATATAGATGGTTATACATTTCACATCTATACTCATCTATATGTTTGCCTACATTTATCATGACTTTATGTTTTGACCTACTTCATAAAATAATTGATTATTTATTTGGCTATCTATTTGATTCTGTACTTGTTCCAATACTTGATTTCTTACTATATCTATTACTTTATTTCTTACTTGATCCCATATTGACACATTTACTTTATGAGACACTTGTCCCTCTACTTGATTTATTACATTCAACATAAATTTATATTTTTTTTCATTTCCTTTGTTAAGAACCAAACTACTTGTCTATTTATTCCATGTCCTAAATTATCTGAACACTTTGCCCAAACTTTACAACTTACATTATAATACATTTTATCCCATAGTTTGTTCCGTATGTGACTACTTACATTATTGCTAATTTCAATATCTAAATTCTTCATAACTCTATATTTTGTTTTACTTGACTAAGTACTTCATTTGATAATCTAGTATTTATTTGGTCTCTCAATTTAAAATATATTTTAATTGTTGTATAAATGGTTACTTTACCCCAAACTTGCTCTCTGAAATTAGTATATATATTATCCATTACTTGTTTATCTACATTTTCCATACTTTTATTTTAATTTATTGCGTAATGATATAGTTAATTGCCAAGATATGTTCCATATTTGGAAATTCAAATTTTCCCCAACCCCAACCCATATTTTATCACTCAATTTGTTGTAAAACTTTTCCCCTAATTTACTATGCACACTTTCTGCTTCTTTATCCCAAATAATATTGACTTGACCACTCACATCCTTCATATCTCCATATTTTTTCTAATAACCAGTTTCACAGGATTTAATACTCTTTCTCTATCTTCTACTATATTAGATATAGCAATATGTGCTTTCAACCAAGCTGCATTACCAACTTTTGGCCATAATGTATATATTATTTTGTTAGATAGGTGATTTGAAAATTCCCCTCCCATATTTTTCATACTCATTTTTTTCTGAATTTGGAATAATTAAATTTTCTTGGACTGGATCAATTATTTGACTTCTAACTTGGTCAAATATGTCAGAATACAAATGAACACTTTCATTACTTCTTGAAGAGAATATAACTACATTTCTAAATCTGTTGTATAATGGCCTTCTTATAGCCATTTGAATTACTTTTACCACTTTATGCTCTGCTTGTATCATCATCATAATTTTTCTTTGGATACAAAATAGTTAAATTTTCTTGAATTGGCAACATTAATTGATGCCTCACTTGTTCAAAAACATCATAATACAAATGATTTGCCACATTAGTTTTTGAATTATAATGAAGCCTATTACTTAATTCATCATATAATATTTTTCTAACCCGGGTTGGGATTACTTTTTCCACTCTACACATTATATTTATCATAGTCATTTTTCTTCTGGATTTGGAATAATTAAATTTAGTTGCATTGGTTCGACTAATTGATGCCTAACTTGTTCAAGAATGTCACGATGCAAATCACCAGTAATACCACTTTTTGGGTTATATGTAAATATGAACCTGATATCACTATTTACTAGTTTTCTTACACTTGTTGAGATTACGTTATCCACCCTATACATTATATTTATCATAGTTTAATATTGTTTTCAACTCCAACCGATGCGTGTTGACCCTGGTTATTCAATTTTACAGATATTGGTCTCCAAATTCTTATGGAAACTTCATGCCAGACTGAATCTGCAATTTTAGAATGAACTTTACCACCCAATACACTTTTGGCTCTAATGTGAAATTGATTGCATAATTCAGAACCAATATTTTCCATATATTTTAATTTTAGTGGTCAGGACAGGATTCGAACCTGCATACACTTCGGAGACTATCCGCTGGATGATCTATAATGAGGTAAAGTGTATTCATATCCAGTACATACCCCATTAGCGTCTACCAATTCCGCCACCTGACCGTTCCTTATTTTAATAATTCAGTTAATTCTTGTTTACCTAATATAGTATGATTTCGCCTAATTCCACCTATATGAAATATAATCTGTTCATCAGCCTCAATTGGTCTGTATTCTTTCCAAGTATATAAGGTAACCACATCACCCTCATTAGTTTCCAAATCCCAACTATAATTAACTTTATCCTCCCCAGAATTATCTACATAATCAGGTTCACCTAACACTTTTGTTAATTTATCAATTGTTGATTCAATAGTCACACTATGAAATGATGTGCCATTAGATGATTTGTTTGTTTTTTTCATTTGTTTTATTTTTTAAATTGCACGTTTTTGTAATATCCCCAGAACGTACAAACTGTGCCAACCTACGATTTGGAGAGCATCCAAGCCAATATACAAGTATATCTGTCATCTCTATCTTCGGTCCTTACCCAGCGCTAGGCAGAGGGCTAATTTTTATCTATGATTTTCTTAACTTGGTTAATACCAACATTTCTACCAAGTTCAAAACCTAATCTAAATATAAGAAACAATAACCATAATACCAAAATTGTATCCATAATATTAATTTTTTTTAAGATGTGGATTATCAACACAAAGAGGCTTACCATTCATAGACATCATACTAGTGTGAGTTATTTTACAATATTCACATTGGTAATAACCTACTGCAAATTCAACCCACTTATGTGAATTGTATTTTAGCAAGTCCCAATACTCTTTCTCTTCTTCCTCCTTTGTTAGCATACGCTGGGGTCTGGGTAAATATATGTGCATAGTTTTATTTTTTTTCAATTTCATTTGCTGATGATTCAGAACAATCTTCAAATCCCTCCATATACAATTCTTGCAATTCAGAAAAATGGATTGCTTTGGCATCTCTGTAAAATTGTTCAATTATTGGATGGTTTATAGGGGGTATGTAATTTAAAACATTTTGGTAAAAATACTCTAATGACTTTTCTATATTTTTCATAATTTAACACTTTTTTTTACTTGATTCCATAATTGATTCCACACCAGATTACTGATTTTACGAAATATCTGTGTTGATATTTTTTCTTTTAATTGAAGAGTTATATTATCAAGTACAAGATTTCTCAAATCCTCTCTTATTTTATTACCTGCTTCATTATTTATTATATAACTCACATCCTTCATAGCTTTATATTTGTTTTACTTTTTAAGCGTAGCCAGGGCAGGATTCGAACCTGCACGGTGAATTTTTTGAAGGTTATATTCAATGTTCTTTTGTTGCAACATCCACCCAACCCATAAGCGTCTCCCAATTCCGCCACCTGGCTATAATCATATACTATTCCTCAATTTTTCTTAACCTGATTTCTTCAAGCGTTTCCCATAAACTCTTTACATCATAGCAAATGGGTTTCCCATCAGCATTATGTGCACCATAACCACCCTCATATTTTCTTTCGCCAAAATCACTTTCATGGCAAAACCAACCAAACCACTCATATCCCTCCTCACCATATACTTCTTTGAATAATCTGGTGATTAGATTATGATATTCGTCAGAATAATCAATCAAATCAATTCCTAACTTATAAAGTTTTTCTGACCTTTCAAGGGTATTTCTATATATAGAAATAAATTCTTCAAAATTTTTAAATAACATAGTTTTTTGTTTTTTAGGTTAATCAATATATACTAAACAGCGAATGGTAGATTTGTGTTCAAAATGTTATGACCTTCTTTCTTAACTCTTGAACAAAAGTCTTTTAACCTTTTAACACCAGATTCGGTTTTTAACACATCTACCATTGAAATTCTTTTCCCATTTGAGGTGAATGTTTGGATAGAATATCTACTTGTATCACCAAAAACAATCCCCTTCTTTTCATCTTTCTTTATTGTCTTGGCAGTTAGCCAATTTTGGAATAAATCATCAACAACATACTCCAACTTATCACCATATGCCTCAATACCCAATCCATTACAATACTCTTTCATCTGTGCAAATGCCTCTTTTTTTGAAGCATCCCAAAGATTACAATCAGTTGGGCCCCCACTACCACAATTGACACAGTAGCCAACTTTTTTGTTATCAAAGAATATGTCAGCAGTGAAAGCATTAGTTTCTTCTGAAAAAGAAGCAGAATACTTGATGTTTTTTAACTTAATTCTTTCCATAGTTGTTTGTTTTGGTTTGATTACATCACAAAGATAAGAACAACAAATCAAATAACCAAATTATTTTTTAACTATTATCCCCCCAAATATTTTTATCTTTATCTCTTTTTAAATTTCTTTTATATTTTATAACCTGATTAGGACTGACAAATAAAAAACCTTTATGTTCAAATGTATGATTGTCAATCAAATCATCAATATCAAATCCAGGCCAATTATCAAAAAATTCAATTTTATCAGTTCTATATTCACCTTTGCTTCTAAATGGCCACTTTGAAGGGCGAATAATTACATCCAAATCATTAACAGAATCAATAATACCTAAAATCATAAGTGGTGCTGAACCAAAAATTGCATAATCCCCATCTGGGAGGTCATATTCAGATAATAACCCCAAAAGTTCATTTAGTGTTTTTTCTTGACTCTCTTTTAAAAGTATATACTTGTTTATATTTTTTTTAATAAGTTTATTCAAATCTTTCATCTTTTTTATTCATAAATATACGTTATTTATAATAATTTCTGAAACCAATCCCCTACCATCCTTATTTGAATTTATGCTTCTTTTTGCATTAACTCTTAATATATTATATTTTGAATACATATCATCAAAGAAATTATCCCCACCATTTTCTCTGACATCAGAATTGCTCAAAAACCAATTATATCCTTTACCATCCAGGATATCACAAAATCCCTTTAATCTAAGCTGATCACCATCACCAAACCCATCCTTTGTATATGCCCCAAAACTAGATGATGCACTTATTGGCTTATATGGGGGGTCAAAATAATATATTGGATTCCCGGATTCAACTAATGTATCAGCATAATCTCCGCACCTAATTTCTACCTTCTTTAATGCCTCGCTAACGGCTAATAGATTGCTCTTGTCGCATATTGTTGGGTTTTTGTATCTACCCATCGGAACATTATATTTGTTGCTCTTATTGACCCTATACAAGCCATTGAAGCAAGTTCTATTTAAGAAAATAAATAAAGCAGCATGATCAGCATTTGAACAATCCCTTAAATTGAATTTATCTCTTTTATCATAATAATATATTTTCTTACCATCCTCATCATCTTCCAGCAAATGATATTCTTTTTGCAGAATATCCAATATGGAAATTAATTCCTCTGGTTGTAATGCAATTCTTCTATATACATTTATTAAGTCCCCATTCAAATCATTTATGATTGCCTTTTCCATCTTTGGAAACCTATCCAAAAACCAAAATAACATTGCTCCACTGCCCACAAATGGTTCAACATAGGTGAAACTATTGCTTGATAAAAAAGGGGGTAAGAGTGGCTCAATATGCTCTATTAACCAACTCTTACCCCCAGCCCATTTTAAAAAAGGTTTTGCCATTATAATTTTACCTGAAATCTGTCTCGCATTTGGTTTATCTTATCCTCTGGCACGTTATGGACATTCTTTCCACCATGTCTATTCTCAACAATTATTGAGAAAACCATATATCCATATTCTTTTGCCAAATCATAGTATGGTTGCATCTCCCATTCTTGGGTGAAAGTGTTTGACACAACAATTCTATTGATATCAAAGCCTTTTGAATCAACCCTCATCCACTCCCTAACTTGTTCCAAACACCATTTGTGTGCATCCCTTAATTTAGATGCATCAAACTCATACTTTCCGTATTTCATAAAATACCTATCAGCCTCAACAAACTCACCACCTAATGATTTTGCCATAGTTGATTTGCCAGACCCAGGCAAACCCCTTAATAAAAATAATTCCTTTGCCATAATATATCTGTTTTTGTTTAATAAAGTTAATTGGTTTATTGTGCAAATATAGGTTTATTTTATTAAAAATCTTTGTGATTGTGTAAAAAATTTTGATGTTTCATTCCAGATATTGCTTCCAATTTTGCTAGCACAACCCCCCTTATTGGCGTCAATTAATTTACTGGCAGAAATTAATTTATTACCTTCACGCCAAGGCAAATTAAGTAGATGATTAATCTTGCTTACACATTTAGTGATTTTATATGTTCTTTCTATGTTTAAGTAACTTTTCTTCTTCATAATGAATTTTTCTTTTTGAGTGGGGATAAACTTTGGCTATTTTTTCCCACATATCAAAACCAATGCTACCATTTATTATAAAAAATCTATCCCTAATGCCAGACATTTTTTTGACTATTTTATATGTTTCTTTCATAAATGTAAATTAAAAAAAAGGGGGATTAAAGCAATCCCCCCATAAAAATTTAGTCAATCACTCTCTTTTTTGTGTTCTCAAGAGGGTCAAACCTAGTCTGGATATCAACATAATACTTGCCAGGAGGGACAATTGTGTGGCGGTGATCCTTCTTCGGAATTACAACCGCTTTATCCATAGTTGCTACACCATTTAATTCGGATTGTAGCGAGTGGTTTAATATGCACTCCTCGTGTGCATCAATCACAAACCCACCACCATCAACCTCATAAATGTCATATGAACCAAATAGGGCGTGGAATGACCCACTTCTTTCGGATGCAGCAATATATTGCTTTTCCACCTTATTCAATCCCTTTGGGAGTTCAGTTAGTTTAAACATCTGAACATCACCTTGATGTAAGGATACATTGTCAAATTTCATCTTGCTCTTCATAATAATAATTTTTTGTTTTTTTTAATTTGTTTAGTTTGCTGAATACCACTTATAATCAACACTTGATGGAACTTTGCTTGGTCTATGCCATTTGGCACACTTCACAGCATCTTTAAAAGTTGGACAAGTATCAATCAGATAAACTGAATTGGTTGATGGACAAGTAAATTCAATCCAGGCATATGGTTGATCCATTTCACCTTTGCTGTTTTGCAAAAATGGATATGATGTCTTTGATTGGTATAATCTAATTGTTTCCTCATATCCACCAATATGCTTAACATTTTTCTCATCAACTACTATTGCATCAAGCATTTCTAACAATCCTTCATTACCAAACTTATCTTTGATAATTGTTATGATTGCTGCCCTAATATCCTCATTAGTGTTATTATGGAATGCAATTTTTGCATTAATTATGCTTCCACACTCGTTGAAGATTTCTGGTTCAATAAACCTGCCATTCACATAGTGCTGCCCATATCCATCAGCAAACTCTATGGCAAACCCATCAACAGAATGCAAATCATTATTGGCATTTCTTTTAATGCTTTTTGGGTATTTTGAAACCACACAAACTTTATCCATCTGGATTTGTAAGTATGAGTTCTCCACACATTCAACAATCAAATTATAATTATCCCTAAACTCATCAAGAATATCAAAGTTGTCAAAGAAAAATTCATAGAAAGCCAACCAAGATATATCATCAGCATTAATGTAAGAAGAAAAGGATTCAAATACTGGTTTTTCATTACCCATTAATTCATTTACCTTCAATTGACAAGCCATAGGACTATCAACCAGAATAACTTCTGGTTCATCTAATCCACAAAACTTATATAACTTCTTCATAGCAGCAATTGCCTTTTCTTCATTATGGTTCTTGTAGAACTCATAATTAAATATCTTGGCCAACCATTTATCTTTGTAATGATCAAGTTTTGCCTCTTGTTCCGGTGTTAGATTCTCAATTTTTTCCATAATGTTATTGTTTTATTGTTTTAATAATTTTCTTTAACAAAGATATTTATAATAAACTAACAAGTCAAATAATATGAATAAAATATTTCTTTTAATTTCACTTTTTATTTCAAGCCATTCATTTGGTCAAATCCCACAGGATAAACTATTGCACTTTGGTGCTGGTGTTGGGATTGGCGCAACCATAACTATATCTCATAAAAAAGTAGATATAAAATATAATTACAACCAAGTAATACAAAAAAGCGTATTTGCTGGTGCTGGTATTGGCTTGCTAAAAGAATCCTATGACGCATCAGTATATGGAAACAAGTATTTTGATGTTGGTGATGCTGCTGCAACTGCACTGGGCTCATTAGCTGGCTCATTATTTATTTATTCTTTAACAAAGAATAGTAAAAGAAAACCTAAAATAAAATATTATTCTTGTCCCCAATTTTAAGCAACATCTGGAATCATCTGCAAACTTTCATAGATTCCATCTTCTAGTGCAGCCTCATAAGTATCATATCTACGGTCGCCATTAACTTTTCTATATTCATTATTATGCTTAACATATTCTTCTCCATTCATACTCATAAAATATGGCACAAAATCCCACTTTTTTATATTTGGTTTGAAACTCATAAAGATATTAATTTCATGCACTTCTCGTAGCCATTTCTGGACTACTGATTGAGTTGTACGCCCATTTACATCAAATCCTTTTACTGATAGAATTCTAATGTTTTTTAATTCAATTAATTGGTCTTCCATTTTAGTTTATTTAAAGTTTAAATAGTATTGCATAACAAATAGTTAGGCGTAATGTTAAAACACCCATCCTGGTAATTTTCCATGAGTGCTACACCGCACCTCTATTATGTTTTGATATATAATTAGATAATATATGAAATGCCAATTCCCATCTTCCATCTAAAGTTTTAAAGAATTGCTCTTTTGTTAACAATTCTTCTGGTATATCATGCCAAGGTTCTGATGTCCTTTGTGATACACACACCCTTACACAATGGTCATTTTCATAATATTCATACAAATAATCCATAGCTTTATCCATAGCATCTTTAAAATCTTTATCTTCCATTTTAGTTTATTTAAAGTTTAGAAAATAAGTTAAACAGTATGGGGAACAATCCACCTTACGCAATCTTGGGGTTGTCTGGTTATATGTTTGTAGTTATTAACATAACCCATAATATTTGCAGCACCAATTGCATTGGCTGAATGAACCATAACCACACAAATAGGTGCACCATCCATCCATTTTTCAACCAACCACTTGGCACAATCCATACCAGTTTTTTCAGTTATATTATTGTAATCTAATGTGAAATTGTAATATACATTAGTGTGCCACTCATTTATGGCACTATCACCCAAGTCATGATCCAAAGATATTAATTTTATGTTCTTTAACCCAATCTTGGTCACTTTCTCTACAAATTCATCATAACTTCTAACAACTGTCCACTCCTCAAGACCATCCACCCATTCATTGTTTGGGCTAATTGGGGTACGAACATCATCTAGGTAAATATTATACTTCATATTGCTGGTTTAGATTGTAAATATAGTTTAATTATTTTGATTTTGCAACAAATCATCAATTCTTTTCAAAGACATATTATAATAGTCTTCATTCTGTTCAATCATTATAAAGTCTCTATTATTCTTTATGCACTCAACACCCAATGTTCCACTACCACTACAATTATCCAGAATTAAATCACCCTCATTTGTCCCAATTTGAATAAGCCTCTCAATTAGTTTCTGGGGCTTTTGCGTTGAATGTGGCAACTTTTCTTTTGAGTTGTGGGGTAATGCTGGGATGTCGTTCCAAACATCGCTCAACGTAATTCCATCCTTTAAAAACCCATCAACATATTCTTTTCTTTTTGTATCAGGCTTAACTTTTATATTATTGAATACACCATCCAGTCCATTACAATAATAACAAATAGGCTCATACCCACTAGCCAACGCCCTACCCCTAGTATTATTGAAGTTTCGTTTCCTTGCCCAGATTATGATTCTCTTTTCATTAAAAAATTCATCCAATATTGTGGCAATTTTTCTGTTGTATTGCCGACCTGTGAATAGGAATAAATTACCATTATCCTTTATAATACGCTTATATTCAATGATGATTTCTCTGCACCAATCAATATATTCTTTTTCATTTGCCCACTGATTATCCCACTCATCTTTAACAACCTGGAAGAATGGTAAATCACAAATAATATGATTCACATAATTATCTGGAATATCTTTCATGATATATAAACAATCACCATGATATATTTTGTTAATTTGAAAGTTATTGGTCATAAATTTTTTGTTTGTTGGGTCAAATATAACCATTTTTATTGAAACAAAAACTATTTATAAAATAAAATTTATGATAACAAATAAAACAAAAATAAAATTCTATGAAGTCCCCCTGCTTGATGGAAAATTTGCACTAATGGATCAAAAAGAATTTGACAAATATACTGTGGGCTCACCAGAGGATGCTATTGCAAAAGCAATTGGTCCAATTGACTACATAAAATTTGAATTAGATGGCAAAAATTATGCTGTCCCTGAACATAAATTTGAATTGTATCTCCAAAAATTAAAAGCAAATGAAATATAAAATATTGATAATGTCAGACTTGCATCTGGGTATGAATGATTCAAAACCAAAAGAAATCCTTAATTTCTTGTCCAGAATACAAACAGATGCCTTAATACTAAATGGTGATATAATTGATATTGATGCCTTAAATAGGGGAGCAAAATGGAAAAACAAACACACAAAAGTATTATTAAAAATACTTGAAATGTCAAAAAAGACAAAAGTGATTTATGTTAGGGGAAACCATGATGATGTTATAAAAAACTTCTTTAGTTCAAAAATTGTTGGGGTTGAATTTGTTGAAGAATATGAAATATATATTGAAGATGGTGAAAATGAAAAAAGGTATTTAGTTATGCATGGTGATAAAATTGAAAACTTTGATGGCAACCTGCAAATAGTTTATCATATTGGCTCAATAATGTATGACATACTATTAAGATTAAATAACTACTATAACATCATTAGAACAAAACTAAATCTACCTTACCACTCCCTATCTAAAGCCGCAAAAACAAATGTAAAGAAAATAATGTCATTCATATTTAAGTTTGAAACCAAAGCAATCGAACTTGCTGAAAAAAGAAACTTTGATGGTATAATATGTGGCCATATCCATACACCAACCATTAAGAAAATATCCAATATAGAATATATGAATAGTGGTGACTGGGTTGAAAATAGAACAGCATTGGCCTTGGATTCAAACAACAAATGGTCAATTCTTACCTTTGAGTAATTCAAAATATTTTCTTCTAACTAATGCACCCAATTCTTGGTCGTTTGGGGTATCAAGTATTTCTTTTTCTGTGATTTCAATATTCATATGATTTGATTTAATATTTTTTCAACTGTTTTATCATCAACATATATTGATTCATACTTAACCTCATATGAATTCAACATATCTTTTATTTCTTTATCAATCATTTTTGATTCTTCTAATGTCTGAAATCTCTCACCCCCATCATAAGATGAATTTAAATTTCGTTCCAGAAAATAATTTATATTATCATATCTATTAAATAGATTAAAAATAAAAGCATTAAATTCTTTGCCGTATAAAGATGATATAAAATCACCTTCTTTTTTATATTTCTCCTTATATACAAGAGCAAATAATATGGGTGAATCACATACCACAAAATCAACCTTACCATAGGATCTCACAATATTCCTATGCTGGTTTGCTGTGATATAGAACTGATCCTTTATTGCTCCCATATTTTCATCCCAGGCTAGGTTCTTGGGGAATTCGTATGGATTGTCAGCACTAATGTGTTGCTTCTTTAATTCATACATTAACCCACTAGCAATTGTGCTTTTCCCAGCACCGGGACCAGCAAATAAGTTTATTATTTTTGTTTGCATTATCTTTTTATTTCACCTTTTATAAATCCAGGATAAATCATTTCTCTTAATTCTTTATCTGTGTATTTTGTTAATTTTGTATCAACTATATATAACCAACCCCCAATTTTCAATCCTTCTGGCAATAAGGTTATACCTGTATAAGATATATCCAATTCGCCACCAACTTCCAATCCTTTTGGTAATGATGTTATATGTGTAAATATTAAATTCAAATCACCAATAACTGTTAATCCTTCTGGTAATGAAGTTATATTTTTATCAGTTAAATTCAAATTACCTTTTACATCTAATTCTTCTTCTGATAATGGTATATTATTTTTCAATTTCCATATAAATGGTGTATTATGTTCCTCCTTTTCTTCAAGGAAATTAAATATGTTCTTTAATGTTTCTTTTTCCATTATCTATATATTCTTTTATTCATATATCCATTTGAACCAATCATATCAATAATTTCAAAGCCTATTAACTCCAATTCTAATTATGCCCATCATTATTTTGCCAGGATATATCATTTCTTTTAAATCTTCATCTGAATACTCTTCTAATGGTGTATTATATATACTTAACCATCTACCAACTTTCAATCCTTTTGGTAATGAGGCTATTTTTGTATCATCCAATAATAATTCACCCCCAACTTCAAATCCTTCAGGTAAAGAAGTAATTGCTGATCCAGTTAAATCCAAATTATCCAAAACCTTTATTTTTTTTGGTAATGAAGTTAATTTAATACAATTACTTAAATACAAATTATCCTGTATTTCCAATCCTTCTGGTAATGAGGTTAATTCTGTACAACCATTTAGGATTAATTCACCACCAACATCCAAATTTTCAGGTAATGAGGTTATTTTTGTAGATGCTAAATTCAAACGACCCCCAACTTGTAATCCATCTGGTAAGGAGGTTATATTTGTTTGAGCCAAATCTAAATTCATAGAAACATACAAATCTTCTGGTAAAGAAGTTAATTGTTTGCAACGATACAAATCCAAAGTCCCATAAACCATCAATCCCTCTGGTAAGGAGGTTATATTTGAATTTTCTAAATCCAAATCAGCCTTAATAGTTAATTCATCCTCTGTTAGGGGTTCATTATTTAATAATTTCCATTTAACAGATGATTTATTATCTTCTTTTTCAAGAAAATGCATTATGCTCTTTAATGTTTCTTTTTCCATTATTTAAATATTTCTCCTTCTATAAATCCAGGTTTAATCATTTCTATTAATTTGTCATCTGAAAGTTTTGCTAATGGAGTATCTGTAATAATTAAGTTTCCCCCAACTTTCAATCCTTCTGGTAATGATTTTATATCTGAATGGGTTAATGATAAATAACCCCCAATTTCCAAGCCTTTTGGTAAAAATTTAAAAATATAACAACCATCTAAATCCAAATTGCCCTCAACTTTTAATCCTTCTGGTAATGAGGTTATTTTTGTATATTGTAAAAGCAAATTACCTTTAACATTTAATTCTTCTTTTGAAAATGGGATATTATTTTCCAATTTCCATTTAAATGGTGCATTATGTCCTTCATTTTTTTCAAGGAAATACATTATATTCTTTAATGCTTCTTTTTCCATTATCTAATTATTCTCCATTCTATAAATCCTGGTTCAATCATTTCTCTTAATTCATCATCTGTGTATTTTTCTAATTTTGAACCCTTTATGCTTAATTCCCAACCAACATATAGTCCTTTTGGTAATGAAGTTATTTCTTTACAATGTGATAAATTCAAACTTCCCTCAACCTCTAAACCTTCTGGTAATGATTCTATATCTGAATGTGCCAAAGATAAAAAACCCCCAACTGTTAATCCTTTTGGTAATGAGGTTATTTTTGTAGCTGCTAAAGATAAATACCCCCCAACCTTCAAGCCTTCTGGTAAGGTTCTTATTTCTGAACCATCTAAATCCAAATCACCTTTAACATACAAATCACCATTAACATCCAAATCTTCTTCTGTTAAAGGTTCATTATTTAGTAATTTCCATTTAACAGATGATTTATTATCTTCTTTTTCAAGAAAATGCATTATGTTCTTTAATGCTTCTTTTTCCATTATCTAATTATATCTCCTTTTATATATCCAGGTTTAATCATTTCTCTTAATTCATCATCTGAATATTTTAATAATGACATATCCCTAATAAATAAATCACCCCCAATTTGCAAACCTTTTGGTAAGTTATTTACTTCTGATTGAGATAGAAATAACCTGCCCCCAACTTGCAAACCTTTTGGTAATGATGTTATTTTTGTTTCACTTAAATCCAAATAACCACTAACTTGCAAATCTTCTGGTAATGATGTTATTTTTGTTTTACTTAAATCCAAATAACCACCAACTTTCAAGCCTTCTGGTAAGGTTGTTATTTCTGAATAATTTAAATTAACATTACTCCCAACTTCTAATCCTTTTGGTAATGATGTTATATTTGAATGCCTTAAATCCAAATAACCGCCAACTTTCAATCCTTCTGGTAATGATGTTATTTCTAAATACTTTAAGTCCAAACTACCTTTAAAATTCAAATCTTCTTTATTTAATGGCTCATTAAATGTCAACTTCCATTTTAACCCATATTTGTGTTTAGATTTTTTCCCCTCCTTTTCTTCAAGGAAATTAAATATGTTCTTTAATGTTTCTTTTTTCATCCTCTGTATATATGTCCTTTTAAAAATCCTGGTTTAACCATTTCTCTTAATTCTTCATTTGTGTATTCTTTTAATGGTGATTTATAAATGTATAAAGTACCACCAACCTTCAAGTCCTTTGGTAATGATTTTATAAAACTGTGATCCAAATATAAATTACCATCAACTTCCAATCTTTCTGGTAATGATGTTATATTTGTATTGGATAAATCAAAATCACCCCCAACACTTAATCCTTCTGGTAATGAAGTTATTTTTGAATAATCTAAATTCAAATTGCCCCTAACTTTTAATCCTTCTGGTAATGATGTTACTTTTGTATATGATAATTCCAAATTACCATTAATATTTAATTCATCATATGTTAATTCATTAAATATAACCTTCCATTTAAAACTACCTTTATCTCGGGGCATTTTATTTTCTTCCTTTTCAAGGAAATTAAATATGTTCTTTAATGTTTCTTTTTCCATTATGTAATTATATGATAAATATACAGAATGGAAAAAATTTAATCCTTCTGCTTTAACAAGAATTTGTTGCTAATTACTTTAAATGATATAACACTATCAGTTGATCTAACAACAACACCCTCACGCTCAAATTTATCATTCAATTCAGATTTGCCTTCAGCATATTGTAATAAGCCTTCAATAGTTTCTGGTAAGGATGAACCTATAATAAAACCCAAAACAGGAACCATCTCAAATCCCATTCTTGCAATCATTAATGCTAATTCGCTATAATTCATTTTTGACCTTTTGTCAATATCAAACCCAGAAAAGAACTTTACTGTTTGTCCTTTTATTTTATATGGATTACCTTGGATGCCTTCACCAATCAACTCCCCTTGGATGGCAACATTAGCATTTAATGCCCTTAATTTAGTTTCAATATCCATTTCTCTTGCTACCTTCCAATAAGTATTACCTTCACTTTCAAGCAAATCCAAATTCCTTGAACAAACCCCAAACTCACCATTATTAATATAAAACGTTGCAGACGATCCATCCAATTTTTCTGTAAAATAAAAATTTAAATAATTTTTTCTCCAATCAACATAGTCATCTTTTAAATTTTGAATTCTTTCCTCATCTGTTTTTGATAAAAATGATGGAAATTGCCCCTTAACCAATCCTTGTAAGTTGGCTGGGATTGGCTTATCATATTTAATAATTCCCAAAAGATTTGATACATCAACCCCAGGCTCAAAAAGTAATGCATTATCATAAGGCCCAAGTTGGAACTGCACACCCCAAGGTTGCTTTGAAATACCGACCACCATCTCTGGGTCAGTTTTTGAGTTCAATACCTCAAGTTTTAATAGCAACCCTTGGGATAATTGACCCCTTAATCTGATTGTCTTTAATCTAAATCCCTCTTGATCCATCATCTTGGCATAAGATGATTTTCTTAAAAATTCAAATTCCTCCCTTATTGGCAAATAACTATCAATCTCACAATATATAACCAATTCACCAACAAAGTAATTCTGGTCTTTTGCAACCACAACTGACCAACCATCAACAATGGCCAATTCAATATTATCAGCCCCCTCAATTTGCCTAATTTCATCTATTCTTCTGATTGTTGCTAATTTCCTTGACATTTTTATTTGTTTTAATTATTTGCAATTATTTTTCCAAATTAATAAATGAGTATCATTATCAATTACATTAAATAACTCTTCTTGGTCATCTTTAGCAAAAAGAAAATCCCTACTTTCCTTGTTGGACATCTCATCTGCCCCAATCACAGTATATTTGTCAGTTTCAAACAAAATCCTTCTAATTTCTCTTACACTTAATTTGGTTGTCATGGTTATTTTTTTTGTTGATGCAAATGTAATGTAAAAAAATCAATTAACCTAATTTTTTTGAAAAACCCCCACCCAGAAATTTGGGTAGGGGCATTTTAGAACTAATCCACTAAACTCTCAATCTTTGATTTGTTAATCAAGTGGTCTGTAATTGTATATTCCTCCACTTTTGTCAAGATGACACATTTGGATAAAATCTTGTAAGGAACATTAATTAGGAAGTCATTCCCGTTAAAAAATTGAAGAGTATTCTTCAACTGCAAGGATCCGTGGATTGCTTTCAAAAACAACTTGAACTGGATTTTATCCACAAAGTTCTCATTGATTAAATTTTCATTCTTGTAAATTACTCTAATGTTATGTGTCATGTTGATGTTTTTTTTGTTGATGCAAATTTAAAGCAAAGGATTGAATTAACCAAATTTTACTTACATTATTTTCCAAGAATAAGTTATATAATTATTTTGAAGAAACCTATCACATTCCTTCTTTGTTTTGAACTCACGAACAAAAACTTTACCTGTTTTCTTTTCTGTCAGTTGTAAAACTTGGGGCTTTCTCATGTTGCTTGTTTTGTTGATGCAAATTTAAAGCAAAGGAATGAATTATCCAAATCTTTTTTTCACTTTCTATAATATCTTCCTTTTATAAATCCAGTTTTAATCATTTCTTGTAGTTCTTTCTTTGTATAATCATTTAACACCGCACATCTAGCAAATAAATCACCCCCAACTTTCAACCCTTCTGGTAATGATTTTATTGTTGTCTTATTCAAATCCAAATTACCACCAACTTCCAAGCCTTCTGGTAATGAAGTTATTTCTCTGCAACCATCTAAATCCATATCACCCCCAACTTTTAATCCTTCTGATAATGTGGTTATATTTGAATTTCTTAAATACAAATCACCACCAACTTCTAGTCCTTTTGGTAATGAAGTTATTTTTGTATTAAATAAATGCAACTTACCACCAATTTTAAGCCCTTCCGGTAATGTGGTTATATTTGTTCCACTTAAACCCAAATCACCCCCAACCTCCAATCCTTCTGGTAGTGAGGTTATATTCTTACAATAATATAAAAACAAACTAGCACCAACTTTCAAATTTTTGGGTAGTGAAGTTATTTCTGATTTTGATAAAGATAAATTGCCCCCAACCACCAATCCTTCTGGTAATTCTGATATGCCTATATTCTCTAAAATCAAATCACCTTTAATATTTAATTCTCTTTTTGTTAATGGCTCATTAGCCATCAACTTCAATATCAAATTGGCTTGTTTATTATTTTTGGTATTTGTCATGTTATTTGTTTTTGTTGATGCAAATTTAAAGCAAAGACATGAATTAACCAAATATTTTAAGCCAATTCTTTTTGATTTTTCTTGAACAACTCCCAGTGTTTTCTGACCCTTTTACTATAATGTGGCTGAAGGTCATTTGATGCCTTATTAATTATTGTTTGTATAGGCCAATTGTTGCCAATCATACTCCAATGGGTCTCACCATTCTCAAATATTTTGCAATATAATTTACAACCATCACTATATGACCATAATATACCATTTCTTACAATATGCCCAATCATTATTTCTCTAGTATCCATGTTTTTTTTGTTTGGGTTGGTTTTAAATTATTTTTTGGGTTAGGCTGTTATCATAGCCACACATAAGCCATTCTTATCACAAGCCTGGTTTTCAGCAACTTGTGGAAGTGTGGATCACCCATTGATTCTTTTAAACACTAAATTACATACTCGGGGATTCTTTCTATTGAATCGTCTATTGTATCTAATAAACCATCACAATATACATCTTTGATTTCTTTTTTGACCTTACCCAAAGTATTCACCAAATAAACATCATATAAATCACTACCATTTAAGGTAATCAAAACCCAACCTTTATGCCTACGAGCAGACACTCTCAATAATAGTCCTTTGTTGCTCAAATTTATCATTTTTGATACCCCAAAGGACCAGAAAACTGGTTGGTTGTATGTGAGCCAACCCATAGTTTCGGTTGGATTAAATTCTAATTTATTTTCAAGCAAAGGTTTGATGGCTGTTATGATTTTCATGTTGTTTGGTTTTTGTTAATTTGATGATGCAAAGTTAATCTACCCCAATCACATTTCCAAATATCTTTTCAAAAAAAGTGAATTATTGTTTAAAGCCTTTGCAAAATCTGGCTTTACCAAATCCCATATGTATTTTTCATAATCCCTCCCATCAAGCATAGAAAATAATATGGAAGGATAAGCATATTCTTTTGTCCTTATTGCAAAATCTTTTCTGGATAAAGATTCTTCTTCAAGCCTTGCAAAGATTTTTAAATGATCCTCTTTTATCCTGGAAAAATCCTCATTTAACTCCCTTATAGTCTCTCTAACCCACCCATCAAACTCATCTGGGACTTTATCCAACAATTCAGAGAAGTTGCCCCCAGACCTCAATATGTCCCAAATAGAGGTGGTGGATATGTTGGTTAATATTCTATGTAATCTAACATATTCCTCTCCCTTTATTTTCATTCTCATACCAGATTTGAACCTTATGACAAATCCTTCTGCATCATTAGGTATGATGGCTTTTAATTTAGCAAAATCATTAACCCCATCATATTTATTCACCAAATCAAACCCTTCAAGAGCCTCCAATTCAGTTCTATCAACCTCAACATTATTTGCAGTATTAAATGCCCCCAATAAAACTAACCCCTCATAATCCCCATAACTTACAACTATCACATTCCTTTTATCTATTATCTCAAATACGTAAGTGTTTCTAACATCCAATTTTTCCATAGGATATTTAACAAACATATCCTTTCCCATTTTTGCTTGGTCAGATGTGAAAGACCCCCTAGTTGCTATGTGCCACTCCCCAGCATAGAAAAATACTATACCACAAGATCCATCCATTTTCTCAAAAACATCAAAAGGTTCATTTGGTATTTCTTCTACAGAATATTCCTCATAATTTTTGAACTTTGGAAATGGCCTTGCAACAACCTCCCCGGAATTGTCAGTAACAAGACCCCTGCAAGCCATAGTTATCTCATCCCATACACCACCATATTGTGCTTCCCTGGAATAATTCCATATCACCAAAGGCAATTCTGGGTGTTCGTTCTTAACCAACAACCCATCAGCAACATATCTATCCAACAAAGCCAAATCCATTTTCATGTTCATTATTTATTTCTGCAAAGATAATTCATTTTATCACACCCACAAATATTTATTGAAAAAAAAATAATGATAAAATATCTTTTAATCCTATCAGTTTTATTACAAGGCTGCGCAACCTTAACACCATCCAAAAGAATGGTAATAAAAGAATTTAGTATGACAACAAAAGACTTACCCATATATGGGGATAAATTCTCACAAGGCATATCAGATGTAAGACTTAAAAGAAGCGTATATTTTGCTAACACCTTATCAACCCCAGATATCCATATAAATGAACTAGATAACATACATGCACAAGAAAAAATAGATGCCAAAAATAAAAAATTATTTAATGCCTCATTTAGTGTATTAGGATCCTACGCCAATATGCTAATGATTATATCATCAAATAACTATGTAAATGACTATGATTCAAACGTCAAACAATTAAGCGATGATATCCAGTATTTTACGTCTTTAACAAATAATTTTGAAAATTCTTCTAAAATTATTAGGATATCTGAAAAAATTGGATTACTTATTGGTAAGTATTATATTAGTTATAACCAGAACAAAGAATTAACTAACATAATAAATACATCAGACACCTTAATAACAATATTATCAAACAATATGATAGAATATTTGGAATCTGAATCATTAAAAACTATTATTGAAAATGAAAATAATATGGTAAAAAGAAATTACCTAAGTTATTTACAACAAAAACCAACTGCCTCAACAATTAACGATCTCGAATATATCCAACTAAAAAGAAATTTAGATAATATTAATCTTTTAAGGCGTAGTTTAATTGGGGGTATAACAAATTTAAAAGAAGCTCATACCATTCTAGCAAAACAAATGAACAGCAAGAATTCAAATATAGATAATATAAATCAAATAAAAGATTTGATGAAAACATTTATAGAAATAAACAATATTTCAAAACAAATTAAATAGTATGCAAAGTTTATTGAAAGAAATACATGATTCAATTTCTCTGGTAGAAACAAATAGAACTGATAATAATTTGTCAAAAATTGAAAAGACCAAATTAGAAGAAACTTTAATAACCTTAACCAATATGGAACGAACCATCATAAATGAAACAAATACTAATATGTTATCAAAGTTATCTGCATCAACACCAGCACTTACAGAACTTATAAATGATATGGCTTCATCCACCGAAAAACTTGATGAACTAAATAGCAAATTGAGGAAAATAATTAATATAATTAACTTTTTAAAATTCTAACATGAACATTGAAATTATTGGCTTTATTGCCGCAACACTAACTATAGTATCTTTCACATTTAAAAACATCCTAACTATTAGGATAGTTAATGTATTAGGGTCGTTTGTTTGGCTTGTGTATGGCTTTTACACAAAAGACCATCCAGTAATCATTGTGAATTTAAGTGTCATTATAATCCATATATGGGGCATATTCTTTTTATTAAAAGATAAAATATATCCCCCAGCAAACAAACGACAACTCCTTTAGATGGGTTTTTCACAGAGGGAAATCAATTTCCCTCTGTGGGCATAAATTACTGATTGTTATGTGGTTAGGTGGTCTTAAAAGTAATGAATTCTCCTTAAATACCCATCATCTCCAACCATATTTCTTAATTGACCTTCACTATATTCACCTAATGGTGATGTATTAATATATAAAGTACCACCAACTTTCAATCCTTTAGGTAATGAATATAATTGACTACAATCTTCTAAAATCAAATTACGTCTAACTATTAACCCTTTTGGCAATGAACTTATGTTTTCACAAAAAGTTAAATTTAAGTCGCCACTAATGTTCAGTCCTTCTGGTAATGATTCTATCCTTGAGAAGGTTAAATCCAAATCACCATTAATATGTAAATCATCTTCTGTTAATGGTTCATTAGTTAACCATTTCCACATAAATGGTGCTTTATATTCCCCTTCTTCTTCAAGGAAATAAAATATGTTTTTTAGTGTTTCTTTTTTCATTATCTTAAAATATTTCTCCTTCTATAAATCCAGGTTTAATCATTTCCCTTATTTCATCATCTGAATAATGCTCCATGGATGATTTTGATATATATAAATCACCATCAACTTTTAAACCTTTTGATAGAGATTTTAAATTCATGCACCTTCTTAATGATAAATCACCCCCAACTACCAATCCTTTTGGTAATGATTCAATACTAGAATCAGATAAATACAATTCACCTTTAACTACTAAATTATCTGGTAATGATTTTATACTTAAACTTCCTAAATGCAAATCACCTTCAATAGTTAATTCATCTTCCGTTAATGGTTCATTATTTACTAATTTCCATTTGAATGGCTTATTTTTATTATCCTCTTCTTCAAGGAAATCAAGTATATTTTTTAGCGTTTCTTTTTTCATTATTCTCTTATTATTTTTCTATTAATATAGCCATCAACATCATCTTTTGGTTTAATCATTTTTATCAATTCTTCATCAGAAAAATTAACTAAAGGTGTATAACGAATAAACAAAAAACCCTCAACTTTTAATCCTTTTGGTAAGGAACTTATATTTGTTTTTGCTATAGATAAGTTTCCCCCAACATATAATCCTTCTGGCAAGGAAGTTATATTATCACAATAACCTAAATATAAGTTTTCGCTAACATATAAATCTTTTGGTAATGATTTTATTTCAGACCCAAATAAACTCAAATCACCATTAACATATAGTCCTTCTGGTAATGATTCTACGTCTGAATATTCCATATTTATATCACCATTAACAATTAAATCATCTTGTTCAATAGGTTCATTATTCAATATCTTCCAGACAATTGGTGTCTTTCTATTCTCCTCATTTTCAAGGAATTTGAATATGCTTCTTATTGTTTCTTTTATCATGTTCTATATATTTCTCCCCCTATAAATCCAGGTTTAATCATATCTCTTATTTCATCATCTGAAAAGTTTGTAAAATTAGTTCTGAAAATATATAAATTACCACCAACATATAATCCTTTTGGTAATGAAGTTATAAGCCAACACCCAATTAACCATAAACTATCCCCAACTTCCAAACCTTCTGGTAATGTTCTTATATCTGAATATGATAAATCCAAAGTAGCCCCAACTTCCAATCCTTCTGGTAAGGAGGTTATTATTGATCCTAATAAATTCAAATTATCTCCAACTTTCAAACCTTTTGGTAATTGTGTTATTTTTGAATCAGTCAAATTCAAATTGCCTTCAATATTTAATTCATCATCTGTTAATGGTTCATTATTAATTAATTTCCATCTTAATGGTTTATTTTTATTATTATTCTTTTTAATAAACTCAAATATATTATTGATTGTTTCTTTTTCCATTATCTTTTTATTTTACCTTTTATAAAACCAGGATAAATCATTTTTTTTAATTTAGTATTGGTGTGAATTTTTAAATCTGAATATTCCAACATTAAATCACCCCCAACTTCCAATCCTTTTGGTAGGGATTTTATATTGGTATATTGTAAAAATAAATCCCTACCAACTTTTAATCCTTCTGGTAATGATTTTAAGCCTGCTGCATTAAATAAATTTAAATCTCCCCCAACTTCCAACCCTTCTGGTAATGACTTTAATTTAACACAATAAGATAAATTCAAATCACGCCCAACTTTCAAATCATCTGGTAATGTTTTTATATCTAGGTGCCGCAAAAACAAATCTCCCCCAACTTCTAAGCCTCTTGGTAGTGATGTTATTTCTGTGTTTAATAAACTTAAAAACCCATCAATCTTTAATCCTTCTGGTAAATATTTTATTTTTGATAACATTAAATTTAAAGCACCAACTTCCAATCCTATTGGTAGTGATGTTATATTTTCGCAACGATTTAATGCTAGTATCCCACCAACTTTCAACCTTTCTGGTAATGAGGTTATTGTTGATTGAGATAAATCCAAATCACCCCCAATATGTAAACCTTCTGGTAATGATTCTATTTTTAAGCCTGTTAAATTTAAATCCCCCTCCACATTTAATTCTTCCTTTGTAAATGGTTCATTAAAAAACAATTTCCACTTTATACTTCCATTGTTTTTATGTTCTTTGTTTTCCTCTTTTTTTAAGAAGTCAAATATGTTTTTTAATGTTTTGTTTTCCATTATTTACCCTTTGTTTTCTCACTCTCAATTCTTATTTTTATTTTGGGTGAATAATCATCTGGCAACTTATTATCTATACCAACAAATTCCCCCATCTCATTATCCATTCTTATTGTAATTTCTTTTTTGCCCAAATTCATCATTATTTGACCGACAGTTTGCATATTATACATATTCTTCATTCGATAGGGATTTAAGAATTTATTTTTCTTATATTGCTCCTTCATCTTATCAATAACATCAATATCTTCTTCAGCATCTTGCAAATGTTTTTTTGCCAACTCTAACCTAGAGTGAGATGATTTCTTTTTAATTCCGTAAATGTATCCAGTTTTTTTGTGAGCAATACCATGATTGGTTCTAACCTCAACTTTCTCATCTCCCATTTTTGTAATAACAGGAGTATCTTTGCTTGTTAATTCAACAATATATATATTCTTTGGGCTGCCAACAATTGTCTGACCTTTGATTCCAACATTTTTTGGATCATCAGCATCATAGGAAACAACAGATTTAATAGCATCCTTTATGCTTTTGCATTTTAAAGCATGTCTAATCTTTTTTCCATCATTTGAATTTTTTACTTTTTTGGATTTGAATACTTTGTTGCTCTCCTTCTCATCTTGTCTAACCAACAGACTTGAATTAACAATACCAATACCATATTCATTCATACCTTCAGACCAGTCTGTTTCGGTATCTCTCCAATATACCATTTCAACCCCATTGACAATCTCGTGAACAACCTCCATCTTTGCAAGATAGCCCCTGTCTCTATTCTTAGCAATAACATTACCATCGTCTAGTCTAACAGCGGCTATCGTGCATTCTTGTATGGTATCATGTATGGTATCATGTATGGTATCATGTATGGTATCTTGTGCGGTATTATCACTTTTTACTAATAGACTTAATTGACTTTCTGTGATTAAAATTTGTTTCACTTTTTTTTTAAATAAATATCTTAAACTAAACTTTTAATTATATTTTTTAGTTTGTCATCAATATTCATTCCATCTAATTCTTCTACTATGAAATACCCGCATTCAGTATGTTCATCACCATCAATAGCATTTACCAAATCTGGAACTAATCTGTCTGGACTTTCCAATAAAAAAACATAGAACTGACCATTAATCCTACTACCATCTCTTGAATATCTATCAATAATATCTAATATTTTTATTTTCTTATTAATAATACTAATATTTGTTTCTTCAAAAAACTCCCTTTTTGCACCCTCATGTGTTGATTCATACACTTCTAACTTACCAGCAGGTATTGACCACATTCCCGGAAGACTTTTAGTCTTAGGGCTTCTTTTACATAATAGGAATTCTTCTTTATGCTTTACTAAAATGCCAACATACTTTCTCATATCTTTTTTTTTTAATTAGTTAATTAAATGATAGGCATTTTCATTGCCTGTGTCAATAAAGGTTAAGGTAATATCATCATAATTTTTGATTGTTTTTTCTGCCAAATGTGTATGACCAATAACTTGATTATACCCAACCAAATAATCTTCACATAATTCTTTCATACCAGCCCAGAAAATCCCAGAGAAAGGATCCAAACCACCCCTCTCATCACCAATATAGAAAAGGTATTTACTGCTAATGTTAAACAAGAAATTAAACTTGTCAGCAATAGTATTATGCTCATCCCCATCACCCCAACCCAAATCAAGTGCATCTTTATAATCAGATTCAACAGACTGGTATAATCTATTTGTAATTCCAGCGTGGGAAACAATCGTATTATTATACATAAAGGCAACTTGGAATAAATGTTTTTTATTCTTGAAGATTGTATTGAACTCAAACATCATATCAAAGTTGAACCCACTACCCCTATATGAACTATTTAGAAAATAATAATGAATATCGTGATTTCCTAACAATAATTTTACTTTATCTGGGTATTTCTCTTTGAACTTAATAATATCCAATAAATTCTTTAACATTTTAGTATTACTCATAGCATTATGACTATCAACATAGTCCCCAACAAAGACAATATAATCTTCATCAAGATGTTGATTTACAATGTTTTTCCAGAATTTGCTTCCATGTATATCTCCAATCACTAACATAGTTTCCTTTTTTGTTTCTGTAAATATACAAAAAAAATAATTAAAACCTATTTATTATTAAATAAATAATTCTATGAAAATTAATATAAATGATTTAACATTAAATGCTAAATTAGCAATATCCAGAGAAGAGAAAGAAAGGGGGATGATGAATAAAAGATTTGATGAAACATTTAATGGAATGTTATTCATAATGGATACACCCAGGTCATGTTTCTGGATGAAAAATTGCATTATATCACTTGATATAATAATGATTAAAGATAATGTTATAACAAAAATTCACCGCAATTGCCCCCCTTGTTCAGCAGAACCGTGTAAAAGATATTGTGGTGAAGGTAATTTGATTCTTGAATTAGATGGGGGCACTTGTGATAAACATAATATTAATGAAGGTGATGTTATAAATCTTAATAACTAGAAATCTCCTTCTCTAATTTGGTTTTTATTTTACTTGCAATATCTTTCATTAATGTCAGATATTGAGTTTCACTTCTTGGTTCTGATTTGTATGAACTTGTTTTCGGTGCATACGTTCTAGGTTCAGTTGATTTTGGTGCATACGTTCTTGGTTCTTTTGATGGCGGCCTACTACCCCTACCAATAAAGTTAAGTCCAGAAATATTTGTAATACTTGGATGACCCCCACTATTTGCTTGAATTAAATCCCAGGCATTTAGTGCAATACTATCTAATTTCTTTTTCTCCTCTTCAGTTAATTCACTAAACAACTTATCCATAATTCCCTTTAATTCCGCATTTGTTTTTGGTGCACCTTCTTTTGTATAATATTTATCACCATAAGTGGCATAAAAATCATTAAAGGTAAAACCAACACTCTCTTCTGTTGCTTTTGATTCACTAACCCATTTAATTGTTGATAATAAAATTAATTTATCTTCCAGCATTGGTTTAAATTGTGCCATAACTTTTTGTGCCAATTCACCTAAATGTAATGTGCTATACTTGGGATTTGGTTTAAATGGATTTTTTGAAACTTGGATTAATCCTAGGGGCCAATATATAATTAAAAAATCAGCATCAGGTTGATTCTTAAATGCGGTATATCTATCGTATGAACCAGTTCCTTTTAAAGAACCCATTCCATATTGGTAAATAATACCATCTTTAAATTCAACGTTCTTATGACCCTTCATACTTTCAATATACTTTTCAGCATTTGCTTGTAAGTCAGCAGGAATTTCAGATGTATTTTCTTTCATCCATTTCTTTATATTATTCAATATTGATAAAATGGAAGGTTTTGAATTCATAACCAAATTTTCAAGAAATCCTTTCTTGTTTTTAAAAGCCAATAGTAATTTATTCGCAACTAAACCCATTAATAATTTATTCTCTCTAACACTTTTTAGTTTGTCAAATTTGAATAAATAATTAATAACATCATCTGTAGTTAAACCTTGTCTAACAAAGTCGGCAGAGTCAACTGTATTTATAATCAAAATATCAGTATCAGAAAATAAATCACTCTTAGAAATTGTTTGTGAAATTGTTTCCGCATTAGACCTAGCTTTTTTAAATTGTCCAGATGTTTTCTTGGTATCAACCCCAATCTGACTATCGTGATGATCGGTATGTATCTTAAACATTGGTTTACCATGTGCAAAATCCACCAATACAGGCATAACATCCCCTGACGCATCAGGTTTTTTAACAGAGAACTCAGTATCGCCATATTGAATCACTTCACAATCAACAACTTTTATACCATTATCTTCCAAGTATTTTTTCATGGAAAGTGCACTAGCAATTCCGTCAAGGTCTTGATGGAAATATATTTTGGCTTCCTTATATCTTT
>Ga0304730_1000273_pt1 | contig 45434 bp, 35 predicted proteins | sample M_130628_MF_Meta_FD_190474 | JGI IMG/M metagenome (GOLD analysis project Ga0304730, IMG submission 190474) | Freshwater microbial communities from Lake Montjoie, Canada to study carbon cycling - M_130628_MF_MetaG (v2) (version 2) | ecosystem: Environmental > Aquatic > Freshwater > Lake | place...
TGGTCCTCGCTGCCGGCGTGCTGATGATCTGCGTGATGCTCACGGTCAGTGGACTGATGATCCGCGATCATCGGCGGGTCGTCGCGAACCGGGCTGGCGACGCCGAATTCATCGCTGCAGCATCCCAAGGCGTGGTGGCACTGCTGTCGATTGATTACGCGAATGCCAGGGCTGATGTACAACGCGTCATCGACTTGTCGACCGGAACATTCAAGGAGGACTTCGTCAAGAATGCGGATGATTTCATCAAGACCGCCGAAGGGTCCAAGTCGGTAACGCTGGGATCGATCAGTGCGGCCGCGCTGGAGTCGGCAAGCGGAGACACCGGCGTCGTTTCGGTGGCTGCGAAATCGGAGGTGACCAATTCCATTGGGGCGCGCAGAGATTCGCGGTCATGGCGGATGAATGTGACCGTGACCCGCGACGGGGGGCAGTTGAAGACGTCGAACGTGGAGTTCGTGCCATGAGCACCGACCAAGAGGCCCCGGAGGTGGATACCGATCAAGAGCCCCCGGAGGTGGATACCGATGTATCTGTCGACCGGACAGGTGTAAGGCGTCGGTGGCCTGCGGTGCTGGTTGCGGTTCTGCTGGCGGGATCGACGGTTGCGACGGCCAGCACCTATTGGTGGATGTACCGTCCGGACCAACTGACCAACGCAGCCGCCCAGCAACAGGCTTTGGAGGCAGCTCAACAGGGCACGACGATGCTGCTGTCGTACGCTCCCGACACCATCGACAAGGATCTGGCTGCAGCCAAGTCCAACCTGACCGGTGAGTTCCTGACGTACTACAGCAGATTTACCGACCAGATCCTCGCGACTGCCGCGAAGCAAAAGGCGATCAAGACCGAGGCGAAAGTTGTCCGCGCGGCGGTCTCGGAGATGCATCCCGACCGGGCGGTGGTGCTGCTTTTCGTCAACCAGGTGACCACCAGCAAGGACCGACCAGATCCTGCACTAGCCGCCAGCAGTGTTCTGGTGACCCTCACCAGGGAACACGGCCGGTGGCTGATTTCCGAATTCAATCCGGTTTAGTTGCACGGTAGGCAAGAGGAGCCTTTTCGGTGAGCATCGCACTGCTGCTGGAGATGGCGGCGTCGGCGGACGCCGACCGGGTCGCGGTGGTATCCGACGATCAACGGCTGACCGTCGGTGAGTTGAGCGGCCTCGCCGAGGGCGGGGCCGGCGTCGTCGCCGCCTCCGGTGCCGCAAGTGTGGCGTACGTCGGCCTCGGTGGAGTAATGCTGCCGCTGTTGATTTTCTCCTCGGCCAAGGCGGCGCGGCCCTTCGTACCGCTGAACTACCGGCTGTCGGGTGAGGCTTTGGCCGATCTGATCGGGCGACTGCCCGAACCGCTCGTGGTCTACGACGCCGAATACCGAGATGTCGTCTCGGGATTGGGCATCGCTGGCATTGAGTCGCAAGCGTTCGTCACCGCTGCCGGTGCCGCAGATCCGGTGAACGAGTTCCCGGATCCTGACGATGTCGGGGTCGTGCTGTTCACCTCCGGTACGACGTCACGTCCCAAAGCCGTTGAGCTGTCGCATAACAACCTCACCAGCTATGTCATGAGCACAGTGGAGTTCGGCTCTGCCGAACCGGGTGACACTGCACTGATCTGCGTGCCGCCGTACCATATCGCCGGTGTCGGCGCGGCGCTGTCCAACCTCTACGCCGGTCGAAAGACCGTGTATCTGAGTAACTTCGATCCGTATGCCTGGGTTCGACTGGCCGCAGCAGAGGGGGTCACCAACGCGACCGTGGTGCCGACGATGCTGGATCGCATCATTTCTGCGCTGGAGGCGCAGCCCACTGAATTGCCGTGCCTGCGCACATTGGCCTACGGCGGGTCGAAGGTCGCCCTGCCGTTGGTTCGCAAGGGCCTTGAACTGCTTCCCCACGTTGGCTTCGTTAATGCCTACGGATTGACCGAAACCAGTTCCACGATCGCGATTCTCACGCCGGAGGACCACCGTATTGCGCATGCTGCTAGCGACGAAACCGCCAGGAGGCGGTTGGGTTCGGTTGGTCAACCGGTGCCCGGCGTCGAGGTGCAGATCCGTTCCGAGGGCGGCGAGGTCCTCGGTGCGGAGGAGATCGGTGAGTTGTTTGTACGTGGCGACCAGGTGTCGGGTAGGTACGCCGAGATCGGGTCCGTGCTCGATGCCGACGGCTGGTTTCCGACCAGAGATACCGCTTACCTCGATGCCGATGGTTATCTATTCATCGGCGGACGCTCCGATGACACCATCATCCGCGGCGGGGAGAACATTGCTCCGGCCGAAGTGGAAGATCTGCTCGTCGAACATCCGCACGTTCGCGATGTCGCAGTCGTGGGAGTCGACGATGCCGAATGGGGCCAGATCATGGTGGCCGTCGTTGTGCCCGTCATGCACATCACCCCCGATGCCGAAGAACTACGCGAATACATCCGAGCGCACCTTCGCGGTTCGCGAACCCCGGACCGGGTGGTGTTCCGCGAGGAACTGCCGACCACGCCGACCGGAAAGGTGTTGCGTCGACAACTTGCCGAAGAGTTGAAGTCCGAAGCCGCTCGAGGGTTGAACAGCCCCGACCGGCACCCAACGAGGAGGGACAGCTAAATGATTAAGACCGGCACCAGACTGCAGAGCCAGGTGTGCGAAACCCAGGTAATCGTGATCACGTCATCCGACAGCCTCGACGACTTGCGTGCCGGCGGGGTTGCAATGATCCCGCTCGATGGGGAGAAATCTGTGGGCGCGACGCTAGATCCGAACCTGGCCGAGGGTGCGGTGATGGGCAAGCGCTACGTCGATGACAGCGGCGCCGAAGTCCTTGTCACCAAGGCGGGCGTAGGAACGTTGAGCGTGGGCACCACTCCGCTGGAGCTGAAAGCCGCCAAACCGCTTCCGGCGAGCGACTAGCCGAGGCCGAACACCACAATGACGCGCGAGTATTCCGGGAAAGCAGAAAACCGCCTCTGAACTGGTCAGAGGCGGCTTCCCGCATCGGGGTGGCTGACGGGACTCGAACCCGCGACAGCCAGGATCACAACCTGGTGCTCTACCAACTGAACTACAGCCACCATTACCGCGACGTCGCGGTCCATGAAGTCTAACTGGTGTCGGCTTGGGTGGCCGAATCAATTTCCGGCGCCGTCGTCACGGACCCTTCCAGCTCGACGAGCGCGTCAGCGATTTCGCTGCTAGAAGGACCCGGCGGTGGCACGAAGGCTATGCGTCGGTAGTACCGCAGTTCGCGGATGGATTCCTGAATGTCAGCCAGCGCCCGGTGCGCCAGGCCCTTTTCCGGCTGCCCGTAATAGATCTTGGGATACCAGCGCCGGCACAGTTCCTTGATCGAGCTGACGTCGATCATCCGGTAGTGCAGGTAGTTGTCGAGTGTGGGCATATCGCGGGCCAGGAATCCGCGGTCGGTGGCGATTGAGTTACCCGCCAGCGGCGCGGTCTTTGCCTGCGGTACGAATTCGCGAATGTAATCCAGCACCAGTTCCTCGGCGGTGGCGACGTCGATGGTCGACGCCCGGACCTCCTCGGTGAGTCCGGAGCTTCGGTGCATCCGCGCGACGACGTCAACCATCCCATTCAGTGCGGCGTCGTCGGCATGGATCACCACATCGACACCGTCGCCGAGGACGTTGAGGTCGGCATCGGTGACCAGGGCCGCAATCTCGATCAACCGATCGGAGCCGAGGTCCAGGCCCGTCATCTCGCAGTCGATCCACACCAGTTCATCTCGCACAGCAATAAACCCTAAGCCCCAGCTGGCCGCACGCGTGGCTCACCCTCGTTCCTTGTGTCCAGCGCAGTAGTCTCGTTCGTTATGACCGAACCGACCGGCACCCCCGCCCAGCAGATCGCCTCCGGCTACGCCACGACCGGTTCCGCCCTGGAACTGGGTTCGGTGGTGGTCGGCGGTGAGGTGGACCCAGCAGCGCAGATCCGGATCCCGCTGGCGATGATGAACCGTCACGGCCTGGTTGCCGGCGCCACCGGTACCGGTAAGACCAAGACTCTGCAGGTGATTGCCGAGCAGCTGTCCGCGGCTGGTGTGCCGGTGGTAATGGCCGACTTCAAGGGCGATCTGTCGGGGCTGACCCGGCCGGGGGAGGCCAGCGAGAGAACCACCGAGCGGGCCAAGGACACCGGCGACGATTGGGTGGGATCGCCGTTCCCGGTGGAGTTCCTCTCGCTGGGCACCGGCGGCATCGGAGTCCCGGTGCGTGCGACGATCTCTGCGTTCGGACCGATCCTGCTCTCGAAAGTGCTGGGACTTAACCAGACTCAGGAGTCCACCCTCGGACTGATCTTCCACTGGGCCGATCAGCAGGGCCTGCCCCTGCTGGACCTCAAGGATCTGCGTTCAGTGATCACCCATCTGACCAGTGACGAGGGCAAGGTGGAGTTGAAGACGATCGGCGGGGTGTCCGCGCAGACGGCCGGGGTGATCCTGCGCTCGCTGATCAACCTCGAGGCCGAAGGCGGCGACACCTTCTTCGGTGAGCCGGAGATCGAACCGGCCGACCTGTTGCGCGTCGACGCCCAAGGCCGCGGGATCATCACCCTCTTCGAACTCGGCGACCAGGCCTCGCGGCCGGTGATGTTCTCGACGTTCCTGATGTGGGTGCTGGCCGACCTTTTCACCTACCTGCCCGAAGTCGGCGATGTCGACAAGCCGAAACTGGTGTTCTTCTTCGATGAGGCGCACCTGCTGTTCACTGACGCATCGAAAGCTTTCCTCGCGCAGGTGGAGCAGACCGTCAAGTTGATCCGCTCCAAAGGGGTCGGGGTGTTCTTCTGCACCCAGTTGCCCACCGATATTCCCAACAACGTGCTGTCGCAACTGGGTGCCCGGGTCCAGCACGCGCTGCGGGCGTTCACACCCGACGATCAGCAGGCGCTGTCCAGGACCGTCCGCACCTATCCCAAGACCGAATTCTATGATTTGGCAACCGATTTGACCGCGCTGGGAACCGGCGAGGCGATCGTCACCGTCCTTTCCGAGCGCGGCGCACCGACTCCGGTCGCCTGGACCCGGCTGCGGCCGCCGCGGTCACTCATGGACACCATCGGGACCGATTACATCAAGGCCGCCGCCCAGGCCAGCCCGCTGTTCCTCAAATACGGTGCGACTGTGGACCGCGAATCCGCCTACGAGATGCTGGCGGCCAAGATGGCTGTTCCGGCGGAGGCGCTTCCGGAACCGATGGACCTACCGCCGATATACCCGACCGGATTCGATATACCGCCGATGCCCGAACCGGCGCAGAAGGCCGAGCCGAGCGTGCTCGAGTCCATGATGGACAACCCTGCGTTCAAGAGCGCCATGCGCTCGGCCGGCACCGTGATCGGCCGCGAACTCGGCCGGAGCATCTTCGGGACGGGCCGCCGTCGCCGCTAGTCGCCGCCCAACTTCTTGTACACCAATCCCACGATCGGCGTCACGATTGCCCGGGGCGCATATCCACTCGCCACTGACATCGCCTTGGACGTCACACCGGGCACCACCCGCATCTTGTTGCGCTCCAAGCCATCCAGCGAAAGCTGCGCGGTGTGCTCGACGGAGATCCACAGGAAATCGGGAATCAACTTGTCCACCAACGATGCTTCGCTCGCGTCCGGCATCTCGGCGCGTACCGGTCCGGGTGCCAGCAGCGTGACGTGCACACCGGTGTTGTGCAGTTCGCCGCGCAGCGACTCGCTGAACGTGTTGGCGAACGCCTTGGTCGCCGCGTAGGTGGCGTTGTTGGGGATCGGTGAGTTGCCCGCCGCCGAACCCGAGATCAGAATGCCGCCGGCCCGCCGCGCCAGCATGCCGGGCAGCACCGCCAACACCAGATCGTGCACGCCGAGCACGTTGAGTTGCACCTGCGCCTGCTCGGCGGCCGGATCCAGTTCCGCTACCGGTCCGAAGGTGGCGGTGCCGGCGTTGGCGCACAGGATCGAGATGTCTCGCCCGGCAAGTTCATGGGCAAGACCTGCGCGCTCGCCCGGATCAGCTAGATCCACCGCGCGCACCTCAACCGTTACTCCGTACCGGTTCGTCAGCCGTTCGGCCAGGTCTGCCAGCACCTCGGCGCGCCGGGCGGTGATGATCAGGTGGTGGCCGCGGGCGGCAAGTTCGCCTGCCAGCGCCTCGCCGATGCCTTGGGAGGCACCGGTAACGACGGCACGACTGTCCGGTGCAGGCGCAGGAACTGGCATAGGGGTAATCGTAGGCGGGGTGGATAGGCTGAACGCCATGGCACCGCGGTCGAAGATCGTGGCGTGGGCCCTCTGGGATTGCGGCTCCACCGGTCTCAACGCGATCGTGGTGACCTTCGTGTTCTCGGTCTATCTGACCGGCACAGTGGGACAGGGCATTGCGGGCGACACATCGCCGGCCAGTTGGCTGGGCCGGGCGCTGACCATTGCCGGACTGACCGTCGCCCTGCTCGCTCCGCTCACCGGCGTCCTCGTTCAAGCGCCGCACCGGCGACGGGTCGCATTGATGACGCTTACCTGCCTTGCCGCGGCGCTCACCGCTGCCATGAGTCTCATCCGCGCCGATCCGCGTTATCTCCCAGCGGGTTTGGCCCTGCTGGCCGCCACCGCGGCCTGCAGCGATCTGGCCAGCGTCCCCTACAACGCGATGCTGCGCCAGCTGTCCACCCCGCAGACGTCCGGCCGGATCTCCGGATTCGGCTGGGCCGCCGGCTACGCGGGCAGTGTCGTGCTGCTGCTGTTGGTGTACGTCGGCTTCATCGCCGGCGACGGCCCACACCGGGGACTACTGGGCCTGCCCACCGCGGACGGCCAAAACGTCCGTGCCGCAATGCTTGTGGCCGCGGTCTGGATTCTGGTCTTCGGTCTGCCGCTGATGCTGTCCGCACACACCTTCGCGCGAACCGACGACTCAGTGGAACGTCCGCCGACCTTCCTCGGCGGGTACCGGCGGTTGTGGTCCGACCTTCGCAGCGAATGGCGGCGTGACCGAAACCTGGTCTACTACCTACTCGTCAGCGCGGTGTTCCGCGACGGACTCTCCGGCGTCTTCGCATTCGGTGCGGTACTCGGCGTGAGTGTGTATGGCATCTCACCGGGCAACGTCTTGATCTTCGGGGTGTTCGCGTCGACGGTGGCTGCCCTCGGCGCGGTGGTGGGTGGACTGCTCGACGATCGCCTTGGCGCCAAACCGATCATCGTCGCTTCCCTAATCGCCATGATCTGCGTCGGCATGGCACTGCTGGCACTATCGGGTCCGATCGCGTTCTGGGTGTGCGGACTGCTGCTGTGCCTATTCGTCGGACCCACCCAGTCGGCCGCCCGAACGCTGCTGTTGCGGATGACCGGAGAAGGCAAGGAGGGCATCATCTTTGGCCTCTACACCACCACCGGCCGCGCGGTCGCCTTCCTGGCGCCGTGGCTCTTCTTCGTTTTCGTCGATCTGTTCAATGCTGACCGCGCCGGACTGGCCGGCATCTGTCTAGTGCTATTCGCCGGCTTGGTGGGAATGCTGATGGTCCGGGTGCCGGACCATATTCGCGCCGCGCCGAGTTAGGCAGCGCCGGTACAGATCGTCAGTCCGCGACCGCTGCGCTGCCGTATCTGGGCGCCGTTGACTGAGATGCTGCAGGTGACATCGCGTCCGACGTTGACGACGGCGACGCTGGCCGAACCCTTGGCCGGCGCCGAGAGGCTGACTTCCTTGCTCCACGGCAGGGCCACATTGAACTCGGTCTGCATCACGCCACCGGAGTCGACATAGGTGATATTGATGGCACGGCCTTCGCCGGAGACGTTGTAGACCACGGTCTCGCTTCCGGTCGGACTCTCGGTGGTCTCACCGGGAAGCGTCGGCGTACTGGGCTCCACCGAGTCGGTGGGCGAGGGCCGTTCGGTGGCGGTAGGCATCGGTAGCCGTGTCGTCGTGGTGATCGGCACCCGGGGCGTCGTTGGGGAAGGCCGTGTCGTCGGGGAGCTCGCGGCGGACGTCGTCTGCGGCATCGGAGCCGCGACCGTCGAATCCCGCGACGAACCGCTGACAACAACCAGTGCGAGTACCAATCCGGTCACCAGCAGGGCAGCCGCCGCGGCAGCAATCCACAACCAACGCGGTGTTTTCGGCGCCGGGGGTGGTGGCGTCGGGGGTGGCGGGTATCCGCCGCCGGGGGGCCAGTAGGTGGGAAACTGCTCGGTCGGTTGTGTCATGGGCGCGCCGTAGCCGGGCCCGTAGTACGTCGGGGGCCCCCAGTACCCCGGCTGCTGGCCCGAATAGGCCGGGTCCGGATTGGTGGGGTAACCGGTGGCCGCAGCCTGGGTCGGATCGGACCATTCCGGTCGAGTTGGATCGCTCATGCCCGCCTCACGCCCAGCACGCTACCCGCGCCGGCACCCCGCGTCAGGTGCGGCCTGATAACGCCGCGATCGTCATCGACCGCAGGACTTCGCGGGACACCTCCGGCGCGGCCGATCGGGCCGTCGGCTTCATGCTGTGCGGCGTGGAGTTGAGCAGACCGAAGGCCGCGTGCGCCATTACGCGGGCCTGGTCTTCGGCAAGCCGGGGGTCCAGCGCGCGCAGAGCGCCCACCCAGGTCTCGACGTAGCTTCGCTGAGCACGTCGAACCTGTCGCTGGGCCGTCGCCGGGAGGTTCGCGAGGTCGCGGTCCTGGATGCGGATCAGGTCGGGTTCGCGCAGCGCGAAGTCGAGATGGAAGTCGATGAGACCGTCCAGGGCGGCGGCCGGGTCAGGGCTCTGCGCCAGAACCGACTGCGCGCCCGCCAGGAGCCTGGTGCTGATACCGACCAGCAGTTCGACCAGTAACGCCTCCTTGCCCGCGAAATGCCGGTAGATGGCCGGTCCGCTGACGCCGGCCGCGGCACCGATGTCCTCGATTCGGACGGCCGGGAAACCGCGTTCGGCGATCAACTGCTCGGCAGCGGCCAGCAGTTGCGAGCGGCGGTCGGATTTCTGCCTCCCGCGGCTGCTGAGCGTTGTCATGGAACTCCCGCTGTACGTTTGAGTTAATCTTCACTAACATAGCACTCAGTTAGTCACCATTAACCAAAGGTGAGTTCCATGTCAGCGCCCGCCGCGCACCGCGAAGCACATCTGCAGCTTGTTGCGCAGTTGCGCGACAAGCTGGCTGTCGCTGCCCTCGGTGGCCTGCAACGAGCCCGGGATCGGCACACCGCGCGCGGCAAGCTCCTGCCGAGGGACCGTGTCGACGGGCTGCTGGATCCCGGCAGTCCGCTGCTCGAGATCGCCCCACTGGCGGCCGACGGTATGTACGACGATGACTGCCCGGCGGCCGGGATCATCACCGGTATAGGTCGGGTGTCCGGCCGGGAATGCATGGTGGTGGCCAACGATGCCACCGTCAAAGGCGGAACGTACTACCCAATGACGGTCAAGAAGCACCTGCGCGCCCAAGAGATCGCGGCGCAGAATCGCCTGCCGTGCATCTATCTGGTGGACTCCGGCGGCGCCTTCCTGCCGCGTCAGGACGAGGTGTTCCCCGACCGGGACCACTTCGGCCGCATCTTCTACAACCAGGCAACCATGAGTGCGGCCGGCATCGCACAGATCGCCGCGGTGCTCGGATCATGCACGGCCGGTGGGGCTTACGTGCCGGCGATGAGCGATGAGGCCGTGATCGTGCAGAACCAGGGCACGATCTTCCTGGGTGGACCGCCGCTGGTGAAGGCCGCCACCGGCGAGATCGTGACCGCAGAGGATCTCGGCGGCGGGGATCTGCATTCCCGTAAATCCGGCGTCACCGATCATCTGGCTCGCGACGACCGCGACGCCCTGGCGATCGTGCGACGCATCGTGGCCACCCTCGGCCCGCGCACACCGGCGCCGTGGGACGTGCGCACTCCGGTCGATGCGATCGCCGATCAGCATGACCTCTACGACGTGGTGCCGGTCGACGCCCGGGTTCCCTACGACGTGCGCGAGGTCATCACTCGCATCGTCGACGGTGGCGAGTTCAGCGAATTCAAGGCGGAATACGGCACCACACTGGTCACCGGATTCGCCCACATTCACGGCCACCCCGTCGGAATCGTCGCCAACAACGGTGTGCTGTTCGGCGAATCCGCTGTCAAGGGAGCGCATTTCATTCAACTGTGCGATAAGCGCCTGATCCCGCTCGTCTTCCTGCAGAACATCACCGGCTTCATGGTCGGCCGCGAGTACGAGGAAAGCGGGATCGCCAAACACGGCGCCAAGATGGTCACCGCGGTGGCCTGCGCCCGCGTTCCGAAACTCACCGTGGTCATCGGTGGTTCCTACGGCGCAGGCAATTACTCGATGTGCGGCCGGGCTTATTCGCCACGGTTTCTGTGGATGTGGCCCAACGCCAGGATCTCGGTGATGGGCGGCGAGCAGGCCGCGTCGGTGCTGGCCACCGTGAGCGGCGATATGACGCCGGAGCAACAGGAGGAATTCAAGGCTCCCATCCGCGCCCAGTACGAGCACCAGGGCAACCCGTACTATTCAACCGCACGGTTGTGGGACGACGGCGTCATCGACCCCGCCGACACCAGAACTGTTCTGGGACTTGCGCTTTCGGTGACAGCCAATGCGCCCGTTGAGCCGGTCTCCTATGGCGTCTTCCGGATGTAGTGACATGACAACAGGAATGTTCGACACCGTACTTGTCGCGAACCGTGGCGAGATCGCCGTGCGCGTCATCCGGACGCTGCGAACCATGGGTATCCGGTCGGTGGCGGTCTACAGCGACGCCGACGCGAGCGCGCGCCACGTGGCCGAGGCTGACGTCGCCGTCCGGATCGGGCCGCCGCCCGCACGGCAGAGTTATCTCAACATCGAGGCCGTGATCGAGGCGGCCGTGCGCACCGGGGCGCAGGCGGTGCACCCCGGGTACGGATTCCTCTCGGAGAACGCCGATTTCGCCGCCGCACTGGCACACGCCGGACTGGTATTCATCGGTCCGCCGGCCACGGCCATCGCCACCATGGGCGACAAGATCTCGTCCAAGGCCGCCGTCTCGGCCTTCGGCGTTCCGGTGGTACCCGGAATTGCCGAACCCGGACTCTCCGACGCCGACTTGATCGCCGCTGCCGGTGATATCGGCTTCCCGGTCCTGGTCAAACCGTCCGCGGGCGGCGGCGGTAAGGGTATGCACCGCGTCGATAATCCGGCCGATCTGCCGGCGGCGCTTGTGGTTGCCCGGCGGGAGGCAGCGGCATCGTTCGGTGACGACACCCTGTTCCTCGAACGATTCGTTATGCGCCCCAGGCATATTGAGGTGCAGGTGCTGGCCGATAACTACGGCACGGTGTTGCACTTCGGGGAGCGTGAGTGCAGTTTGCAACGGCGCCACCAGAAGGTGATCGAGGAGGCGCCCTCGCCACTGCTGGACGACGCCACCCGAGCCCGGATCGGTGCGGCGGCCTGCGACACGGCCCGCAGCGTCGACTACGTCGGCGCTGGAACGGTGGAGTTCATCGTCTCGGCTGATGCGCCGGATGAGTTCTTCTTCCTGGAGTGCAACACCCGCCTGCAGGTGGAACATCCGGTCACCGAGATGGTCACCGGTTGGGATCTGGTCGAGTGGCAGATCCGGATCGCGGCGGGGGAGCGACTACACCACACCCAAGCCGACATCGTCACCCGCGGGCATGCCATCGAAGCGCGCATTTACGCCGAAGACCCGGCGGCCGGTTTTCTGCCGACCGGTGGGCCTGTACTTGCGGTCACCGAACCGCAGGGTCCGGGCATCCGCGTCGACTCAGGACTGTCCGCCGGGATGACGGTGGGTGGCGACTACGACCCGATGCTGGCGAAGGTGATCGCGCATGGCGTGGATCGGAGCGCCGCATTGCGCACTCTGGACCGTGCCCTGGCCCACACCGCGGTGCTGGGACTGGGCACCAATATCGACTTCCTGCGGTTCGTGCTGTCCGACGACGACGTGGTGGCCGGCCGTCTCGATACCGGTCTGCTGGAGCGACTGGACTTCGACCCGGCCGCGGTGGGGGATGAGGCGTTCGTTGCCGCAGCGGCCTACAGGTGGCTGCAGCGCTGGCCGGTTGCCCCGGCCGACCCGTGGGATGTTCCGTCCGGATGGCGTCTCGGAGACGCCGCCCCAACGAGCATTCGGTTGCGCTGCGGGGTGCGCACTGAGTGCGTCACCATCACGGGCAGCCCGCAGCGCGCGCAGGCGCGGATCGCTGACGCTGAGAGCCGTTCGTTGGCAGGGCAACTGGCAGACGGTGAGCTCACCGTGACCCTCGACGGCATTACCCGCCGCTACACCGTGGCCGCGACCGGCCGGCAGATCTGGTTGGCGGGCGGGGGCCGGACATGGATGCTCGATGAACTGACAGAAGACTCGGCCCGGCCCGACGATGTGCACTGCGGTGATGCGGAACTGGTCAGTCCAATGCCGGGATCCGTTGTGGCCGTGAGCGTTCAGGACGGTGAGCTGGTAGAGGTCGGCGCCGTTGTGGTGGCGGTGGAGGCCATGAAAATGGAGCACTCGCTGCGATCGCCGGTCGCCGGTGTGGTGGAACTTCTGGTCGCGGTGGGCGATCAGGTCAAGGTGGGCCAGTTGCTGGCTCGGATCAAAGCGAATACCGAAGGAACACAACAGTGAGCGAACACGGGTCCACATTCCTGTCCACCGGAACTCTTCCGGATGAGTACCAGCAACTTGTCAAGACGGTGCGCGACTTCGCCCGCGAGGTCGTCGCACCGGTGGCTGCCAAGCACGATGCCGAGCACTCCTTCCCGTACGAGATCGTCTCCGGCATGGCCGATATGGGCCTTTTCGGACTGCCGTTCCCGGAGGAGTACGGCGGCATGGGTGGCGACTACTTCGCCCTGTGCCTGGCGCTGGAGGAACTCGCCAAGATCGACCAGAGCGTGGCCATCACCCTGGAGGGCGGTGTCTCCCTCGGTGCGATGCCGGTCTACCGGTTCGGCACTGAGGCGCAGAAGCGGGAATGGCTGCCGCAGTTGACCAGTGGTGCCGCACTCGGTGCCTTCGGCTTGACCGAGGCCGGCGGTGGTACCGATGCCGGTGCCACCAAGACCACCGCGCGCCTGGACGACGGGCACTGGGTGATCAATGGCTCGAAGCAATTCATCACCAACTCCGGCACCGACATCACCAGGCTGGTCACCGTGACCGCCGTCACCGGCACGACTGCCGGGAGTCGCGAGATCTCGGCGATCCTGATACCTGTTCCCACAACGGGTTTCATCGTCGAACCGGCCTACGACAAGGTCGGCTGGAATGCCTCCGACACCCATCCGCTGACCTTCATCGACGTTCGGGTGCCCGAGGAGAACCTGCTCGGTGAACGAGGCCGCGGCTACGCCAACTTCCTCCAGATCCTCGATGAGGGACGGATCGCGATCGCCGCACTGGCCGTCGGCGCCGCACAGGGATGCGTCGACGAGAGCGTGAAGTACGCGACCCAGCGATCCGCCTTCGGCCAGCCGATCGGCCGGTACCAGGCGATCGAGTTCAAGATCGCCCGGATGGAGGCCCGCGCCCACGCCGCCCGCACCGCCTACTACGACGCCGCCGCACTCATGCTCGCCGGCAAGCCGTTTAAGAAGCAGGCCGCAATCGCCAAACTTGTCGCCAGCGAGGCGGCGATGGACAACGCCCGAGACGCCACCCAGATCCATGGCGGTTATGGCTTCATCAACGAATTCCCGGTCGCTCGTCACTATCGGGACAGCAAGATCCTCGAAATCGGCGAGGGCACAAGCGAAGTCCAGCTGATGCTGATCGCCCGCGAACTCGGCCTGCGCTAGACGTCAGGGCTGCGGGTAGGGCGCGTAGCGCTTGTTGTATCCGAACTGGCGGGCGGCGAGTTGTGCTTGGCGCTCTTCGGCCGTGACGTAGGCAGTGGTGCCCGGCAGGACCGAGGCCAACTCGTCGAGTGGGACCACCCTGGAGTCCACCGTCGGACGGTCCTGTTCGGGATCCGCGACGTTCTGGAACCGCATCGCGATGGTGCCCTGGTTCAGGCCGCCGGTGGACACCCAGTTGGCCACTCCGGGATCGGTCGGTGATACCACCAGGGTGTAGGTGCCGTCCGGGTTGGGCACGGCCTGGTCGATATTCAGGCTCGTCTGCTGGTTCCAGTAGTCGTCGGTGATCGTCCAGTCGTTGTAGATCGGAACGTTGAAGAACCCGGCACTGCCCTTATCGATGGTCAGAACGAGCGCCTGGTTGTCAGCGAGTTGGAAGTAGCCATTGCTCTGCAGTTGGTTGGCCAGGAACTCAGCGTTGCTGGCCGGTTGAGTCATCTCGTTGGGCTGCCGGAGTTGACCGCTGGGGTCGGTCGTGGCCAGCGCCATGTACTTGGCCTCCTGATTGGCCCCTCGCACGATCATCAACAACGCGGTCAGCGTGCCCCGCACCAACGGCGCCTCGGCGATTGCCAACGGCGGAATCAGCGACGCCAGCGAGGCCAGCAGTGGGTTGTCGTTGACCAACGCGCCGAGCAGCACGAACCCGCCGAGTTGGGCGAACAAACTGTTGCGCGGTCCGCTGACGCGGTGCACCTCAAGTTCCATCGGTTCCTCGGTGACCCAGTCGCCCAGGGTGTTCCGGGCGGCGATCAGCGTTGAGCTTGAGGTCAGCACCAGATGGTTTCTCTGCCCCGGCGTCGCCGCCTCGCCACTGACGGTGATCACGAACGAGCCGTCCGGACTGCGCTCGAGATCGTCGAGAGTCAAGATCGACGACGTCAGCCCCGAGGTTCCCTCGAGCACGCTGAACGTGGTGTCCGCCGGGGTGGCCTCGAGAATCCGGCCGGTGAGCACGTACTCCGATGTCTTGTTCACCGGGATGAACCGGTAGATGGTGTCGGGGTTGTCGTAGAGCAGCCGCGAGCCGCCGACGTCCAGTCCGTACCAGCTGTGCGGGGCGGCGACCTGGGTGACCACCGCCGGATCCATCGGGTTGAGGATCTGTTCGGAAAACGCCGACGCAAGGGCGTACTCGTCAACCGCGTTGTCGAGGGCTTGCAGGTTCGCCTCGTCGGGTCCGCCGACGAGCTTGAACTGCTGATTAGCGGCCGCTAGGAAGCCCTGTCGCAGAACGAGTTTCATCAGTGTCACCGGCAAAGTTGCCGCGGTGTTCATCGCGATGCGCTCGCGGCTGATCTGTACCGGGGTGCCCAGCGGACTGACCTGATTGCTCAGCGCGGCTGACGCCACAGCGGATGGGCGCCGCGTGGTGGCCGCAGCCGCCCGCGTGGTGGCCGGTTGGGCGGGACGCGACGACAGCGCCGGCGCCCGGACGCTGACCACCGCGTTGCGTGTATGAGTGCGCGCACTCCGCGCAGACGGCCCTTTCGCCGGGCTCGAGGAAGCACTCATCGATGCACCCGAGGACGCACTCGAAGGCGATGCGCCGTCGTTGTCGGCAGATGCGGTCGCCATGCCGAGCGACGTTCCGACTCCGAGGAAGATCGCCAGTGCGCCGACCCTGCCGATGTACCTGGAGTACCCGACGGGGGCCTTATCGGTGCGGGTCGACTGCTGCATCGCGGCCTCCTATGGAATGGACGACAGGGTGGCCACGACAGATGTGGCGGGTATCACAGACGGTACAGCGCGCGTGACCGACCATCAGTTGTCCGCGGCGAGAAACTTGTCAGAGTCGACCTCTAGTATCGAATACATGTTCGAAGAATTGTTCACGTTCGACCTCGACGCGGAGGAGTCCGCACTGGTCGAGGCCATATCGTCGCTGGAACGGCTCAAGGCCGCGGCCGCGGCCCGGCAGGCCCGGTTGGCTGCGGCACTCGACACTGCCCGCCGGTCCGCCGAGGCCGCCGCCGGCGTTCCATCCGCCCGACGCGGACGCGGCGTGGCGGCCGAAGTCGCATTGGCACGTCGTGACTCGCCGGCCCGAGGTGGCCGGCATCTCGGCCTAGCCAAGGCCCTGGTGCATGAGATGCCACACACTCTGGCGGCGCTGGAACTCGGCGCACTGTCGGAATGGCGGGCGACGATCGTGGCACGGGAGTCAGCCTGCCTCGACATTGAGGATCGCCGCCGCCTCGACACCGAGTTATGCGCGGACACCAGTCGACTGGATGGACTGGGTGATACCGCACTCGCCGCCGCCGCGAAGTCCATCGCCTACCGACTCGACCCGCACGCGGTGGTCGACCGGGCGGCGCGGGCGCCCGAGGATCGCACCGTCACCATCCGGCCAGCGCCCGACACCATGACCTACGTGACGGCGCTACTGCCGGTAGCACAGGGAGTATCGATCTACGCGGCCCTCAAGCGGGAGGCCGACGTCTGCTGCGACGGCCGATCGCGCGGCCAGGTCATGGCGGACACACTCGTCGAACGCGTCACCGGGCGCCCTGCAGATCAAGCCGTTCCGATCGCTGTGAACATGGTGATCTCCGATCAGGCACTGTTAGGCGTGGAGAACACCGCGGCGGTCATCGCCGGCTACGGGTCGGTGCCCTCGGCGATCGCCCAGGACCTTATCTCGCAGGCGGTAGCTGATCAACGATCCCAGGCGACGTTGCGCCGCCTCTATGCCACGCCTGCCACCGGCACCCTGGTGGCAATGGAGTCGCGAGCGCGAACATTCCCCAAGGGTTTGGCGGACTTCATCGGCGTGCGGGATCAACGGTGCCGAACGCCCTATTGCGACGCACCCATCCGGCACCGCGACCACGCCACGCCGCATCGCAAGGGCGGGAAGACCAGCCGGGTCAACGGCCTGGGCCTGTGTGAGCGCTGCAACTACACCAAAGAAGCCCATGGTTGGCTGGTGAGTACTGACACGGCCGAAAATGGAACGCACACGGCCGAATTCACGACTCCGACGGGTGCGTGCCATCACTCGACGGCGCCGCCGATGCCGGGTACACCGGCGAGGCCGATGACTGAGGTTGAGCTGTGGCTCAACGGCACTCTGCTCCGCCGGTTCGCTGCCTAACGGCGCTGCTGAGCGGCGGCGAGGCGCGCTTTGAATTCCGGCGATTCGATCGATGTCGCCTGTGGCCCCAACTCAATGTCCTTGGCCGCCTCGTGGTGGTCGGTGTCGACGAAGCCGGGGATAGCGGTGGCCCGCATCGAGGCTTTGGTGGTCAACACCACCTCACGCGGGGCGGCGGCCGGCCCGGCCGCCAACTCCAGTGCGGCTGCCACCGGGTCATCGGCCACATGCAGAGCCAATCCGTGCTGCACGGCAGCCTCGGCGTCGAAGCGCATCCCGAACAGCAGTGCCGCGCGTGCGACTTGAGGACCGACCGCACGCTGCAACATCCAGGTGGCGCCACCGCCCGGATGGATGCCCAGTTTCTGGAACCGCGGATCGAACACCGCGTGTGGTCCGGCGATCCGAACGTCGGCGGCCAGGGCGAGATTCATACCGGCGCCGACGGCCGCGCCGTTGACCGCGGCGATAGTGGGCAACGAGCATCTGCCGACGGCCATGAAGCCGGCGTAGATGCGTTCGAGACCCTCCCGCGCCGCCGCACCGAGTGCAGACAGATCGGCACCCGCGCAGAACGCCTTGCCCGCCCCGGTCACCACGACGGCATGAACACCCTCGTCCGCCTCGGCCTGCTGCACCGCGTCGCGCAACTGCGCCGACATCGCCTCGGTCACCGCATTGCGTCGCTCGGGGTCGTTCACCGTGATCAGGGCAACGCGGTCAATGATGTCGTAGAGCACCAGGTCTGCCATGGACAGCCACGTTATCGCCTGCTCGCTACGCTGACACAGCGACCCATACGGACTGCCGGAGGAAGAAGGCCACGATGCGCTCGACCATCATGTCCCGACGTGATCTCGACTTCCTGCTCTTCGAGTGGCTCGATGTCGAGGAGTTGACCAAGCGGACACGGTTCGCCGAGCACTCTCGCGAAACCTTCTCCGACGTCCTGGATCTGTGCGAGGAGTTGGCCACCCGGTACTTCGCGCCGCACAACAAGAAAAGCGACCAGAACGAGCCGTCATTCGACGGATCCACGGTCACCGTGATCCCCGAAGTGAAGCAGGCCCTCGACGCAGTCGCGGATGCCGGCATCCTCAGCATGGGAATGGATGAGGCACTCGGCGGTGCCCAGCTACCCGCGACCATCGCCCAAGCCGGCTTCTCCTGGTTATCGGCCGCCAACATCAGCACGTCCGGCTATCTGATGCTGACGATTGCCAACGCCAATCTGCTGGCCAAGTTCGGCACCCCGGAGCAGATCGAGACCTTCGTCAAGCCGATGCTCGCCGGTCGGTTCACCGGCACCATGGCGCTATCGGAGCCTGCGGCGGGATCGTCGCTCGCGGACATCACGACCCGGGCCGAGCCCAGCGGCGACGGCACCTACCGGCTGTTCGGATCCAAGATGTGGATCTCCGGAGCCGAGCACGAAATGTCGGACAACATCGTGCATCTGGTGCTCGCGAAGATTCCCGGCGGTTCGCCGGGCACCAAAGGCATATCCCTGTTCATCGTGCCGAAGTTCCTTGTTGACGCCGACGGGTCCATCGGAGCGCGCAACGACGTATCGATTTCCGGCCTCAATCACAAGATGGGGCAACGGGGTATCACCAACACCGTGCTCAACTTCAACGGCGCGACCGGATATCTGGTCGGAGAACAGCACCGCGGCATCGTCTACATGTTCCACATGATGAACGAGGCTCGCCTCGGCGTCGGGATGGGAGCGGTGGCGTTGGGATACACCGGGTATCTCAAGTCGCTGGAATACGCCCGCGAACGGCCGCAGGGCAGGCCGATCACCAGTAAGGATCCGACGACACCGCAGGTGCCGATCATCGAGCACGCCGATGTGAAGCGAATGTTGTTGGCGCAGAAGTCCTATGCCGAAGGCGCACTGGCGCTTGCCCTGTATTGCGCCAGAATCGTCGACTGGCAGGACAGCGCGGACTCCGATGACGAGCGCGACGAATTGGGACTGTTACTGGACATCCTGACGCCGATCGCCAAGAGTTGGCCGTCGCAATGGTGTGTGGAGGCAAACAGTCTGGCGATCCAGGTGCTCGGGGGATATGGCTACACCCGCGAATACGATGTGGAGCAACACTACCGGGATAATCGGCTCAACTCGATTCACGAGGGTACCCACGGCATCCAGAGCCTGGATCTATTGGGTCGCAAGGTGACTCAACGGGGTGGCGCCAGTCTGTCCGCACTTGGCGGTGCGATCTCGAAAACGTTGGCCGCTGCGAACGTTGTAGGCGGCGAGTCGGCGAAGCTCGCGGCGCAACTCGATGCGTCATGGCAGAAACTGGTCGCCGTCACGATGTCGATGTTCGCCTCGGGTGACGCCGAGGCGGCGATGGCCAACAGCGCCATCTACCTGGAGGCGTTTGGACACATCGTGATCGCCTGGATGTGGCTTGAGCAGTTTCTGGTCGCCGGCGACAATCCGGGTGGCTTCTACGGCGGAAAGCGTCATGCCGCGCGGTATTTCTTCGCCTACGAACTGCCCCGGACGGCGCCGCAGTTGTTGCTGCTCGAATCCCTCGACCGCACCACCCTGGAGATGCGCCCCGACTGGTTCTGAACCGGGGGATCTGGCAGCTCCCCGATTTGCGCCCCCGATTGCGGTTGATTCGGTTCAGCCGTCAGGCATGCTGCCTGATGTGTAGCTGTTACTCACTCAGAGCGGATGGGAGAGATCATTGATTGGCAGCTCGGCCTGGTTCATCCCGGCTATCACCGCTTCGGCAAGCCTGTCGGGCACGATCGTCGGCGGCCTCGTCACGTACTGGGCGTCAAGAAAGAACTTTGAAATCAGCTCCGAAGTTGATCGGGTCCGGAATCTGCGGGAGAAGGTACGTGAGGGCGCGATCGGATTCATCGCCTCACTAGCCGATCAATCGATGATGGATCCGGCGGTCGATCGGATCGCGCGGCGATGGGGTCCAGCGGCCACCAGCCTGTTGACTGCACAAACTGACACTGAACTCGCTGTGGCTGCGAGGGCGATCGATCCGTCCATCGATACCTCCGGGGATCGAGGGTCGATTCTCTATCAGCTGTTCCGCAACACGGGCGTGCTTGATGAGTCCGGTGCGTACACCAGGGCGAGTCTGTCCGAATTGCGCCTGCTCGCTCCGGAAGACATCGCGAAGAGTGCTCACCGTGTTCTCTTCCGGAATTTCGCTCTGCAGTTGACCGTTGCCCTCGCGCCGGACGCGACTGATCCCGCCAGAGATGCGTTAAATCGCGAAATCAATGACTTCTTCAATCGGGTTCGTCACTTCATGTCGGTGGAGGACATGGCGTTTGACTACATCGATGAGGAGTACCTGTCAGTCATGTTCCCGGCTCTGCAGACCCCAGCGCGGCAGGCCGGTGGACCTTCATCCTCAGGGTTTCTGGGAAATGTGTGACATCCGATCGTGGTCGGGGTGGCTATAGAGGATGTCGAGTGTCCGCAGGTAGGTGTGCAGGCCGGCGTCCTGGATTGGGAGGACGTGGGCGTCCTCTCCTGACTCGTTGTGATGGGAGTGCCAGTAACCGGCGGGGGTGATGAATGAAGCGCCCGGTTTCCAGTCCTCGCGGTGGCCGTTACTGATCATGCCGTCCGGCCCCAGTTCGGTGCCGATCATGGTGTAGCAGCCCGGCTTGCAACTGATGACGAAGTCCAGCGCGACGGACTCGTGGCGGTGGGGATACTGAACCGCATCCTTGGGTAGGAGCCCGAACATCGCCCACAGGGTATGGGTGATGGTTCGGGTCTGGGGGAAATTGGAGTTCGCGAGCAGAACGCTGACCCGATTCGCGTGACCGGCTACGGGGTCGCTGACGATTTGCTCGAGTTTGGCTTCGGCCTTGGAGTGCTGGAAGACAGTGGGCTTGAAGCGTTCTTCCGTGGCAGTAACGCCGAGGTACCGGAGCAGGGGTGCGTCATGCACCCAGTACATGCCCGCTTCACCTTCCGTGTGGTGAACGGCGTGACCATGGGCGGGCAAAACGATGAAGTCGCCCTCACTCCATTCAATGATTCGCCCGCAGGCTTCGGTTCGCCCTGAGCCTTGAAATACGAAGAACAGTTGGCTGGTGGCCAGCGCGGTGGTGGTGACGCTGCCGTTAACGATCCGAACGAAATTGGCCAGCAGCGCTGGACTTGTGGCCGGCCCGGGGAGCTTCATCTCCTCGCTCACATCCAGCGGGAGAATCCCGCTAGTAGTCCGCTCAAAAAACTCGGGCGAAAAGGATTGGTAGGGAACGGGAGGGATCAAACCGGCAAAGAGAGGGTTCGCCGTCGATGCGTAGTCGTAGTAACGCGCCTCTTCGGTCAGGTCGCCGGAATGCGAGCCGTCGGCAAGTTCAGTCACGACCATGAGGGTAGTGGCGGTGCCGCTATCACAAAAGCGCCCCCGGCAGGAATCGAACCTGCGACCTAGGGATTAGAAGGCCCTCGCTCTATCCGACTGAGCTACGGAGGCATGCGGAACATCAGTCTATCGGCTATCCCGGGGAGCAAGTGGCCCCTTGCCTAGCCCGACCGCCGTGTCGGCACCATTGAATTTCTTCGCTTGGCCTGCGGCAACTGCTCGTCTTGGTGATCTGCACGACCCGAAATCCCCCTGACTTCGAGCCGCACTCGTTACTGTTGGTCAGCGTCGTGCACCGCTTTGGCTGTCACGTCCGCAGGGGGCACGACCAGACAACGATGTCGAGGGAGCCGACCGCCATGAGCAGCGTGATCGACGAGGTCACCGGATTGTGCTCCAGGAGCTTTCAGACCGGCGCCCGGGCTTATCAGACCGGATCTTTGTTACTGCACGGTTCGCCCGCTGCTGCCGGCTGGCTACTCGGGTGGTTGGCAAGCGAATTCGGCCCGCATGTCCTCACCGGACACGCGCTGTCGGCTGTTCCTTCACCGTTGCGGCGTATGGCGCGTGGACTTGCCGTGCAGCAGGCCGACACCGTCCTTGAAGATTCCCTGCGCGAGACGTTCGGTGACGACTACCCGACGGCTGTTCACCACCCCCTGGAGCCCTACACCGCGCGCCATCCGAACCTGGCCGCTTTGGTGGCAGCAATGCGGGACAGGCGCCGGTACTCGACGACGACGTCGAACATCTCCTACGGCCCGGGTGGCCGCAACAAACTCGATATCTGGCGTCGCCCGGATCTGCCCGATAGCCGACGGGCACCTGTTCTTATCCAGGTTCCCGGCGGCGGCTGGTCGATCAATGACAAACGGGGACAGGCGTATCCGCTGATGAGCCGGATGGTTGAACTCGGCTGGATCTGCGTGCCGATCAACTACAGCCGCAGCCCTGGCGCGGCGTGGCCGGCCCACATCACCGACGTCAAGCGCGCGATCGCGTGGGTGCGTGCAAATATCGCCGACTACGGCGGCGATCCGGATTTCATCGCGATCACCGGCGGCTCGGCCGGCGGCCACCTGAGCGCACTGGCCGCACTGACCGCCGACGACGACCGTCTGCAGCCGGGCTTCGAGGATGCCGATACCAGCGTGCAGGCCGCCGTGCCGCACTACGGGCTCTACGACCTCACCGACAAAGGGTCCCTGCACTCGTTGACGATGCCACTGCTCGAACATCTGGTCATGCAGCGGCGATTCGATGACAACCGTCAGTTGTTCGAGGACGCCTCCCCGATTTTCCGGGTGCATCGCAATGCCCCGCCCTTCTTCATCTTGCACGGTGAAAACGACGATGTGGTTCCGCACACGCAGGCCCGAGCATTTGCCGGGGCACTGCGCGAGGCCCGCGCCCGCACCGTGTCCTACGCCGAGATCCCCCATGCGCACCACGCCTTCGACACCATTGCCACCCTGCGCTGCCAGATGGCGGCCGAGGCCGTCGCGGCGTTCCTCGGCATCATCTACGGCCGTCACGTGGCCGCACGCGGTAGGCGGCGGACGGCCCGCTCGGCCGGCTGAGCGTCGACTCGCACGGGGTTCCCATCGGGACCGGTAATCCACCACGTCAGCGCCCTGATCGGGCTAGCGTGATGAGGCAGTCCGGATCGGTGAGGAGGTTTCGATGAGCGGCCCCGAGGATGCTTCCGGGTTGCCGTCCGAACTCGGCGCCTTCGACCTGCTGATGCACCGCGGTGAGGCCAACCCGCGGACGAGGTCGGGCATCATGGCGCTGGAGATCCTCGATACCGGACCGGACTTCGACCTGCTTCAGACTCGTTTCGACAATGCCTCCCGCAAAGTACTGCGCCTGCGCCAGAAGGTCGTCATGCCGACGCTGCCCACCGGACCCGCGCGGTGGGTGGTCGATCCCGACTTCAACCTCGATTTCCACGTGCGCCGGGTCCGCGTGCCCGAACCCGGCACGCTTCGGGAGGTACTCGATTTGGCCGAGGTGATGCTGCAGTCGCCGCTGGACATCTCCAGGCCGTTGTGGACCGCCACCCTGGTCGAGGGGCTCGAGGGTGGTAAGGCCGCCACGATGCTCCACCTCAGCCACGCCATCACCGACGGAGTCGGGGCGGCCACCATGTTCGCCGCGATCTACGACCTCGAGCGCAACCCGCCGGCCAAGCCGGACCCGCCGATGCCGGTGCCGCAGGACGTCACGCCCAATGAGTTGATGCGGGAGGGCATCAATCAACTCCCGGGTGTGATCGCCGGCGGCATCGCCGACGCGGTGTCCGCCGGCCTGGGCCTTCTGGGGCGGATGGTGAGCAGTCCCGGTTCGGCGGTGTTCGGTGCGATCGACTACGCGCGCTCCGGACGACGGATGGTGCGCCCGGCCGCTGAATCCTCGCCACTGCTGCGCGGCCGCAGTCTGTCCACCCGCACCGAGGCCATCGATATGAGACTCGGTGACCTGCACCGCGCTGCCCGCGCCGCGGAGGGTTCCATCAACGACGCCTACCTGGCCGGATTGTGCGCCGCACTGCGGCTGTATCACGAGGCACTCGGTGTACCGATCAACTCACTGCCGATGGCCGTCCCGGTGAACCTGCGAGCCGAGGCGGATCCGGCCGGTGGAAATCGTTTCGCCGGAGTGAACCTGGCTGCTCCGGTCGGCGTCGCCGACCCGGTGTTGCGCATCCAGAAGATCCGCAAGCAGATGATCCAGCGCCGCGAAGAGGCGGCGATCGACATGATCGGCGCCATCGCGCCGGTGCTCGCCCTGTTGCCCGATGCCGCGCTTCAGGCAGTGAGCGGCTCGGTCATCGCCTCCGACGTCCAGGCCAGCAATGTGCCCAATTACCCCGGAGATACCTACATCGCCGGAGCAAAGGTGTTGCGGCAGTACGGAATCGGCCCCCTACCGGGTGTCGCGATGATGGTTGTGTTGATCTCCCGTGGCGGCTATGCGACCGTCACCGCCCGCTACGACCGAGCGGCGGTCGCCCACCCCGAACTCTTCGCGCAGTGTCTGCGGCGAGGTTTTGACGAGGTGCTCGCCCTTGCCGGGGACCCCAGGCCCCGGGTGGTCCCGGCGTCGTTTCCCGATCATCCGGAAGAATCCCAACCTGTGAACGGATCGGTGGCCCATTCATGAGCGACAAAGCATGAGCGACGAGAACAGCGCAGGATCCCGGAGCATGCGATTGCCGGGTTCGGTGGCCGAGGTCAAAGCAAGCCCGCCCGGACCCAAAATCGGTGCCTTCTTCGACCTCGACGGCACATTGGTCGCGGGGTTCACCGCGGTGATCCTCACCCGCGAACGGCTTCGCAACCGCGATATGGGCGTGGGCGAACTGATCTCCATGATCGCTGCCGGACTCAACCACCAACTGGGATTGATGGAGTTTGAGGGCCTCATCGGCAAGGCCACCGAGGCGTTGCGGGGTCGGCCGCTCAGCGACCTGCAGCAGATCGGTGAGCGGCTGTTCGTCGAGAAGATCGAAAAGCGCATCTATCCCGAGATGCGCGATCTGGTGAACGCGCACATGGAGCGTGGGCACACGGTGGTGCTCAGTTCCTCTGCTCTGACGATCCAGGTCGAACCGGTGGCCCGGTACCTCGGTATCCCCAGTATCCTCACCAACCGGTTCGAGGTCGACGACGACGGAGTGCTCACCGGCAAGGTGATCCGGCCGATCCTGTGGGGTTCGGGCAAGGCGGATGCGGTGCAGGAGTTCGCCGCCGAGCACGCTATCGACCTCCAGGACAGCTACTTCTACGCCGACGGCAACGAGGACGTCGCCCTGATGTACCTGGTGGGCAATCCGCGACCAACCAATCCCGGGGACAAGATGGCGGAGGTCGCACGCAAGCGCGGCTGGCCGATCCTGGAATTCAAGAGCCGGGGCAGCGGCGGACTCCTGGGCCAGGTGCGCAGCCTGCTGGGCGTGGGATCGGTGGTACCCGCGGCCTACTCGGCGATCGGCTGGGGCTTGCTGACCGGTAGTCGGCGGCGCGGTATCAACGTGTTCACCACAGCCTTCCCGCAATTGCTGTTGGCGATCAACGGCGTCGACCTGAATGTGATAGGCGAGGAGAACCTCAAGAAGAAGCGCCCCGCGGTCTTCATCTTCAACCACCGCAACAACTTCGACCCGGTGATCGTGGGCGCATTGGTCAAGGACAACTGGACCGGCGTCGGCAAGAAGGAACTCCAGAACGATCCCGTCATGGGCACGCTGGGCAAGCTGGTCGATACGGTATTCATCGATCGTGAGGACCCCAAGGCCGCGGTCGAATCCTTAAAGCAGGCCGAGGAACTCGCCAGGAAGGGCCTGTCGGTGGTCATCGCGCCGGAGGGCACCCGACTCGACACAAGATCGGTCGGACCATTCAAGAAGGGCCCGTTCCGGCTTGCGATGTCAGCCGGTGTGCCCATCGTGCCGATCGTGATCCGCAACGCCGAGGTGGTGTCGGCCCGGGACTCCTCAACCCTGCATCCGGGAACTGTGGATGTTGTTGTGTACCCACCGATTTCACTCGACGACTGGACACTCGACGATCTTGTCGACCGGATCGCAGAAGTCCGCCAACTCTACGTGGACACCCTCGAGAACTGGCCGATCGGCAAGGTGCCGGACGCCGATCTCTACACCGGAAGTGCGCCGGCCAAGAAGGCACCTGCCAAGAAGGCACCTGCCAAGAAGGCACCCGCGAAGAAGGCGCCTGCCAAGAAGGCGCCTGCGAAGAAAGCCCCCGCCAAGAAAGCCCCCGCCAAGAAGGCTCCCGCCAAGAAAGCCCCCGCCAACAAGGCGCAGGACAACACCGAACACCCGGAAGTGAAGGGCCGTCGATGAGCGCCGCTGACCATCTCGCCGACTTCAGCACGACCGATGACGCCCTGGTGCTTGCCTCGGTCTCGTCGAAAGCCGAGTTCGACCTGCTCAACGATTGGCTGCAGGCCCAACGCCGGGCCCACCCCGACACCAAGGTGGAAGTGCTGCGGCTGCCGCACGACGATGCTCCGCCACTGGTGGTGAATGAGCTTGTCGCACAACTCAATGCGGGCGAGGACCGCACTGTCGTACCGGTGCGGGTTTTCTGGGTACCGGGCGGACTGCCCACCCGGGTCAAGCTGGTCGGTCTGATCTCCGGTCGAGATACTTACCGGCCGCCGGAGATGCTGCAGCGCGCCATCCTTCGCAAGGATCCCTCTCGCGCCCGTATCGTCGCCGGGGAGCCGGCCAAGGTATCCGAACTGCGCCAGCAGTGGCGGGAGAACACCGTCGGCGACACCCCGCAGGACTTCGCCAAGTTCGTGCTGCGCCGGGCGGATTTGGCGATCGAGCGGATCGAGTTGCGGTTACTCGGGCCGGAATACAAGTCGCCCCGACTGATCACCGACGAGTTATTGGCATCCTCGCGTTTCGTGGACGGCATGGCCGGGATACCCGGGGCCAGCGCCGAAAAGGCCGAAGTCATGCTCAACGAACTCGCAACCGGGTGGAGCAGGTTTTCGGTCGACTCGATTCCCAATGTCGGCCGAGCCATCTTCAGCAGAGGCTTTGATCCCCGAATCGATTACGACTCACCCCAGATCGAGTCGATGCGGCGTTCCCTGGAGGATCACCCGGCGGTGTTCCTGTGGTCGCACCGGTCCTACCTCGACGGCGTCATCGTGCCGGTTGCCCTGCAGGAGAACAAACTTCCCCCGGCGTGCACGTTCGCGGGGATCAATCTGTCCTTCGGTTTCATGGGCCCGCTGATGCGCCGATCGGGTGTGATCTTCCTGCGCCGCAAGCTCGATGACCCGCTGTACAAGTATGTGCTTCGTCAGTTCGTCGGCTACATCGTGCAGAAGCGTTTCAACCTCAGCTGGTCTATCGAGGGCACCCGGTCGCGAACCGGAAAGATGTTGCCGCCCAAGCTTGGTCTGCTGTCCTACGTTGCGGACGCCTACCTCGACGGTCGTAGCGAGGACATTCTGATGCAGCCGACCTCGATCAGCTTCGACCAACTCCACGAGACAGCCGAGTACGCGGCGTACGCCCGGGGCGGGGAGAAGATCCCCGAGGGCGCTCAGTGGCTGTTCAACTTCATCAAGGCACAGGGTGAGCGCAACTACGGGAAAATCTATGTCCGCTTCCCGGAGGCGGTTTCCATGCGCCAGTACCTCGGCGAGCCGGGCGGGCCGATCGCGCTGGATCCAGCCGCGAAGCGTCTTGCGATGCAGAAGATGGCGATCGAGGTGGCCTGGCGCATCTTGGGGGCGACCCCGATCAACGCCACCGCCCTGGCGTCGGCGGTGCTGCTGGGAACCCGCGGCCGGGCGTTGACCCTGCGGCAGTTGCATCACACCCTGCAGGATTCGCTGGACTACCTGGAGCGCAAGAAGACCCCGATGACCAACAGCGCGTTGCGTCTGCACTCGACCGACGGTGTTCGCGCCGCCGTCGACGCACTGTCGGGCGGGCATCCGGTGACCCGGGTCGACGGCGGCCACGAGCCGGTGTGGAAGATCGAACCCGACCGCGAACTTGAGGCGGCGTTCTATCGCAACTCCCTGATCCACGCGTTCCTGGAAACTTCCATCGTGGAGTTGGCTCTGGTGCATGCGGCTCGGGCGGCCGAGGGCGAGCGGGTGGATGCGTTCTGGGCTCAGGCGATGCGGCTTCGGTCGCTGCTGAAGTTCGACTTTTACTTCGCCCCCTCTGCCACCTTCCGCGAGAACATCGCCGAGGAACTCACCTGGAATCAGGATTGGGAGTCCCAACTCGACGCGGGCCCGGACGCCGTCGACGCGCTGTTGCGAGCCAAGCGACCGTTGATGGCCGATGCGATGCTGCGGCCTTTTTTCGAGGCATACGGGGTCGTGGCCGACGTGCTCTGTGATGCGCCGACGGATATCAGTGACAAGGAACTTACCTCTCTGGCACTGGGGGTGGGCAGCCAGTACGCGGCCCAGGGTCTGGTGCGCAACGCTGAGTCGGTCTCGGCCTTGTTGTTCGCCACCGGCCGTCAGGCGGCCGCTGATCAGAAACTGTTTGATCCCTCGCCTGACCTTCGGGAGCGCCGGCGGGCGTACATGAGCGAGCTTCGCGGCATCATCGCGGACGCGGAACGCATTTATGAGCTCTCTCGGGAACAGTTCTATGCCCGCGAGCGCGGGTAGCGGTCGGGATCCCGCCTACGCTGAACCGGTGACGTCAATTGTTGCGCCGGTGACCCGGGTGGTGTGGCCGGCGCTCACCGCGGTTGCCGTAGTTGCCGGTGTGATCGCCGCCGGCATCGGGGCACTGTCGCTCGCCGATGCGCTCACCGCGACGGGCCTGCCCGATCCCGGACCGGTGACGACGTTGGGCCTGCCGTTTGTGCGGGCGGCCGGTGAGATCGCCGCGGTGATTGCGGTGGGCGGGTTCATGTTCGCGGCCTTCTTCGCTCCGCCTCAGGACAGCGGGGTTCTGGACGTCGCCGGTTATCGGTCGTTGCGGTTGGCTGTCGTCGCGTCCGGAATCTGGGCCGTGTGCGCGGCACTGCTGGTGCCGCTGACGATCTCCGACGTGTCCGGGATTGCACTGCGGGATCAGCTGAACCCCATGGCCATCTGGCGAGTTGCCGGGCTGGTGGACACTGCCTCGGCATGGCGCTGGACGGCCGTGCTGGCGCTGATGGTCACGGTGGCCGGCCGAATGGTGCTGCGCTGGTCGTGGACGCCGCTGTTGTTCGCCGGAGCGTTGGTGACGTTGGTGCCGATTGCGCTGACCGGGCACTCCTCGGCGGGCGGGTCGCACGATCTGGCCAGCAACAGCATGCTGATCCATCTGTCCGCAGGTTCGGTGTGGGCCGGGGGACTGCTGGCCCTGCTGGCCCACGCGTTGCGTGGCGGCGAGTGCGCCGACGTCGCCGCTCGCCGGTTCTCCGCGGTCGCGCTCTGGTGCTTCATCGCGATGGCCGCATCCGGGATCATCAATGCGGCTGTCCGAATCCGGCTCCCCGATCTGTTCGCGACGCACTACGGCTGGCTGGTGGTCGCCAAGGCCGTGGCGCTGCTCACCCTCGGGTTCATCGGCTGGCGGCACCGTCGGGGCGGGGTGTCGGCACTGCAGTCCGATCCTCGCGCGACTGCCGTGTTGATCCGGCTGGCGATGGTCGAGGCACTGGTATTCGGGGTCACATTCGGTATTGCGGTAGGCCTTGGCCGCACGCCACCGCCTGTCCCGGCGGTTCTCAACCCGTCACCTGTTGAGGTCGCCCTCGGTTATGACCTGGCCGGGCCTCCCACGGTGGCGCGAATTCTGTTGGATTGGCGTTTCGATCTGATATTCGGCACTGCCGCAATCGTTTTCGCGGGCGTGTACATCGCCGGGGTGATCCGGCTGCGCCGTCGTGGCGACCATTGGCCTGCGGGCCGCACGGTCGCCTGGTTGCTGGGTTGCGCGGTGTTGTTGTTCGCGACATCGTCGGGTCTGGGTCGCTACATGCCGGCAGTGTTCAGTGTGCACATGGCGGGCCACATGCTGCTGTCGATGCTGACCCCGATTCTGTTGGTGCTGGGGGCGCCGACCACGCTGGCATTGCGGGCCCTGCCCACCGCGGGCAAAGGCAACCCGCCCGGCCCGCGGGAGTGGTTACTGGCCGGCTTGCACGGCAAAGCATCTCGGTTCTTCAGCCATCCGGTGGTCGCCACCGTGATGTTCGTTGCCGGGTTCTACGCGCTGTACTTCGGCGGTATCTTCGACGCCGCGGCCGGTCATCACGGCGCGCACCTGGTGATGAACGTCCATTTCCTGCTCACCGGTTATCTCTTCTATTGGGCGGTGATCGGCATCGATCCCACCCCCCGGCCGATCCCGCCGATCGGCAAGATCGGGATGGTGTTCGCCACGCTTCCGTTGCACGCGTTCTTCGGTGTCGTGCTGATGGGGATGAGCGTCGTCCTGGGCGCGAGTTTCTATCGCTCGTTGCAATTGCCCTGGCATACAGACCTTCTTGGCGATCAGCATCTCGGCGGCTCGATCGCCTGGGCAGCGGGTGAGGTACCCCTCGTGGCGGTGTTGCTGGCACTTCTCATCCAGTGGCAGCGCAGCGACCGGCGCACGTCCACCCGCACGGACCGGGCTGCCGAACGCGACGATCACGCCGAGCTGGCCGCCTACAACGCGATGCTTGCCGAGTTGGCGCGCCGCGACAACGCCAACCGCTGAGGTTTTCCCCAGCCTGCGTTTGATCCACAGCTGTGACCCTCGGACCGCAGTTGCGTATTCGCCTCGTCGGTAGTGGCGCGCCCAATGGAGTCGCTCATCCGCATTCACGAGAGGACACCCACGTCATGTTCGAGACACCGATTACCGTCGTCGGCCGCATTGTCACCGACCTGCGTCGCCGCGTCGTCGCCGACCAGGAGGTGATCAGCTTCCGGGTGGCCAGCAACTCGCGTCGTCGCACCGCTGACGGCACCTGGGAGCCAGGCAACACCCTGTACGTCACGGTCAACTGCTGGGGAAAGCTGGTTACCGGAGTCGGCGCCGGCCTGTACCGGGGTGCCTCGGTGATCGCTGTCGGCACCGTGCACACCAGCGAGTACGAGGACCGCGACGGGGTCAAGCGGTCATCGCTGGAGATGCGCGCCACCGCGGTCGGTCCGGACCTCGCCCGGGTGATCGCTCGGATCGAGCAGCCGGCCCAGCCGAGTCACCCCGTGGCGCCCGCCGCCGACGGCGATACCACCGAGGATCAGGCCGACGGCGATGATGCCCGGGCTGGCGGCACCCAGGGCGCCGCTGAGGCCGACGCGGAGGGATTGGTGCTGGGGGCGCCTGCCTAGGATGTGGCCATGGCCGAATTCATCTACACCATGCGCAAGGTCCGCAAGGCGCACGGCGACAAGGTGGTCCTTGACGACGTCACGCTCAGCTTCCTGCCGGGAGCCAAGATCGGTGTCGTGGGCCCCAACGGGGCCGGCAAGTCGAGTGTGCTTCGCATCATGGCCGGACTCGACCAGGCCAACAACGGCGATGCCTTCCTGGCGCCCGGCGCGACGGTCGGGATCCTGGAGCAGGAACCGCAGCTCAACGAGGAGAAGACGGTTCGCGGAAACGTGGAGGAGGGCCTGGGCGAGATCAAGGTGAAGCTTGACCGCTTCAACGAGGTCGCGGAGCTCATGGCCACCGACTACACCGACGAGCTGATGGAGGAGATGGGTCAGCTTCAGGAGGAGCTCGACCATGCCGACGCCTGGGATATGGACTCGCAGTTGGAACAGGCCATGGATGCACTTCGTTGTCCGCCGCCCGATGAGCCGGTCACCCGCCTGTCCGGCGGTGAGCGGCGGCGGGTGGCACTGTGCAAACTGCTGCTGAGTAAGCCGGATCTGCTGCTGCTCGACGAGCCGACCAACCACCTCGACGCCGAGAGTGTGCAGTGGCTTGAACAGCACCTCGCCGATTACAAGGGCGCCATTCTGGCCGTCACCCACGACCGCTACTTCCTGGACAACGTCGCCGAGTGGATCCTCGAACTCGACCGCGGCCGCGCCTACCCGTACGAGGGCAACTACTCCACCTATCTGGAGAAGAAGGCCGAACGTCTCGAGGTGTCGGGCAAGAAGGACCAGAAGTTGCAGCGGCGGCTCAAAGAAGAACTGGCCTGGGTTCGCTCCGGCGCCAAAGCGCGCCAGGCTAAGAGCAAGTCGCGCCTGGCGCGCTACGAGGAGATGGCGGCCGAAGCCGAGAAGACCCGCAAGCTCGACTTCGAGGAGATCCAGATCCCGGTTGGTCCGCGACTGGGCAGCATCGTGGTCGAAGTCGAGCATCTCGATAAGGGCTATGACGGTCGCATCTTGATCAAGGATCTGTCATTCACGTTGCCCCGCAACGGAATTGTCGGAGTAATCGGCCCGAACGGTGTCGGCAAGACCACCCTGTTCAAAACCATCGTCGGATTGGAAGGGCCGGACAGCGGCACCGTGCGGGTCGGGGACACCGTCAAGCTCAGCTATGTCGATCAGTCCCGGTCCGGTATCGACCCGAAGAAGAACGTGTGGGAAGTGGTCTCCGAGGGACTCGACTACATCCAGGTGGGTCAGAATGAGATTCCGTCCCGGGCCTACGTGTCGGCCTTCGGTTTCAAAGGTCCCGATCAGCAGAAGCCGGCCGGTGTGCTCTCCGGTGGTGAGCGCAACAGGCTTAACCTGGCGCTGACCCTCAAGGAGGGCGGCAACCTGCTGCTGCTCGACGAACCCACCAATGATCTCGACGTCGAGACCCTCGGGTCGTTGGAGAATGCGCTGGAGCAGTTCCCGGGGTGCGCGGTGGTGATCTCCCACGACCGTTGGTTCCTGGACCGCACCTGCACGCACATCCTTGCCTGGGAGGGTGATGCCAGCAACGAAGCGAAGTGGTTCTGGTTCGAGGGCAACTTCGGGGCCTATGAGGAGAACAAACTCGAAAGGCTCGGCGCAGAGGCCGCCCGACCGCACCGGGTCACCCATCGCAGGCTCACGCGCGACTAGCGATCTGGAGCGACCACGGTATGACGGCTGACCGCACCATCGCCGAGGCATATGAGGCTACCTACCGCGGTCCGCACCCCGGTGCCGCCACCGGTGGCAACGACGCGAGTGGGCTCGACATTTCGGTGCTGCCCGCCTTGATCGCCGCACACCGCGGTCTCGCGCAGCATCGCCGGGTAGGGGAGACCTTGGTCGAGGTCGTCGCCGCCGGCGAAACCACCGGTTTCGGGCCCGCGTTGCAGATCGTCACCGATCAGGCCACCACGCTGATGGACTCGGTGACGGTCCTGTTGCACCGCCTGGGCGTGGCCTATGTCGCGTTGATGCATCCCTGCCTGAGTGTGCGCCGCGATGCCGATGGTGCCCTGCTGGACGTCTCGGTTGCCGGTGATGCGCCCGATGATTCCGAACCCGGCGTCGTGGATGAGTCCTGGATCCACGTTGAATTGGCACCCACGGTCAACCGCACGGCGCTGACCGAGGTGGTGCGACTGCTTCCGATGGTGATCTCCGATGCCAGGCAGGTGGCGCAGGACTCCGCGGCCCTGTCCGCCGCTTTGCAGGGTCTGGCCGCCGATCTTGACGCCGACGTCGGCGGCCGGTTCGGCAATCCGGAGCGCGCCGACGTAGCTGACCTGATGCGGTGGCTCGGCGACGGCAACTTCGTGATTCTCGGCGCTCAGCGCTGCATGGTTGCCGACGGCCACGCCGTCGCCGATGAGGCCAGCCGACTGGGTGTGGCACGGCTGCGCACCGAGGTGCTGCCCGAACTCAGCGACTCGGGTGAACTGCTGGTGCTGGCTCAGGCCACGATGCCGAGTTTTCTGCGCTATGGCGCCTATCCCTACATCGTTGTGGTGCGCGAGGAGGGTCCCGGCGGGCAGGAGCGAAGCGACACGGGGAATGAACCCGGCCCCGTTATCGAGCACCGGTTCGTCGGACTGTTCACCGCCGCGGCGATGAATGCCAATGTGCTCGATATTCCGCTGATATCCCGGCGGGTTCAGGAGGCACTGGCGATGTCCGCCGATGACCCAAGCCATCCCGGGCAGTTGATGCTCGACGTCATTCAGACGATTCCCCGATCGGAATTGTTCACACTGAGCGCCGAGCAGCTGCTGGACATGGCCGGCGCGGTGATCGAACTCGGCTCGCGTCGGCGTGCGCTGTTATTCCTCCGCGCCGATCGGCTCGGCCACTTCTTCTCCTGCCTGGTGTATCTGCCGCGCGATCGATACACCACCGCCGTCCGGCTGGCCATGCAGGACATCCTGATTCGCGAGTTCGGTGGCGCAAGTATCGACTATGCGGCGCGAGTCAGCGAATCACCCTGGGCGGTAGTGCATTTCACGGTGCTGCTACCCGACTCGACAGAGCGTCGCCCGATCGACACCTCCGAAGCGAACCGGCTGCGGATTCAGGATCTACTCACCTCGGCCACCCGCACCTGGGCCGATCAGCTCCTGGGGTCCCCCGGGTCGGTCGACGCCGCCGTGGCGGAGTACTACGCCGAATCACTGCCCGAGGAGTTCAAGCAGGTGGTGACGCCGGCCGAGGCGATCACCGATATCGGCATCATCGAGGCCTTGCAACGGGATTCGGTGAAACTGCAACTGGAGCCCGGCGATAACGGCGACGAGGCGTTTCTGACCTGGTACCTCGGTGGCTCGTCGGCATCGCTGAGCCAACTGTTGCCGATGCTGCAGTGCATGGGAGTTGAGGTCCTCGAGGAACGCCCATTCAGCGTCACCCGGCCCGACGGACTTGCGGTGCGCGTCTATCAGTTCCGGATCCGACTCGGCGCAGGGGTTGCGGAGTCCGCGACCCGCCGGGGGTGGGACGACACGGCGGCGCGGTTCACCGATGCCGTCACCGCCATCTGGCACGGCCGCGTCGAGGTGGACCGGTTCAACGAACTGGTGCTGCAGGCCGGCCTGACCTGGCAGCAGGTGATGGTGCTGCGGGCCTACGCCAAATACCTGCGCCAAGCCGGCTTCCCGTACAGCCAGTCGCGTATCGAATCGGTGTTCGTCGAGCACACCTCGACGGCACGGGCGCTGGTCGGCTTGTTTGAGGCGATGCTCGACCCGGACTCCGCCGCCCTCGGGCTTGACGCCAAAGCGGCGGCCCGCGCTGTCGCCGCCGATATCGACGCCCTCACCAGTCTCGACACCGACCGCGTGCTGCGTGCATTCGCCTCGATGATCGAAGCGACGTTGCGCACCAACTACTTCGTCACCGACCCGGGTTCGGCCCGGTTCCGCAATGCGCTGTCGATCAAGGTCAACTCGGAACTCATCACCGAATTACCGCTTCCCAGGCCGAAATTCGAGATCTTCGTCTACTCGCCCCGGGTCGAGGGTGTACACCTGCGTTTCGGTCCGGTGTCGCGCGGCGGTCTGCGCTGGAGTGATCGCCGGGAGGACTTCCGCACCGAGATCCTGGGACTGGTGAAGGCGCAGGCGGTGAAGAACGCTGTGATCGTCCCGGTCGGCGCCAAGGGCGGATTCGTGGTCAAGGCTCCGCCCACCCCGACCGGCGACGCCGCGGCGGACCGGGATGCGTCCCGCGAGGAGGGCATCGCCTGTTACCGGTTGTTCGTGGCGGGCCTGCTGGATGTGACCGACAATATCGATCGGGCCAGCGGAGGAGTGGTGCCGCCGTCGCGGGTGGTGCGTCGTGACGGTGACGATGCATACCTGGTGGTCGCCGCCGACAAGGGCACCGCGACGTTTTCCGATATCGCCAACGACGTGGCGCGCTCGTACGGCTTCTGGCTGGGCGACGCGTTCGCCTCGGGTGGTTCGGTGGGTTACGACCACAAGGTCATGGGGATCACCGCCAAAGGTGCGTGGGAGTCAGTTCGGCGTCACTTCCGCGAGATGGGCACCGACACCCAGGCCGAGGACTTCACCGTCGCCGGCGTCGGCGATATGAGCGGTGACGTATTCGGTAACGGCATGCTCCTGTCTGAGCACATCCGACTTCTCGCGGCCTTCGACCATCGCCACATCTTCATCGACCCCGACCCGGACGCCGCGCGATCGTTCGCTGAGCGGCGCCGGCTCTTCGACCTGCCGCGCTCTAGTTGGGAGGACTACGACCCGAGCCTGATCAGCGCCGGCGGTGGTGTCTTCAGCAGGCAGCAGAAGTCAGTCCCGGTCAGTGAACAGATGCGTGCGGTGCTCGGTGTCGATGCCGACGTGACCGAGCTGACCCCGCCCGAATGCATCCGCGCCATCCTTCGCGCTCCGGTGGATCTGCTGTTCAATGGCGGTATCGGCACCTACATCAAGGCCGAGTCCGAGTCCGACGCGGCGGTGGGCGATCGCGCGAATGACACCGTCCGGGTGAATGCAAATCAGTTGCGCGCCAAGGTGATCGGGGAGGGTGGCAACCTTGGCGTGACATCCCTGGGACGTATTGAGTTCGACCTCTGCGGCGGTCGGATCAATACCGACGCGCTGGACAACTCCGCCGGTGTGGACTGCTCCGACCATGAGGTGAATATCAAGATCCTGGTCGACTCCCTGGTCAATGCGTCGCGGATTGATCCCGGCGAGCGCAGTGCGCTACTGGCCTCGATGACTGACGAGGTGAGCCGACTGGTGCTCACCGACAACAGCGACCAGAACGACCTGATGGGTACCAGTCGCTCCAACGCCCCGGCCATGCTGAATGTTCATGCGCGTCAGATCCGCGAACTCGAGGAACTCCGCGGGCTTAACCGCGAACTCGAGGCGCTGCCGACCGACAAGGAGATCGCCCGCCGTCAACAGGCCGGTCTCGGATTGACCTCACCGGAACTTGCCACCCTGATGGCCCACGTGAAGCTCGCCCTCAAGGAGCAGGTGCTGGCCAGCGACCTTCCCGATCAGGAGGCGTTCGCGGCCCGGTTGCCGCGGTACTTCCCGGCGCAGTTGCGGGACAATTTCGTGCCCGAGATCCGCAACCACCAACTGCGGCGCGAGATCATCGCCACCATGGTGGTCAACGACGTCGTCGACACCGGCGGCATCACGTTCGCCTACCGGGTCACCGAGGACGTCGGCGTCGGTTACGTCGATGCGGTGCGAGCCTTCGCGGCCTGCGACGCGATCTTCGGTATCGGCCGGACGTGGCGGCACATCCGCGCGTCGGCCGAACAGCACGCCGTCGCGGTCGGTGTCACCGACCGGATGACGCTGGATCTGCGTCGACTCCTGGACCGCGCCTCGCGGTGGCTGCTGAACTATCGACCCCAGCCGCTTGCCGTGGGTGCGGAGATCAACCGATTCGCCGCGGGTGTCGCCGAACTGGCACCGCGGATTCCGGAGTGGCTGCGCGGCGACGATCGCGCCATCGTCGCCAGGGAAGCCGAGGAGTTCGCCTCCGGCGGCGTGCCCCGGGATCTGGCATACACCGTGGCGTCGGGCCTCTACCAGTACAGCCTGCTGGACGTGATCGACATCGCCGACATCGTTGAGCGCGATCCGGCTGAGGTGGCCGATACCTATTTCGCATTGATGGACTACCTGGGGACCGACGGACTGCTGACCGCGGTATCCGGCCTGCCACGCGACGATCGCTGGCACGCGCTGGCCAGGCTCGCGATTCGCGATGACATCTACGGTTCGCTGCGCGCCCTGTGTTTCGACGTGCTGGCCGCGGGGGAGACCGATGAGAGCGGACCGGACAAGATCGCCGAGTGGGAGCACAGCACTGGCTCACGGGTTCAGCGGGCGCGCCGGACGCTGGCCGAGGTCTGCGCTCACGATGCCCGTGACCTGGCCACCCTGTCGGTAGCGGCACGGCAGATCCGCAGCATGACCCGAACGACCGGAACGGGAACGAGTGGGTGAGGCGGTGAGTGTGGGTTTCACCACCGGCGTTCGGGTGCGCTGGTCGGATATCGACATGTATCAGCACATCAATCACGCCACGATGGTGACGATCCTGGAGGAGGCGCGGGTGGACTTCCTGCGCGAACCTTTCGCCGATGATGTCTCGACCATCGGGCTGTTGATCCATGAGGTGCAGGTGCTCTACAAAGGTCAACTGCGACTTGCCGATTCGCCACTTCAGGTGACGGTGTGGACCAAGCGGCTTCGGGCGGTCGACTTCACCCTCGGCTACGAGGTGCGTGCCGTCGGAGCCGATCCGGACTCCAAACCCGCGGTGATCGCCGAGACCCAGCTTGCGGCCGTGCATATCGAGGAGCAGCGACTGGTTCGGCTTTCGCCAACGCATCGGGAGTATCTGCAGCGCTGGCTGCGATGAACCAACCCGCCGTCGTCGGCTCCGAGCGTGGCGTGTGGATCCCCGACGTCGCCCAGCGCAATGATCTGGCCGTATTCGCCGATCGGGCGCGCCGGCTTGATGATGCCGCGGTGATCCGGCTTCGCACCCGGGCTGATGGTTTGGTAGGCGCGTGGGTTGTCACCGGATTCGATGTGGTAGCCGCACGGGTGGTGGCGGGACGCATCCGGCCGTCCGACTTGTCCTGTGCCGCAGATCAATTGGTGGCAGGGCTGGGGAATGTCGACGATTCCGGCTATGCCGATCCAGGCTTCCCGATGGACTCCGGGTGGCGCGGCGCGCTCCCCCCGGAAACCGGGTTCGTCCACCTCGACGACGTCCCGGTACCGGTGCTCGTCGAACTTGCCCGGCGTGGGGCCGACCTCGCCCGCGAACACGGCAGCGCCCATGGACCGCCGGCGTCACTGTTGGATCAGGAGGTGCTGCAGGTGGGTTCGGGACCATCGGCGGTCGGCGTGCCGATGCGGTGTGTGTTGGCGCTGACGGCGATGCGCTTCCTGCCCGAGAACGCCGGACACGAGAGCGCCGGACACGAGACGGACGTCGTGCGCGTTCGGGTGATGCCGACGTGGCTGCGCATCGATGCCCGCTATGGCTCGGTATTCCGCCGCCGCGGTGACCCGGCCCTGGTGTTGCGCTGAGCCGGACTTTAGAACCCTGAGTTCACCATCGCCTGCGCCGCCATCTCCAGGTAGCCGAGCAGTTCGGCGCGATGCTCGTCGTCGAGGGTGGCGGAGTCCACCGAGGCCACCGCGGTGTGCATGCAGCGCAGCCAGGCGTCGCGCTCGATGAACCCGATCCGGTACGGGGCGTGTCGCATCCGCAGCCTCGGATGACCGCGTTGATCGGAGTAGGTCCGGGGGCCGCCCCAGTACTGCTCGAGGAACATCCGCAACCGGTCCTCGGCGGCCGTCAGATCATCGTCGGGATACAGCGGGCGCAGCACCTCATCGTCGGCGACCAACTCGTAGAAGCGCGACACGATGGTGCGAAACGTCGCCGCGCCACCTACCGCGTCGTAAAAGGTCTGCGGGGTCTCGGCCACGGGACCATCTTGGTGCATCGGCTTGCGCGCGCGTGAACACGGTGCAAATACGCGTGCGATCGGCGCCGATTCATGGTGGACTAGGGCTCGGAGGAAGCATGGCGCAGCGCAAACGGAACCGCGGTCCCCGGGCCGCGGCGGGTCCGGTCGGGCCCCCGTCCGGCCCTGGCCTGCGCACCTCCGGCTTGCACAGCGTCGATACCCCGGCGCCGTCTGAGGCATCGGTCTGGGGCCGACGCCGCGTGCTGCTGCTGAACTCCACCTATGAGCCGCTGACAGCGCTCCCCATTCGCCGTGCGGTGGTCATGGTGCTGTGCGGCAAGGCCGACGTGGTGCACGACGATCCGTCCGGACCGGTCATCCACTCGGCCACCCGGGCGATCGGGGTGCCCTCGGTCATCCGGTTGCGCACCTATGTCCGGGTGCCGTACCGGGCCCGGATCCCGATGACCCGCGCGGCGCTGATGCATCGGGACAGGTTCCGCTGCGCCTACTGCGGCGGCAAGGCGGACACCGTCGACCACGTGGTGCCGCGCAGCCGCGGCGGCGAGCACTCCTGGGAGAACTGTGTGGCGGCCTGCTCGGGTTGTAACCACCGCAAGGCGGACAAGTTGCTCAGCGAGTTGGGCTGGACGCTGCGACTGGTTCCCACGCCGCCGAAGGGTCAGCACTGGCGGTTGTTGTGCGCTGTCAAGGAACTCGACCCGGTGTGGGTGCGCTATCTCGACGAGGGCGCTGCCTGACAACAGCGCCGGTGCGGGTGCGGCCTAACGCTTCGCTACGGCCGGTGCGCTACGATTTGTGGCGTGAATGCCGGAGTGTTACTCGTCGTACCGTTGCTTGCGGTCCTTGGGCTGATCTTCTTGATCTACATCCTCACAGTCGATCGCCGACCGACCTACAGCCTGTCCGAGCCATGGACGCACGATCCGATCCTGTGGGCAGCCACCGGCGAGATAGTGCCCGGTGGCGCTCACGGTGCTCACGAGCACGCGAACGTCGTCACTGTGGGAGGTGGTGCGAGTGGCCGGTGGTGAGCACGCGATAGCCCGATTCGACGCGGACAACCTGCCGCTGGGTTGGGCGGTGACCGCCAGCGGTCGGCTCTCCGGCGTCACCGACTCCGGCCAGTCCGCCGGGGTGCAGTACCCGTTCCCGGACCGGGCGCTCGTTGAACTCGACGACACGTTGACCCATGCCAGCCGGCAGTCCCGGGCGCGGTTCGCGGTGTACGTCGGCGATCTGGGTGCCGATACCGCGGCCCGGGCCCGGGAGATCCTCGGCGCGGTGCCGACTCCCGACAATGCGGTCCTGTTGGCGGTCTCGCCCGACCAACACGCAATTGAGGTTGCCTACGGCGCAGACGTGCGTGGGCGTGGGGCCGAATCGGCCGCGCCGCTTGGGGTCTCGGCGGCGGCGTCGGCGTTCCGGGAGGGCCACCTGATCGATGGTCTGATCAGTGCCGTGCGGGTGATGTCGGCGGGGATATCCCGGCCGTAACCTGCTCGTCCCACCTAGCTCGCGTCGAACGCCCGCGCCCGCAGTGCCCGCTGGACACCGGCGCGGCCCTCGAGCACCAGCCTGCGCAGTGCCGGTGCAAGCTCGCCACCGAGGAACTTGTCCGCCGCGGCCAGGCCTGCCGCGCTGACATCCCAGTTCGGGTAGAGGCCGACCACCACGGTCTGCGCAACCTCGCTGGATCGACGTTCCCAGACACCACCGATGGTGTGGAAGTACGTCTCGGTGTAGGGCGACAACAACTCGCCCTGGCCCGGCTGCGCCCAGCCCGCGATGATTGCTCGCGCCGTGGCGTTGGGCAGGGTGTCGTCCTCGATCACCTCGCGCCAGGCCCGATGCTTGACGTCGGCCTGCGGCCGGGCCGCCGCAGCCGCGGCCGCGTGCCGCTTGCCCGCCGCGGTGGGGTCGCGGTCAGCCTCGGCGTCGATGACGGGAGTCCGGGGTCCGTCGGCGTCGATTTTTCCGCCTGCTGCCAGCGCGATGATGATCCGCCACCGCAGATCGGTGTCGACGGCAAGTCCGGGCAGTCCGCACTCGTCGGGGTTGCGGTCGAGCAGATCGGCCAGCAGTGCGAGGTGGCGGGGTGAGAGCGCCGAGGTGCACAGCGCGTTGATGTAGGCCAGTTGGTGGTCGGAACCGGCCTCGGAATCGCGCGCCAGTTCCAGCAGCCGGTCGGCGAACGCCGGGCGGCCCTGCTCGGCGGCCCAGCCCGGTTCGGCGTAGGTGTTCAGCGCGGTTTGTGCCTGCATCAGTAGCCGCTGGGCCACGCCCACCTCGGTCTCGCCGTGCACTCCGCGCATCACCAGTGCAATGAAGTCACGTGCCTTCAATTCGGCGTCGCGGGTCATCTCCCAGGCCGCCGACCACACGAGCGTGCGGGGCAGCGGTTCGGCGATGTCGGCGATGCGGTCGGTGGCGAAACCCAATGACTCGTCGTCCAGTCGCATCGAGCAGTAGGTCAGATCGTCGTCATTGACCAGGACCAGCTTGCCGCGCGAAATCCCTTGGAGTGCAGGAACTTCGGTGACTGCTCCGGTGATGTCGAACTCTTCGCGGTGGATTCGAACCAGCTTGCCGTCCTCATCGTCGTACACGCCGACGGCCAGCCGGTGCACCCGGGTTTCTCCGGCACCGGGTGTGGCCCCGCCCTGGGTGATGGCGAACCGGGTGAACCTGCCGTCGGCATCGACATCGAAGTCGGCCCGCAGGGTGTTCAGTCCGGTGGTCTTGAGCCACTGCCTGCCCCAGTCCGACAGGTCGCGGCCGGATGCCCGCTCCAAAGCACCGAGCAGATCGTCGAAGGTGGCGTTGCCGAACGCGTGTACCGCGAAGTAGTCCCGCAGGCCGGCCAGGAAGTGGTCGAGCCCGACATAGGCCACCAGTTGCTTGAGCACACTGGCGCCCTTGGCGTAGGTGATGCCGTCGAAGTTCACCTCAACGGCGTGCAGATCCGGGATGTCCGCGGCGATCGGGTGGGTGGACGGCAACTGGTCCTGGCGGTAGGCCCAGGACTTCTCCACGTTGGCGAATGTCGTCCACGCCTCGCTGTATTCGGTGGCGTCGGCCTGGCACAGCACCGAGGCGAAGGTGGCGAAGGACTCGTTCAGCCACAGGTCATCCCACCAGCGCATGGTGACCAGGTCGCCGAACCACATGTGCGCCATCTCGTGCAGCACCGTCTCGGCGCGTCGCTCATAGGAGGCCCGGGTGACCTTGCTGCGGAACACATAGTCCTCGAGGAAGGTCACCGCGCCGGCGTTCTCCATGGCCCCGGCGTTGAACTCCGGGACGAACAATTGGTCATACTTGCCGAAGGCGTACGGCACTCCGAAGTTGCAGTGGTAGAAATCGAAGCCCTGTTTGGTCTCGGTGAACAATCGCTCGGCATCCATGAAGGGTGCCAGTGAGGCCCTGCAGAACAGTCCCAGCGGGATATCGCCGTGCGAGTCGGTATAGGTGTCATCCCAGCGGGCGTAGGGACCGGCGATCAGTGCCACCAGATAGGTGCTCATGCGTGCGGTCGTGGCGAAGGTGTGGACTTTCGTCGCCCCGTGTTCGGTGACGCCGGCGGTGGCGCCGTTGGAGATCACCTGCCAGTGCGCGGGCGCGGTCACGGTGACATCGAAGGCTGCCTTGATATCGGGTTGGTCGAAACAGGCGAACATCCGCTTGGCGTCAGCGGTTTCGAACTGCGAGTACAGGTAGACCTCACCGTCGACGGGGTCGACAAATCGATGCAGACCCTCTCCGGTGTTGGAGTAGCGACAGTCGGCGGAAACGACGAGGACGTTGTGGTGTGCAAGCCCGCGCAGCGGTATTCCGGTCGACTCGTCGTAGCCCGAGGTGTCAATGGCGTGCCCGTTGAGCACCGCGCTGTGCACCCGGTCGGCGGCCAGGTCGATGTAGGTGTCGGCGCCGGGGAGGGCTTCGAACTCCACGGTGGTGGTTGAGCGAAAGGTTTTCTCGCCGGACTTGTTCCCCGGGTCGCTTCGCTCCTGCCCGCCGGACGTGAGATCTAGCTCTAACAGATAGCGCTCGACGGTGACCAGTGCGGCGCGTTCGATGGCTTCATTGCGGGTCAGATTCGGGAGCACGATTGACAACCTATCCTGGGCACACAGACCTACGCCCGAGGAGAAGCCATGCCCGAGAAGTCCCGCGCAGATTTCTGGTTCGACCCGCTGTGCCCATGGGCCTGGATCACCTCGCGGTGGATCCTCGAGGTCGAGAAGGTTCGCGATATCGAGGTGCACTTCCAGGTCATGAGTCTGGCGGTGCTCAACGAGGGCCGCGACCTCCCCGAGCAGTATCAGGAGTTGATGAAGAAGGCCTGGGGACCGGTTCGGGTGGCCATCGCCGCCGAACAGGCCCATGGGGCCCGGGTGCTGGCCCCGCTCTACACCGCTATGGGTACCCGCATCCACAATGAGGGCAATAAGGAACTCGGCGAGGTGATCGCCGGGTCACTGGCCGAGGCCGGCTTGCCGGCCGAGTTGGCGTCCGCCGCCGACGACGCCTCCTTCGACGACGCACTGCGCACTAGCCACCACGCCGGTATGGACGCGGTCGGCCCCGATGTCGGTACCCCGACCATCCATGTCGACGGGGTGGCCTTCTTCGGCCCGGTGCTGTCGCGGATCCCGCGCGGTGAACAGGCCGGGAAGCTGTGGGACGCCTCGGTGATCTTCGCGGCGTACCCGCACTTCTTCGAGCTCAAGCGCAGCCGTACCGAAGCTCCCGAATACACCTGAGTCTTGAGTAGGCTGACCGCCATGCGCGTTTACCTCGGCTCAGACCATGCCGGCTACGAGTTCAAGAAGACGATCATCGCCCACCTGACGAAGGCGGGCCACGAGCCCATCGACTGTGGCGCGTTCACCTACGACGCCGAGGATGACTATCCGGCGTTCTGCATCGCCGCCGCGGAGCGCACCGTTGCCGACCCCGGCAGCCTGGGGATTGTGCTCGGCGGGTCGGGCAACGGCGAGCAGATCGCCGCGAACAAGGTGCCGGGCGTGCGGTGCGCGCTGGGGTGGAGCGTCGAGACCGCCACGCTGGCCCGCGAGCACAACAATGCACAGGTGATCGGCATTGGCGGCCGCATGCACACCGAGGCCGAGATGCTCGCCATCGTCGACGCTTTCCTGTCCACTCCGTGGTCACAGGCGCCACGCCATCAACGCCGTATCGACATCCTCGCCGACTACGAGCGCTCCCACGTTGCACCGCCGGTGCCCGGCGCCGTTCTGTAGCGCCCGGGGACACAGCCGTGCCCGAGGGCCATACCCTGCACCGCCTTGCGCGGTTGCATCAGAGGCGATTCGGTGGCGCCCCGGTGGTGGTGTCGAGTCCGCAGGGCCGGTTCGCCGACGCCGCGATCATCGACGGACAGGTGCTGCGCAAGGCGTCGGCGTGGGGCAAGCATCTGTTTCATCACTACGACGGCGGCGCGATCGTGCACGTCCATCTCGGGCTGTACGGGACGTTCCGGGAGGCGCGGGTGCCTCTGGCGCCGGCGGTCGGTGCGGTGCGGATGCGGATGGTCGGGGCCGAGTACGGAACCGATCTGCGCGGCCCCACCGCCTGCGATCTGATCGACGAAGCACAGGTGTCGGCCATCCTGGACCGGCTTGGTCCCGACCCGTTGCGCGGAGATGCCAACCCGGAGTTGGCCTGGGCGCGAATATCGAAGTCGCGCAGGGCAATCGGTTCACTACTGATGGACCAGTCGGTGCTGGCCGGGGTGGGAAATATCTACCGTGCCGAACTGCTGTTCCGGCACGGTATCGACCCGTACCGGCCCGGCCGGGATATTTGCGAGATGGAGTTCAACGTGGCGTGGACCGATCTGGTCGAACTGATGAGGGTGGGCGTGCGGCGCGGCCGCATCATCGTCATTCGGCCGGAGGATGACCATGGCGCCTCGGCCTACGGGCCGAAACGGCCGCGCACGTACGTGTACCGCCGGACCGGCGAGCCCTGCCGACTGTGTGGCACGCCGATTCGCTCCGCTGAGATGGAAGGCCGAAACCTGTTCTGGTGCTCGGGTTGTCAGGTTTAGAAGTCGAATCCACCCCGGGAGTCAAATCCGCCCTAGAAGTCAAATCCGCCCTAGAAGTCGAACCCGCCCTAGAAGTCGAACCCGCCGAAGTCCCCACCGCCGAAGTCCCCGCCCCCGAATCCGCCGCCGAAGTCCCCGCCCCCGAATCCGCCGCCGCCGAAGTCGCCCCCGCCGCC
>Ga0304730_1000275_pt1 | contig 45301 bp, 42 predicted proteins | sample M_130628_MF_Meta_FD_190474 | JGI IMG/M metagenome (GOLD analysis project Ga0304730, IMG submission 190474) | Freshwater microbial communities from Lake Montjoie, Canada to study carbon cycling - M_130628_MF_MetaG (v2) (version 2) | ecosystem: Environmental > Aquatic > Freshwater > Lake | place...
ATCGCCGAGTCACTTGAGCGAATTCATCGTTCAAACTTGGTGAGTATGGGGGTGTTGCCACTGCAATTTTTAAACGGCGACACTCGCCAATCGCTTGGCTTGAACGGCTCTGAAACCTTCGATATTCGCGGGCTAAAAGAAGGTCTGAAGGCTCGCGATCAGCTTGAATGTTTGATCAGGTACGAAGATGGCCGTTCGCAAACAATCCGTTTGTTGGTGCGTTTGGATAGCGATGTTGAAGCCGAGTATTACAGGCACGGTGGCATTTTGCAGTGCGTGCTAAGGGCTCGCCTAGAGCAGGCGTCTGTATAGTGTTTAGCATGGGTCGATCGCTGATGTTTGGTGTTCAAGTCAAATGGCCCGACATTCTGCTAATTCAGTGACGTTGTAACCAACTGACATTTGTTTTTAGAGCATGAAGCGGTGTCTGGCTCGATCGCGCAGGCGTTCTGGATCTACACTGAAGCCGTTCAGCTTGCGAGGAGTGCTGTCAGAGCTTGCAAGTATTGCTTGTATTTCGATTAGGCGAGTACATATGAGTCGGCAAACGTATTGGTCTGCGTGTTTTGGGGTTTCGTGGCTGTTTGTGGCGAGTGTTTGGGCACAAACGCCGGCAACGCCTTTGCCGGTCACCCAAAGCACCGCCTTGCCGATGACACCACTCGCTCAGGCACCGGGGCAGCCCGTTAACCCGCCCAGCGGCCAAGCCAATATTATCTCTCTGCCTGAGTTGCAGGCCTTGGTCGCACCGGTGGCGCTGTATCCAGATGGGTTGCTTGCCCAGATGTTGATGGCAGCCACTTACCCGCTTGAAGTTGCCTCGGCCACGATTTGGTTGCAGAACAATCGCTTAACCGGTAGCGCGCTTGAGGCGGCTCTGGCGCAACAGCGCTGGGACAATAGTGTGAAGTCGTTAGTGCATTTTCCTGAGGCGTTAAAGCTATTGGGTAATCAACTTGAATGGACCCACCGTTTGGGTGACGCCTATTTGGTGCAACCCTCTGAGTTAATGCAAGCCGTACAAGCGTTACGCTCACATGCGCGACAGACTGGAAATTTGCAATCGGGCACGCAGATGGTGGTCTCAACTGACCCCCTTTCAAATATCATCATCATGCCGACCAATCCAGACATTGTGTACGTACCGACGTACAACCCCATGGTGGTCTATGGCCCTTGGCCGTATCCTGCCTATCAGCCCTATGCCGTCTACAACCCTGGTTGGGGGGCGATGGCCTTTGGCGTTGGTGTCGGCGCAGGGGCTGCCCTATGGGCTACGCCCTACTGGGGCTACGGCTCCATTTATATTAACAACGGCTATTACAACCGCTTTAATACCTTATATAACTCGCCGGCCTATCGGTATCCAGCGCGCGTGGGCGCTGCAAGCTACTGGGCCTATAACGGTGCTCATCGTTACAATGTACCGTATCGGTACCCTAGTCACGGCACAACCCCTGCCGCACAACAGCACTTGAATCAAGTGCGACAACACGCACAGCAATACGTGCACAACCACGGCGTTGGTACAGGGGCGGTTCATGCGACCGGCGCTCATCATGGCGTGCGCCCTGCAACCACTTCGAATGCCTACGGTGGCCGCAACGGTTCGCGTCGTCACTGAGCGCGCGGCGCAAGCGTGTCGTGAAGGGCAACGTCAGGTGGTGATTTTAAAACAGGCGTTGCTGCCCTAGCCTAAATACACAAACGTTTGGATCAGACGCTAAAGCGCGGGTAGAATAAAGTCTGCATCTTGACAAAAAACCGTGTACCAAAAACATAAAAGAATCACACAGAGACAAACATGAAAAACAAATATCTTCAGTTATTGACAACTCTTGTGTTGCTCGCCTGTGCGAGCACCGTGCGTGCCGAAGTGAGTGAGTTGCGTGTACCCCTTGGCGCGGGTGGCTTTGGTTTTTTGCCCCTGCATGTGATGAAAGCCAATAATCTGATCGAGAAGCACGCTGAGCAGGCTGGCGTCAAAGTCAAAGTGAATTGGTCAAACATTGGCGGGCCCGCCGGCATGATTGACGCCTTACTTTCAGGCTCTGCTGATTTTATTTCGGCAGGCCCGCCATCCTTTTTGATTTTGTGGGATAAAACAAAAGGAGGAGCCAATGTGAAGGGTGTAGCCTCAATGAGTTCGATGCCAATGCGATTGAATACTCGGGCCGAACATTTGCAAACGATTGATAATCTCAAGGCCGGTGACAAAATCGCCGTGACCTCGGTGAAGTCGTCGATCCCTTCGATTGTGATGCAGATGTACGCTGTCAAAAAATACGGTAAAGCAGAGGCCTTTAGATTTGACCCTTACACGGTGACCATGAATCATTCTGATGCCGCGGCGGCATTGCTCTCTGGCAAAACCATTTCAGCTCACTTTGCTTCGGCCCCGCTTGATCAGCGCGAGCTTAAAGAGCCGGGTATGCGCACGATCATGAATTCCGATGATGTGATGGGGGGCTCGACCACCTTCACAATGATCTCAACCACGCAAAAATTTCAAGCTCAAAATCCTAAGGTTTATGCGGCCTTCGTGAAAGCGTTGAAAGAGGCGCAAACCTTGATCATGCAAGACAAAGAAGCTGCGGTAAAAGTCTTGCTCGACTCGATGGGCGGCGGAGCAGGGTCGCTGAGCGATATGTTGGCCATCTTGAACGAGCCGAGCACTAAATATACGCTTCAACCCGAAAACGTCATGAAATATGCCTTATTCATGCACGAAATCGGCTCGCTTAAAAATCGTCCGGCTTCAATCGGTGATTTATTTTTAACTGGAGCCGATATCAGCGGGGGTAACTAAAACTAACGGTTGCCGCAACTCAGGCGTGAGGCCGTCAGTTAGGCCTGCATGCCCCATTTGCGAATCGTGGCGCGTTCGATCACTTTGAAGATAAAATTTTCGACGATGAGCCCGATAAAAATTACCATGAAGAGCCCAGCAAATACACTGGGTATTTCAAGCATATTTTTGTTTTGGTAAATAAACCAACCCAAGCCACCCGAACCCGAACTCACGCCAAAGACTAGCTCGGCAGCGATTAGGGTGCGCCAAGCAAAAGCCCAGCCCATTTTGAGCCCCGACAAGATGCTGGGAAACGCGGCCGGGATCAAAATGCTTCGTACATAGGCAAAGCCCGTTAAACCATAATTGCGGCCAACCATCCGCATTGTCAGTGATACCGACAAAAAGCCAGAGTGGGTGTTGAGTGCAACGGCCCACAACACTGAGTGAATTAACACAAAGACTAAGCTGCCTTCTCCCAAGCCAAACCAGATCAATGCCAGGGGTAATAACGCAATGGCTGGCAAGGGATTGAACATCGCAGTGAGTGTTTCAAGGATGTCGGCGCCGATGCGGGTAGTGATGGCGAGTACCGTTAGAAGAGCGGCCAAGGCAATCCCGCAGGCATAACCAATCAACAGCACGTTGATCGATGTCCACGCTTTGGCCAATAACCCACCAGACATAATCCCGGTAAGCAGCGCTTGCATCGTCGCCGAGAACGTTGGAAACAGTAGTTCGTTGTTTAAATGCTGAGCGTAAATCTGCCACACTGCGGCAAGTGCGGCGAGCAAGAAGACGCGACGCAAGGCGGTGTTGTTGCCTAGACGCTCTAGTAATGACAGAGGTTTTTCAACGACACCCACAGCGCTGTAAGGCTCGGGCGTACGATAGATCTCAGGCCGAGCGCCTTCAGACCGAGCATTGGTTTCGAACGCTTGATGCGCCTCAGGGCTTTTGCCCGCTTGAGCCGTGTGCTTAGTCATGCTGCGCCTCATGGTGTTGCGTGTCTTGCTGTGTAAACAACATATCGTTAATTTTTTCTTCAAGTTCTTTTTCTGCTGCCGCGTCTGAGTGGTGACGAGGCAAGCTGTTGATTTCAGCCTTCACCTGACCGGGGTGTGGCGTCAGCAGCAAGATGCGATTGCCTAGGCGAATTGCCTCGGGGATCGAGTGTGTGACGAACAAAACGGTAAAGTGTGTGTCGTCCCATAGTTGCATCAGTTCATCTTGCATTTTGCGGCGCGTCAGTGAATCAAGCGCGGCGAACGGTTCGTCCATTAATAGAATGTCTGGCTCCATTGCCATGCCGCGTGCAATCGAGACGCGTTGCTTCATGCCGCCGGATAAGGTGTGTGGATAGCTATTAGCAAACTTTGAGAGGTTCACTTTGTCGATGTAAGCGAGCGCACGTTCGCGCGCCGCAGCGCCGCGTAAGGTGCCACTGGCGGTTAGCGGAAACATGACATTTTCAAGTACGGTTTTCCAGGGCAAGAGTTGATCGAACTCTTGAAACACCATCATGCGATCTGGACCCGGTTTGGTGACGGACGTACCTTTGAGCTTGATTGAGCCTTCGACGGCGGGCATGTAGCCGCCCACGGCCTTCAGCAGCGATGATTTGCCGCAACCAGACGGCCCGAGCAGCACAAAGCGATCAGCCTCATAGACCTTAAAGTCGACGCGATAGGTCGCGGTCACCAAATGCTCGGTTGTTTTGTATTGCAGAGTAACGCCTTCGACTTCGAGCAGCGGCGGTTTGTTCTGATTGATGTCCTGCATAAGGGTCTCCATCCTAGGCGACCAAGATTAGCGGAAAACGTGGGGTTCTGTCAGGGCTGACCCTTTTTACGCTAAGCGCAAGCGCGTTGTCTTGGGCGGCGGTTCGATCGTGTACAAGCTAATACAATAGCGGGATGACATATATTTTGGCCCTTGAAACCTCAACCACCACTTGCTCGGTTGCTCTGCTCTCTGAGCAAGGCTCGAATGTGACGGTGGTGACGCGACAGCTTGAGGGCACAGCGGGCCATGCGGCAAATCTGTTGCCCATGGTCAGTGCCTTGCTTGCTGAATGTGGCGTTGAACGCAGTGCGTTGAGTGCGGTGGCGTTTGGGCAAGGTCCTGGGGCATTTACTGGTATTCGCGTTGCCTGTGGCGTTGCCCAGGGTATGGGTCTGGCGCTACAAATCCCCTTGATTCCGATCGGCGCACTGCCCGCCGTTGCTGCTCAAGCAGCCGAGCGTTTGCCCCAACATCTTATTCTTGCCGCGCTTGACGCACGCATGGATGAAGCCTACTTTGCGGCGTATGTCGATGATGTTGCGCATGGTTTAGTGATCTTGCAGCCGCCCGTGCTACTGCCTGCGGCTCAGTTATCGGCTTTTATTGCGCAGCGCCTGCCGCTCTGGCATAGTCGCGCCCCTGCTGCCCTTGGCGTTTGTTGCATCGGCGAGGGCTGGAGTTTGCAAGGGGTGGTAGCAAACTTGCCCCTTGGCGGCATTGTCGATGACCTTCATGCTCGACCAACCGCCCAATCGGTTGCTATCTTGGCTCTGCGCGACTGGCGGGCGGGGCAAACTGTGTTGCCCGAGCATGCTGCCCCTCTTTATTTGCGCGACCGTGTGGCGTTTACCGTCGCCGAGCGTGCACTTGGTGAAGGGGGTAATCCTCGCGCCTTGGCGCCTAGTCAGGCGGCCTTGTTGCCTATGACGGTCGCCGATCTGCCAGAAGCACTTGAAATCGAACGTGCGGTGCAGTCGTTTCCCTGGACACTTAAAAACTTTGAAGATGCGCTGGCGGCCGGCTACGAGGCCTGGGTCTTACGTCAAGGCTCTGAATTACTGGGGTTTTGTATCGCGATGCAGGCGCCTGACGTGGCGCACATTTTGGTGATCGCTGTGGCGCGCGAACAGCAGCGGCAAGGCTACGCGCATCAGTTGCTAGAACAAATTACTCGCAGTGCCCAAGCCCAAAGCGCAGAGGGCCTGTTGCTTGAGGTTCGTCCCTCAAACGACGCCGCACTCGCTTTTTATGCCCGCGAAGGGTTTAATCAGATTGGCGTGCGCCGCGCTTACTATCCTGCCGGCCGAGGCGAACGCGAAGACGCGTATGTCTTGAAGAAAACCTTTGATCACTCTTAAGCCCCACTGACGGTATGACGCCAAGCCCCGATCCTAAACCCTTGCAATACTCGGCCTTGCAGCTGGCGTGGTTGCACGAGCTGGGTATTGATAAGCCTTGGCTGCCTGGCGATGCGCGTGCGACGGTTGCAATAGCAGCACCAGCACTAGCACCAGCACTAGCACTAGCACTAGCACCAGCACCAGCACCAGCAGCGCGTTCAGCGACTCGCGGCGCCGCGAGTAAACCACAGCAAGCTGCAGCTCCCATGAGTGCAGTGAGCATCGCTGCCATGACGGCGCTGACAGCTGCCGCGGCCGCTACGGCCCCCGATCTTGAGTCGTTAACGCTTGCGGCCAGTGCCTGTCAGGCTTGCGGCCTGTGTCGGCAGCGTGACCAAGTGGTGATGGGGCAGGGCGTGACACAGCCTGCTATTTTGGTGATTGGTGATGGCCCAGGTGAGCAAGATGATCGTAAGGGCCTACCCTTTATGGCCGAGTCTGGCGCGTTGCTCGATCAAATGTTGTCAACCATCGGTAGCGCGCGTACGCGTGACGTGTATCTCACGAATCTTGTGAAATGTCGCCCCCCCGGAAACCGGCTTGCGCTACGCGAAGAAATCGCGGCTTGCCAGTCGTATCTGGTGCGTCAGCTTGAGTTGTTACGCCCCTTTAGCATCTTGGCGTTGGGTCGTGTTGTGGCGCAATCCTTGTTGAACACAGACGAGCCTTTGCAAAACTTGCGAGGCCGGGTGCATCAGCTTGAGGTGGCCGGGCAAACGATCCCTTTGGTTGCCAGTTATCACAGTGGCCATTTACTCAACCACCCTGCAGACAAAGCGGCAGCGTGGCAAGATTTGCAGCTGCTGCGTACGCTACGGCGCTAGTTCTGTTTCGTACTCGTGAGTTGCACCGCTTAGCGCCGTTGGAAGCCCCGCCCTTTCAGGCGGGGAGGATATCAAAGTGCTTTACCGTGCCCCTCTTGCCCGATTTGCTCAAGCAGGCCTGGATGATGTTTAAGGTTGCTTTTATTCCAGTAGATGATCAATAGCATCACGCCAGCGACTAACACGCCAAAGATCCCGATGATGATGCTGATCGACAACTGCAGCCACAACAAAATGGTGTAAATCGCTACCATTAGCAAAATGTTCAATTGTTCATTGAAATTTTGTACGGCAATTGAGTGACCGGCTGACAACAACACGTGGCCACGATGTTGCAGCAGAGCGTTCATCGGTACGACAAAATAGCCAGAGGTCAAGCCAATCAAAATCAACAGAATATAGGCAACCCACGGCAGCTCGACGCCCATAAAATTGATTGTCCAAGAGGACTGGACAAAGGGCATCAATAGCACGATGAAGCCCATCGCCACGCCTAGTGGCAACACGGTTAAGGCGCGAGGTAGGGCGACTCGGCCGGCCAGCACTGCGCCAAAAATGGTGCCAATGGCCGTGATGCCCATCAAAATCGATGCCTGATCCAAGCGGTAGCCAAGATGGCTGCGACCCCACTCGATCACGATTAATTGCAATGTGGCACCAGCGCCCCAAAACAGTGTGGTGACGGCCAGTGAGATTTGCCCCAGCTTATCTTTCCAGAGGATTCGAACATAGCCCCAAAACGCTTTCATCAAGCCGAAGGGGTTTTTTTGCTGTTTAGGGTAAACAATATTGGTTTTGGGAATCATCAGCGTGCAGATTGCGGCCGCGGCATAGATCAGAGCGATCACTAAGATCGCCGCCTCAGCTGGTGTTTGCACAAAGCCCCTGATCCAGGGATGGGCGAGTAACCAGTCCGACACTGTCGGGGAGACAAGCACACCCCCCACCAGGGTGCCCAGAATGATGGAGAGGATCGTCAGGCCTTCGATCCAGCTGTTGCCTTTTACCAGCTGCAACGGCGGCAGCATCTCAGTGACGATGCCATATTTGGCAGGCGAATACGCTGCTGCACCGATCCCCACCAAGGCGTAGGCTGCGCAGACCAGGTTGACTTGCCCACCCTCTGATAACCCTAAAAAAGCGTAAAAAAACATCAGGGCGCAGCCACTGACCTTGATGGCGTTGGTCACAAACATGACCCGACCTTTCGGGTAAGAGTCTGCAATGGCACCGACGAAGGCTGCCAGCAGCACGTATGAGGCCGCAAACCACCATTTCATCATGGGGGCCATCCAGTCGGGACCCTGCAGCTGCTGAATGAGCGCAATCGCAGCGATAAAAAGCGCGTTGTCGGCAAGCGAAGAAAGCGCTTGCGCCGCCATAACGGTAAAAAAGCCTCTGTTCACTTGGAGCGTCTTCTAAAAGGGGGTTAAGTTCAAAATACCGACGGAACCTTGTTTGGTTCGCAGGCTAGACCCGTTTTTGCCTGTCCGAGTATACCGACAGATCTTTTGTTGTTTAGTCAGAGCGCTAGCCTGCCACAATGCGGGATTTCGAGAAAAAAGAGAATGAGGGATTGCCCTTGGTACAGATTCGGGTAGAACAGCCATTCATGCTGATTGTCAAGGCTAAATTCGCCTCAGGCTGCGTTATGATCAAGGGTATTCCATCCCAAATTGTGTCTAACTATTGTGCGCCTGACCCAGATCAAACTTGCCGGCTTCAAATCTTTTGTCGATCCGACCGTGATCCCTACCCCCAGTCAGCTAGTTGGCGTAGTTGGCCCCAACGGTTGCGGCAAATCTAACATCATCGATGCAGTACGTTGGGTCATGGGCGAAAGCCGTGCGTCTGAGTTGCGCGGCGAATCGATGCAAGATGTGATTTTTAGTGGCTCAAGCCAGCGCAAAGCTTCGGCCCGCGCCTCAGTTGAATTAGTGTTTGATAACAGCGATGGTCGAGCCACTGGTCAGTGGGCCAGTTATGGCGAAATCGCAGTACGGCGGGTGTTGACCCGTGATGGCACTAGTAGCTATTTCATCAACAATCAACAAGTGCGGCGTCGCGATGTTTACGATATTTTTCTAGGAACAGGCTTAGGTTCGCGTGGGTACGCCATCATCGGTCAAGGCATGATTAATCGACTGATTGAAGCTAAGCCCGAAGAACTGCGCGTCTACCTAGAAGAGGCCGCTGGTGTGTCGCGCTACAAAGAGCGTCGTCGTGAAACTGAAAATCGTTTATCAGACACCCGCGAAAATCTTGTGCGCGTTGAGGATATTTTGCGTGAACTTGGTTCGCAACTTGAAAAGCTTGAAGGTCAGGCCGAAGTGGCACGTGAGTACCGTGGCCTGCAAACTGAGGGTGAAGCCAAGCAAAATGCACTGTGGTTTTTAAAAGAGGCTGCGGCGCAAGAAGAGCGTGATCGCACACAACAAAACATTGAGCGTGCCCATACCGAACTCGAAGCCTCAACGGCTGGGCTGCGGGCCAGTGAGGCTGCGCTTGAATCGCGCCGTCAGGCACATTATGCCGCTGGCGATGCCGTGCACGCCGAGCAGGGTGCTTTGTACGAAGCCAATGCCAAAGTGAGTAGTCTAGAGGCTGAGATCCGACACGTGGTCGAGTCGCGTAATCGTGTACAAAGCCGACGCGCGCAATTGCAAGTGCAGATCACCGAGTGGGAGTCTCAGCGCGAGCACTGCCAACAACAAATATTGGATGGTGAAGACGAACTCGCCACCAGTGCTGCTCGCTCTGAAGAGGCGCGTGACCTGGCTATCGCGGCGCAAGCCGGTCTGCCCGAGATTGAAACCCGTGTGCGCGAAGCGGCGGCCCAGCGCGAAGAGATGCGAATCGCGTTAGCTAGGGTCGAGCAAAGCTTCGCGTTGGCTGCTCAAACGCAGCGCGATTCTGATCGTCAATTGCAGGCACTTGAGCTGCGTCGTGAGCGGTTGATGCAAGAATTAAAAGGTGTCGAATCACCTGATCTGGCGGCGCTTGAACAACTGACCGGTGATAAGCTTTCGACTGAAGATCTTCTCGAAGAGGCGCAAGGCAAACTCATCGAGTTTGAAGAGCGTTTGCCGCAGGCCGATGCTCAGCGCAACCAGGCCCAGCAAACCGCTCTGACCGAAGCCGAGGCCTTGGCTCGCTTAGACGCTCGCTTGTCGGCCCTCGTGCGCTTACAAGAAGATGTGCAAAAGAAAGGGGCCCTTGAGCCCTGGCTCGCTAAACACGAACTCACGACCTTGGGCCGTTTGTGGCAAAAGCTGCACGTTGAGGCTGGCTGGGAGACCGCAATAGAGGCGGTGCTCAACGAGCGCATGACAGGCCTTGAGGTGCGCAATCTAGATTGGGCGCGTGCCTTTGCGGCCGATGCGCCACCCGCACGTCTGGCGTTTTATCAGTTGCCCGTGGCTGCCGCTGCTGCCTCAGCGCCTACAGGCTTCACGTCTTTAACGTCGTTGCTGCGCATTAGTGATCCAGAGCTGCGCACCTTGCTACAAGCTTGGCTTGGGCACGTTTTTATTGCAAAAGACATCACCGAAGCGTTGGCCCTGCGTGCCTCGTTGCCCGCGGGTGCTTTGCTGGTGGTGCAGGGCGGGCACTTGGTTGACGCGAACAGCGTGCGCTTTTATGCCCCCGACTCTGAACAAGCTGGTTTATTGGCGCGTCAGCAAGAGATCGAAAACCTGCAGCGCGAAATCAAGGCGCGTCAGCTGATCGCCGATCAGTCACGCTCGGCTGTCGCGCAGGCAGAATCCGCCTGGCAACAGGTGTCTCAAGCTTTGCCACCGATGCGCCAACGTGTCGGTGAGGTCACCCGTCGTCTGCATGACTTGCAACTTGAGCACACGCATTTGCTTCAGCAGGTTGAACAAACTCGCGAGCGTTCAGGTCGGCTTGAGCAAGACCTAGCCGAAGTCGCCTCGCAACGAGAAGAGTTACAAGCCACCAAAATCGAAGCCGAAACGCGTTTCGAAGAGCTCGATACTGAAATCGCCACCTTACAAGAGGCCTATTCTGAGGCTGAGATGGCGGGCGAGGCCCTGGCAGACGAAGCACAAACTGCTCGCGATCGCTTGCGCGACCAAGAGCGCGGCGCCCAAGAGGCCGAGTTTAATGAGCGTGGGATTCGTGCTCGCATTGCCGAACTACAGCGTAATCTGCAAGTGGCAACCGAACAAAATACGCGCGCCAAGCAAGAGTTGATTACGCTTGAGTCTGACCTCACCACACTCGACGCCGCTGCCGCTGAAGCCGGCCTACAAGAAGCGCTTGAGTTGCGTGCCGAGCGCGAAGAGGCCCTAGGTCGCGTACGTATCGAGATGGATACCCTGGCTGCGCAGTTACGCGAGGCGGATGAAGAGCGTCTGACGCTTGAACGCTCTCTTGAACCGCGCCGTGAACGCATCATGCAATTACAGTTGCAAGAGCAAGCCGCTCGTCTGGCGGCTGAACAATTTGCCGAGCAACTCAACGAGCGTCAGGTTGATCGTCTTGCTGTGCAGGCCTCACTGGTCGATCAGCCAGAAGAGTGGTCGCGCCCAGCCTGGTTGCAAAGCGAAGTGCAACGCATCACAAAAAAAATCGAAAGTTTGGGCTCGGTGAACTTGGCAGCGCTTGACGAACTCAATGAGTCGCGCGAACGTAAAGGTTACCTTGATGCGCAATTTCTTGATTTGCAGACTGCGATCAACACGCTCGAAGATGCTATCCACAAAATCGATCGCGAAACCCGTGATTTGTTGCAGACAACCTTTAACGAAGTCAATACGCACTTCGGTGAGTTGTTTCCCAAACTCTTTGGTGGGGGCGAGGCACGGCTGATTATGACGGGCGACGAGATCCTAGACGCTGGCGTTCAGGTGATGGCACAACCACCCGGAAAACGCAACACCTCGATTCACTTGCTGTCAGGAGGCGAAAAAGCCTTGACTGCGACTGCCTTAGTGTTTGCGCTGTTCAAACTGAATCCAGCGCCTTTTTGCTTACTCGATGAGGTTGATGCGCCACTTGATGACGCGAACACCGAGCGTTATGCTAATTTGGTAGGCAGTATGGCAGAGCACACACAGTTTCTTTTTATTTCGCATAATAAAATTGCGATGCAAATGGCACGGCAATTGATTGGTGTCACCATGCAAGAACAAGGTGTATCAAGAATCGTGGCAGTTGATATTGAATCGGCGCTGCAACTTGCAGCAGAAGCGGCTTAATTCTAGGGTCTACACATGAGTGAGTTGCAGATCTATCTGATTATTTTGGGCGCAGGCGTCATTTTGCTGCTGCTGGGCTTTAATTGGATTCAAGATCTGCGTGTGCGCAAGCGCATGCAGGCTGAGCTACCGAGAATTGATCAAGACCCTCTTTTGGGCGAACCCACCTTCAGTGAAAGTGGGCGTCGCGAGCCTGGCATCGGTGGCGGGGCGGTGGTGTTGCCCTTTACAGGGGGCGTTCAAGACACCGCAGATACCGACGCGCTCGAACCTGACTCTGTCACAGAGGCGGTCATTGAGCTGACATTTCAGGGGCCGATGACGGGCGAGGATTTGGCGCCCTTGCTGATGCCTTTACGTATCGCGGGGCGCAAAGCGGTTAGGGTGTTTGTGCAAAATGTGCAAGGGCAGCACGCCACGCAGATTGATCCCCAAGACCAATATATTTCGGTTCAACTTGCCGTGCTGTTAGCCAATCGCAGTGGCCCGCTGAGCGCCATTGAATGGTCGCAAATTTTTACGCGTGCACAAACCTTAGCGGATCAGCTTGAGTGCACGCTCGAGGCCCCCGAGCAACAGCAGGTGGTTGAGCTTGCGCGCCGTTTAGATCAGATCTGCGAGGGGCTCGATACACAAGTCGGTTTGACTTTACTGTTGGCCGGTGTGCGCTCAGTGTCCGACGTGAGCAGCGCTGCGCAAGCGATGGGGTTCGTGCCTTACATGGGTCGTTTTGCCTGGTGCGGTGATCATGGTTTTGTCTGTTTTACGCTTTCTCGCGCAGACGAAGAGTCGTTTGACGCTGGGATGGCTGGCGTTGATCGATTGAGTTTGTTGTTGGATGTGCCCCGTAGCCCAGTCGATACCCGTGCGTTCGGCCGTATGACTGAGATTGGGCAAGAACTCGCGCAGCGCTTAGGAGCCGAACTGGTTGACGACCAAGATCGTGCGCTGCAGCCAGGTGCCGAACTGTTAATTGATGAGCAACTTAAAACCGTCTATGTCAATCTTGAACATGCCGGCTTTCATGCAGGTGGTGCGCGCGCCCTGCGCGTATTTGTGTAACGTCTGTTGGGGCGTTGTATGACAGAAGCCCTTACGCGTGCAGCATGGCTGCGCGGCGAGATCGAGCGACATAATCAGGCTTATTACGTACAAGATGCGCCTCAGACCAGTGACGCACAGTACGACTTGTTGATGCGCGAACTGCAGGCTCTTGAAGCCAGCCATCCAGAATTGATTACGCCTGAATCACCCACTCAGCGCGTGGGTGCTGCGCCCTTGACTGCCTTTGGTAGCGTCATCCATGTGGTACCCATGTTGTCATTAGGAAACGCTTTTGAAGCTGAAGATGTGCACGCGTTTGATAAGCGCGTTGCCGATACGCTCAAGGCAGCTGGCAAGCTGAGTGGTACCGAACAAGTTGATTATTTTTGCGAACTCAAGCTCGATGGTCTGGCGATTAACTTACGCTATGAGCGCGGTGTGCTGGTGCAGGCAGCAACGCGCGGTGATGGGCAAACCGGCGAAGACGTCACCAGTAATATTCGTACAATCAAGTCGATTCCGCTACGTTTAAGGGGCGAGCCTCACGAGATACCTGAGGTGCTAGAAGTGCGCGGTGAAGTGTTTATGAACTTAGCCGATTTTGATCTGTTAAATGAAGCCCAGCGCACGCGCGGTGAAAAAATATTTGTGAATCCGCGCAACGCCGCAGCGGGTAGTTTGAGACAACTCGATCCTCGTATCACGGCCCAACGTCCGTTAAGGTTTTTTGCTTATGGCTGGGGCGATATTGGTGGCTTGCAATTCGCTAAGCATAGCGACCTACTTGACTGGATGGCGCGTTTAGGCTTGCCGGTCAATGTCACGCAGCATGTTGTGGCGCATGGAGCCGCTGATCTGCTGGGCTATTACGAACAAGTGGGTGCGCGTCGAGCGAGCCTGCCCTACGATATTGATGGCGTCGTTTATAAGGTCAATGATCTGGATGCGCAGCGTATCTTAGGTTTTGTCGCTCGTGCACCACGCTTTGCCATTGCGCATAAATTTCCGGCGCAAGAAGCGTTTACCACCTTGCTGGATATCGAAGTACAAGTGGGCCGCACGGGCGCAATCACACCAGTGGCACGCTTGGCGCCTGTGTTTGTTGGGGGTGTGACGGTCACCAATGCTACCTTGCACAACGAAGATGAAATTCGTCGTAAAGACGTACGCGTGGGTGATACGGTGATCGTGCGTCGTGCTGGCGATGTCATCCCCGAAGTGGTGGGGCCTGTGCTTGAAAAGCGCCCAGCGTTTGCGCCGCAATTTGTGATGGTGACTGCATGCCCGATCTGCGGTTCTGCGATTGAACGGCTTGAAGACGAAGCAATCGCCCGTTGCACCGGCGGCTTGTTTTGTGCTGCCCAGCGTAAACAAAGTTTGATTCACGCGGCAGGACGCAAAGCACTTGATATCGAAGGCTTAGGCGAAAAACTTGTTGAGCAATTGGTGGATCGTGAGCGCATTCATTCACTCGCCGATATCTTTACCTTGCAAGCCGCTGAACTTGCAGGCTTTGAGCGTATGGGGCAAAAATCAGCAGACAATTTGATTGCCGCCATCCAGCAAGCTAAACAACCACCCCTTGGGCGTTTGATTTTTGCCTTAGGGATTCGTCATGTCGGCGAAACCACCGCGCGTGATCTTGCACTACATTTTGGCTCGATTGAGAGCTTGATGGCAGCAAGCGTAGATGAGCTGTTAGCTGTGAACGACGTCGGCCCTGTGGTAGCGGGTTCGCTTGCGCGGTTTTTTGCTGAAACGCACAATCAAGAGATTGTGGTTGCCTTGCGTCAGCGAGGTGTTGAGCCGCAGGCAGAGGTGGCTGCGCGCAGTGCGGGCTTATCGGGCAAAACGTTTGTCCTGACGGGTACGCTACCAGTGTGGTCGCGTGAAGACGCCTCGAGTTTGATTGTGGCGGCCGGCGGTAAAGTCACCGGTTCAGTCTCAAGAAAAACATCGTTTGTGGTGGCGGGTGCCGATGCTGGCAGCAAACTTGAAAAGGCTCGCGAGCTCGGTGTTGCGGTGCTTGACGAAGATGGTTTGCGAGCGTTGTTGGCACAAGAATAAGGGCGTCTTTGAAAGACGCCCTCAGTGCCGCTTGATAGTCGCTTGAACTTACTTAATCGTTGCACTACCGCGAAGTTCAGCCTGAAAGGTTGTCAGTGCGGTTTGCTTCATCATTTCTTCGAGCTGAGGACGAACCTGTTCGAACGGAGGAAACTCAATTGGACGCACGTCGATGACTTCAATCACATGCCAGCCGTATTGTGATTGAACCGGTGCGCTGGCGAGTTGGCCCTTCTTAGTCGCAGCTACCGCTTTCGCAAAAGGCTCAACATAGTTGGTATTGGGTGCCCAGCCAAGATCGCCGCCTTTTTCGGCCGAGCCGGTGTCTTTCGACTGTTTCGCGAGGTCTGCAAACTTGGCTGATTTGGCCTTAAGTTTGGCCTGCATATCGTTTGCAAGCTTCTCGTCATCTACCAAAATATGGCGTACGTTGTATTCAAACTTACCGTCTTCAGCTTTTTTGAGTTTGTCGTATTCGGCTTTAGCGATGGCGTCGGTGATGGGGTTCTTTTTGACATAGTCAGCCATCAGTGCTTGAGCCAAAATCCCTTGGCGGCTTAGCTCAAGTTGAATCGCCACGGTTGGATCTGTGGTGAGGCCGGCTTTTTCAGCGGCTTGCACCATGATTTGGCGGTTAATTAACTCTTCTTTAACCTGCTCGCGCAACTGAGGGGTGTCGGTAGCACCCTGGCCCTGACTGATCAGCAGTTTGACAAATTGATCGACGCTTTCTTGTGTGATGGCTTTGCCGTTTACGGTCGCTACATTTTGTGCATATAGCGGGGCAGCAAGCGCCAACGAGGCGGCGAGCATAATGATACGTTTCATGGATTTCCTTTGGAGGGCGCCCGAGTCGTTAACGCAAGTGCGTGAATCGGGTATGGGATTAAATCGCGCACAAGATCATACACCAGCCGATGTTGCGCAACCATCGGCCGGTTAGAAAAGCAATCAGCCACAATTGTGGCCCGAAAATGGCTCGCCCCACCTTGATTGCCAGCGTGCCCAGCATGCAAATGAGACTCGTCTTGAATGCTCAGTTCAGTGGCATTGAGCGAAGCCAGGCGTTCTTGCAAGAGCGTCATATGGGGATTGACTGGGTTGGTGTCAGCGCGGGGCGATGAAGAGGTCATGGCTTGGGCTCGCCGTCTTTGGTCTCAATGTGCTTGCCTAGCCAAACCGACTGTCCGATGACGAAGGCAATCAATAAGCCCATCAACCCAAATACCTTAAAGTTGACCCATTGGTCGGTGGTGAAGTAGCCCGAAAACGCAACAAAAAGGTTGATCGCACCCGCCGCGATAAAAAACAGTGCCCAACTCAAGTTCAGACGGTGCCAGGCAGTTGCGGCCATCGAGATTTTTTCACCCAGCAGCTTTTGCATCAGATTGCGGCCTAAAAATAGTTGGCTACCTAACAAGACCCCACCAAAAAGCCAGTAGAGCATGGTGGGTTTCCATTTGATGAAGGCGTCGTCTTTAAACCAAAGCGTCGCGCCGCCAAACACCACAATCACGCCAAGATTGATCCAGTGCATGCCTTCGATCGGTTTGCCAGACAGTTTGATCCATAGAATCTGCACGATGGCTGCGGCCATTGCAACACCTGTGGCGATATAAATATCGGCAAACTTGTACGCCGCAAAAAATAGAATCAGTGGAAATAGATCAAAGAGAAATTTTTTCATGTTTGGCTTTGTAAAACCTCGCTGCGTGTGACGCGGTCGACCTTAGGGCTTAAGTGGCTCAAAAGTCAGTGAAAGTGAGTTGATGCAATAGCGTAAGCCCGTTGGAGGAGGGCCGTCAGGGAACACATGACCTAAGTGGCTATCGCACACATTGCACAACACTTCGGTACGCAGCATGCCATGCGTGCGGTCGGTTTCTTCGCGCACATTGTCGCCATCGATAGCGACAAAATAGCTTGGCCAGCCACAGCCCGCATCAAACTTGGTGTCAGAGGCGAAGAGCGCGGTGCCGCAACCCACGCAGCGATAAACGCCATGTTCGGTGTGATTCCAATAACGCCCCGTAAACGGCCGCTCGGTACCTTTTTGGCGAGCCACGTAATATTCTTCAGAAGAAAGTTGGGCTTTCCATTCTGCGTCGGTTTTGATGATTTTTTTCATATTGATCATTCGAGTGCATACGTTTAAAAAAGTTCTTGGCAAATTGACAAAAGTTTGGGGTGAACTGACCAAACCTGTCATTCTGCGGATTGCAGCCGAGGGGCTACCGCGCATTTTACGACGCAATGCGTGTTTTCCGAGGGTTATCGGGCATAATCGATCACCATGTTAATCGAGTTTAAAAACGTCTCTGTTGAACGCGAGCGCCGGCTGGTGTTAACCGACCTGAGCTTGAGGCTGTCTGAGCAGCGGATTGGGGTGGTTGGGCCTAATGGCTCGGGTAAAAGCTCTTTAGTGAGGTTGATCAACGGCCTGCTTGTGCCAAAAACAGGTCAGGTTTGGGTAAATGGACTCGATACTGCACGGGAGGTCGGTGCGGTTCGCCGTAAAGTTGGGTTTGTGTTTCAGAACCCCGATAACCAAATTGTGTTTCCAGTGGTGCATGAAGACATTGAATTTGGGCTTAAACAGCGCGAGCCCGATCCTAAGCGGCGCGCTTTGCGCGCCCAGGCCGCACTTGAGCGCCTTGGCGTCGGTCATTTGACCGAACGTAGCGTGCATACCCTGTCGGGCGGTGAGCGTCAGTTAGTGGCCTTAGCAGCGGTGCTTGCCACCGAGCCAGAGATTTTGGTGTTTGACGAGCCGACCACGCAACTTGATTTGCGCTTACGCAATCGGTTTGAACGGCATTTAGCCGAGTTGCCTCAGCCAGCGTTGGTGGTGAGTCACGATCTGGCACTGATGCGGCAAATGCATCGTGTGCTGGTGATCGACCAAGGGCGTTTGGCGTTTAACGGAGCACCAGCCGAGGCGTTAGACTGGTATCAAGCGCACTGCGCCTGAGCCTGACACAACACGCAACATTGCACACTGAAACGTTGACATTGAACTTGAACTTGAAAACCTGAATCTGAACCTTAAGCCTTTGCACTAATAATGATTGGATCACTCTACCTGCCGGGTAACACTTGGTTGCATCGCTTACCTGCTGGCCTGAAGTTAGCAGTGTTGGCAGTCGGTAGCACCGCACTCATGTGGGTGCACTCTCCCAGTCTCTTATTGGTAGCGTGCGCCTTGGTGTGTTTGTCAGTGCGTTGGGCGGGTGCGTCGCTGCAGCAAGTTTGGCAGCAGTTGCGTCCGCTAGTGTGGCTGTTGTTCGTGTTGGGTGGTTTGTCTGTATGGTCGCAAGGCTTGTGGCAAGCACTTGAAATGATCTTGCGGCTATTGACGTTGGTGCTTGCAGCGTTGGTCGTATCGATGACCACGCCACTCACCAAGATGATGCAAGTCGTTGTCTGGTTGCTGTGGCCCTTTCAGCGTTTAGGCTGGGTGGATGCCGACAAGGTTGCACTCGGCGTTGGTCTCACACTGCGTTTGATCCCCGAGCTTGGCGTGCAGTGGCAAGATATTCGCGAGGCGCAACTCGCCAGAGGTTTAACGCCTAGCCCACTAACGATGGGTGTTCCCATGTTGCTGCGTACACTGAGGCGTGCGGATGAGATCGCTGAGGCGATTGATGCGCGGGGATAATAGGCAGCTGACGGTTCCTTAACGTGGTCACATGGGTCTTAAAAAAAGACACTAATAACAAGTAGGGATTGCTTTGAAAACAAAAGATATTGTCCTGATTGCGCTGTTCACTGCTCTCATTATTGCTTTGGGCTTGGTGCCGCCGATCCCAATGCCGCTCGTGCCGGTACCGCTTACGTTACAAACCTTTGGTGTGATGTTGGCGGGCTTAATTTTGGGGCCAGCGCGCGCGGGTCTCGTGTTGCTGCTGTATGTCACGATCGCCTTGCTAGGCTTGCCGGTATTGCCCGGGGGTCGGGCTGGGTTGGCGGTTTTAGCAGGTCCGACTGCGGGTTTTTTATTGGGCATGATTCCTGGCGCGGTTGTCACCGGTTGGTTGGCGACCTTCCTCAGTCGCACTGAGCCGTTAAAGACAGATTCAAGTTCGCATCATGCGGGCAAGACCAGCCAAACATCGGCATGGCAAATTGCGCATTACGCCTTGGCTGCGGTGGTGGGTGGGTTGGTGTTGGTGTACGCCATCGGAATCCCGTGGCTTGTGCTCGTAACAAAAATGGATTTCGCAAAAGCTTGTTGGGCAATGGTGGTTTTTGTGCCAGGTGATTTGCTCAAGGCTCTTGTCGCCGCAGTCGTTGCCCAGCGTATCCGTCGCTTGAACATGGTTTAGCGATTAATTTCTGCAGTGCAACACATTCGTCACATCAGCTTGCTATGGTTTGTATACTCTGGCGCTTAAGGTGTTCGATCGAAGAACAAAACCTTAATGTCGTTGATTGTTTTAACTACACAATATAGTACATCATCAGTAGAGATATCTTAGTACATCAGATCCGGATTTTTATGCATTTAAAGAAATTAATGCAATAAATTCAATTGCATATGAAAGAATATCTGCAAAAGATTCTCTGTGTTTTTTCTTTGGGGTGGCTTTTGCTGGGCAGCCCTCCAGTTGTCGCTTACATGCCGTTTAACACCGATGATGCGGGTACGAACGCCAAGGGTGGTTTTCAGGTCGAGCAATATTTTTATACCCTGCTGTTAGTTGGGCAGGATTCGACTGACATGGGCAGTGTGAGTTCGGGCGAAGACTATCAGGGTGTTGGTAACGCGAGGGCGTTTCCGTTCGCGTTTTCGCGTGGGTTGACCGACAACATCGATCTTCAGTTCACGCCTACCTATTATTTGCAGCCATTGGGTTCGTTTTCACGCGTCGCGAATTACACCCTGAATTTGAAATGGCGCTTCATGGGCGACGGTGAGACAGGTTTGAACTTGGCACTGCGACCTCAATTGATTGCACCCTCAAGTGTCGCGCAACAAGAATACGGGATCGGCAACGCAGCCTGGAACTACGGTTTAACCTTTATCGCCTCACAGTTCGGCGAGAACTACGAGTTGCATTTCAATGCAGGCTATTTGCGAGCGCCGTATAACGGTGCGTATACCGTTGGCTTGAGCGAAGATGCCAGTCGCACCAACTTGTATTCGGTTTCACTCGCACCGGTTTGGAATATCTCACCTAATTGGAAAATCGGGCTAGACGGCGGGATCAATACCAATCCTAACGAGCCAGCCCCGTCGATGACCCGCTATGGGCTTGTCGCCTTAATGTATTCGCCCACAAAGGATCTGAGCTTCGGCTTGTCTTACCAGCGCAACGCCAGCACGTTTGAGGCGGCTTGGGGAGGCTCAGGGGCCTATGTCAGCCGTTTGCAGATGGGCGTGACGTATCGGTTTGATTAAGGTGCTTCAGTCCACAGCGACCCCGCCCGGTCGCTGTCCTTGCGTGTGCCGCCGTTAGAATGAACTCTCCCACCGCTAAGCCTTAGCTGTAGCGGGGGTTTCTTGGGTCAACGACCAGTGCGCCGAGATGTTGCCACCCAAACGACTTACCTCGGTCTCACCAAGCGTAGATGGCACGGATGCCACCGGTTCGGAGATTACCTCACCTACCTTGTTTTTTAGGATTCCACACTTCTTACTCTTCTTTTGCACACACGCACCACTGAGCACCAACCGCACACCGCGCTTGGCGATGATGGCTGCGGCATTATGGTCAGCATGGCCTGTGTGCTTGCAGCGTTGGCAGACAAACTCGGCTTGGGAAACCCGGTTGTCTGAATGAGTGTGACCGCACGCGGCACACTCCTGCGAAGAATAGAAGGCTGGCACTTCGATTGCGAGCTTGCCCGATCTGCGGGCTTTGTAGCCCAGAAACTCTTTGGTTTTGCCCCACGTTGAGGCAAGAATGGCTTTGTTTAACCCTGACTTGGCTGCAGCACCGTTCTTGATCCAATGCCCTTGCTCATCTTGTTTAGGCTTGACACGCTTGGTCATATTCGCAACCTTGAGCGCCTCAAACACAAACAATTTGTAGCGCGGATCAGTTGCCAGATTAAAGCTGGTCTTGTGCGCCACATCTCGGCGCACGTCAGCGCCATAACGCTGATAGCGCGCCACCTTTCGTTTGGCTTTGAGCCAGTTCTTTGAACCTTTGCTGCGCCGCGCTTGACGGCGCTGCCAGCGCGTCTTGTGGCGTTCTTGGGCCAGCAGGCGCTTGCCCTGGATGGCCGTAAACCCGAACGTCTGACCATCGCTTGCGGCTAGCGGAATATTTACCCCGCGGTCAAGTCCTACTGCGACAGCCGCCAGCTCGCGTTCGGTAAACTGCATCAGGTATTCGGTAGTCTGCTGCACACTGGGCTCAGGCACGCCATCGTCGTAGTTGAACGACACATGCCAGCGCCCGGCGTGGATGCTGATATGGATCGATGCAGCGGGTTTGAAATCCTTGTGGGTGGTGAGCTTGATCTGCCCAAGTGGAAATTTGGGCGTGCCGATATGCAGCATGTGGGTGTTGATCTCACCCGTGTCTTTGTCCACCACAGGCTTGAAAGTAAAGAGTTCGCTCGTGATCCACACCGACTGCTGGCCAGTTTTGCGATGAATTGTAGGCCTGCCTGCCAGCTTGGAGAAGTAGCGCCCGTAGGCCTGTTTCCACAGCACCGCGCCGTTGCGCAGAATCTGCGATGGCACATCGCCTAGCCACGGTGTCTGTTCGGTCTTGAAGTGGCTGTACTGCTGATCGATGGGTGCAAACGCTCCGGTGTGGGATAGTGACTGACGCGCAAAGCGTCTGAAATACCGATCCTCGCACACCTTGGCGTTGTAGATGAAGCGCTGGCAGCCGATCCAGGCAAGCAGTGTTTGGGCTTGCGTGGGTGTTGGGTAACAACGGAGTCGGTTGCCGATTTGCATACTGTTAGTATGTACAGTATTGCGCTAAGACGCAAGTATGGAAATGACTAACCGATCGACTTCATATGCAGTATTTAACCTTAAGCTGCACATCGTGTTTGGGGCGAGAAATAGTTGGCAGCGTGGGCGGCGCGACGCTCGCGACGGTGCGCGCGTATGTCGATGCGCAAGGTGCTCAGGAACATGCTAGAAAGAAAAGCAAGGCGCTTTAACAAGCACCGTTCGCTGGCCCCCACCCTGGCTTGCGCCTAGAGTGGGGAATGCGCTCACATTTGTTCAAAGCGCCTGGCCCTGGCCGTGTTCCCCAATACGCGAAAGTAAGCTCGGCTCCTTGCGAAGGTTGGTCTGATGCCACCGAATCAACACCAACATCAAGATTGCAACCGACAGACCAAACATCACGATGATGGTGTTGATTGGAATCCCTAGCCAAAGCATCAAGCTGTACAGCGAGACCATCAATAAAATATTGAGTTGCTCATTGAAGTTTTGCACAGCAATTGAATGGCCCGCTGAAAGCAAAAGATGGCCGCGATGCTGCAGCAAAGCGTTCATGGGGACAACAAAAAATCCAGACAAAATGCCGATGAGCAGCAGCAATCCAAACACCGCCCATTCGTTGTAAATGAGCGGCATGACCAGCACGACTAACCCCATTAGCGCTCCTACCGGCAGAACGCGAAGCGACTGCTTCAGTGGTATCCGAGCCGCCGCAATAGAGCCAAGCACCGTCCCTAGGGCAGCAATGCCCATCAAGATCGACGCCTGATCCAGACGATACCCGAGTTGACTGCGACCCCACTCGATCACAATCAGTTGCAGCGTTGCCCCAGCCCCCCAAAAGAGGGTCGTCACCCCCAAGGAAATCTGACCGAGCTTATCGGTCCAGAGCACTCTTGTGTAACCCGCAAAGGCTTTGATGAGACGAATAGGATGCTGATGTTGCTTGGGGTACTGGGCGTTAGTCTTTGGAATGAATAAATTGGTCAGCGCGGCGGCGACGTACAACAGACCAATCATCAGGATCGCAACTTCAGCAGGCGTGCTGGCCATTTGCTGGAGAAACTTGTGAGAAAGCAGCCAAGCCGATAATGCGGGCGATACCAGTAAGCCACCCACGACCGCACCCATGATGATAGAAACGACGGTCATACCCTCGATCCAACTGTTTCCTATGACCAGTTTCTCGGGGGGAAGCATTTCGGTGATGATGCCGTACTTGGCGGGCGAATACGCAGCTGCACCGGTACCGACAAAAGCATAGGCCACGCAGATCAAGACGATTTGCTCAGTTGCTGTCAAGCCAAAAACGTCGTAGCTAAACATTAAAATGCAGCCGATGACTTTGAAGGCGTTTGTTGCGAACATCACCTTACCTTTCGGAAAAGCGTCAGCGAAAGCTCCAACAAATGGTGCGAGCAACACATAGCTGGCAGCAACGCCCCACTTGATTAACGGCGGTACCCACACGGGTCCTTCTAATTGATGAATCAGTGCAATCGCAGCAATAAACAGCGCGTTATCTGCCAGTGACGAGAAGGTTTGCGCGAGAATGACGATGTAAAAGCCACGATTCATTGACGGTCTCTGGTCTGGTGAAAGGTTTTGGTCTGCAACCTGATGGATCGCAGCTGACTCAAGCTGTCGCACTGGTTCTTGCAAGGCTAGGTAAACGCATCAGCGGGCTGCCCATTTTGATTTGTGCACCGGGCAGAATTTGTTCGGCAAGTGTGAACCCCTTTGGTGCGAAGACAATAATGGTCGAGCCGTGCTCAAACCAGCCAAGCTCTTGTCCTTTTTCAAAGGCGACGTTGCAGGCAAAATCGGTTTGTCCTTTGTAACGTGTATGAAATAAAGTATTCAGGCCGTGTAGACGAATGCTGGCGACCAAGATCGCTGCGACAGGAACGAGCGCGACCTTGTACTTTTGTGAGCCGAGTTCAAGCGCCAGCACGGCGCGCTCATTTTTACAAAAGAGTTTTTCAACACGCTTTAAGGCAATAGGGTTCACGTTCCAGGTGTCGCCTGATAAATAATGTACGGCCTTCATTTCGCCCGTATACGGGGCATGAAAGCGGTGATACATCGCAGAGGTGAGCCGCAACGTGACGTAATGGCCATCGGCCCAGGCGCTCGTATCCGTGTTTGGGCCGAAGAGGTCTGTCAAGGTGTACGGAAACCCCTTCGCCTGAAACACTTGCCCATTGATGATCTTGCCGCAAGCGCCCACGATTGCATCGCAAGGGCTCGTCATCACCTCTGGATTGTGGTCGACCGCGCGAGCGCCATCACGCAATTCGCGAACGAAGCAATCGTGAAGGCTGTCGAAATGTTGTTTTTTAGCTTCGCTTAAATCAAGATCGGTAAATAGTTTCCAGGTGCCGATCGAAGCGTCGCGTACCCAACCCACCTTGATTTTGCTGAACCACCCCATGAAATGTGTGACTGCAAGTCTAGGGATTCGGTTGGTCACTAAAAAATTGAGGTCTTCGTGGGCAAAGACATTGCGGACGGCTTTACTGATGTTCATCATTTCGTCACTTTAAAGTCATAAAAAGGAGTTTTCGAGGCAAAACTATGACTGATCAAATTTTGAGTGTTGTGCAATACGTTGCTGCAGCGGCTGTGGGACTTTGGCTGTTGTTGCGCATCAAGCAACGTCTGCAATTGTCGGTGGCTAAATACCCGTCTTTGGGTGGCCACCTGCGTTGGGCGAAGCGCATTACCCGCTGGGTGCCCGGCTACTCGTACGCCGACGACAAATGGTTTGACGCAGACGGGGCGCCACAAGAGGTCGTGCTTCAACGCCGCCAGGCACTTGCCTCGCTGGGCAATGATTTGCGTACGCGCAGCGCATTGACCCTGGCGCATACAGCTGCTAGTAAACCGATGATTTCTGATTTGCAATTCATCAGCAACTATCGGGTCCCCTACCAGTTTCGCGACGTGTTGCAGCAGCACATTCAAATGGGCAGCTTCTGGACGAGCAGTGATGGCGTCTGGCTGACCGACATGGATGGCAATCGCCTGATTGACGTGACGGGCTCGTACGGCGTGAACTTGTTTGGCTTGGATTTTTACAAGTCTTGTATCGAAGAGGGCAGTGAAATGGTACGCGATCTGGGCCCGGTCTTGGGTTCGTACCATCCTTGCGTGCTCGACAATGTTCGACGCCTCTGTGAAATTTCGGGCAAGGATGAGGTCTCGTTTCATATGTCTGGCACCGAGGCAGTGATGCAAGCCGTACGCCTGGCACGCTATCAAACTGGGCGTCAAAAAATTGTTCGCTTTACAAGCGCTTATCACGGCTGGTGGGATGATGTGCAACCGGGCCCGGGCAATCCAATGCCGCCCTCTAAGCACACGCTGACGCTGCGTGAAATGCATGAGAACACGCTGCGGGTGTTGCGCAATCGTCGCGATATTGCCTGCGTGTTGGTCAATCCGATACAAGCCATGCACCCGAACCAGGCTGCACCGACCGATTCGACTCTGGTCGATGGTGGGCGTCAGGTGCATTACGACCGTGTGGCGTATACCGCCTGGCTCAAAGAATTGCGACAGGTGTGCGCCGAGCGAGGCATCATCTTTATTTTGGATGAAGTCTTTTTGGGCTTTAGGCTTGCCCCAGGTGGTGCTCAAGAGTATTTCGGTCTTGAGGCGGATATGGTCACCTATGGTAAGACCTTGGGCGGCGGCTTGCCGATCGGCATTCTGTGCGGCAAGAAGAGTCTGATGACACGCTTCTACGCCGAGCATCCGGCTGATATCTGTTTTGCAAGAGGTACCTTTAATGCACACCCTTACGTCATGGGTGCGATGAATGTCTTCTTGCATCGACAAGACTCCCCGGACGTTCAAAAGCTTTATGCAGAACTTGAAACGACCTGGACCACTCGCAAGAATCAGCTCAACGCTTTGCTCAAGCAAGAGGGCCTCCCGTTGCGTGTCGAGGCCATGTCGACGGTGTGGACTGTGCTGTACGACGTGCCAAGCCGCTTTAACTGGCTGTTGCAGTTCTACTTGCGTCGTGAGGGTATTGCTTTGAGTTGGGTCGGTACCGGAAGACTGATCTTTAGTCTGAACTTTACAGATGCGGATTTTGATGATTTCTGCCAACGTTTCGTACGTGCTGGCCATCAGATGGCTGCAGGCGCTTGGTGGTGGACGCCGCAAGGGCAGACAAACAAACAAATTCGACGCCGTATGTTGTTAGAGATGGTGCAGCAGACTAAGCTGTGAGGGCCTGCTGGTTGAAGGTCATCAGAGATTTCTAGCACAGTAGTGATGGCATTAAGAGAGTTCTACCAGGGCAGCGGTTGCATTCAGAGACTTCTCGCACGGTAGTGATCGCATTCAGAGATTTCTATCCGTTAAGAAGTGAAGTCTCTGATTGAATCTGTGCTATGTGACCCAAGCCTTTCAGTGCATCGACTACTTAATGTGATTGAATATGTGGCATGGGATCAATCAACTCACCACGCATCAAATAAATGGGTGAGCGGCGGTACAGCATGACGTCATGAAACGGGTCGGTCAAAATCTTCAAAGCCCAAGCAAATGCGGCTTTAAAACTGTCTTTAATGCATAGTTGAGCGACTCTGAATAACAGACCTGCAACGCCCAAAAAGAGCCAAGTCATACCGACGATACGAATAGTCGTATCTTCGTAAGCCTCTGGCACAGCCCAGGTGATGAGTGAGGGCTGAAAGTAAGCCAACACAGGGATCGCGGCCCAGATCGACAGCAACACAATCTTACGATGTAAGTTGTAGCCAACCTTGATTTCTTCTTTGTGCTCGTGGGTCGCTTGATTGACGTGATCGTAGCCCTTTGGCTCAAAAAAGAAATGGCCGGATTGGCGTGTGGTCATCGCCACTAACCAAGCAACCAACGAGGCAGCCACTGGGTTGATGAAGAGCAGCACATAAGACACGAGAAACGATAAGGCGCTGACCAAGTGCAGGCTTTGATTAATGCGACTGTGGTGATAATACCGATGATCATCCCAGCGCTGTATTCTTAAGGTGTTAAGCAATTCTTTCATCGTGATCCTTTGTGTTATCTGTGTCGCAAATCGAATGGATAATGCGCGACTCCTCAGATAAGATTATTTCAGAAGCCTTGGGTCAAAAGATGAATTTTTGATGACATTCGTGTTGCAGTTTATTTTCAAATACTCATTGTCATCGAACGGTTACATGAATTGATTACAGTCATCGCAACTTCAGTGATAAAGAGCTCAGATGACAGAATACGCGCCCATTCAAGTCGATCGAATTTATCCCGACAAGCCGAGCCTCAGAATAGCGTTGGTGACTGAAACCTATCCTCCTGATATCAATGGTGTGGCACACACTGTTTCAAAAATAGTAGAAGGCTTGCGTGCCCGTGGGCACGAATTGATGTTGGTCAGGCCAAGACATCACAGTGACACTGAGGCGGCCACAGATTCACGCTATCAAGAGGTATTGGTGCGCGGTGCACCGATACCGATGTACAAGCAACTGCGTATGGGTTTACCTGCTCAAGGCGCATTACAAAAATTATGGTTGAAGCAGCGACCCGATCTCGTGCACATTGCGACTGAGGGGCCCTTGGGTTGGTCGGCTTCGCGGGCGGCGCGTAAGCTCAAAATACCGACCAGTTCGGATTTCAGAACCAATTTTCACGCCTACAGCCAGTTCTATGGGTTTGGTTGGCTCAAGGGTGCGATTGTGGCCTACATGCGAAAATTTCATAACGCCACGCACTGTACGATGGTCCCGACACAGGGCTTGATGGCAGAGCTTTCGAAGATTGGCTTTGATCGGCTGATGGTTGTGCCTCGCGGAGTCGATACAGAACACTTTTCGCCTTCAAAGCGTGATGAACAATTGCGCCAAAGCTGGGGTGCGACGGCAGAAACACAAGTTCTGCTTTCTGTCGGGCGCTTGGCTGTCGAAAAAAATCTTGACACTGTGGTGCGCTGCTTTAAATCGCTGCAGGTCCGTGGGTTGCCGGTCAAGCTGGTGATTGTTGGAGATGGGCCGATGCGTCAAGCGCTTGAGCGCAGTGTCCCAGAGGCGATCTTTGCTGGCACACGTACGGGTCAGGATTTGGCGAAACACTACGCCAGCGCAGATCTGTTTATTTTTCCGAGCTTGACCGAGACGTTTGGCAACGTAACGATTGAAGCCATGGCAAGCGGCTTAGCCGTGGTGGCGTACGATCACGCGGCAGCCGGCCAGTTAATCGAGCACAAGCGCAACGGAATGGTGCTGGCACCAAACCAAGAGGCGCAGCTCTTCGAGGCCGCTCGGCAAATCGTCGAAGATACTGCGCTGCGAACTCAAGTCCGAGTCGCTGCGCGTCAGACTGCAGTGGATCGGGATTGGAGTTCAGTGATTGCACGCACAGAAGGGATTTTTAGATCCTTAATTGCAAATGAGGATCCCGCTGCAATTGTGATGTCTGCGCAGTCGAAGACGGCAGGCATGCCTCAGGCACTACGCTAGCGCTACGTCTCTGTGTGGCGCCCTTAGACTCAACGCTTTAGACAAGTCTCTGCGTAGTCGAAAAAGCTCGCTGCTATTGGATGCTGTTGCACCGAGTCATCGCCGTAGCCACTTCGATGAAAGACAAAGGGGATACCGCAGTTGCTTGCACAGAGGGCATCAACGTGGGTATCGCCAACCAACAAACAGTCGCTGGTAGTGACCTTTAGCGCAGCAATTGTGGCGAGTAGGGGTAATGCATGAGGCTTAGGATGCGCAGTGGTATCGCCACCCGTGACAACGGTAAAGTAGTTAGACAAGCCGTGGCGTTCAAGCGCCTGCTTAGCTGAGCTTTCAATCTTATTGGTGCATACGGCTAACTGATGTCCTTGCGACAGCAGTTGATCGAGCAAGGCCAAGACGCCTGGATACAGCACTGAATGGTCGTGCGCTTGGCGCGCGTAGTGCGTCAAGTACGCCTGTTGAATGTCCTCAGCAGCGACGGCGGGAGCCTGCACGACCTGCATCACAGAGGCCAAGATGTCAGGTAGCGGGCCATACAAATTTGGAATCACTTGCTCGGGGGCAAGTGTTTGAAACCCGCAATCCAGCAACGCTTGATTGGTGGCTCGTCGAATATCGGGCTCGGTATGCATCAACGTGCCATCCAGATCAAAGACGACGGCTGCAGAACTGTGGATATAGTCTTTGGCTGTATTCATAGCCGAGAGACCAAGCCAGTTGGTGATGCCGCATAGCCAGTTAAGGTACGATCGGCATGTGATAGCTTCCAGTCAAGCATTTTTTGTGTCATTTTTAACAGCTCAAGGGTGTAGCTCGGATCTTGCGCAATATTATGCAATTGTGACGGATCTTTTGTCAGATCAAAGAACAGGGGCGGTAACGCTGCAAAATGTACATACTTATACTGATCGTTTTGAATCACTGAAAGTGCGCACTGATCCATTGATAAGCCTAAGAAATCTTCGGGCTTTGAATAGTAGATATTTCTAAAATCAAATTCATAATGCACTTCAGTGCGCCAGTTGGTGGGCGCGAGACCAGTTTGTACAAACGGCAATAGCGAGTGCCCGTCGCACGTTCTGGGGATTGGACGCTCAAGCCAACTCAAGATCGTGGGCATGGTATCAATTGTTTCGGTAAAGTGCCGAACAATGTTGCCGCGCGTGGCATCCGCTTCGGGGTTCGGATCGCGAACAATCATTGGGATATGAAAGCTCTGATCGAAGTAGCCAATCTTACCCAGCAAATGGTGATCACCCAATTGCTCACCGTGATCACTTGTGAAAATGATTAGAGTGTTGTCCCACTGGCCTGTTTTCTTTAGGTAGTCAAAGACCCGCCCGATATGATGATCAACCTCAGACATCAAGCCGTAGTAAGTGGCCCGCATTTGACGCACTTCGGCCTCTTGCATGTCTGCGCCAAGCCCTTGGCCATTCTCAAAGAAGCGACGGCGCTCAATGGATTGAAGGTAATACGCCAAGAGTGGATGTTGCGAGGCTTCAAGGTCTTTGCTTGAAGCCCGGATCGGCGGAGGGCAGTCTTTCGGATCATACATCTCGTGGTACGGTGCCGCAGCGCAAAAGGGTGGGTGTGGGCGGTAGTAGCCAAGATGCAAGAACCAAGGCTTATTTTCAGTACCCTGTAGGTATTCGAGCGCTCGGTCGGTGAACCAAGTGGTGTCGGATAAATGCGCGGGGACCACACTTGGTTTCGCCGTTGCGCCAATATCGGCTTCGGTAAGATCTTGCGGCAACCAAATGTCGTTAGGTTTTTTTGGCACGGCGAAGCCCTGTGCGGCAAGCCAGGCAAAGTAGGCCTCTTTATCTAGGCCCCACGAACCGACGGGGTGCCAGCCCTCCATATCTGCCCCTAAGACCTTAAAACGTGGGTCTTCAGCGGCTGTTTCACGAGGATCAGGGGTCGTGGTGGTGTAGCCAACTAAGGCGGGTTGATAACCGGCTTTGCGCACTTCTTTTGCGATGTTGGTGTGACGTGCATCAAGCGGAATTGTATTCTGCACTGCACGGTGGGTCATCATATACAGACCGGTCAGCATCGAGGCGCGACCGGGGCCGCAGGGTACGGCTTGCGTGTAATGCTTGGCGAAGGTCACGCCTTCGCTGGCCAAGGACTCAATATTTGGTGTTTGAATAACTGGGTGACCAAGATGTTTGAGCGTATCGCCACGCCACTGGTCGACCACAATCAATAAGACATTTTTTTGTTTAGCTGTCATCAGATGAATCCGTTAGAAATAAGTTAGCGTAGAGTGGGATCTAGCCTGTCACGCAACCAGTCGCCGGTCAGGCTAATCGAGAAGGTGGTCAAGACGATGACGCAGCTCGGAGCGAGCAGAATCCAGGGTGCCGTTTGTAAATACTCACGACCATAGCCGACCATGTTGCCCAGACTAGTGAGCGGGGGTTGTACCCCTAGGCCTAGAAATGACAAGCCTGATTCAAGCAAAATCACTTCAGGAAAGGTTAGCGTCATGCTGACGATCAGCGTGCTCGCGATGTTGGGCAAAATATGCCGAAAGTAGACGCGCCAAGAACTGGCGCCCAGTGCGTGGACTGCATTGGCATAGCCTTGTTCATTCGCTGCGATCGTTAAGCTGCGCGTGATGCGAGCGCTGCGCTCCCAGCCATGGCAGCCCATCAAACAAATAAAGAGTACGAGTGTGTTGCCAAAGAAGGCTAACACCGCCAAGGCAATAATCATAAAAGGGATCGATGCTTGAAAATCAATCAAGGTGAGTACGATCTGTTCAATCCAGCCTTTGAAATGTGCGGCTAAAAAGCCTAAGATCAAACCGATCGCAGCTGAAAGCAAGGTGCTGGCAAAAGCGATCAACAGACTCACCTGCACTGAGGTCAGTAGCCGCGAAAGAACGTCGCGTCCGAGCTCATCTGTGCCGAGCAAATGTCGAACCGAGCCGCCAAAGCCAACAGGTGGTTGCAGACGAGCCTTGAGATCAAGCGCCGTGTAGGCGTAAGGGGCAATGAGATCAGCCAGCGCTGCGACGATGAAAATCCCAAGAATCCAAGCGATCGACATGACAACCAGCGGCGGGTATTCTTGCCAAAAATATTGACGCGAGCGTTTTGGAAGTGAAGGTGCAGCAACAGCCATGGAGGACAAGTTTTCGGTGGTGTTCATTTACGTAGTGGCTTAAATTTCCGTGGATGCTTAATGATGGGCCCCAGAGCTGGCTCGCAAGCGCGGGTCGAACAGGCAGTAGATGGCATCGACGACCAAGTTGGTTGCAACCATACTGACCGTAATTAATAACAAGGCGGCTTGAACCACAGCCAAGTCACGATTGCCCACTGCAGAAACAGTCAGTCGACCGACTCCAGGCCAAGAAAATACGCTTTCCACCACGACAGCGCCTGCGATCAGACCCCCGAACATGAGGCCAGCGATCGTGACGATCGGCAACGCTGCATTGGGCAGAGCATGGCGAATCACCACTTGAGACCAGCGCAGGCCTTTTGCCGACGCGGCACGAATATAAGGTTGCCCCAACACCTCTAACATCGACGAGCGTGTGTAACGTGCCAATACCGCAGCACCACCCACGGTCAACGTCAGAACTGGCAAGATGGCGTGCTCAACCCCGCGATACCCTCCACTGGGTAACCAACCAAGACTCACCGCAAAAATGAGCACTAACAAAAGACCTAGAACGAAGCTTGGCAAGGTATGACCCGCGACAGAAAAACTCATGACAAGGCGATCGATCCACGAGTTTCGGTGTAAGGCAGCAAAAATACCAGCGGGTATTCCAATCAACAGATTAAGAGCAAAGGCCGGTAGCGCGAGCGCCAGCGTGGCCGGAATCGACTCAAGCACGAGCCTCATTGCTGGACTGCCATCGCGCATCGAGACGCCGAAGTTACCGCGAATAATATTGAGCAAGTAACCCCAAAACTGCTGCCAAAGAGGTGCGTCAAGACCCCAGCTCTCGCGAAACGCTGCGATGGCTTCGGGAGGAGCATCAGCCGACAGGATCATCATGGCGGGGTCGCCCGATAAGCGCAAGATCGTGAACGCGAAACCCACTACCAAGAAAATGGTGAGCAAGGCGCGCAAACTGCGAGACAGCATGTATCGAGTCATGTCTTGCTTCCTGAACCATGATGAATCATGGTGTGAAGATGGCAACTGACTGTATGAGCCTCGCCAATGCGAGTCGTAACGGGCGTATTCGTTTTACATTGCGCGGTCGCGAGCGCACAGCGCGGATGAAAGCTACAACCGGTTGGAACATCAACCGGATTGGGCGGTTCGCCTTTGAGGATGATACGGGCGGAATTGGCTGTTGAATGCTTGGCACCCGGCGTCGACACCGCGGAAATTAGGGCCCGGGTGTACGGGTGCGCTGGGTGAGACAGCACATTTTTCGCAGAACCTTGCTCGATGATCCGACCCAAATACATCACGGCAACTTCGTCGCAGATATGGCGCACGACGCGCAAATCATGACTGATAAAGAGCATGGTGAGACTCAGCTGCTGACGCAAATCAGTCAAGAGGTTGATCACCTGTGCCTGTACTGAAACATCAAGCGCAGAAATGGGTTCATCGCAGACAAGCAGACTAGGTTTTAGCACTAAGGCGCGTGCCAAGACGACGCGCTGACGTTGCCCACCCGACAGTTCATGAGGGTAGCGTTGAAACAAGTTGTCGGTCAGTCCGACGGCGCGCATCATACTTTGTGCGGCTATGGCTGGTTGTATCTCGCCATGCTTGTCATGAATCTGCAGGGGCTCAGTCACCTGCTCTAAAGCAGTCAGACGGCGATCGAGTGCGCTGAGCGGGTCTTGATACACCATTTGCATGTGGCGGCGGGCCGCTCGCCAAGCATGGTTACGTTGCGCTGTGACGGGCTTGCCGTCAAACTCAACGGTACCGGCAGTCGCTGGGATCAAGCCAAGCACTAACTTGGCCATCGTTGATTTGCCGCAACCTGACTCACCAACGATTCCCAGTGTCTGGCCGCGTTGAACACTTAACGTGACACCATCAACCGCTCGTAAGATTTTTTTACCAGACAGCCATTCCTTATTCCCTTCAACAGAAAAGTGCCGCTGTAAATTTTTAACGCTCAACAGTGCTGTCATGCTGCTAGTTTTCTCGTGCAGGCTAAAGCATGCCCAACTGCGATTGTTTTTAAAGCGGGTGAGCTCAGGCGACAATTGTCTTGAGCGAAATCGCAACGCGCCTCAAAACGACATCCCTGTATGAGTTGCCCCGCCTGCGGAATACTGCCTCGTATCGTTGTCAGACGATGGACCTCGGCATTTAACACCGGCATTGCCGCTAGAAGGCCAAGACTGTAGGGATGTTGCGCACCGGTAAACAAAGTCTGGCTGGGCGCGCTTTCAACAATGGCTCCTGCGTACATGACGAGTACGCGGTCGCTAATTTCTGAGATCACACCAAGGTCGTGCGAGATCGTCACGAGTGCCATGCCAGTGTCTCGCCGCACGGTATCGAGCAACAGTAAGATCTGTGCCTGTACCGTCGCATCTAGGGCAGTGGTGGGTTCATCGGCAATCAGTAAATCGGGTTGGCCGGCTAAGGCCATGGCAATCATGACACGTTGATTCATGCCCCCCGACAGTTCATGCGGATAGGCATTCATGCGCCTTTTTGCATCTGGAATCTCGACCTGATCGAGCAGTGCAAGTACCTCTGCGTTTGCTTGAGCCCCTCGAAGGTCTCGATGTAGAGCCAAGCTTTCTGCGATTTGTGCACCAACCCTCTGAGCTGGGTTCAGCGACGAGCTAGGGTCTTGAAAAATCATGGCGATCTTGCGACCGCGAATCTGTGAGAGCTCGGTGTCCGATAAGCCAAGCAACTCTTGACCTTGAAACTTGACCGAGCCCGTGACTTGCGTGTGTTTACCCAGCAAGCCAAGTACACCCAGCCAAGTCACGCTCTTTCCGCAACCGGACTCACCGACCAAGCCAATCGACTCGCCTGGCGCGATATGCAGGTCAACGCCATGCAACACTTCTGAGGTGTACCCGCGATGGTCGAATGCAACCCGCAAGTCGCTGATATTTAGCAAAGTGCGAGAATCCGTTGCGGTCGAGATCATTGTTTAGGAGGCGTCAGATTCGTGCTACGAAAATCCATGACGAAGGTCTTCGAGGGCTTCCAGGCAAAGTCTTTGCGCTTCGCATAAAACACAGCACTTTGATGCAAAACTGTGTAGGCGGGATCTTCGCGCTCGGCAATCTCTAGCATTCGTTGAAAGGTCTTTTTGCGTTCTGCTGGGTCAACTGAGGTCGAAAGTGTGTCAGACAATTTATTAAATTCAACGTTTGTCCATTCGCCAGTTTGTTGTTGTTGACCATTGGGCCCATGTTGGTTCACCAATGAGCTCACCGGATCACTAAAGGGCGCTGAGTTCGACCAGCCTCGCACGCCGCGAGTTGGGCCTTTCTCGAAAATTTGCGCCCAATTCTCTTTCATCGACATCTGTACATTCAACCCAGCAGAACGCCACATCTCGAGCATGATCTGATCGGTTTGTGTTTGATTGGTGTAGTAATTGTTTAGGCCTCTGAAGTGAATCACTTCTCCCTTATAGCCAGCTTCGGCAAGCAGCTTCTTGGCAAGTGCGACGTCATACTTTGGTACGGTCCAGCCTTTCACAAACATGTCGTCATAGAACTCGAATTGCAGGCCGGCAGGTACGCGTGTATTGCCGCCCCAGATGGCTTCGACAATGGCATCGCGATCAATGGCGTGCGTCATCGCTTGTCGTACTTTTGGGTTTGCAAGAACTGGATGATTTTTGTCGAATGTAATCAGTCGGTGATTCAGAACAGTTCCGCCAACCACTTCGAACTTAGCGTTGCCTTGAATGGTTTTGAACTGATCCGGTGGAATATCAGTAATGAAGTCATACTGGCCAGATAGCAAGCCATTGATGCGCGAAGATACCTCAGGCACCACCATGTAACGAATTTCTTTGACCAGTGGCTTACCGCCAAAATAGTCATCGTGCGCACTCAAGACCAGATACTGATCCATTTTCATTTCTTTAACTTTGAAAGGCCCTGCGCTTACTGGCGCCTGAGCCCAACTCGCCCAGTCTTTCGAGGCCATATAAGCTCTCTTTGAAACAATCTCAGAGCCCAAGCGTGCGATACGCCCCTCGAGGGTCAGGTCTGGCACGGCGTTGATCAAGCGTACGGTGTAGCGATCAACGATCTCGACGCTTTGCAAAGAGGGCCATAAGTTGCGCGCGATCGCAGTAATCTCGGGCGGGGGCACCTCCATGCTGCCAGGCGTTGAATTCGTAGTCTTGCGACCAATGTCTACTGCAATTGTTTTGCTGTCTTGGTTGGCTTGACGGGGTGCCGAGGCGCCGAACATGCGTTCGGATCCAAAGCTAAACGCAACATCTTCAGCGGTGACCTCATCGCCGTTATGAAACTTAACACCAGGGCGCAACTTAAACTCAACTGTTTTGGCGTCGATACGCTTCCACGATTCAGCCAGTGAGGGCGTTGGTGAAAGGTCGCCAACGGTATCAAGCTGAATCAAACCGGCATAAATCATGGGCAACATGCGCGTGCCAACGTTGCTTTGCTCGCGCAAGGGATCCAAGGCACCACTTGTGAGTAACTGTTGTACGGCCACACGTACGACGGGACGGGTATCCGTGGGTTGTGCAAAAACGCTAGGATGCGCTAGAGTACATAGCGCGACTGCTGTGAGTTTGAGGAACCAACGTTTAGAGTGAAGCAGCTGCATGTGAATCCTGATTGAGTGCTGACTAAAAGAGCGACGCGAGATTAAAGTGCGACGCTGTGCATAATTTTTAAAAAATAGTGCAGCGTGGGCGTGACGGCCGCTGGCACTTTGGCTAAATCGTCATAGCGACGCAGTCGAACAGCCTCGTGCGCAAAAGACTGAGCCTCAAACTCAGCCGCTTGAACTGGGGTGTAGACACCACCTTGCACAATCAGACTGCGTTTAGAGGCCGTCGAGAGCGTGCTCCAGTAAGACTGATCTGTCGCGCAAAGGTAGCGCTTAGCATCGACATGCAAGCGTATTGGCTCAAGCACTGCGCTCGAGAACAAGCCGCGCAAAAAAGGTAAGGCAACATACTGGTGCAAGTCGTCGCCGCTCTCAACGCTTGCGCTCGCTGGTAGGCGGCCGGTCTTGGCCAATAAATGTCCGATATCATGCAACAGCGCCGCTGTGATTGTGTGTGCTGTCTCGGAGGCTTGTTCGGCTAAGGCTGCACATTGAAGCGCGTGCTCAAGCTGACTGACTGCTTCGCCACCGTACTGATTTTCACCCTCTACGGTGAGTAGTTGAGTGATATCACTTAAAGTCAAAGCCATTTCAAACCTTTGTTAAACGAGTGCGTAGCGGATGTGCGCAGACACTCAAACAAGACTGATCGCCGTACCAATAACACTACGCTTGGCTGCGCAGGTCTTTGCAGAGCAATCAAATCCTTTACAAGTGTCTCAATCTGAGATGACAAAGGCTTTACAGTTATGTGAAATTTGAACTTCGTGGTCGTCCGAGTTCAAACTCAAACCACCTGACAGCCCTCGCGCCACACTGACCTTGCGAAAGCATGGCTAGATTGCTCCGGCGCTTCGTGCAGGCGCATGCGGACAAGATCGGCCCTAAAGCCAATTTCAAGCGCTCCACGATCTGTTAAGCCAGTGGCTTGCGCGGGGTGTCGTGTCACCGTGGCGATGGCTTCTGGCAAGCTCATCACATCCTCATGCACTAAACGTGTCACGGCACTCAGTAGACTACCTGGAATATAGTCAGACGAAAGTACATCCAGCAGGCCGTGCTTTGCTAATTCGGTTGCGGAGACATTGCCAGAGTGTGATCCGCCGCGCACCACGTTTGGCCCGCCCATCACCGTCAGCAAGCCTAGTTTCTTTGCAAAACGCGCAGCCGCAAGTGTTGTAGGAAATTCAGACATGCTGGCACCTTCAGCGAAGGCCTGTTCAACATGGGCCTCGGTGGTGTCGTCGTGGCTGGCCAGGTGGATACCAGTGTGCTTTGAGTAGTCGACAAAGTATTGTCGGTGGGGCGCGCTGAATTGCTTCTGCAGCATCGCAGCATTGTTGACCTTATCTTCGAATTTTTCGTGGCTCCAGCCTTTTTTTCCTGTGAAGTACACGCGCGCTTGTTCGATATCTTCCCACTGGCGCTGACCCGGAGTGTGGTCCATTAAAGAGATTAGGCCAACTCGCGGATGCCCACGAAAGGGTTCAAAAAGTTCAATGGTGTTTGGTGCAGGTAGCTCACAGCGCACATGGATGTAGTGATCGGCACGCAGCAGATTATCCTTGGTGTATTGGTCGAGCGCCAATAGTACCGATCCCCAAGTTTGGCCGCGCACACTTTCTGTATCCGCTTCGCCGACGCCGAGAGCGTCAAAGACGGTGGTGATGCCTGCGCAGGCGATTTCGGCATCGTGTGCGATCAAGGCGGGCTTCTCAGCCCACATGACTTTGGGGCGAGGCATTAAGTGCCGTTCAAAGTTATCGGTGTGAATTTCAACCATACCTGGCATCAAAAAATCACCTTCAAAGTCAACGGCACCGAGCGCCGCACTGCAGCCTGAATCGATCGAATCGATACGACCATTGACCACTGAGAGTGAGCCTTGAATGACTTCGTGATTCATAATTAATCTAGCGTTTTTGATGACTACTGAGCCGCGCATGTGATGCTCCGAAAATGAGTCATATCGATTCGACGTGTCGCAAGTTGATTGCCAACAGCCTGATCGTGAAAGATCCCAATTGCAGCAGCACCTGCCGCAATGGCTTCGTGAATGAGTGTCACGACTGTTTGAGTGTTCTGTGGGTCAAGAGACGCTGTCGGCTCATCGAGCAACAGTAGCGAACGAGGCTTAATCATGCTGCGAGCAATATTGACCCGTTGTTGTTCGCCACCCGAAAACGTGGCGGGCGCTAGCCCCCACAGCCGTTCGGGAATCCGTAGGCGTGTGAGCCAGACACATGCTTGTTCGCGTGCTTGTTTAATGGCCTGTTCATCATGACCGAGCTCTGCCAGCAGGGGCTCAGCGACAAGATCAAGCGTTGATATTCTTGGGATCACGCGTAAAAATTGGCTCACATAGCCAACCCGATGGCGACGCAGTGAGATCAGTTCACGCGCACTCGCAGTCGTCAGTTCAAGCGATTCGCCAGTTTTTTCGATATATTGAATCGACCCAGCGCTGACGCGATAGTTCGCATAAATCAATTTGAGCAGGGTGCTTTTCCCCATCCCTGAGGCCCCGTCCAGTACGACGCATTCGCCTGAAGCAACTTCAAAATTGACATCGTTCAATACAGGTAACTTGAGACCGTGCTGATGGTGCAGCGTAAATTCTTTACCCACATTGGTGAGGCGTAAGACGGGTGTACTCATGGCTGAAGCACCGAAGACACTAAGAGTTGGGTGTAAGGGTGTTGTGGATCGTCAAGCAACTGATCTGTTAGACCCGTTTCGACAATGCATCCGCGGCGCATCACGATCATTCGGTGCGCCAACAGACGCGCAACGGCAAGATCATGCGTGACAATGATTGAGGCCAAGCCAAGATGCTGGGTTAACTGACGCAAAAGGTCGAGCAGTTTTGCTTGAACCGATACGTCTAGCCCTGAGGTAGGCTCGTCCATAAAGACGAGTCTGGGTTGGGTGACGAGATTGCGTGCGATCTGCAGGCGTTGTCGCATACCGCCTGAAAAATGCCGTGGCAAGTCATCAATTCTGGCGGGGTCGATTTCTACACGCGCCAGCCAGTCACAGGCCGTAGCACGAATTTTGCCGTAATGACGCTGCCCCAGTGCCATCAAGCGCTCGCCCACATTGGCTCCGGCTGACACTTCCATGCGTAAACCATCAGCAGAGTTCTGATGAACAAATCCCCAATCAGTGCGTGCGAGCAGGCGGCGTTGCGCTTCAGTCATTTTGAAAATATCTGTGAGACCGCTATCTTTTATGTGAAACTCAACAGAGCCTGAATCGGGTTTGTCACGTGCTGCAAGTGCGTTGAGCAGGGTGGTTTTTCCTGAACCGGATTCGCCAACAATGGCGAGCACCTCGCCTGGCCAAAGTTCAAAGCTCGCATCGATGAGAGCGGCTCGCTCTCCGTAGCTTTTGTTTAGACCGGTTACGCGCAAAATGGGCGATTGTGTGTCGACAGGCATGGCGTTAGTCATCCTTTGAAACTAACTGCGCCGTTGAAACTGCTGAGGCTTCGAGTTTGCTTTGTTCGGTCTCGCAGTAGTCAGAATCCGAACAGACAAAAATCCGGCCGCCCTGATCATCGGTGACGACTTCGTCCAGGAAGCTGTCTCGTGAGCCACATATCTCACAAGGGGCATCCCAGCGCTGAATTTCAAAGGGATAATCATCAAATCCCAGGCTTTCAACAGAGGTATAAGGGGGCACCGCATAGATACGCTTTTCACGACCTGCGCCAAACAGTTGAAGCGCGGGATTCATGTGCATTTTTGGGTTGTCAAATTTTGGAATGGGCGAGGGAGCCATGACATAGCGATTGTTGACCAGCACGGGATAGTCATAGGTCGTCGCAATATGCCCATAGCGAGCGATATCTTCGTAGAGCTTGACGTGCATGAGTCCATATTCGGACAAGCCATGCAGGCTACGTGTCTCGCGCTCACGTGGCTCTAGGCGCTGCATCGGTTCGGGTACTGGGACTTGATAAATGATGATTTGATCTTCTGTGAGAGCCATTTCTGGAATGCGATGGCGAGTCTGAATCAAGGTTGCGGCTTTTGTTTGCGTCGTGATCGCAACATTTGTGGTGCGTTGAAAGAAGCGACGAATGTTGACAGCATTGACCGTATCATCTGACCCCTGATCGATGACTTTTAGTACATCGTGCGGCCCAATGACTGAGGCGGTCACTTGAATTCCACCGGTGCCCCAACCGTAGGGCAGCGGCATTTCGCGAGAACCAAAGGGCACTTGATAACCAGGGATTGCAACCGCTTTTAAAATTGCTCGTCGAATCATGCGTTTTGTACGTTCGTCGAGATACGCAAAATTGAAATGTTGATCAACGGCTTGATTTTCGTGAGACGTAAGTGTTTCGGTCGATGTTTCAGAGGGATGGTTGATCTTAAGCATGCTCGTCCTCCGAGTTGTCAGTCAGTGCCTGACCTTGAGGTGGTGCTGTGCGCATCTTTCTAACAAGTTCAAGTTCTGACTGAAAGTCAACGTAGTGCGGAAGCTTCAGGTGTTGCACGAAGCCAGAGGCCTCAAGACTGTCGCTGTGCGAAAGTACAAACTCTGACATTTGCGCAGGAGACTGTACCAACTCTCCTAGCTCCGCCGCGCGTAAAGCACGATCCACTAAACTCATCGCCATCGCCTTGCGCTCACTATGGCCAAATGCCAAGCCATAGCCGCGAGTAAACTGAGGCGGCTCGGTCTTGCTGCCAGCAAACTGATTGATCATCTGACATTCAGTGATTTCAATATCTCCGATCGAGATGGCAAAGCCTAGCTCTTCAGGGATCAATTCGACTTCAACTGAGCCCAGCCGTATTTCGCCGACGAAGGGGTGACTGTTGGCATAGCCGCGTTGGGTTGAATAGGCCATCGCCAACAAAAAGCCCTCGTCACCTCGTGCCAAGTTTTGCAAGCGCGTACTACGATCGGCCGGAAAGCGCACGGGTTGGCGGGTCAGGTCAAAAGGCGCAGGATCATTTGGATTAACGTGATGAGTTTCGATCAAGCCTTCACGGTTTAAAAGATCAATCACGCGTGGGGAAGTATGGTCGTCCACCCTGTCTGCCCTTGCTGTCTGTGCGGCAGCAGTGGTGTCACTTGTTGCCGCAGTGTGCGCCTGATCGCTGGTCGCTAGCAGCGAAAAATCTAATAACCGCTGGGTGTAGTCGTAGGTTGGTCCTAACACTTGACCGCCTGGCAAGTCTTTAAAGGTTGCCGAGATTCGACGATCTAGCACCATCTTGCCAGTGTCGATTGGTTGCGTAGAACCGAGTCTTGGCAAGGTTGCCCGGTAAGCACGCAATAAGAAAATTGCCTCAACTAAATCGCCACAAGCCTGTTTGATCGCAAGCGCAGCAAGTTCTGGATCATAGACAGAGCCCTCAGTCATCACTCGATCGACAGCTAGCTTCATCTGTTGACGAATCTGCGCGATGGATAGCTCTGGAACGCTTGGGTCACCGCGACGTTGTTGATCAAGTAGTTGATAACTACTTAAGATGGCTTGCTCGCCACCTTTAACGGCTACATACATGAGATACCCTATCCTGAAATGTCAATGCGAGTTGTTCTAGGTAGGCCAATCAGACCTGTGTCGGTCGCAAAAAAGATATCCACACCCCTCGGAAAGCTGGCATGATTCTGTGCCCACTGGTTGACAAAGCTTGCAAGTTGAGCAGCAGTGGCAGACAGTTGATCGATCGTCGTGGTGTGTGCAATGCCAGGGCCCACTAGGGTGAGTGTGGGTGTGCTGTCCGTTAAGAGGCTTGGCGCAGCGATATCGATCACGCAGGTAGTTGAGTGGTCTGGATATTCGTCTGTGCCTAACGCGAAACTCTCTAGCGCTGGGAGTTCGCCCCAGTTCTTGATCCACGCAAAATCCGCTTCGTGTCGGTGTGGGGTAATTTTGCAATCTGTGTGAAAGACTAGCCAGGTCTCAGCGTCACTGTTGATAAGACTGGGTGAAAGCCAAAGTCTCGAGCCAGGCTCAAGCAACGCCAGCAGCAAGCCACTTGAACTGGCGTGAGCCGCTTTAGGCGCTTCAAACGTGACCTTAAATGGGACTTTACGTCCGGGATATGACAACGCTTCAAGGGCGGATCTGAAGGCATTTTGGCTACCCAGAGAAATGTCGTGAAAGCCAGTGCCAATCTCAGAAAGTTCAATGGTGGTCACGATTGTTCTCCCTCATCGGCATTCACGCCACTTTCGCGCGCCACCGTAAAAAAGTCGACCTTACTGGTCTCGGCTTGCGCTTGCCGCGAGGCTTTTTGTGTAGCAAGTAGGACCCTCACTGGGGTCAGTAGTGAATGTTCAATCTCGTGATGCTCTTTCTCATCAAGCAATAAGGCATCGGCGACAGCAGCTAAGTAGGCGTGGCGATGCGAACGACCGACAATGTATGAGATGCCTACGTGCCGGTGTGTGGCTGAATTTGATAAGCGCAAAGCACAGCGTGTCACAGTCATTTCGCCTAAATTGAAGCGCTCGCCGTTACCGCCTGCACGTCCTTCAACCATCATGAGTCCGGTTTCAGGCTTGCGTAACCAATAAGGGGTTGCCTGAAGGTGTGGCTGTAATACTTGTTCGAGTAGCGCAAGTGGCGCGCGCGCCAGCAAGGCGAGCCATTGGGCGCGACTGTGAATTGTTGTAGAAAGACGACTGTCAGATGGTTGCAACATTCACTTGTTAATTTATAGGTACAGGATCGCACCGCGATCGCTGTTTGAGTTTGTCAAAAGACCTAGCTTAAGCAGTCAATATTTAGTTTTCATGACGAAGATGTAAACGTTTTATGACAACAGCTGGTTTGACAGTGGCAAGGCAAGCATCATCACAACCCACACAGCGAGCGTACCGTTACGCGGTTTACTTTGCGCCAAACGTAGAGCAACAGTGGTGGGCCGATGCCAGTCAATGGCTCGGACGCTGTGCGGTAAGTCAACAATTGAATGTGCAACCGCTGATTGCCGGCGTGTCGGCCAAGCGATTCGCAGAACTCACCGAGCATCCAAGACGCTATGGTTTTCATGCCACCATGAGGGCACCTTTTGTCTTGACTAGTCAGTATCAACCCACTGACCTCATTGATCGCGTCAATATGTTGTGTCGGGATGTTAAGCCTTTTGTCTTGCCCCGCTTGCAGGTGACTCTGATGGATCAATTTCTTGCCTTGGTACCAGAACGTCATCCCGCTCAGGTGACGCTGCTCGAAGAGCAATGTGTGAAGGTGTTGAACGATTGCGCTGAACCGCTTGGGCCAGAGGAACTCAGCAGACGCCGGAGTGCTGGCTTGTCTGCGCAGGAAGATGCCCTCTTGTTGCGCTGGGGCTATCCCTATGTGCTTGAGCGCTATCGATTTCATTGCTCACTCACTGGTTCGCTTGCTAAGGCATCGCCCAAAGAGGTGTCTGCCCTGACTCAGGCGGCGCATCAACATTTCGATCACTTACCACCTTGTGTATTTGATGCTCTGGCAATTTTTGTTGAGCCAACTCGAGGGGCTGATTTTGTCTTGCTTCAACAGTGTCCTTTGATTGGTGGCGCGTGAAGGAGAATGTGTTTTTTTTGTGCAGTTGAACTGTCATCATCTTGTCATTCAGTCGCCATCAAAGTGTCAAATGAGTGGAGAATAATAAAAAGCCATGAAACCAGATGAATATGATGTACCAGCGCAACAGCCTCAGCGTCATCGGGCGATATGGATTTCGGATATTCACCTTGGTACCCCGGGTTGCAAAGCAGAATATCTACTCGATTTTCTAAAATGGAACGAGTCTGATCAGCTGTATTTGGTGGGTGACATCATTGATGGCTGGCAGCTTAAAAAGGGTTGGTACTGGCGCCAAAGTCATAATGATGTGGTTCAGAAGATTTTGCGCAAGGCGCGAAAAGGCACACACGTCACCTACATCGCAGGCAATCACGATGAAGTAATCAGACAGTTTTTGGGCATGGCGTTTGGTGACATAAAGATTGTCGACGAAGCCACTCATCAGTTGCTAGACGGCAGACGTATCTGGGTGACACACGGCGATTTATTTGACGGCATCATTCAGCACGCTAAGTGGTTAGCCTATTTGGGCGACAGTATGTACACGGTGATTCTGAAGTTAAACAACTGGTTTAATCACGTACGCCATAAATTTGGTTTGTCTTATTGGTCGCTGTCGCAGTACCTCAAACACAAAGTCAAAAACGCGGTGTCCTTCATCACAAACTTCGAAACTATTATGACCGATGAAGCACGGCGACGTGGCTACGATGGCGTCTTGTGTGGCCACATCCACAAAGCCGAAATTCGCGATATCGACGGCATTTTGTACTGTAACGATGGTGATTGGGTTGAAAGCCTGTCTGCGATCGTTGAAACGTCAGAAGGTGTTCTCAAGGTCGTACACTGGCCTTATCGAACTAGCGAGACGCTTGATGAGCAAGAAGACCTTGTTGTGTCAGCGTAGCGCAACTGCCGCTCGCTCAGTGTCTGCGCGTGACATGAGTTGAGCCAAAATGTCAGTCACTTCAAACACCGCGCGATTTTCGATGCGCGACACGGTGTCCTGATAGGCGGGTAAGTTCTCTAGCAAGGCCAATACGCCTTTGCGGATTGCCCTTAAGGAGGGGATCACTAAGCCGACTCCTTGCTCGCGCACCCAATTCGTGTTGTAACGCTCTTGAGGCATCGTCCAGGCATTGCCAAAGGTGATGACAGGCAGGCCCATGTGCACGGCTTCACTTAAACTGCTCGGGCCTGGTTTGCCGATAAAAAAATCACCTAGCTGCATGTAATGACTAATTTTTTGCGTAAAGCCAATCACCACATGCCGAGCACTCGGTTTGAGTGCAGAGATTTTTTTGTTCAGTGTTGCATTCATCCCGCAAATAAAAATGAGTTGAATGTCAGGTAGCGCTTTCGCAATACGCAGCATATCGGTCGAGCCATGGCCGCCGAACATGACAATACCCGTTGGTTTT
>Ga0304730_1000276_pt1 | contig 45284 bp, 39 predicted proteins | sample M_130628_MF_Meta_FD_190474 | JGI IMG/M metagenome (GOLD analysis project Ga0304730, IMG submission 190474) | Freshwater microbial communities from Lake Montjoie, Canada to study carbon cycling - M_130628_MF_MetaG (v2) (version 2) | ecosystem: Environmental > Aquatic > Freshwater > Lake | place...
ACCCCAACGGCGGCCATCCGGGCGCCCGCGGCCACCGGTGCCCACACGGTCGACATCTTGCGGCAGCTTGGTTACAGTGCTTCTGAGATCGCGGCGTTGCAGCAGGCCGGGTAGGGCATAAGGATTCGCAAGATCTCGAAGGGCTCGGACCCGCAAAATGGTAACGTAGTCACACTTAAGATAAAAGTTTTTGAGGCAAACAACATGAATGACGTCACACTGAACGAATCTGCAATCGAGGCTTTTCGCGACAGCGCGCGTGACCTATTGTCACGCGGCAACACGACGGGCCGCGTGCGCCAGTTGCGAGACTCAGAAACCGGTTTTGATCGCTCTGCTTGGCAAGAGATCGCCAACGCTGGCTGGCTTGGTGTGTTGGTCGCTGAGCAAGATGGCGGGCTGGGTTTGGGCTTGCGTGAGATGTCAGCGATTGCCGAAGAGATCGGTCAGCGCCTCTTGCCCGAGCCTTTAATTGCCGCAGGGGTTCAGTTCGCAGCGGTGGTGTCGGGAACGCCCCAGAGTGCCTTACGCTCAGTATTGCTTGAGCAATTGGTGGGCGGCGCCCTAGTGGCCGGAGTCGCCTGGCAAGAGACGCTTGGTCAAATGCAGGCTCAGCAAACGCTGGCGACAACCGCGCTGGCACAAGGTGACACGTTAAGGCTCAACGGTACCAAAAAGTTCGTCACGCCCGCCAAGGGTGCTGACGGATGGGTGGTGTTGGCCAAGCTCGCCGAGCAGCCAGTCTTGGTGTGGGTGCCTGCTCAGACTGAAGGCGTTACGCACGCTGATCAACGAGCCGTAGACGGCACCATGCTTTGCACACTGTCACTGCACAATGTTCAAGTCCCAAAGACGCATGTCTTGATGGCTGGGGCAGAGGTGTTGACGGTGCTGGATCAGGCCAACGATGCGGCCCGTGTCATTCAAGCCGCTGAAATGCTTGGTGTGATGCGTCGTTCTCTGGCTGTCACCCTCGAATACTTGGGTACCCGTAAACAATTTGGCAAACTCATTGGTAGCTTTCAGGCGCTTAAACATCGCATCGTCGACGGGTACATACAGGTTGAATTATCGTCGGCCTGTTTGGCGGATGTGCTCACGCAGCTTGAACAAGGGGGCTCAGCAAGTGCGCTAGCGAGCCGCGTCAAGGCACGCTGTTCGTATGCGTCCTTGCTGATGACGCGCATGGCGATTCAGATGCATGGCGCGATGGGCTACACCGACGAGTGTGACGTTGGCTTGTACTTTAAGCGCGCGTTAGCGCTGACGTCTTGGTTAGGCAATGTCGACGCACATCGTCAGCGTTATTTTGCGCAACGTTCAGTGGCAACGGTTGAAATGAGCACGGCACCAACACCAACCATGAGCGAGTTTGCAAAAGACGCGGATTGGGAAAACATGCCCGAGCCAGAGTTTCGGCAAATGTTGCAAAATTTTTATGCAAAACATTACCCTGAGAATCTTCGCCATGTACCCCATCGTTTGCGCTTTAACGAAATTAAAGACTGGACGAAAGTTCTCTCAGAACAAGGTTGGATCGCACCCTCTTGGCCTAAGAAATTTGGTGGAATGGGCCTGCCCCCCGGGAAAATGATTGCTTACGTCGAAGAGCAAGAGCAGTATGGCGTGGCGCGTGCACCTGACATGGGCGTTGTGATGATCGGGCCGCTTTTAATTCAGCGGGGTAGTCCTGAACAGCAGCAAAAGTTTTTACCAAAAATCATCGCGAACGAACACGTTTGGTGCCAGGGTTATTCTGAGCCTGGGGCCGGTTCAGACTTAGCGGCTTTGCGCACTGAAGCCGTCCTTGATGGAGATGTGTTTGTGGTGAATGGTCAAAAAATTTGGACCACACTTGCACAAGATGCAACGCATATGTTTGCGTTGGTACGCACGGATAAAGACGCCAAAAAACAATCGGGCATTAGTTTCTTGTTGATCGACTTAAGTATCCCTGGCATTACGATTCGTCCGATTCAAAATATCAGCGGACAAAAAGAGTTTTGTGAGGTCTTCTTTGATAACGTTCGCGTGCCAGTAGAGAATCTGGTTGGGCAAATCAATGAAGGTTGGACAATTGCCAAAGCGCTTTTAGGGTTTGAACGCATCTTTTTAGGTAGCCCTAAGCAGTCGCGTTATGCGTTAAGCCAGCTAACAAGCCTGGCTGAGAGTCTCGATCTGTTTACCAATCCTGTGTTTGCGGCGCGCTACGCTGAGTTGATGCTGGATGTGGCGGATCAAGTGTCGGCCTATACGCATTATGCTGAAATGGTGAAGCGTGGCGAGACCTTGCCGCCTAGCGTGTCGTTGTTAAAAATCTGGGGTACCGATACGTATCAGCGGATTTGTACGCTTTTGGTCGAGTCGGCGCAAGAACATGGTGCGACGGGCGAGACCACCGACTTTGGCCCTGAGGGGCTTGACGCGCCGGCGATTCTCTTTCACTCAATTCCGTCAACGATTTACGGCGGTAGCACTGAAATCCAAAAAGAAATCATTGCCAAGCACGTGCTCAAGTTGCCCGATTAAATGTTTGACGTTCAACAATCAAGGATCGTTGAACGTTGGCTCGCATGACTTGGGTCAAGTGTCTTGTCGCAAAATAGCGAATCGCCAATGAGACGTTTGAGTGATTCCCTTCGGGGTCTGAGATCCAAAAAGAGTGTATTGCCAAGCATTTTCTCAAGCTAACCCAGTCAGAACTTACTGTTGTTAGAATTATTTTTAGAGGTGTAAAAGTTGGAAACGATTGAATATGCAGTGAGTCAGGGCGTAGGTACGCTAACGCTAAACCGCCCTAAGCGCAAAAACGCCATCGATGCCGTCATGCGCAAAGAGCTTGGGGATTTGATTGCAACGATGCCCAATCAACGTGATTTACGAGCCTTAGTGATTACAGGTGCTGGATCGACCTTTTGCGCCGGAGGCGATATCAGCGCGATGGGAGAGGCGACCTTAAGTGCGCAAGAGGGGCGCGAACGCATGCGGTTTGATTATCTGTCATGGATTGAAACGTTGTTGCGACTCGAGGTGCCGGTCATCGCCGCGGTCGAGGGCGCGGCATACGGCGCTGGCTTTAGCTTGGCGCTCACGGCTGACATTGTCTTGGCTGCACCTGATAGTCGTTTTTGCTTGTCTTTTATGCGCTTAGGTTTAGTGCCCGATTGCGCTGTTTTGTATACCTTGCCCAGGATCGTTGGCGTACAGCGCGCTAAAGAGCTCGCTTTTTCTGCGCGTGAATTGAACGCACAGCAGGCGTATGAGCTAGGCATTGTTCTTGAGGTGACGCCTCAAGGGCGCACACTTGAACGCGCTCAGCAGATGGCGAATTGCTTGGCGCAAGCGGCACCAGCGGCGCTTGCCATGACGAAGCGAGCGTTCAACGTCTCGCTAAACAGCAGCTTAGATGCCATGATGGATATTGAGTCTTCGGCTCAGGCCGTCGCGCGTACCACGCAATGGCACACGGATGCCGTACAGCGCTTTTTAACGAAACAGCCACCGGCGTTTCAATGGCCTAAGGCTTTGGATTAAGCGTGTTCGAGACGGCGCGGCAACTTAGTCGAATTCCAGTTGTCGTGGTGCGTGGCGAGCACGCGTTCGAACAAGCCGCTTGGTTGAAGCGGCTAATGGCACACCCCTCAATGCAAGGTTCTGTGGTGGTTACTGCTGCGGGTGCAACGCGCGAGACTGAGCTTGGCTACAGCAGAGTCGAGACCTTTACGCTTGCCCGTCTGACAAGCGCAGAGGGTTGCTTGTGTTGTGGCATGAACAGTGGCCTGGGAGACGCCCTGCGCTCACTTTTTTTGCGAGTCCTTGGTAAACGCGTTGAGCCAGTCGAGCGAGTGGTGATCGACGCCGTTGGTTTGGACGTCGAGCAAATCGCCATGACCTTGAAGCATGCGCCTTTTTTGGGGCAACGTTATGTGTATCAAGCGACCCTAACTGTTGTGGGGCAGTACGTTGCGATGGGCCAGCCTGACGGCTCTGAACCCTCCACGCTCTTGGATTTTGACGAAAAGAGCATTTTGAAGCCGGTTTAGTGCTTTCTGTTGTTCTGTTGTGGATATTTTTGGTGTCAGACTTGAAGGGCTTGCCTAAGTTACGGTACACTCAAGGCGTTAACCTAGATGTGCTTAACCTCTAGGTGACAGTTTTCAGCTTAGCTCGATTCGCCAAGATATAGACCTTAATGAGCGCGATTCAGGGTATGCAGCCAATCACGCTTTGCGTGTGGCAGTGGTTTCGATCACATCGTTTCATTTTCAAAGATTTGTCTATTTGTCGCCTAACGCATTGTTGCGTGTGTCGTATTAGATGATCCTTATGGTCTTGATTGACACATGAGTGCCCAGGCAAAGAGTGCATACGTTTTGACGGGGCGCGAGGATATTGGCTGTTGAGCGAGAGCTCTGGCCCATGCTGATGAATCGTTGAATCACTTTAGTGTTTTGATTCGTTGAATCACTCGAGTGTGATGAGTCTTTGAATCACTCAGTTGATGACGAGCCGTTGAATGGCTCGGTTATCGTCATACAGGAAAGACATGAACTTAATACTAAGTACAGTACAAAATAAAACTGGTCGAGCGCATCAAGCGATCGACCAGTTGTATTTGGTTGCGGGGGCAGGATTTGAACCTACGACCTTCGGGTTATGAGCCCGACGAGCTGCCAGACTGCTCCACCCCGCGTCTGAAGAATGAAGTATAGCGCAGATCACGCTTTAGAACAAGTCAGCGCAAGAATGCAAGATAAGGACATTGAATCATTATGAATGACCCGCACGAAAAACAAGTCGAGGTAAACGCAATGGCGAATGAAGCCGCAGACGCGATCGCGACTGATACGACAGCTGACTCTGCTGTCCCTAATGATGTAGTGGCCTCGGCGCAAGCCAATGACGCGCGTGCTGTGGTGCAGGTGACAGCGCAGACAGAACAAGATGAGCAGCAGCAAGAAAAAAAATTGAAGCAAGCAGGCGTTATTCTTGAAGCGGCTCTGCTTTGTGCCTCGGCTCCGATGCCTCTGCCTGAGTTGCGCAAGTTGTTTGAAGTGGATGGTGATGAAGTGACCAACGCGCAAATTGTGCAGGCACTTGAACAATTGCAACAGGTATGGCTGGATCGAGGCATGGAGCTTGTCGAGCTTGCCAGCGGCTGGCGCTTTCAGAGCCGCGCTTCGATGCAACGACACCTTGAGCGTCTGAGCCCAGAGCGCGCACCCAAGTATTCGCGCGCTGTCATGGAGACTCTTGCAATCATTTCGTGGCGCCAGCCCGTGACGCGTGGTGATATCGAGGACATTCGTGGTGTGACGGTCTCTTCACAAATCATCAAGACACTCGAAGATCGAGGCTGGATCGAAGTCATTGGTCATCGTGACGGACCGGGTCGCCCTGGGTTGCTAGGTACGACAAAACAGTTCTTGGATGATTTAGGGTTGCGAGCACTCGATGAGCTACCAGCGCTAGGCGCGGCTGAGATCACAGAAGCCCTTCAGTCTCTTGTACTTGAGGGGCAGAGCTTGGGCGCAGAAGCCAAGTCTGGCGACTTGCTTGACATGGCAAGCCAAGCACAAGCTCTTGACGAAGCACAAAGCGTCTCGCAAGAACACCCCGCAGCGGAAGAACACGTTGCAGCGGAAGACCATGCTGCAGCAGTGGACCATGCTGCCGAGCCGATGTTGAATTCTGAAATAAATGCGTCAGGCGCTCAGCCGACACAAACCTCTACTTTCTCCCCGGAGTCCAAGTGACGAACACTAATCCTGAACAACCCGTGCAAGCGCCAATCGAGGCTACTGCTAGTGCTGCGCCAGAGCAGCCCACGCAGTCTGACGAGGGCGTGCAAGTGGGGCAGGGCGAGGCGAGTGGTAAACCGCGCGGTCGTAAATTGCGCACCCCGTTTCGCCGTCGTCGCACTGAAACTGCCAACGGCGAAGCCGAGTCAGAGGCCGGTGAGCCCGAGCGTGCTCCGCGCAGCAAAGCGTTTGAGCCCAATGTGGTCCCAGAGGTCATTGACCCGCGCGATGTTATTGAAATCGGCGACCCGATCGAGTTTGAAAAAGAAGGTGATCAAGCACTTTCGTATTTGACGGGTACCGAGCGCATTGAACAGCGCTTGAACAAGTACCTAAATAGCGATCTCTTGATGCCTAAGTTGCATAAAGTTCTAGCCGATGCGGGGGTCGGTTCGCGCCGTGAAATGGAAGAATTGATTATCGCCGGTCGAGTGTCCGTCAACGGCGAACCCGCGCACATTGGCCAACGTGTCGGTGCGAATGATTTAGTTCGTGTGAACGGTAAGCCTGTCACGCGCAGCAACACGCGCAAACCACCTCGAGTCATTTTGTATCACAAGCCTGCGGGCGAAATTGTGAGTCACGATGACCCAGGTGGTCGTGCCAATGTTTTTTCGCGCCTACCCAAAATGAAAGTGGGCAAATGGTTATCCATTGGGCGCCTTGATCTCAATACTGAAGGCTTGCTCATTTTCACCACCTCGGGCGATTTAAGTAATCGCCTGTTGCACCCACGCTACGGTAACGAGCGCGAGTACGCGGTGCGCGTGCTGGGCGAGCTTGGTCCTGAACAGCGGCAGGCGCTGCTTGATGGCGTGACGCTCGAAGATGGTCCAGCAAGTTTTGGCATGGTTGAGTTTATTGGCGGTGAGGGCAGTAATCGCTGGTACCGCGTGACGCTGAACGAAGGCCGTAATCGCGAAGTTCGCCGCATGTTCGAAGCGCTCGGGTTAACGGTGAGTCGTTTGATTCGCACACGCTTTGGTGACATTGTTTTGCCCACCACGTTGCGGCGCGGTCGCTGGGAAGAGCTTGATCCAAAGATTGTGTCAGCGCTAATGATCCAGGTGGGCTTATTGCGTGACGATGATGAGTCGGGTGACGGGCGCTCGCGCGCACCGCGCCAACCCGTTTCTCATGACAGCGCTTTGCCGCCAGGTTTTGGCACACTTGATCAAAATGGTACCCATGGCGCCCGGGTTGGACGGCGTGGCAATATACAAGGAGGTCGCTCGGGCAAGCCAGCGGCTTTTGCTCACCCAACTGAGTCCGCACCAACCGTGTTGACTGTAGGCGGAGGCTTTGCAAATGGGCATCCTGGCGGTCAAGGTGCGGCTCGAGGCGGGCGCGGCAAACCCGGAGCCGGTGGCGGGCGAGGCCCGGCCGGCGCCGCTCGAGCGGGTGGCCCGAAGGGTGGCTTTGGTAAAGGGGCTGGGCGCGGGCCTCGTCCTGCCCGCCCCGATGCAGGGCTAGAGGCTGGTGCGGCTGGAGCGCGCCAAGACGGGCGGCCGGACTCACGGCCACCCAGAGGCCCGGCAGCGGGTCAGACCTTTGACCCGAATGGGCAACCTGGTATGCGACCAGAAGGTGCCCCGCGTCGCGGGCGCGCGCCTGGCGGTCAGGGTGGCGGTCAGGGCACACCAGGCGGGCGCACAGGTGCGCCCTCACGTGGTCGTGGGCCTGGCAAGCCAGGTGGTGGTCGTCCTCAGGGTGGTGCCGGCACCGGTAACGCCAACAGTTCAGGCAAGCCACGCTCAGCGCCTCGGGGTGATGACTGGCAGCCCAAAGGCGCGGCAGCGCACGAGTCACGGTTGGGCTTTACAAAGTCTTCGCGAGGAGACCGCTAAGCCACCCTTGGGTGGCCGCTAAGCCCTCATTCTTGCGTAAATCGTTGGTATAGCAAGACATTTTTGCTAAATTCATGCTAGAATGCAGGGCTAATATAAGTGGTTTTGCGCTTGGCGGGGTTCTGCTAATGCTGTGGCGTTATTCGGTGTTTCGTGTGCAAGGCTTGAGTGCAGTCCTTCAAAGTCGTTGTGTTCCCCGATCAATGCTAGCTAGTGGTTAGTCGCACGGTGCGGGGCAAATGTTGTTAATGGGCTGTTTTGCAGCCCATTTTTTTTGAATGTATGGCTGATCTCTTTACTCTTACGCAGCAGTCTCTGGCCTCAATGGATATCGAGCTTGTCGATGTCGAGAGGGCTGCGCTTGGTTTGTTGCGTGTCACGATTGATCGGCCTGAGGGTGTACGTGTTGAAGACTGTGAGCAGGTATCGCGTCAGTTGTCGCGGGTATACGAAGTCGAGAATATCGACTACCGCAGACTTGAGGTGGGCTCTCCTGGAGTAGATAGGCCGTTAAAGACAGAAGCTGATTTTGATCGTTTTCTTGGCGAGCGCGTCGAGGTCAAACTCAGGCAGGCTGTTGATGGGCAAAAGGTTTTTTTGGGTGTGTTAGTTGCGGTTGATGCTGCAACTGAGGCAGTAGGTTCCGTTGGGGTGGTTAAACACTTCGGTATCGAGTTTGAGGCAAAAAAGGGCGAAGTTCGACACGTCGCGTTCATGTTGTCTGATGTTGAGCGTGCCAAATTAGAACCAGTTCTGGATTTCAAGGGCAAAAAGCGATGAGTCGCGAAATTCTTCTGTTGGTAGATGCATTGGCACGTGAAAAAAACGTGCCACGTGATGTGGTGTTTGACGCTCTCGAGGGTGCGCTGGCTTCTGCCATGAAAAAGCGCTTCAAAGAAGACGCTGATATCCGCGTGTCAGTAGACCGTAGCTCGGGTGATCACGAAGGGTACCGGCGTTGGCTCGTCGTACCTGATGAAGCAGGTCTCCAAGAGCCCGATCAGCAAGAAATGCTGTCTGACGCTCAAGAGGTCGTTGCTGATATCGAAGTTGGTGAATACATCGAAGAAGCGCTTGAGCCCCTTGAGTTTGGGCGCATTGGTGCGCAGGCTGCAAAGCAGGCCATCCTGCAGCGTATTCGCGATGCCGAGCGCGAGCAAATCTTGGACGATTTTCTCGACCGCGGCGAAACAATTATTTCGGGCTCGATCAAACGCATGGACAAGGGCGATCTGATCGTCGAAACCGGCAAGATTGAAGCGCGTATGCCTCGCAGTGAAATGATCCCTAAAGAAAACCTTCGGGTGGGTGATCGGGTTCGAGCCTGGGTGTTGAAAGTTGACCGTACAGCACGTGGTCAGCAAGTGATTTTGTCGCGCAGTGCGCCTGACTTTATCCGTCAACTCTTTGAAAACGAAGTCCCTGAAATCGAACAAGGGTTGCTCGAAATTAAAGGTGCGGCTCGGGATCCGGGTGTTCGCGCCAAGATTGCGGTTGTCGCATATGACAAGCGTATTGATCCAATTGGTACTTGCGTCGGCATGCGCGGTTCACGCGTGACTGCGGTTCGTAACGAACTCGGTGGCGAGCAAGTTGATATCGTCTTATGGTCTGAAGATCCGGCTGAGTTCGTGATCGGTGCTTTGGCGCCGGCTAACGTTGAGTCGATTGTGGTTGACGAAGACCGTCACGCAATGGATGTTGTTGTTGACGAAGAGAACCTTCCAAAAGCAATTGGCTCAAAAGGGCAAAACGTTCGCCTTGCCTCTGAGTTGACGGGCTGGCAGATCAACATCATGACTCCCGAAGAAAGTCAAAATCGTCAAGAACAAGAGCGTGCGCAATTGCGTTCTACGTTTATGAGCCGTTTAGATGTCGACGAAGAAGTTGCCGATATTTTGATCGATGAGGGTTTTACTGGGTTAGAAGAAATCGCTTATGTGCCAATGCAAGAGTTGCTTGAGATTGAATCGTTTGACGAAGACACGATTCAAGCTCTGCGTACGCGTGCTCGTAACGCCTTGTTGACTGAGGCGATCGCACAAGAAGAGCGTGTCGAAACTGCGCAAGATTTGGTGACGCTTGAGGGCATGTCGCCTGAACTGTTAAGCAAACTTGCTGCAGGGGGCGTCAATACGCGCGATGAGCTTGCTGAACTTGCGACTGACGAACTTGTTGAGATGGCCGGACTTGATGAGTCGGTTGCCAGCCAGTTCATTATGGCCGCGCGCGCGCATTGGTTTGACGAGCAGTCATAGCAGTTGGTATGAAGAGCAGTTATTGTTAGTTGCTGTCTTCGCTTGAAGTTGTAACGCTGTAAAAAGGTAAGAGAGAGCCTAATGTCGAGTATCACAGTCGCCCAGTTCGCCATTGAACTGAAAATGCCATCCAACGTGTTGTTAGAACAACTGCGTGAAGCAGGTGTGAACCTAACTTCGGTGGATGCCAGTGTCACTGACAGCGACAAGGCCAAATTGCTCGAATCCTTGCGTCGTTCGCATGGCGCAACCGAAGGCACCAAGATCACGTTGACGCGTCGTAAGACGTCTGAGATTCGCCAGGCCGATGGGGCTGGTCGCTCGCGTACGATTCAAGTTGAAGTTCGTAAAAAACGGACCTTCGTCAAGCGCGACGCTGCTGACCTTGGTGAAACTCCTGCAGCCGAAGGCACAGAGGTTGCAACTCCGGTTTCTGCACCCGCAGTCAGTGCCATGCCGGCAACAGCCGATGCCGTGGCTGCTCCGACCGGGCAGTTAGCGTCACAACCAAGCGCTGAAGTTCAAGCCCCTGCAGTACAAGAGCTTGAAGTGCAAGCGCCCGACGCAGCCTCAGCCCCGGCTGAGGGTCAAGTCATTACACCGTCGCAGCCTCAAGAGGCTACGACCACTGTTCCTGCTACGCCTGAGCTGCAGGTGAAACCAGAGCCGGCAGCCGAAACAGTGTCTGTCGTAGGCACCGAGGTGATCCCTCCTGTCGCAGTGACTGCGCCAGTTGAGCCCGTGACTACGCCTGATGCTCAGCCGACAGCTCCAGTTGCTACAGCACCTGAGGCCGCTCCACCTGTAGTTGACGCAGCTGCAGAGACGCCAGATGTGACGGCAGATGGCACGAACACAGGCGTTCAGGCGCCAGCGGACACCTCATCGCCTAAGGTATTCAAGCCTATGCGTGGTCGTGCAGTCGCACCCGCGCACGTGGCCGTAGAGGGCGCTGTGCGTGACGAAGCCCGTCGCGCCTCAGAAGCCGAAGCAGCCGCCTTGCGTGAGATGCTGAATCGGCCGCGCAAAGTCGTCAAGCCACCAGAACCAGATGCAGCTGCAGCCGCCTTATCAGGCACCCTGCATAAACCTGCTAGTGTTCCTGCCAAAGGTGCTAAAAAAGAAGGCACCGACGCTGCTGGCAAAAAAGTACTGAAATCTGGGCAAATTGCCTCGACCTGGTCAGATGACGCCTCGCGTAAGAAGCCCGCCGAAAAACGAGATGCCCCAGCAGCACCGGGTCGTGACGGGTGGCGTGCCGGCGGTAAAAGTAAGTCGGGCGGTAAAAAAGGTGGTCGTGGTTCAAACAACCAGACTCAAGAGCAACGCGAACCAGCGCCAATTGAATTCATTGCGCGCGAAATTCACGTGCCCGAAACAATTAGCGTGGCCGACCTGGCGCACAAGATGTCTGTCAAAGCCGGTGAGGTTATTAAGCACCTGATGCAGCTTGGCCAGATGGTGACGATTAATCAAGTGCTTGATCAAGAAACCGCCATGATCGTGGTGCAAGAGCTTGGTCATAACGCAATTGCCGCTAAATTAGATGACCCCGAGGCTTTCCTCGATGAAGATGCGCCACACGCTGATGTAGTGCTGTCGCCTCGCGCTCCGGTTGTCACCGTGATGGGACACGTCGACCACGGTAAAACGTCTCTACTCGATTACATTCGTCGGGCTAAAGTTGCCTCTGGCGAGGCCGGTGGCATTACGCAACACATCGGTGCCTATCACGTTCAAACCGAGCGCGGGATGGTGACGTTTTTGGACACCCCAGGTCACGAAGCGTTTACGGCGATGCGTGCCCGTGGTGCTAAAGCCACTGATATTGTGATTTTGGTGGTTGCTGCCGATGACGGTGTCATGCCACAAACGAAAGAAGCAATTCATCATGCGAAGGCGGCGGGTGTGCCCTTGGTGGTTGCAGTCAACAAAATCGATAAGCCCGAAGCGAACCCTGAGCGTGTCAAGCAAGAACTCGTGGTCGAGCAAGTTGTGCCCGAAGAATACGGTGGCGATGTACCGTTTATTTCGGTGTCGGCTAAAACTGGGCAGGGTATCGATGATTTGTTAGAAAACGTCTTGTTGCAGGCTGAAGTGCTTGAGTTGAAAGCCGCAGTTGACGCCCCAGCAAAAGGGCTGGTCATCGAAGCGCGTCTCGATAAAGGCCGCGGTCCGGTTGCAACGATTCTGGTTCAAAGTGGCACGCTGCGTCGCGGTGACGTCGTGTTGGCGGGCTCAAGTTATGGCCGTGTCCGTGCCATGCTGGATGAAAATGGTAAACCTATTCAGTCAGCTGGGCCTTCAATGCCAGTAGAAATTCAAGGCCTCACTGAGGTGCCTGTTGCCGGTGACGAACTCATGTCCTTGGCTGACGAGCGCCGCGCCCGTGAGATCGCACTGTTTCGTCAAGGTAAGTTTCGTGACGTCAAACTGGCGCGTCAGCAAGCAGCCAAACTCGAGTCGATGTTTGACAATGCAGTCGAGGGTTCGCAGAACTTGTCGCTCATCGTCAAAACCGATGTACAAGGTTCACAAGAGGCGCTCGTCTCTTCGTTGGTCAAGCTCTCTACCGAAGAGGTGCGTGTACAAGTGGTTCACGCTGCCGTTGGTAGCATCTCTGAAAGCGACGTGAATTTGGCGATTGCTTCGGGCGCTGTGTTGATTGGCTTTAACGTGCGCGCCGATGCAAGTACGAAAAAGCTCGCTGAGTCGAATGGCGTTGATATTCGTTACTACAACATCATTTATGATGCGGTCGACGAAATCAAGGCAGCGATGTCAGGCATGCTCGCACCAGAAAAACGCGAAGAAATTATTGGTTTGGTCGATATTCGCGAGGTGTACACCATCTCTCGCATTGGTACAGTCGCTGGTTGTATGGTGGTCGATGGGTTGGTACGTCGCGACTCGCAAGTGCGTTTGTTACGTAATAACGTGGTGCATTGGACAGGCTGGCTTGATTCCTTGCGTCGGTTTAAAGATGATGTCAAAGAGGTTAAGTCGGGCTTCGATTGCGGGATCACCTTGCGCGGTAACAACGACCTTCAGGTTGGCGACCAGCTCGAGATCTTTGAAATCAAAGAAGTGGCCCGTTCACTTTGATTGCCTGAATGACACGTCACAAGCAGAAAACCGCGCCGGGTCGTAATTTACGTCTCGCTGATCAGATTCAAAAAGATCTGGCCATCATTATTCAACGCGAAATCGATATGAGTCGCGCGGGTTTAATCACGCTGTCTGGCATTGAGTTGACAGCGGATTACGCTCACGCAAAAGTCTATTTCACAGTGCTAGGTGCCGAGCCCGAAGTGGCTGCCAAGCTCTTGAATGAAAAGGCCGGTTGGTTTTATTCTCAGTTATACAAACTGCTGCATATTCATACGGTTCCGAATTTGCGATTTTTTCATGACCCTCAGCTCAAGCGTGGCATTGCGATGTCAGCGCTGATTGATCTGGCTAACACGCCGGGTCAGTACGCAGGTGTCCCTGACGAGCCTAAAGACAAGCCGTAAGGCTATCGTCTTATTCTGGAATCTGACGATGGCTAAACGACACGGGCGTGTGCTCGATGGAGTCTTGTTGCTAGATAAACCGGTTGGTTTGTCTAGTAATCATGCCTTGCAGCGCGCCAAGCGGGCGCTTGATGCGCAAAAGGCCGGGCACACGGGTACGCTTGATCCGTTTGCAACCGGCTTATTGGTATGTTGCATGGGTCGTGCAACAAAGATTTCTGGTGCGATGTTAAGCGCCGACAAAGGTTACTTAGCAACCATCGCGTTTGGCCAAGAGACCGACTCAGGTGATTTAACCGGAGTTGTGGTGAACCAAGCGGACGAAGGCTTTGCTGGGATCACCCAAGAGGCCTTGGCCGAGGTCTTGCAGACGTTTTTGGGTACCCAAATGCAGATCCCGCCTATGATTTCTGCGCTCAAGCGTGATGGTAAGCCGCTCTATGAGTACGCACGCCAGGGCATCGTGTTAGAGCGCGAGCCGCGTGAAATTACGATTCGTAACATTGATCTGCTAGCATTCTCGCCGCTGTCGGCACAGATTCAGGTGCACTGTACAAAAGGTACCTATATTCGAACGCTTGCGCAAGATATTGGTCGGGCGCTCGGTTGTTATGGGCATTTGTCAGCGTTGAGACGTACGCAGGTGGGGCCGTTTGTACTTGAAGATGCCATTGAGCTTGAGGCACTGCAAGCGATGACTAACCCTGAGTCGCATCTCATTGCCATGAGTGATTTACCTGCTGGACTTGTTCCAGTAGCAAAAACCGCAGTTTCGCCGAGTGTGGTTACACCCGGTTCTATTCACGAATTACCGGCAGGCATTGAGCCTGTGCAGGCTCATTAAAGGATTTGTATGTCACGCGCATTGCGTAACGTTGCCATCATCGCCCACGTTGACCACGGCAAAACAACATTGGTTGACCAACTTCTGCGTCAATCGGGCACTTTTCGTTCAAACGAAAAAATGACCGAACGCGTCATGGATTCAAACGATCTTGAAAAAGAACGAGGCATCACGATTCTTTCAAAGAACTGTGCGGTTGAATACGACGGTACACACATCAATATTGTCGATACCCCCGGCCACGCTGACTTTGGTGGCGAGGTTGAGCGCGTACTCTCGATGGTAGACGGCGTGTTGCTCTTGGTCGATGCAGTTGAAGGCCCAATGCCGCAGACACGCTTTGTCACCAAAAAAGCGCTGGCCTTAGGGTTAAAGCCCATCGTCGTTGTCAATAAAGTCGATCGCCCTGGCGCGCGTATTGATTATGTGATCAACGCGACCTTTGAGTTGTTCGACAAATTGGGCGCTACCGAAGAGCAGCTTGATTTTCCGGTGGTGTATGCCTCTGGCCTAAATGGTTTTTCTGGCATGAGCCCCGATGTGCGCGACGGGGATATGCGCCCATTGTTTGATTCGATCTTGAAGTATGTACCGATGCGTGACGATGATCCTGAAGCGCCGTTGCAGTTTCAAATCTCGTCAATCGACTACAGCACCTACGTTGGCAAGATCGGGATTGGGCGTATTCGTCAAGGTCGTATCAAGACCGGCATGGATGTCGTTTGCCTCAACGGCCCTGATGGCGTGCCTTTTAAAGGTCGTGTCAATCAAGTGCTTAAGTTTAAAGGTCTTGAGCGCGAAGTCGTAGATAGTGCGATTGCAGGCGATATTGTGCTGATGAACGGCATTGAAGATATCGCAATCGGCACCACCCTTTGCTCACCAGATAGCCCAGTCGGCTTACCTCTGTTGAAGATTGACGAGCCAACGCTCACCATGAACTTTATGGTTAACACCAGCCCCCTAGCAGGTCGTGAAGGTAAGTTTGTGACGAGCCGTCAGTTGCGTGAGCGTCTTGAGCGTGAAATTAAATCCAACATGGCGTTGCGCTTTAAAGAAACCGATGATGACACCGTGTTTGAGGTGTCAGGTCGTGGTGAGTTGCATTTGACGATTTTGATTGAAACGATGCGCCGCGAAGGCTATGAAATGGCGGTTTCGCGACCACGCGTGGTGTTTCATGAAGAAGACGGCGTCAAGACAGAGCCCTACGAAAACTTGACCATTGACCTTGAAGATAATACTCAAGGCGTCGTGATGGAAGAGCTCGGCCGTCGTAAAGCCGAGCTGCTTGATATGGTCAGCGATGGTAAAGGGCGTACCCGGCTTGAGTACCGCGTGCCAGCGCGTGGTTTGATTGGTTTTCAGGGCGAGTTCATGACCATGACACGCGGTAATGGTTTGATGAGCCACACCTTTGATGCCTATGGCCCAGTCAAAGACGGCTTGCTGGGCGAGCGCCATAACGGCGTTTTGATCAGCCAGTACGACGGTGAGGCGGTTGCCTATTCAATCTGGAAACTTCAAGATCGTGGTCGTATGTTTGTGTCGCACAATGACCCGGTCTACGAAGGCATGGTGATTGGTATTCATAGTCGTGATAACGACTTGGTGGTGAATCCGATCCGTGGCAAACAGCTCACCAACGTTCGCTCATCGGGTACTGACGAAGCCGTACGCTTAGTCACGCCTGTCGATTGCAACCTTGAGTACGCGGTCGAGTTCATTAGCGATGATGAGTTAGTTGAAGTGACACCAAAGAGCATTCGAATTCGTAAACGCTATCTCACAGAGAACGAGCGCAAGCGTATGTCACGCTCTGACGCGTAAGGGATCGCTGATACGAACGGCACTCACTAGGCCGAGAATGACAAAAAATGCGCTCGATTGAGCGCATTTTTTTAGATCGTGTTCGGTAACCGTAGCTCAGACCGCACGATTGGGTTGCAGTTTGAGTATGTCAGGGTGCTCTTTGTAAAAATCAAGAAGATGAGCAACAACGTCTTCAGGCTCGTCTGCAATAAAAAAGGTTTTGGGATCGATGTTGTTGATTAAGCTATTGCCGGTTAGCTGCTCTTGAATCCAGCACATCAAACCACCCCAAAAAACTGTTCCAACTAAGATGACAGGCCCATACGGGACTTTGCCTGTTTGCATCAAGGTCAAGGCCTCAAACAGCTCGTCAAGTGTACCGAAGCCGCCTGGCAACACCACATAGGCCAAGCTATGCATGAAAAAGGTCGATTTGCGTGACACAAAGTGTCTAAACGGTAATTCAATGCTTAAAAAGGGGTTGGCCTGGGCTTCGTGATGTAGCTTAATATGCAGCCCGATGCTCGTTCCGCCAGCCTCAAAGGCCCCTTTATTCGCGGCCTCCATGATGCCGGGCCCTCCACCGGCAATGACGGTAAAGCCTGCTTTCGCAAGTAACTGCGCGATTTTTTCGCTTTTTTGATAATGCTCAGACTCGGGTTTAATACGAGCACTGCCAAATAAGCTGATGGCAGGCCCAATATTGGCCAGAGTCTCGGCGGCTAGCACCATCTCTGACATAATTTGGGTTGTTTGCTGCTGAATCAGCGAAATCTCTTCTTTTTTGTGGCCCATGAAAAAAACCCTGTTGCTCGTCGATGGATCAAGTTACCTGTATCGCGCCTTTCATGCGATGCCAGATTTGCGTAATACTCAAGGCGAGCCCACGGGTGCCATTTATGGCGTTGTCAACATGATGCGCAGAATCTTGCTTGACTATCCTGCGCAATACGCAGCCTGCGTGTTCGATGCGCGTGGCAAAACATTTCGCGATGATTTATACCCTGACTATAAATCACATCGTCCGTCTATGCCCGAAGAGCTTGCCAGCCAGATCGAGCCGATTCACGCGGCAATACGCGCGATGGGCTGGAGCGTGCTCAGTGTGCCAGGGGTCGAGGCCGACGATGTGATCGGTACACTCGCGCAGTGGGCGCAACAGCAAGACATCCACACCGTCATCTCGACCGGCGATAAGGATTTGGCACAGTTGGTGACCAGCCACATCACGCTGGTGAACACCATGTCAAACGAAGAACTCGACCCTGAAGGGGTGCTGCGCAAGTTTGGCGTCACACCCAGCCGCATCGTCGATTACTTAATGCTTGTGGGTGACACGGTTGATAATGTTCCGGGGGTACAAAAAGTCGGCCCTAAAACCGCCGCGAAATGGATCGACGAATTTGGCTCGATTGAGGCGTTGGTTGAACGTGCCTCTGAGGTCAAAGGCGTGGCTGGCGAAAACTTGCGGGCGGCGATTGGTCAGTTCACCTTAACGCGCGAGCTCTTAACCATTAAAACTGATTGCGAGCTACACGCAGAAGTGCCTGACATAGAAATTCTTGCACCAAAGCCGCAAGATAAAGACACCCTCACGGGCTTGTTTGAACGCTACGGTTTTAAGTCGTGGTTGCGTGAGTTAACCGGCGAACCCACCCGCGTGCCTACGGGGGATGCGCGTGTGGCGGCAGAGCCGGTTCGCCCGGCCGCACCTGACCAAACGCATTATCAAATGGTGACAGACTGGGCGACGCTTGATGAGTGGCTTGCTCGGGTGTCAGCGGCGCAATGTGTGGCTTTAGATACCGAGACCACCGCGCTCGAAGCGATGCAGGCACGCCTGGTGGGCATTTCGCTCTCAGTTGAGCCGGGCGTCGCTTGTTACATTCCGGTCGCGCATCGCGGTGCTGACGCGCAGGGGCAATTGCCGCGCGCTGAGGTATTGGCGCGTATGAAAGTTTGGCTTGAAGACCCGCGGCCCACCAAGCTCTTGCATCACGCCAAATACGACACCCATGTTTTTGCAAACGAGGGTATTGATTTGCGAGGTGTTGCGGATGACACCATGCTGCAAGCGTATGTGCTCGAGTCACACCGTGGCGTGGGGCTCGAAGATCTGTGTTTGCGTCGCCTGGGTGTCAAGGGGACGTCTTACGAACAGTTGTGCGGTAAGGGGGCGCATCAAATCGGGTTTGATGAAGTCGACCTTGAACGTGCCACCCACTACGCCTGCGAAGATGCCGATTTCACGTTACGTTTGCATCACGTGTTGCGACCAGAGGTGAAGGCGCTTGCCTCGCTTGAGTATATCTACCAGCTTGAAATCTTAGTCTCGCGTGTGCTGTTTGAAATCGAATGCAACGGTGTCATGATTGACTCTGCTGAGCTTGGTCGACAAAGCCACGTGATTGGTCAAGAGTTGTTGGCTCTCGAGCAGCGGGCTTACACAATCGCCGAACAGCCGTTTAATTTAAATTCGCCCAAGCAATTGGGTGAAATCCTGTTCACAAAAATGCAGTTGCCGGTAGTGCGTAAAACGCCTGGTGGCGCGCCCTCAACCGACGAAGACGTGCTCACGAAGTTGGCAGAAGACTACCCCTTACCTCAGGTTCTGCTCGAGTATCGTGGGCTGGCAAAACTGAAATCGACCTACACCGATAAACTACCGAAAATGGTGAATGCGAGAACGGGTCGTGTTCACACGCACTACGCTCAAGCTGCGGTCATTACCGGGCGTCTGGCCTCGTCTGAGCCTAATTTGCAAAACATACCGGTACGTTCTGAAGCGGGGCGGCGTGTGCGCGAAGCCTTTGTTGCTACAAATGGCGTCATTATTTCTGCCGACTATTCGCAAATTGAATTACGTGTGATGGCACACGTCTCGAATGACGCAAATCTGCAGCGTGCTTTTGCGGCGGGCGAGGATATTCATAAGGCAACCGCCTCTGAAGTGTTCGGGGTCAATCTGCAAGAGGTGTCTTCAGAGCAGCGTCGCGCGGCTAAGGCGATTAACTTTGGTTTGATCTACGGGATGGGTGCCTTTGGTTTGGCAAGCAATCTGGGTATCACACGCGATGCGGCGCAATCCTATATCGACCGTTATTTCACGCGTTACCCAGGGGTGGCTCAGTACATGGCCGAGACCCGAGCCTTGGCCCATGCGCAAGGCTATGTTGAGACCGTGTTTGGTCGACGCTTATGGTTAGCCGACATTAATGCCGCCGGTGCGCGTCGTGCGGGCGCTGAGCGGGCTGCGATTAACGCACCCATGCAAGGTACTGCAGCCGATTTGATCAAGCTTGCTATGGTCGCGGTACAAAATTGGCTTGCGCACGAACAACTCCAAACCAAAATGGTCATGCAGGTGCACGATGAATTGGTGTTAGATGTACCGCTGTCTGAAGTCGATCGTATTAAAGACAACTTGCCGGGTTTAATGTGTGACGTGGCAAGTTTGCGAGTACCGCTTGTGGCCGAGGTCGGGGTTGGCCCTAATTGGGAGCAAGCGCACTAGACACACGCAACAGCCCAGCAGTACTGGTCAGACAATGACAAGGTTGGCTCAGTCAAAAAAATAGCCCCATTGCTGGGGCTATTTAGACCAAAGCGGCAAACCGCTATTACTTCACGCGCAGATTTTGTAAAGCGTTGATACGCGCATTGATGGGCGGGTGCGTTGCAAACATCGCGCTAATCCCGCCACCGCCACTGATCCCCGAAGCTTCAAAGCTTTTGGGCAAAGCGCCAGGCGTCAGGCCGCCGAGGCGTGACAAGGCGCGAATCATCGGTTCGCGCGAGCTGAGCAGCGAAGCTGAACCCGCATCTGCGCGATATTCGCGCTGACGCGAAAACCACGCTACGATCAAACTCGCTGCGACACCGAAAGCAATTTCGCAAACGATCACCGTTGCGTAATAACCAAGCCCAGTCCCTTTGTCGTTTTTAAGAATCACGCGGTCAACAAAGTAGCCGACGATTCGAGCTAAAAACACGACAAACGTATTGACCACGCCCTGGATCAGGGTCAGAGTGATCATGTCGCCGTTGGCGATGTGCGCCACTTCGTGTGCGAGCACGGCAGTGACTTCTTCTTCGGTCATGCTGTCAAGCAAGCCCGTTGAGACCGCCACAAGCGAGTCGTTACGAAACGCGCCTGTCGCAAAAGCGTTGGGTTCGCCATCGTAGATTGCCACTTCAGGGTGACCAATGCCGGCGCGATCAGCAATTTGATGCACGGTGTCGACGAGCCACTGCTCTTTTGCGCCGTTCGGTGCTCGCGGGTCAATCACCCTTGCGCCGGTACTCTGTTTGGCCATCCACTTGCTGATTAAGAGCGAAAAAATAGCACCCGTAAAGCCAACAATGACAGAAAACACTAACAGCATCTGAACATTTAGCCCTTGCTGCGTCATAAAGCGATTGACACCCAAAATACTCAAGGTGGCACTCAGTACCAGCACGACCGCAAGGTTAGTCAGCACAAAAAGAATAATTCGTTTCATGATCTTTTAAGAGGTGAGAAAAATTGAAAAGGCTTGCACCGTTAAATAAAATATAACTACAAAAACACTTTAATTCACCAAAAAAAAACGCAATATGACCGATTCGTTGCTTGGTTGTTACCGCGAACTGCACGTGTGGTTGATGCCGCGGCCCCGCGCTGAACTCTTTATTGTGAATTTGGACAAGCGGCGGGGCTAAAAGTTCTCGGTTTCGTTCATGGCTTTGCGATACCATTCATGAAAATGCTGCATGCCGTCTTCCATGGGTGACTGATACGGCCCGATTTCTGAGGTACCACGAGCCATTAAAGCGGCTCGCCCTGCGTCCATGCGCTCGGCGATTTCGTCATCTTCGACCGCGGTTTCCATGTAGGCTTCGCGTTGCGCCTCGACAAACTCGCGCTCAAACAGCGCGATTTCTTCGGGATAGTAAAACTCGACGATATTGACCGTTTCAGTGGGTGACTTTGGGTAAAGGGTTGAGAGTACGGCAACATGAGGATAAAGCTCGATCATGTGTGTCGGAAAATACGTGACCCAGACCGCACCGAAATCGGGTGCCTGGCCGCCGCGAAATGCTAGCAACTTGTCGTGCCAAACTTTATAGGCTGGTGACCCAGGTTGCGAGAGCGCACGATGCACGCCAACGCGCTGCATGCTGTAGTGCTCAGTGAACTCCCAGGACAAATCATCACAGGTGACAAAGTGCCCAAGACCCGGATGGAACGGTGCGACATGATAGTCTTCGAGATAAACCTCGATGAAGGTCTTCCAGTTGTAATTGCACTGGTGCACTTCAACGTGATCAAGCACATAGTCTGAAAAATCAAATTCTGGTCGCTTGAATAATTTGCCGATTTCGGCAACTGGGTCGCGTGGGCCTTCAAAGAGCAAGCCGTGACAATCCTTAAGCGCAAAGCGCTCGAGATTCAGGCAGGGCGTATTATCAAAATGCGGTGCGCCCAGTAATTGACCTTGCTGATCGTACGTCCAGCGATGGAGTGGGCACACGATGTTGCCGCCAGTATCCCTGAGGTTGCCATGGGTATTGCTGTGACCTGAGACATTGCCCGTTTGGCCACCCAGCATTAACGCTTGACGATGCCGGCAAACGTTAGAGAGTAGTTCGATGCCGTTTTGGCCACGCACCAAGACTCTGCCGTTATTTTCGTGAGATAGGCTGCGCCAGTCTCCGGGTTGTGGGACGCTTTTTTGGTGCCCGACGTAACGCGAAAACTGTTGAAAAATACTCTTTTGCTCGCGCTCAAAGCGGGCTTGGTCAAAATATGTGTCGACAGCAAGCTGGGTACGAGCGGGCGCCAAGTGCGCCATCCGACCAATGTCGGTCATGATTCCCTCTGCACCGATAAAAAAGCCAGGACGGACAGTACCGTTCTGGCGTGAAGAAAACCGGATTGACCGATTAACCTTAAAAAACCATTGTACCTCAAGGTGTTGAGACCGGATCATCTCGTACAATCAGGTTTACATCTGTTTGTGTTTAATTTAGACGGTAACCCTGTCTTCGGAGTATCGCTTGACCAAGGCTAACAAAACATCGACCAAACTAGGCGAAGCCGCTACCGAACTCGATCCAAGCCTGCCTGAAGATTTCGAGACGGCGCTCGCTGAGCTCGAAGCGTTGGTGGCCACCATGGAAACCGGTTCACTTGCGCTCGAACAGTCATTGGCTGCTTACGCTCGTGGTGTAGCTCTGACTCGACTCTGCCAGCAAAAGCTGGCGCAAGCCGAGCAACAAGTCAAAGTCCTCGAAGCTGGCATGCTGCGCCCCTTTGAAGGTCTGGATGCCGACGCGTCATGAGTCTGTCTGCTGTTGATTTTTCTGCCTGGTTGTCTGAGCGCGCGCAACATGTTGAGCAGGTGTTGGCTCGTGTCTTGCCGCGAGAAGAGGCGGTGCCAGCACGTTTGCATCGCGCCATGCGCTATTCGGTGCTAGGCGGTGGTAAGCGCGTGCGTGCAGCACTCGTATTTGCGGCTGCGCATGCTTGCCGACCAGCGCTGTCAACACAATCAGACGCCGAACGCGAGTACGCACAAGATCTCGCCGCCGCCGCCGTTGAGCTTGTGCATGCCTACTCGTTGGTACATGATGATTTGCCTTGCATGGATGACGATGTCTTGCGGCGTGGTCGCCCCACCGTGCATGTACAGTTTGACGAAGCCACAGCGTTGCTGGCGGGCGACGCCTTGCAACCGCTGGCGTTTGATCTGCTTGCACAAATGCCAATCGCGCCGCCGTTGATCGTTCAGGCGATTCGCGACCTGGCCCAAGCCGCCGGAAGTCTCGGGATGGCCGGCGGGCAAGCGATCGACTTAGAAAGTGTTGGTAAAGCCCTGACTCAGCAAGCTTTGCAACAAATGCATGTTCTGAAAACTGGCGCTTTGCTTGCGGCAAGCGTTTCGCTGGGCGGGTTGGCCGGCGGTGCAAATGCACAGCAGCGCAGTGCCCTCGACGCGTATTCGGCGGCAATGGGTCTGGCTTTTCAGGTGATTGACGACGTGCTTGATGTCACCGCCGATAGTTCTCAGTTGGGTAAAACCCCCGGAAAAGACGCAGCGGCCAACAAGCCGACGTATGTCACACTGATGGGTTTGGCGCAAGCCCGTGCTTTCGCGGGCGAATTGCATCAACGCGCGGTGGCCGCTTTAAACCCCTTGGGTGACTCTGCTGCCTTGTTAGCAGGGTTAGCCGATTTCATTGTTTTACGCGATCATTAAAATGGTTGTGATGATTTTTTGTAGAAGTTAAGACACATATGCCCACCGACTTGCTTGACCGTATTCATTCTCCTGCCGATCTCAAGCCGCTTGATAAACGCGAGCTGCGAAAACTGGCAGATCAACTGCGCGCCTTTGTGCTTGATTCTGTGTCGCGCACCGGTGGGCATTTATCTTCAAACCTGGGTACGGTTGAACTCACAGTCGCCTTGCATTATGTCTATGACACGCCACATGACCGGATTATTTGGGATGTGGGCCATCAGTCTTATCCGCACAAAATCTTAACCGGACGCAAAGCGGGCATGAGCACGCTCAGACAGTTTGGTGGCATGTCTGGTTTCCCCAAGCGTAGTGAATCCGAATACGACGCTTTTGGGACGGCACATTCTTCTACCTCGATTTCTGCGGCGTTAGGCATGGCTGTGGCCTCGCGCAATGCTGGGGTCTCGCGTCAGCACATTGCTGTGATTGGCGATGGTTCGATGTCGGCCGGCATGGCGTTTGAAGCCATGAATAACGCCGGCGTGACGCCCGATATCAATTTGCTGGTGATTCTCAACGACAACGATATGTCGATTTCGCCGCCAGTGGGCGCACTCAATCGTTATCTTGCGCGTTTAATGTCGGGGCAGTTTTATGCGGCGGCCAAAAACGTTGGGCGCTCTGTCTTACAACATATGCCTCCGGTGCTTGAGTTGGCACGCCGCTTTGAAGAGCATGCCAAAGGGATGGTGACGCCGGCCACTTTGTTTGAAGAGATGGGTTTTAACTATGTCGGGCCGATTGACGGACATGATCTCGACTCACTGATTCCAACGCTACAAAACATGCGCGCTCTTAAAGGGCCACAGTTTTTGCATGTGGTCACCAAAAAAGGGCAGGGTTATAAGCTTGCTGAGGCTGACCCCGTGCTGTATCACGGCCCCGGAAAATTTGATCCCTCGATCGGGATTCAAAAGCCTACCGCAGCTCCTAAAACGACCTTTACTCAGGTGTTTGGCACCTGGCTGTGTGACATGGGCGAACAAGACCAGCGTTTAGTGGGTATTACGCCTGCGATGCGCGAGGGCAGTGGGATGGTTGAGTTCGAACGTCGTTTTCCTAAGCGTTATTTTGATGTGGGGATTGCCGAGCAACACGCGGTGACGTTTGCCGCAGGCCTTGCCTGTGAAGGTAAAAAACCAGTCGTGGCGATTTATTCGACCTTTTTGCAGCGCGGCTATGATCAATTGATTCATGATGTGGCACTGCAAAATCTGGACGTGACCTTTGCGCTGGACCGGGCTGGGTTGGTTGGGGCTGACGGTGCAACGCATGCCGGCAATTACGACATTGCGTTTGTGCGTTGCATTCCGAATATGGTGGTGGCCACGCCCTCTGACGAAAACGAGCTCAGGTTGCTGCTGTCGACCTGTTATCAGTACCCGGGCCCCGCGACGGTACGCTATCCGCGCGGAGCGGGGGTAGGTGCTGTGCCCCAGGCGGCTTTGGCGACGGTTGAAGTGGGCCGAGGGATGGTGCGTCGGCATGGTAAAGATATTGCGATATTAGTGTTTGGCACCTTACTGCCCGCCGCGCTTAAAGCCGCCGAGGCTTTGAATCTGACTGTGGCGGATATGCGTTTCGTCAAACCACTTGATGTGGCGTTGGTGCTTGAATTAGCGGCCACACACACTGGGTTGGTGACGCTCGAAGAGGGTGCGGTCATGGGTGGGGCGGGCAGTGCCGTGGCAGAAGCGCTGGCGGCAGCGGGGGTGGTGTGTCCGTTGCTACAGCTTGGCTTGCCTGATCGCTTTATTGATCACGGCGAACAAGGTGCTTTGTTGGCGAGTGTCGGGCTCGATGCGGCCGGTATTGAGCACTCGGTGCGTGCCCGTTTTGCTGCAGAGCTTGCATAAATCGCGTAAATATACGATAATCAAAGGCTTTCTTGCTCGACCAACCAGTGTTTGGTGTGGCGGGCTGCCCCCGAGGCGCGCTTTTTACAGGCTCTTCGGACACCCTTAGGAGTTCAAATGCGTCACTACGAAGTGGTTTTTATTGTTCACCCAGATCAAAGCGAGCAAGTTCCCGCAATGGTCGAGCGTTATCAAGCGCTGGTGACTACCCAAGGCGGTAAAGTTCACCGCACTGAAGATTGGGGTCGTCGTCAACTCGCTTACCCTATTCAAAAACTGGTGAAAGCACACTATGTGTGTTTCAACATCGAGTGCGGTCAACCCACACTCGACGAACTCGAGCATTCGTTTCGCTACAACGACGCTGTGTTGCGCCACCTTGTCATCAAGACCAAAGCCGCTCAAGCCGAGCCTTCACTCATGATGAAACAAGTTGAACGCGACGAAGCCCGTAAGGCTTCGGCTGAAGCAACGCCAGGCGAGGCTGAGTAAGCTAGGCATGTTGTGAATCGGCTTGAAGTGCAGGGTCAGGTATTTGAGCTTTCCCCCTTAAGGTACACGCCATCCGGGGTTGCAGTGCTTGAGTTTCTTCTCTCACACGAGTCCGAGGTCACTGAGGCAGGTCAACCGCGCCGTTTAGCGTTCACGCTGGCAGTTGTGGCGATGGGAGACTTAGCACAGATGGCACTCACAACAAGTTTGGGTTGCACAGTACGCGTCCAGGGGTTTTTAGCGCCGGTTCGAAAAGATTCACCAAAATTTAGGCTGCATGCGCAGCAAATTCAACAGATTTAAGCGAGGCACATCATGGCTTTCTTCGGTAAACGTAAAGAAAAAAAGAAATTCACGCAACAAAATCCGCTTTTTAAGCGCCGTAAATTTTGCCGCTTCAGCGCGGCAAACGTCGACCAGATCGATTACAAAGATCTCGACACCCTGCGTGACTTCATTCAAGAAAACGGCAAGATTATTCCTGCACGTTTGACCGGTACTAAAGCGATCTATCAGCGCCAACTTGATACCGCAATCAAGCGCGCACGCTTTTTGGCATTGTTGCCCTTTACTGATAACCATAATTGATCCAGGGGCATACCATGCAAATTATTCTGCTCGAAAAAGTCGTTAACGTTGGCAACCTCGGTGAAGTTGTTCGCGTGCGTGATGGTTACGCACGCAATTTCTTGATTCCCCAGAAAAAAGCCCGTCGCGCCACTGAAACTGCTTTAAAAGAATTTGAGGTTCGCCGCGCCGAACTTGAAAAAATCCAAGCTGAGAAACTCGCGTTGGCTCAAGCCTTGGGTCAACGCCTTGAAAGCTTCTCGCTAAGCATTACCCAAAAAGCGGGTGTTGATGGTCGTCTGTTTGGTTCGGTGACAAACATGGATATTGCAACAGGTTTGGTTGCTGCAGGTTTCGCCGGGATCGAGAAAGCGCAAATCCGTTTGCCTGAAGGCCCCTTGAAAGCTGTCGGTGAGTTTCCTGTGCAAGTGGCAATTCATCCTGATGTGGTCAGCAGCATTTCAGTTGTTGTGGTTGGCGACGTAGTCTAAGCTTCTACTCGCTTGCTCTAAACAAAAAGCCGGCTCTGGTCGGCTTTTTGTATTCAGGGGTTTACAACACCCTCAGACACCTTAGGCACCCTCAAAAATTGTGACACAGCCTCTAGTTAACGCACCTGCAGCTGACTCTCAGCTGGTGAGCACACAGGCAGATAACGCACGATTCAAGCTTGCGCTAGAGCAGTGGTTGCTGCTGCATGCCGATGATCCGACGGGTGTGTCTTTTGTTGAGTTTGCTGGGCACTCGTGTGTGGTTAAGCGCTACCGAGCAAAGTGGTTTTCGCCATTGATCGCTGGGCTAAAGTTCGCCAAAGTCGTCGTGCTGTCTTGGCTTTGTTGGCTGTTGATGGGCGAACGGCCTTTGCCGCAGCGTTTGTTGAAAAACAATCTGCAAGATGAGGCGCAGCGCTTAGTTCGACTGAAAGACGCTGGCAGTTCGGTGCCGAAGGTCTGGTACCACGCGCCTGAGATACTGGTCTTAGAGTACGTGGGCCAAGATATGCCTTATTTGATTCGTATGGCAACCCCAGAGGGGCGTCTAGCGCTCATGAGCCGGGCAGCCCAAGAACTCGCGAATTTTCACCGCGCCGGCTTTGTACATGGTGGCGCGCAATTGCGTAATTTGATGGTCAGCGATGATGGCACCGCAACGCGTATCGACTTTGAAGAGAATATCGGAGAGGCGCTGTCCTTACCGCTCGCGCAAGCCTACGACGTTTTTCAGATGGTGTCCTCAATGGCGGGGTTGCGTGGTCACGAATTTAGCCTCAACGAGCGCCAAACGCTTTGTCATCAATTGCTCGCTGCTTACCTAGGGGCTAACCCCGATCCGTTGGTACGTACCCAACTGATATCCATTGAAAAAAAATTCGCAGTCATCAAAAAATATCTGGGCTGGTGCCTTAAATCAATTCCAGGCCGCGATATCCAAGGTTTTTTATATGTGACAAACACCTTACGGTTATCATTGCGTGATGAATAATTCTCCTGATCCACAACTCGAATACCTTCGTGTGCCGCCGCATTCGGTTGAGGCTGAGCAATCCGTGCTTGGCGGGCTGTTACTTGACAATGGCGCCTGGGAGCGTGTCACCGATGTGGTGAACGAAGATGATTTTTATCGCTTTGACCACCGCTTGATCTGGCATCACATTGCGCGTTTGGTCAACTTGTCGCGCCCTGCCGATGTGGTCACGGTCAACGAGTCTTTGGCCAGTGTCGGTAAGTCTGAAGAGGTGGGCGGCCTGAGCTACCTCAATGCCTTGGCGCACAATACCCCCTCGGCTGCAAATATTCGTCGTTATGCTGAAATTGTGCGTGAGCGCTCAATGTTACGAAAGCTCGTCACGGTGGCCGACGAGATCGCTGCAACAGCGTTTAATCCACAGGGCAAAGAAGCGCGTCAGTTGCTTGACGAAGCCGAATCTAAAGTTTTTAAGATTGCGCAAGAGGGGGCGAAAGCCTCGGCTGGGTTTCGCGAAATCCAGCCGCTGTTATCTGAAGTCGTCGATAAGATTGATGAGTTGTACCACCGCGAGGGCAACACCGATGTGACGGGTGTGCCAACCGGGTTTACCGATCTCGACAAAATGACCTCGGGGCTGCAAGGTGGCGATCTGGTCATCGTTGCCGGTCGCCCTTCAATGGGTAAAACGTCGTTGGCGATGAATATTGCTGAACACGTAGCGATCGAGCAGGGTCTGCCTGTGGCTGTGTTTTCGATGGAAATGGGCGCGGTGCAATTGGCCATGCGTATGTTGGGCTCGGTTGGTATGCTAGATCAACACCGCATGCGTACGGGTAAGTTGCTGGCTGATGATTGGCCCCGCGTCACGCATGCCGTGCAACGCATGCAAGATGCGCAGATGTACATTGACGAGACACCGGCGTTAAGTTCGGTTGAGGTCAGGGCACGTGCGCGCAGGCTGGCACGTCAGTGTGGCAAGCTCGGGTTGATTGTGATCGACTACTTACAGTTGATGGGCGCAAGCTCGGCGGGTGAAAATCGTGCAACCGAGATTTCAGAGATTAGTCGCTCGTTGAAAGCGCTGGCCAAAGAACTCGAGTGCCCAGTGATTGCGTTATCGCAGTTAAATCGCAGCTTAGAGCAACGTCCGAATCGTCGCCCCGTGATGAGCGATTTACGCGAATCTGGCGCCATTGAACAAGATGCTGATTTGATTTTGTTTATCTATCGCGACGAAGTTTATAACCCTGATTCGCCAGATAAGGGCACCGCTGAAATTATCATCGGTAAGCAACGTAACGGCCCAATCGGCACTGTTAGGTTAACGTTCCAAGGGTCGAGCACGCGGTTCTTGAACTTTGCGGGCGGCGGTGGGTCGGCTTATTGAGTCAGTATGCTATCTAGCGATTGCGTACCATCAAGCCCAGCCACAACCTTAGCTTGTTGAACCCATTGTTTGATTTTGACAGCATCACCCACCCGAGTGCCTTTGCCGTCTGCGTTGAGCAGAATGATTGCCATATCGCGGTTGTTAATGCGCGCCATCATCACTAGGCATTGCCCCGCCTCGTTGATATAACCAGTTTTAGAAACTTTGATCTCCCACGTCGGGTTCATCACTAACATGTTGGTATTGCGAAACAGTGTGGCGTGCCCACTAGTGCGCACTTCGTGTTGAATGTCAGTGGTGTATTGCCGAATCGCAGGGCGCGAGGCCGATGCTTGCAAGAGCTTCACTAAGTCGCGTGGGCTCGCAACGTTTTCACTTGATAAGCCTGTGGGCTCAACAAACCGGCTCTGCGTCATACCAAGCTGTTTCGCTTTTTGATTCATTGCAGCAACAAAAGCTGTCATACCACCTGGATAGTTTCGGCCCAGTGCGTTGGCAGCACGATTCTCAGAAGACATCAACGCCAAATGCATCATGTCGCTGCGCGAGAGCTTGGTGCCAACTGGTAAGCGCGACCGGCTGTGCTTCACCGTATCAATGTCGCTAGTCGTGACCTCGATCATGTCGCTCATCGATTGATTCGCATCAACAATCACAATCGCAGTCATAAGTTTCGTGATTGAAGCGATTGGGCGTGCGATCTCGTCATTGCGCGAAAACAAAGTGGTGTTACTGCTCAGGTCTTGCACAAGCACCACGTTCGAACGCACTGCGGTGATTGAGCCCGCTGTTGCCACGCTAGCGGCGGCAACACCGGCCACGGCCACGCCTGCTGTATTACGCGCCTTAGGAGCGTTTGAGGGCTTGACGGTTGAAGACTTCAGCGCGCTTGCATTTGCTTTTGTCGTTGGCTTGTTATTTGCATCTGCAACCGAGCGACTGCCTTGAGGTGTGCCCGAGGGGGCGACGGCTTTTTTAGTGGCTTTTGTGTTGTTGGTTTTTTTCTTGGCTTTGTTGCTGCCACTGGTCGTTGCCGCCGGCTTTTTGGCCGCGCTATCGGCAGAGGCGGGTGCAGTTTGGGCAAGCAGCGGAGAACCGGCAAAGCTCAGGCTCAGACTGACAAGGCACCCAAGCCAGGATTTTCGACAGGGTAAACGAAACTTAAAAAACATCCTAAGTGCCTTGCAAAGTATAAAAACCATGCAAATTATATACTTAGCTTTGATACTTAAACCAGTTTTCTATTAATTTATCCTAAATTTTTATTGAGACGACTAAAAATAAGTATTTACCCTTATTTTTTCTGACTCAGCATCGTTAAGGCCATCTCAAACGCCTCACGCAGCGACGAGGGGTCTGCAATCCCTTTACCCGCAATATCAAAGGCTGTGCCGTGGTCGACACTCGTTCGGACAAAGGGCAATCCAACGGTGATGTTGACCCCCTGATCAACGCCTAAATACTTGATTGGGATCAGACCTTGATCATGGTATTGCGCCACACAGATGTCAAACTCACCCATGCGCGCACGCATGAAAAGCGTGTCGCCAGGCCAAGGGCCCGACGCATGGATGCCGCGTGCTTGCGCTTGCGCGATTGCAGGCGCGATGATGTCAAGATCTTCGCGACCAAACTTGCCGTGTTCGCCAGCATGTGGGTTTAAGCCCGCGACACCGATGCGCGGTGAGGCAATGCCCATTGCCTGACACGCTTGTTGCGCGAGTTCGATCGTGCGTAACTCAAGTGCCGTGGTCAGTGCGGGTGAGACCTCAGACAGCGCGATGTGAATGGTGGCAAGTATGACGCGCAACTGATCGTTAACTAGCATCATCGCAACGTAAGGCGTTCGCGAGCGCTGTGCAAGGATCTCGGTGTGCCCCGGAAAATCAAGTCCCGCTGCGTGCATGGCCTCTTTGTTCAAGGGCGCGGTGACGATTGCACTGACTTTGCCAAGCATCGCGTCGTCGATTGCGAAGCACAGTGCATCGTAGGCTGACTGCCCCGCTCGCGCGTCAACGCGTCCTAAGGGTAAGTTCTCGGGTAGTGCCGGATAGGTCGGCCGCACAAAGAGGCAGCCCACCTCGTGAGCGTAGGTGGCCAGCTTGCTGACGTCTGTGAGTTCAATGACGCGTAGAGGCGCCTCGAGAGCCGCTACTGCGCGCCGCAGAGCACCTGCATCGCCATACACCACACAAGGTGCTGGCAGCCCACCCAGGTGGAGTTTGATCACGATTTCAGGGCCAATGCCTGCCGCATCTCCTAGCGTGAGCGCCAGAGGGGTGATGTTCACTTAAAGAACTTCGCCAGCATAGTCGGCTAAGCGCGAGCGCTCGCCGCGCTGCAGCGTGACGTGCCCAGCATGAGGCCAGCCTTTGAAGCGATCCACCACAAAGGTCAAGCCAGAGCTGCCCTCAGTGAGGTACGGGGTGTCGATCTGCGCGATATTGCCTAAGCAGACGACTTTGGTACCCGGCCCAGCGCGCGTGATGAGCGTTTTCATTTGTTTGGGCGTTAAGTTTTGTGCCTCATCGATGATCAGATATTTGTTCAAAAAGGTGCGTCCGCGCATAAAGTTCAAAGACTTGACTTTGATTTTTGAACGAATGAGTTCCATCGTGGCAGCGCGGCCCCACTCGTTGCCATGCGAGTTGCTCGTGCCACCACCACCTTCAGTTTCACCCATATTCAACACATCCAGGTTGTCTTCGAGTGCGCCCATCCACGGCATCATCTTTTCTTCTTCGGTGCCCGGTAAAAAGCCGATGTCTTCACCGACTGGCACCGTGACGCGCGTCATGATGATCTCGGTGTAGCGCTTGGTCTCAAGCACTTGGGCAAGCCCCGCGGCAAGCGTCATTAAGGTTTTTCCGGTGCCGGCCTGGCCCAGCAAAGAGACAAAGTCACATTCGGGATTCATCAACAGATTCATCGCAAAATTTTGCTCGCGATTACGCGAGGTCACGCCCCAGACATTATTTTTGCCATGCGTGTAGTCACGCAAGGTGGCCAGCACTGCAGTTTTGCCGTTGACTTCGCGCACCTGCGCATAGAGCGGCATCGGGCCTTCAAAGTAGACGAACTGATTGATCATGAACTGACTGCACAGGGGGCCGTTGATGCGATAAAAGGTAATGCCTCCTTGCTGCCACGACTCAACACCTTTGCCGTGCTTATTCCAAAAATTTTCTGGTAGCTGCAGCACGCCTGTGTAGAGTAGGTCTGAGTCTTCTAATACATGGTCGTTGAAGTAATCTTCAGCGGCCATCGCCAAGGCGCGCGCTTTTAAGCGCATATTGATGTCTTTGGACACCAGCACGACTTCGCGCGTGGCGAACTGCTCTTGCAGCGAACGCACCACGCTCAAGATTTGATTGTCGGCCTTACCCATGGGTAGGTCTGGAGGTAGCGAGCCAGACATCGCTTTAGTCTGAAAGTACAGGCGCCCGGTCGCATCTTTGTGGCCTAAACCATCTAGCGGCAAGCCTTCATCAAGTTTGGTGTGATCCCCCACCAAGGTGTCGAGTGAGCGACTGACCTGGCGGGCATTGCGCGCCACTTCGGTCATGCCTTTCTTTTGATGATCCAGCTCTTCAAGCGTCATCATTGGCAAAAACACGTCGTGCTCTTCAAACCTGAAGAGTGAACTAGGGTCGTGCAATAACACGTTGGTATCAAGCACGAACAGTTTAGTCACACCGTTGCTTGAAGGCTTGCTACCCGCACGCTTAGTGCTGCGCGAAGCGTTTGGTTGCACGGCTTTTTTCGCTGGGCTGGTTTTGCCGACCCCCGAGCTGCGGGCTTGTATGTCGATCACTCTGGCCTGGTCCGACGCGAAGGTCGGTGCGGCAGGGCGCGCAGCAGGCGCTTCAATGACTTTATGCAGAACGGGTTGCGCGCTTGTCAGTCCGTCTAGATCAGGTTGTATCTCTTCGATTGCACGCGTTGGGGCTTTTGCAGTGCGCTCTAACGTGGTGAGATCCAAGATTGCAGCAGGACGCGTGGGCAGCTTCGGTAACGGCATAAAAGGTAGTCCCCAGAAAAGCGATTAAAGAAACAATGAACAAAACACTTCAATAAAAGAGCAATTCAACTAGCAGAGCATTTCAACGAACAGGGCGCTTCAATGAGTCGGCCGCTTCAAGAAACAGAGCGCTTCAACCCCAAAAGATTGCCTCACGTTTTATGCCAGAGCGCGCGCCGCCTCGAGCACCTCTTGGGCATGGCCTGGCACTTTCACGCCACGCCACACGCGTGCCAGTTTGCCCTGCGCGTCAATTAAAAATGTGCTGCGCTCGATGCCCCGTACTTGTTTGCCGTACATATTTTTAAGTTTCATGACGCCGTACAAGGTGCACAGTGCTTCTTCTGGATCCGCGATGAGTGGAAATGGCAACTCAAGTTTTTTGCTGAAGTTTTCGTGAGACTTTAACGAGTCGCGAGAGGCCCCTACGATTGCGCAGTTGGCCGCCATAAAGGTGTCATGCAGGTCGCGAAAATTTTCGGTCTCGGTGGTGCAGCCCGGGGTGTTGTCTTTGGGGTAAAAATACAGCACGACTGCACGACCGAGGCACTGTTGCAGCGTGATCTGACCGATGGTGCTTTGTACGGTGAAGCCGGGGGCGGGTGTGCCGAGTAAGTCTGAGGTGGGTGCTGTCGCTTTACTGGTCGTCATATCGCTCTTTTTCGAGAAGTGTTGAGTCAATTGTTTTACGCAGGGCTGCTGTGTGTAGAGAATCTCGAAGGCAAGGTGGCCAGTCTAGGGTGTGCAAGGAGATGGTTCTCAAAGTGAAGCGCTTTCAGGGATCAGCGCGGCGATGACTTGGCGACCCTCGGCCATCAAGATGTTGAAGGTGCGGGCTGCCGCCTGAGTGGTCATGCTTTCAACCCCTACGCCGATTTTCAAGAGCGGAGCCACAATATGATGAGGCAACATCATTTGTTTGCTTCCGGTGCCAACCAACAGCACCTCGGGTTTGTCGCCCAGTACCTGGGGCGCGCCGCCGTCGTCTGCGTCAAGAAACGCCATGGGGTCTAGCGGGGCCAAGCTCAGACGGGCTGCCGAGAGCAACAGTTCAGAAGAAATATCGAGGGGGTTAGAAGCCGACCAGCGGGCGATTTCGCCTAGTGGGCCAAAAGCAATCGCGTGGTCAAAGCGAACTTTATTGACTTCGACAAAACCGTTTCCGTACCCGGTTACGGTATTCATTGCCGAGTTGGTATCTGTGTGAAGCTTCAATCAATACTCCGGCAGGTTGTTCAGACTATAGCGCAATCGATTATCGTTTGTGTGAGGGGACGCTGGGGTTTTCAAGACAAAATGATGAATTTTTTATGACTTTTTAGCCTGATTTGCGAGACAGGGCGTGTTGCGCTAGATTAGAGGGCTTTGCTGCAGCGCAAACTGACAACTTGAGGTCTAATAGATGTCAGGATTACTTAGTGCGCAGCGCGCTTTTGCCCAGCCCCAATAAGGATGCATGATGAAGAGGTTTCCCCGAATTGAGCGTTTGCCGCCCTATGTTTTCAATATTACGGCCGAACTCAAAATGGCGGCTCGTCATCGCGGCGAAGATATCATCGACATGTCGATGGGCAACCCCGATGGCCCAACGCCAGCGCATATCGTCGAAAAATTAGTCGAAGCCTCGTCGCGCCCCACTACCCACGGGTATTCGGTTTCAAAAGGGATTCCACGCTTGCGCAAGGCCATCACCGATTGGTACGCGCGACGTTTTCAAGTGCAGTTCGACCCTGATTCTGAAGCGATTGTCACGATTGGCTCAAAAGAAGGGCTGGCCCATTTGATGTTGGCCACGCTCGACGCGGGCGACACGGTGTTGGTGCCAAACCCTAGCTACCCCATTCATATTTATGGTGCCGTGATTGCGGGCGCCAATATCCGTTCGGTCTGCATGACGCCTGGCAGTGATTTTTTTCAAGAGCTCGAACGCGCTGTGCGCGAGTCGATCCCAAAACCCAAGATGATGATTTTGGGTTTTCCAAGCAACCCGACAGCACAATGTGTTGACCTCTCTTTTTTCGAACGCGTCGTGGCGCTGGCCCGCGAGCACAACATCATCGTGGTGCACGACTTAGCCTACGCTGACATCTGCTTTGATGGCTATCAGGCACCTTCGATCATGCAGGTACCTGGCGCGCGCGAGGTCGCGGTCGAATTCTTTACCATGAGTAAAAGCTACAACATGGCTGGCTGGCGCGTCGGCTTCATGGTGGGCAACGCCGAGCTGGTCAACGCGTTAGCGCGCATTAAAAGCTATCACGATTACGGCACCTTTACCCCCATTCAGGTCGCTTCGATTGCGGCACTCGATGGCCCGCAAGATTGCGTGACCGAAGTGGTGCAAAAGTACCAAAGTCGTCGCGACGTGTTGGTCAAAGGTCTGCACGAGGCAGGCTGGATGGTTGAAAACCCCAAAGCGTCCATGTATGTCTGGGCGCATATCCCCGAGCCGTATCGGGCGAAAGGCTCGCTTGAGTTTGCCAAGCGTATTCTCGAAGAGGCAAAGGTGGCGGTGTCGCCAGGCATTGGTTTTGGTGATTATGGCGATGAGTATGTGCGCTTTGCCTTGATTGAAAACGAGCAGCGTACCCGTCAAGCCGTACGTGGTATTAAAGATATGTTTCGCAAGGATGGGTTGTTGTAATGGATTCAATCAAAGTTGGTTTGTTAGGTCTGGGTGTAGTGGGCGGGGGCACCTATAAAGTGTTAGCCCGTAATGCCCAAGAAATTGCGCGTCGTGCGGGGCGCAAAATCGAAGTGACCCGGGTCGCTGTGCGTGATGTCGCCAAAGCGCGCAAGCTTTTAGGAGCCGACATCTTGGTGGGGACAGACCCCTACGCGGTGGTACGAGACCCATCGATTGATATCGTCGTTGAACTCATCGGTGGCGACACCTTGGCTCTCGAGTTAGTGCTCGAGGCCATTGCACAAGGCAAGCATGTGGTCACCGCCAACAAAGCCTTGCTAGCCAAGCACGGTACTGAAATTTTTGCAGCAGCCTCGGCGCGCGGTGTGATGGTTGCCTTTGAGGCTGCGGTGGCGGGTGGCATTCCGATTATTAAAGCGATTCGTGAAGGCTTAACCGCCAATCGAATCGAGTGGGTGGCGGGCATCATTAACGGCACCACTAATTTTATTTTGTCAGAGATGCGCGCGCGTGGCTTGCCCTTTGCAACGGTGCTAGCCGAGGCCCAAAAGCTCGGCTATGCCGAGGCCGATCCAACCTTTGATATCGAAGGTGTTGACGCTGCGCATAAGCTGACCCTGCTGGCGTCTCTCGCCTTTGGTATCCCCGTGCAGTTTGACAAAGCGTATATCGAGGGCATCTCTCAACTGGCCGCTGAAGACATCAAGCTTGCCGAGCGTCTTGGGTACCGCATTAAGTTATTGGGTATCACCAAGCGTCGGCCCGAAGGGATTGAACTGCGTGTTCACCCAGCGCTGGTGCCAGTGAAATCGCTGTTGGCCAATGTCGAAGGCGCCATGAATGCAGTGCTGGTGCGTGGCGATGCGGTCGGGCAAACACTCTACTACGGTAAAGGCGCGGGCGAAGAGCCCACTGCTTCGGCGGTTGTCGCAGATTTGGTTGACGTGACACGTCTGCACACGGCAGATCCTGAACACCGTGTGCCGCATCTCGCCTTTCAGCCAGACGCAATGGCCGACACCCCGATCTTAGCCATTGACGATATTGTTACGTCTTACTATTTACGCTTGACCGTCGCCGATCAGCCCGGCGTACTGGCCGACTTAGCGCGTGTCTTGGCGGATGCCAAAATTTCGATTGGTTCAATGATTCAGCAACCCGCCGAACAGAGCGCTGATGCCGAACTGATTTTTTTAACGCACGAAGCGATTGAGCGCAACATCAATGCTGCAATTGTCAAAATTGAAGCGTTGCCGTTTGTACGCTCGCGCGTCACGCGACTGCGTATGGAAAGCCTCGCATGAAGTACGTCTCAACCCGCGGGGGCATGGCGGCGCAAGGCTTCTCAGATATTTTGCTTGAAGGCTTAGCGCCCGATGGTGGCTTGGCCATGCCAGAACGCATTCCACAGGTATCAGCGGCACAACTCGAGTCTTGGCGTAGCTTGCCTTACCATGCGTTGGCTGCTGAAGTGTTATCTCTATTTATTAGCGATATTGATTCGGCGCAACTCAAGACGTTGACGCAAGCTGCGTATGCTCCCCAAACCTTTCAAAGTGCTGAGATTGTCCCGTTGCGTCCACTGTACGACGGGCTCTCACTGTTAGGTTTGTCTGAGGGCCCGACGCTGGCCTTTAAAGATATGGCGATGCAATTTTTAGGCCAAGTGTTTCCGCATGTGTTGCGCGTACGCGGCGCGACCTTGAATATTTTGGGTGCCACTTCGGGTGATACCGGCTCGGCCGCCGAATATGCCATGCGTGGCAAAGACGCTGTTGCCGTATTTATGCTTTCGCCCTTTGGCCGCATGAGTGCGTTTCAGCGCGCGCAAATGTATTCCTTGCAAGACGCCAACATCCATAATTTGGCAGTCAAAGGTGTGTTTGACGAAGCGCAAGATGTCGTCAAGGCTCTGGCTGGCGATTTAGCGTTTAAAAACAAATACCATTTGGGTGCGGTCAACTCAATTAATTGGGCGCGTATTGCTGCTCAAATTGTGTATTACTTTCATGGTTGGTTGCGAGTCACAACTGGCCCAGGCCAGCCAGTGTCGTTTGCGGTGCCATCAGGTAATTTTGGCAATATCTTGTCTGGTCATATTGCGCGCAGCATGGGTTTGCCCATCAGGCGCCTGGTACTCGCCACCAACGAAAACAACGTGTTGGATGAATTCTTTCATACGGGTATTTACCGGCCTCGCTCTGCGGCACAAACGTTTTTAACCTCAAGCCCTTCAATGGATATCTCACGCGCCTCAAACTTTGAGCGCTTTGTGTTTGACCTGGTTGGACGTGATGCTGAGCGAGTCGCCAAACTTTGGCAAGAACTGGCGGCCAAAGGGTCATTTGATTTGTCGGCCTATCTGCCAGAGTTCACTGAGCGATATGGGTTTGTGTCCGGCAGCAGTTCGCATCAAGATCGTCTGTCGACGATTCGACAGGTCATGGATCGTACAGGTATTTTGATTGATCCGCACACCGCTGATGGTGTGAAAGTGGCAGCACCCTTCGTTGAAAAGGGTGTGCCCATGTTGGTGTTAGAAACGGCCTTGCCGGCAAAGTTTTCAGAAGTGATTCAAGAGGCGCTTGGTCGCCCCGCACCCGTGCCGCTTGGCCTTGAAAATCTTGAGTCGTTGCCACAAAAAGTGACCGTATTGCCTTGCGATGTGGCCAGCGTAAGGGCGTATATCGCCGAGCACGCGAGCGTCTAGAGATGGCGCTCTTCACGCCCTTTCATTTTGTTGCAATTGCCGTGGGGGCAGCGTTGGGTGCTTGGTTGCGTTGGTTGTTGGGCCTGTGGCTCAACCGCCATGCGGATGCGATCCCTTGGGGTACGTTTTCTGCCAATATGATTGGCGGTTATCTGATCGGCTTAGTGGTTGGCGTGGTTGCTGCGCACCCAGAATGGCCGCCCTTTTGGCGCCTGTTTATTGTCACGGGATTTTTGGGCGGGCTCACCACGTTTTCAACGTTTTCGGCTGAAACGGTTGCCTTACTTGAAGAAGGGCGTCTGGCGATGGCGGCGCTGTATTCTGGTGTCAGCCTTGCTGGCTCGCTGGCGTTAACGCTGCTGGGTTTGTACACGGCGCGCGCGCTAAACAGTTAGCGAAACGATCACGGCGCAATCTGTGCCGCTATTCACTGAACCAAACAATTACCGCTTCGAGCAGTTTCGCTAGGTTTCTGCTCTAAGCGCTACCACTACGTAACGCTTCGATCAGGGTCTTGGCCGCCTGGTTGCCGCTACGCACAGCACCTTCAAGCACCGCAGGGTATCCGGTGTCTGTCCAGTCACCGGCCAAACTCAAGCGCGGCCACGGGCTTTGATTGCGAGGGCGCTGCAGGCCAGGCACCGCGGCAAAGGTTGCGCGTTTTTCAACAATCAGGCGATGGGCTTTTACGCCTGGCATCGTTGACTGTGAATGGCCACGCGAGTTTGGATGGCGTTGCACTTGCTCTCGAATTTGGGTTGCAATCTTGTCAACAAAGCTTGCGCGGTCATGCTTTAAAAAATCAGCAGCATCGCTCACGACCACAGTGACTTGGTCGTTTGCCTGTGGGCGTTTAAAGAGCCATTGTCCGAGGTGACCACGTAAGGGATTTTCATCGAGCAGTAGGACTGAGTGCGGAGGGTGCCAAGCTGCGTCTAATTGCAAGGTGAGTGTAGCAATCGCGCGATACTGAAAGGCCTCTAATTGGGCCATTAAGGTATCGCTTGCGCGGCTGTTTTCGCTAGGTTTTAAGATGCGTGCGCAGGCATAAGGCGGGGTTGCTAAGACGCAGCCCTCGAAGGCTTCACCATCAATGGTCACACTGGTGGGTGCGGGGCAAACGTCTCGCACGATGTGCCGATAGCGCATGGTGACTGTCTCAGCGGCTGCCTGAGGCCAAAGTTCGGTTAAGTCTACGCATGGGATCAGCATGTCAGAGTGTGCCCGCGGGGCATCTAGACTATCGCGTAAAACATTTAAAAATAGTTGGGCACAGGCTTGGTCGCATGCAGTGTTTAAACTCGCCAGGCAGAGAGGGGTCCAGAGTTGGCGGCACAACCCGGCAGATTGATGGTGTTGCTCAAGCAACTGTGCAACGCTCAATCGCTCAGGCACTTGCCAGCGCTTTTGCTTGAGTGAAACAATCATACGAGTCGCAAGCCAGCGCTCGTGCCACGACAAGCCACGTGCGTTGAGTAACGCCCAAAGGGTATGAAACGGCGAGGGGAGGTTGGCCGCTTTCAGGCGAAAGGCTCCGTCGGCACTTTCAAGGTGCAGGGGCGTTTGCTCAAGCAGGTTGCTCACAGCGGGTTCGGGATGCAACTGTTTGAGTAAGGCCAGCGTCTCGGTATACGCGCCCAATAGCAAATGTTGGCCGTTGTCGATTGCCCCCATGTTCAGATCATCGACGCGCCGTGCGCGTCCACCTGCAAGGGGTGCCGCCTCAAACACAGTGACGTCTGCCCCAGTTGCTTTCAGTGCAACCGCAGCCGCCAAGCCGGCCCATCCCGCGCCGACTACGGCAAGCTTCATCAGGCTCGACTCGCTCGCTGAATTTGACGAATCACGCTTGCGCCTTCGCCGATAAAGTTTTTCCAGGCCAACCAGAGCTTTCGCACGGGCGTGAGCGATATCCGCTGGTGCAAGACCTGCCATTGCTCATCTTCGATTTCTGTGAGTAGCGCGTAATAAATCGCTGCCATCATCAAGCCTGGTCGCTGGTCGCGTTGATCCTGTCGAGGTAGGGCTGCGATCGCCTCAGCATACAGCGCACGCGCGCGCGCAGCTTCAAAGGCCATCAGTGCAGAAAATTTTTCAGAATAGTTGCCATTCAAAATATCTGAGGCACGCACACCAAACTGTTGCAGATCGCTGATGGGCAAGTAGATGCGGCCGCGACGTGCATCGTCACCCACATCGCGAATGATATTGGTGAGCTGAAACGCTAGACCTAACTTGGTGGCGTATTGCAGCGTCGACGCATCGGTGTAGCCAAAGATGCTCGCAGACAGTTCACCCACGACACCGGCCGCATGCCAGCAATACGTTTGCAGCGCTGGCCAGTCAAGGTAACGGGTCTGATCTAAGTCCATCTCCATGCCATCAATCACCGCCAGCAGACGCGCGCGTGTGATGTCAAACGGGCTCAGGCAGGGTAGCAGCGCTTTCATGACTAAGTGCTCGGCTTTACCCTCGTAAAGCGCATCAACCTGTGTGCGCCACCACGCAAGCTTAATCCGCGCCAGTGAGGTGTCGGTGCACTCGTCCACAACATCATCGACCTCGCGACAAAAGGCATAGAGTGCCGTGATCGCTTGACGGCGCGCCGGAGGCAAAAACAGAAAGGCGTAATAAAAGCTTGAGCCGCTCTTGGCTGCTTTATCCTGACAGTATTCTTGTGGCGTCATGCGTTCAGGTTCGAAGAGCGCGTGTGAGCATGAGTGCCCAGTCATACGCGCCAAGGGTTGGTCGATGGCGAAACACATCAAATTCAACGTGTTCGAGTTTTTCTAAAATTCGCAGGCCACCTTGCACGATGAGTCTGAGTTCAAGTCCGACGCGCCCGGGCAACCGTCGGCCTAGTGGCTGACCAAAGTGTAACAAGGCTCTGCAGGCCGTGACCTGTTCTTGCATGAGGGCTTTCCAGGCTGTGCTAGTTTGCCCGTTTGCAATCGTCTCTTCGGTCACACCAAAGCGGTTGAGTTCTTGCAGCGGCAGATAAATTCGCCTCTTTTGCCAGTCGATCGCAACATCTTGCAAGAAGTTTAGTCGTTGTAGTGCGGTGCAAATGGCGTCGGACTGGGCTAGGGTGTCTTGCGCAACTGCACCATAAAGGTGCAACATCAGACGGCCGACGGGGTTGGCTGAACGTTCGCAGTAATGGTCGAGCGCGGCTTGATCGACGTAACGTTTTTGAACGATATCTTGCTCGAAAGCCGAGAGCAGATCTTCAAAAGGCTGAAGTGGCAGTTGGTGGTCAACAATGGTTTGACCAAGCGGGATGAAGATCGCGTCAAGCGTTGGGTGTAAGTCGAGAGGCTGTGCGTGAAGTGATTCGACGCAGGCCCCTAGCGCGTCACGGTAGGTTTGTAAGGCGTGCAGGCGTTCGGCGTCGCTGGCGTCACCCTCATCGGCGATGTCGTCGGCGCTACGCGCAAAACGATAGATATTCAGTACGGCCTGACGTAAATGCCTGGGCAATAAAAATGAAGCAACCGGAAAATTTTCGTAGTGATTGGCGGACATAATGGTTGTTGGCTTGACCTCATCTTCGCCCAGAAGTGCAAAGATTTACGCTTAACTCGTTAAACGCCGAGTCATCATGACATTGTTTATCAAGACATACTTGATTTATTAAACAATGCCCCCACTACAACTATATTAAAGTAAGCTCAACTTGGGCTGCGGTAGACTAACATTCATCAGTGCCCGTGTGTGCGTGCTTGGAGATCAGTTTGAAAGATAGTTGCGTATTGATTACTGGCGCCACCAAAGGAATCGGTTGGGCGCTCACTCAGCGTTTAGCGGATATGGGTTGCCACGTGGTTGGCATTGCCCGCAATACCGCCGAAATCGATTTTCCTGGCTATCTGTATGAATGCGATTTATCAGACGCAGGTCAAACGCAAGATGTGCTGCAAGTCATACGCGACAAGTTTCCGGTTGACGCTGTGGTCAATAACGTGGGTTCAGCGATTTCGCAGCCACTTGGCTCGGTCGAGCTCTCAGCGCTTTACGAAACCTTTGACATGAATGTACGCACGGCTGTCCAGGTCACGCAAGCGTTTGTCGAATCCATGAAAGTGCGCCGTAGCGGGCGCATTATCAACTTGTGCAGTCTGGCAGTGCGGGGCGCGCGCGAAGCCACAAGCTATGCTGCCGCTAAAAGCGCCATCATTGGTTGTACACGCACTTGGGCCTTGGATTTAGCTGAGTACGGCATCACCGTCAATGCAGTCGCTCCAGGTGCTATTGATACCGAGCTCTTCATGAATGCGATGCCCGCCGCGGATGTCGCCAGCGCGGCAGCCTCGTCGGTACCCATGGGACGCTTAGGCACCGCTAACGAGGTGGCTGCGTTGATCGGGTTTTTATTGTCGGCCGAGGCTGGTTTCATCACGGGTCAGATTATCGGGATTGATGGCGGCGGCAGCTTAGGCAGTACGTCCTAGTCAGACGCTTTACGGTGCCCACAGGTCAGGGGCTTTGCAGTCTGCCTTCTTTAGCCTTGTTAAACTGGCGCATGGCAAAAATTAAAACGATTTTCACTTGCACAGAGTGTGGTGGCGTCAGCCCGAAATGGCTGGGTCAGTGCCCGCACTGCAACGCCTGGAATACTCTCGAAGAATCGCGCGACGCTGGGCCTGCTTCCCATGCCGAGCATCGTTATGCGCCGCTCACCGCGTCAGCGCCGCTGCGCAGTCTGTCAGATGTCGAGGCGCTCGAGTTGCCGCGCATCTCGACTGGCATCCCCGAATTCGATCGCGTACTAGGGGGCGGTCTGGTGGCAGGTGCCGTGGTATTGATCGGCGGCGATCCCGGCATCGGAAAATCAACCTTATTATTGCAAGCGCTGGTGGCCATGTCAGGTCAGACGCGCGTGCTGTATGTCACGGGCGAAGAGTCTGCTGAGCAAGTCGCGTTGCGCGCGCGGCGGTTAGGCTTAATCGGTGGCTCGGTCGATCTGTTCGCTGAGATCCGTCTTGAGGCGATTCAACACGCCTTGCTTGAGCAAAAGCCGGCTGTGGCGGTGATTGATTCGATTCAAACGATTTATTCGAGCGAGCTCAGTGCAGCACCCGGGTCGGTCTCGCAGGTCAAAGAGTGCGCGGCTCAACTGACGCGATTGGCCAAACAGGCTGGGATCCCCATTGTGATGATTGGTCATGTCACCAAAGACGGCACGTTGGCTGGGCCCCGGGTACTTGAGCACATTGTCGATACCGTGTTGTATTTTGAAGGTGATACGCACTCGTCGTTTCGGTTGGTGCGTGCCTTTAAAAATCGCTTCGGTGCAGTCAATGAGTTGGGCGTCTTTGCAATGACTGATCGCGGCTTGCGGGGGGTCTCTAATCCTTCTGCCCTGTTTTTATCGCAGCACACCAACGAAGTTTCGGGCTCTTGCGTGATGGCGACCCAAGAGGGCACGCGCCCGCTCTTGGTCGAAATTCAAGCGCTGGTGGATACCGCCCATGTGCCCAATCCACGCCGCTTGTCGGTGGGGCTTGAAGGCAATCGCCTTGCCATGTTGTTGGCGGTACTGCATCGCCATGCTGGCGTCTCAACGTTCGATCAAGATGTCTTTGTCAATGCAGTCGGCGGAGTTCGCATCACTGAGCCGGCCGCTGACCTTGCTGTCTTGTTAGCGATTATTTCGTCGCTGCGCGATCGGCCTTTGCCCAAGGGGCTAATCGCGTTTGGTGAGGTGGGCTTGGCGGGCGAGGTTCGGCCGGCGCCGCGTGGCCAAGAGCGCCTGCGCGAAGCTGCAAAACTGGGTTTTTCGGTGGCGATTATTCCCAAGGCCAATGCGCCGCGTCAGCCGATTGAAGGGCTAGACGTCTGGGCGGTTGATCGCTTGCAAGATGCTCTTGACCGGTTACGCTGAGCCGATCCGCCTTCATGACAAATCTTAAACTCGCCTTTAAACAAGCTTGGCGCGATGCGCGCGCCGGTGATCTGCGTTTGCTGTTGCTCGCCGTGGTCGTTGCAGTGGCGGCCATCACCAGTGTGGGTTTTTTGGCTGATCGAGTCAGCAGAGCGCTCGAGCGTGACGCTGCGCAAATGCTAGGCGCAGATTTAGTCTTTGAAGCAGACACTCCGGTGCCAGAGGCACTTTTGCTACAGGCACAGCAGCGCGGGTTAACCACCGCACTGACTTGGCAGTTTCCGTCGATGGTTGGTTCAAATGCGAACCTTGTTCTGTCTTCGTTAAAAGCTGTTCAGGGCAGCTACCCGTTGCGCGGCAGTCTGCGCACGAGCACCAGTATCGCGGGCCAAGATCAGGTCACAAAAACTGCGCCCGCGGTAGGCGAAGTGTGGGTAGATGCGCAAATTTTAGGGCAGACCAGCCAGCAAATCGGTCAGCAACTCAACGTGGGCGATATTAGCCTGACGATTACGCGAGTCATCACCTATGAGCCTGACCGTGGTCCACAGTTCGTCAATTTAGCGCCACGCGTGATGTTGCGTGCTGAAGATTTGTCGCGCACTGGGTTGATCGCACCCGGCAGTCGCGTGCGTCACGCTTTGCTCGTGGCGGGCGAGGGCGCTGAGATAGAGGCGTATCGAAGCTGGCTCGAGCGTCAACTCAAACCGGGTCAAAAAATTCTTACAGTCGAAGCAGGGCGGCCTGAAATCCGTCGTTCGCTTGATCGTGCGCAGCAGTTCTTGTCGCTGGTTGCGATGCTGGCGGTTTTGATTGCCGCGGTCGCCGTTGCGCTTGCCGCCAGACGCTTTGGTGAGCGTCATCGACCAAGCATCGCGTTGATGCGT
>Ga0304730_1000277_pt1 | contig 45260 bp, 29 predicted proteins | sample M_130628_MF_Meta_FD_190474 | JGI IMG/M metagenome (GOLD analysis project Ga0304730, IMG submission 190474) | Freshwater microbial communities from Lake Montjoie, Canada to study carbon cycling - M_130628_MF_MetaG (v2) (version 2) | ecosystem: Environmental > Aquatic > Freshwater > Lake | place...
TAACTGTAAATACAACAGTTCCAGTTGCCAATGCGGGAGCGACATTCACAAAAACATGTACATCCAATACGAGTGGTGCGGTTATCGGAGTTGCTGCTGTTGCGGGAACAACGTATGCTTGGACGCCAGCTACTGGACTTTCATCTGCTACGGTTTCTAACCCAACGGCGAATCCAACTGCAACAACTACATATACATTAACTGCAACCAATACAGCAAGTGCTTGTTCTGCAACTTCATCAGTTATTGTTACGGTTGATAATTCCTTAACTGCAACAATTACCGCTTCGGGTTCGACCACTTTATGCACTGGCGGAGCAGTAGTATTGAATGCAAACACAGGAACAGGCTATATCTACCAATGGAAATTAAACGGAACCAATATTTCGGGAGCAACTGCGGCATCGTATTCTGCAAGTGCAGCTGGAAGTTATACCGTTACGATTACCAACGGAACTTGTTCAGGTACTTCTTCGGAAACAGTGGTTAGCATTAGCGCGGGAATAACCGCAACAATTACGAATTCTACCCCACTAATATTTTGCACAGGATCAAACGTGCTGCTCAATGCCAACACAGGAGCAGGATTAACCTACCAATGGAAATTGAATGGGCTTGATATCGCTGGTGCTACGGCTGCTTCGTATACAGCGAGCGCTTCGGGAAGTTATTCGGTTACCGTTTCTCTGAGTGGCGGATGCCCTTCCACTTCTTCAGCCAAAGTGGTTACTGTAAATCCATTACCAATGGTTTCTTCAACGATAACGCCTGCCTCTGGGAATACTTGCACCGGTGGTTCTGCAACCCTTAGCGGAACCGGAGCTGTTAGCTATGCTTGGTCGGGTGGTGTTACAAACAATGTTTCCTTTGTTCCAACAACATCTACAACATACACCGTTACAGGAACTGATGCCAATGGATGTGTAAATACTGCAACTCGTTCCATTACCGTGAATGCCATTCCAACAACTCCAGGAACGATTACAGGTCCAACTATGATTTGTGGTTTAACAACAGCTACATATTCCATTACAGCTGTTGCGGGTGCAACGTCTTATACGTGGACACTACCAGCTGGAATTACCGGAACATCTTCGACCAATTCCATCACCGTTGCCATCAATACAAGTCTTTTCACAACAGGTAATATTGGAGTTCAGGCAAACTCAACGTATTGCACGAGTGCTATAAAAACCTTGGCAGTTGCTAAAATTCCAGCGGCTCCGGCAACACTTACCGGAACAACCGTAACCTGCGGAATTACTTCGGCAACCTATACTGCCGGTGCATCAACTGGAGCAACGTCTTACACCTGGGCATTACCAACAGGATTTACAGGAAGCTCCACCACAACGACATTATTGGCATCCATAAACAATACCCTATTCACAACCGGTAATGTGAGTGTTATTGCAAACAATTCATGTGGTTCAAGCACAGCCAAAACACTCGCTGTATCGAAAGTTCCGTTTACGCCGGGAACAATTTCAGGATCGACTATTACGTGTGGCTTAACAACATCGACTTATTCCATTACAGCTTTGACAGGAGCAACTTCATATTCTTGGACATTGCCAGCAGGAATTACAGGAACATCAATCACTAACTCCATAGTAGTGAGCATTAATAATTCGGTGTTCGCAGGCGGAAATATCTCGGTAGTTGCCAACAATGCATGTGGATCGAGTCCTGCTAAAACTCTTGCAATTACTAAGTTTCTGGCCACTCCTGGAACCATTTCAGGTCCTAGTTTAATTTGCGGATTAACTACCGGAACCTATTCCGTTGCCGCAATTACAGGAGCAACGTCCTATACATGGACTTTACCCGCTGGACTAACTGGAACATCCAGCACAAACAGCATAACAGCTTCAATCAATCCTGCGCTGTTTACTTCGGGTAACGTAACAGTTACAGCTAACAATGCATGCGGTGCGAGTCCTGTTAAGACATTGGCTTTAACGAAAATCCCGGCGAGTCCAACTACATTAAGTGGAAGTTCATTTATCTGTGGATTAACATCCACAACCTACACGGCAACTGCCGTTACAGATGCAACATCTTACACTTGGACATTGCCTGCGGGTTTAACAGGAACATCAACCACAAACTCCATAACTGTAGCAGTAAATTCATCGCTATTTGTTTCAGGAAGTATTGGAGTAACGGCGAATAATGCCTGTGGATTGAGTGCAATCAAAACCCTTGCATTAACCAAAATACCGACAACTCCAACAGCTATCACTGGTTTGGCAGCCGGTGTTTGTGCAGGAAGTACTCAAACATATTCTTGCACTGCTATGGCAAATACAAGTTCATACACTTGGTCTGTTCCTGCTGGTTCGGTAATCAATAGCGGACAAGGAACAGCTTCTATAAATGTTACTCTCCCTTCTCCATTTACATCGGGAACAATTGGCGTTACTGCAAATAGCACTTGCGGTTCGAGTGTTGCAAAAACGTTGTCGATTCTTTCGAATCCAACAACACCGGGTGCCATTACAGGTCAAAGTAGCAATATATGTGGGGGCGGAATATTTAGTTACAGCATCACAGCTGTTTCCGGAGCAACCGGCTATAATTGGATAGTTCCAGCAGGTTGTTCAATTGCAAGTGGAGCCAATACAACTGCCATTACGATGAGTGTTCCTTCTAGCTTTGCCGGCGGAAACATCAACGTTTCTACTTCAAATGCATGCGGAGCTGGCACAGCATCAACTTTGGCATTAATAGCAGTTCCATCAACATTTGCGACTATTACAGGACCTGCTTCTGCATGTGCTAATCAAGCTGGTTTGGTTTTCAGCACAACACCCGTTTTTGGTTCATCTCAATTTACATGGACAGTTCCTACAGGAGCAATCATCACTTCAGGTCAAGGCACAGCGAACATTACAGTTACTTGGGGTACAGCGGCAGGTTCGGTGAGTGTGGTTGCATTTAATGCTTGCGGAAGTGGTCTATCAAAAACCAAAAGTTTAACACTTGCCACTTGTCGCTTGGGAGATGAGATAAGTCTTGATGAACCAACAATGGATAACTCATGGTCGCTATTTCCAAATCCAACCTTGGATAAAGTAAACATTCATTTTGCTGAATTTAATTCAAGTAAAAAATACGCACTTACAGTAACTAATTCTTTGGGGCAACTTGTTTACAATTCATCCATCAATCAACAAACAACAATCATCGAGCTTCAATCCTTTGCTAAACCCGGAATGTACTTTGTGCATTTAATTAATAGGCAAAATAATGTGATGGAGACTAAGAAATTGATTGTGCAATAATTACTGAATAAAAACAGAAAACCTGGAGTGTTCAATTGAATGCTTCAGGTTTTTTTATTTGTCAACTGGCGCAAATACCAACCCGTTGCCTTGTTCGAACTCATTCAGAGTTTCATGCAAAAGAGGTTGAATCCTTGAGTTTGATGAATTCCCATTTGCTAAATTGATTCAGTAAACCCATTCATCGGTTTGGATTTTTGAGTTTTATGCCGTGTTATTGGTTTGGTTTTTTTCAATTTTATCTAATTATTGATTTGGTTTTTTGAGTTTTATGCTGTGTTATTGGTTTGGATTTTTTAATTTAGCACGTTGAATTATTAAAATCCAATATCATTTCTACATAAAAATGTACATAAACAGAACGATAGATAAGGAGTTATTAAGTTGGAAATTAGCTGACAAAAGGAAGCCCTTACTCATTCGTGGTGCAAGGCAAGTTGGTAAAACATCGTCCATAAAAAACTTAAAACAACATTTCACATTTTTTGTAGAAATAAACTTCGATGAAAATCCATCTTTTTCAAGGATTTTTGAGATGGGTTTATCCGCTGAAGAGGTATGTGAGCAACTTTCGGTATTAACAAATACGCCAATAGAAGCTGGTCGGACATTATTGTTTTTGGATGAGATTCAAAACTGTATTCCAGCTATAAACATGCTCCGTTTTTTTTACGAAAAAATGCCCGAATTACATGTAATAGCCGCAGGTTCATTATTGGAATTTGCATTGGCCGAATTGCCTTCGTTTGGAGTTGGGAGAGTACGATCGATGTTTATGTATCCACTTTCTTTTCGAGAGTTTTTAGAAGCATTGGGTGAACATTTAATCCTTGAGCAATTAAACAAGGCGAGTATTTCCAAACCTTTATCAGAACCTGTTCACCATAAACTAATTCGATTTTACAAACTCTTTACCATCATTGGAGGAATGCCTGAGGCGGTATTCATTTATTCAACAAAAAAGGATTTACTAGAAGTACAGAGGGTTTTAAACGATTTATTGATTTCAATTCAAGTCGATTTTACTAAATACAAAAGACGCATTTCGAGTGATCGCTTGCTTGAAGTATTTAACGCGGTTGCGCAGCAAACAGCTACGAAGTTCAAATTTACCTATCCCAATGCAACGTTGAATAATGCTCAAATCAAGGAAACGATCGAGCTATTAAAAATGGCGGGATTAATTTATTCTGTTACCCATAGTTCGGCAAATGGAATTCCACTGGGTGCTGAAATAAACTCTAAAAAGATTAAATACCTGATTTTCGATACTGGAATCTATCAAAGAATCATGGGATTAAATATTAGCGATTTTCTTCTGCAAGAAGATTTTGACACAATTAATAAAGGGTATTTAGCCGAGCTATTTGTAGGTTTAGAATTAATCAAATCAGAAAGTTCTTACCAAAAAACAGAATTATTTTATTGGCAACGCGATGCAAAAAATAGCCAGGCCGAAGTCGATTTTGTTTGTCAAATTAATAATACCATTTCTCCAATTGAGGTAAAATCCGGAACCAAAGGAAGCATGCAAAGTTTGTATTTATTCTTAAGTGAGAAAAAACTGAAATTAGGATATCGAATTTCACTTGAAAATTTCTCTGCTATAAAATCAGTCAACATTATTCCTATTTATGCAACGCATACGCTCATAAAAGCTAATTAGTAGTATTTCATTTCCCAAAATTAACTCGTTCATTTCGCTATGTTTTTCTAAAATAAACTGGCGAAAATATCAACCCGTAGGTCAGTTAGAACTCATTCAGCGTTTTATGCAGAAGATGTTGAATCCTTGAGTTTGATGAATTTTTATTGGTTAGATTGATCCAAATATCAGATTAACGGAAATGAATCAAATTGATTAATTGTCATTTTTTTAAAGCATCTAGCTCATTGAGTTTTGCTGCTTATTTATCGATAATGGTATTCAATACTAATTTATTTGAAGGACTATAATATTTATTTTGCAGCATTCGGGAGGTTTTGTAAGGAATTGTGCTTTGACAAGTCACAAATTTAAAGAGGCCATAGATGGAATTGATAATACTATCAGAGAATTGGAAAAAACAAAAACAGCATTATTATCATCTGAAAACAATCTTCGCCTGGCAAACGAAAAAACGGAGGAGTTAATAAGTATAAAACTAACCCACGGAAACCCTAAAATGAAAGCGAAGTTTGATGCTCTTTAATTTTCTTTGAGTTACACAAAACAAAATTGAATTTTCAATATCAATGACCTTGGTTCATGTCTAATTCAATTTGATCAGCAATTTCCTTTTCAGTAAAACGAGAAACGATTTCTTTTTCGCGTTCCCAAATGGAAGAAAATGGCTCCAAACTAAATGCACAGGCCATGTAGGTTGTTGGTTTATTTTCGGCGGCTACATAATTATCCAATAAATGTTTTAATGCATAATCGCGTTGGGAATATTTCCCAGTAAGGTATCGAAATTGTTGCTCTGAAATTTCACGAATGGCCTTAGCTTGCAATTGCCGCGAAGCCACGTACTCATGAAATTGCCTGTTGCCTTGCAAACCACCTTCTCTAATAATTGGATCTAAATCGTATAAATCTTCGAGACCTGTATTTAAACCTTGTCCCATAAAGGGCAAAATGGCGTGTGCTGCATCGCCTAGCACCAAAGAGTGATTTTCATAATGCCAGTGGTTGCAGTCGATAGATCCTAAAAAACCACCTGTTACTTCGGTAAATAATTTACGCGCATTGGGCACATCATCCAAAAATCCTGGAAATAGAGATTCAAACCAAGTTGCATCGGGGTTGAGTAATAGTTTTTCCATGTGCTCATTTCGATGAACAAGGAAAACGCTAAAACCACCTTCAAAAACAGGAAACGCTCCAATCATAGCATGAGAGTTATGCCAATAATGAAAGGTGTCGCGAATCCAAGGGACATTATGTAAGCGAATTTCTCGGTAATGGTCTTTCTCCAGATTGCGGTTCCAGCCGCCGCTTGCATTTAATTCTTGAGCAACACGAGAACGAACGCCATCTGCTCCTATTAAAAAATCGTATCGCCAATGAGTTTTCTTTTCGTCGTCATAAGAATTTAACGCTTTCCGCTCGAAAAACACATTGCTAACTTGCTGTTTGTAATGAATTGAAATCCGCTCGTGATTTAATGCCCGCTCTGTTAGTAAACGATGAAGTGTATTTCGAGAAACACAGCTAATTGTATCGCCCAAAGCAGAATAGGGTTCAAAAAATGTTTCACCTGCGCTATGACGGGTTCTTCCGCGCAAAGCAATGGCATGCTCTCGAATGTTGTTTTCAAGCCCAAGCTTCTTTAACGTTCTCCATCCGCGTGCCGATAGAACCAATTGGAGAGATCTTGCTTCGCGAGAAAATCGATATTCTGGGTCATCGCGCTTCTCAAGGACATGAACTTCAGCAAAACGATCAGCATAGAGCAGGGCCGCCGACAATCCAACCAAGCCGGCTCCAGAAATTAATAATGGCGCGTGTTCCATAATTAGTTTTTAAAAAAGGGAATAACATGATTTACAAAAGCCCTCATGCGCTCAATCACCACCTCTGCATCGTTTGTATTAAAATCGAACCACGTCATAAGGCGGTCGTCTGGGTGGAAACGTGAAATCAAATCACGGTATACTTTCGCAGGACATCCATAAACGGCATTTTCCATTCCCTCTTCCACTTTTTTCTGATCAACTGTTCCTTCCATGGCTTTCCAATAGGCAGTCATGGCTTCACGCGCTTCTAATGCAGCTTTTTCGTTTTGTTCTGATTCCGAAAGATTGGCATCGGCACATGTAAAAATCATAACGGTTCGAGGCATATACGAACGCTTCCATGGTCCACCATCAATATGGTATGTCTTTTCCATGCGATTGTGAGTTGCGTCAATGGTTGCGTTGGGTGTCACAGAAAGGTTAAATACTTTTACATGATGTATGGTGTTTACATGTTCCTGAAGTTTGGGGTCGTGCGAGCCAAGTACGAGTTCTAATTGCTCAAGCCCAGTATCTTCAGGTAGAAGTAGGATTTTGTCGAATTCCCAACGAGGGTTAATTTGGATTGTTTCAGTATAGGCAGGTAGATTTAACAGAGTCAAAGCCTTGTCCCAGTTTTCGGCAGGCGATTCTTTGCGGTATAAATTAATCTCCTCAAGATCTTTTGAGCCCAATATTTCCCCTTTAAGAAGTCGTAAAAAAAGTGTTGAGGCCTCGTGTAAAATGGTATTCCTAACTTGAGGCCAAAGCAAACGTTCAACCTCATTCCTTGCCTTCATTCCATAAACTTCATTGGCATAAACAAAACGCCCAATACCAAATCCAATATGAAGTTTACGCTGCGACCTTTCAAGTTCAGAGCCATGTATGGTTAAAAATGTTCTAATGGCTTCGGCATGAGCAATTGGCCCACCATTTACTAAAATATTTCGGATTGCCGAACCAATTCCAATACGTTTTGTTTGATAGAGCGCTTTTGAAGCTATCTGCAAAATATCAGTGTTGATGCATAATTCTCCATTAAAATGTGGAAGAAGAGGTTGCGGCTTGGATTGTTCTGTTTTGATTGAAAAATGTGCCTCGCCAATCCAAGCGGTATCAAATCCAAGAGTGTCGGCTTCACGAATTTGACGAAACAGGTTTTCAAATAAAAGACGATCAGATGGTGGGCCTTGCCCGAGGTCCATTTTAGAAAAACTGAAGAAAATATCGAAATACATAAAAAATTACGCGTGAATGTCTAATTATTTAATGATTTACATATGATAAAGGCAAAAATAAAAAATATTTAACTCTAGCAACATACTTCTTAGTTCACGACAAAAATCATAAGCACATTATTGTTAGTAATTTAGGCGGATAAATATAGATTAATAAGCTGTTTCAATATATTAAAGGATTATTCCTTAGGTAATGAATTCAACAAAGAATATTAGCTTAATCAGCGAAAATAAACTGTTATTAGATGTATTTCAAAGCCATTTTAGAGGCTTTCTTAACCTCGCAAGGATACGTGGATTTATCTCCCGTTTGGGGGCTTTTTTTATTCGTTATTCAAAATGATTTTTCCGCTTTTTGAACCGGAAATTTCTCCCTGAATGGAGTAGAAATAAATTCCAGAAGAAGCTTTATTTCCATTGGCATCTTTTCCATCCCACATGACTTCAAACTTGCCTTTATTCAATAGTGTATTATCAATAAGTTTGCGAATTATTTGGCCTTTGTCGTTTCGAATTTCTAAATGAGTCCGTTCCGACTGCTTTACTAAAAACTCAATCTTCGTTTCTTTTACAAAGGGATTCGGATAAATGAGTTCATCCGAATAGTTGCTATTCCAAACTATGGGAGTTGATGTTATCAGCGAATCGTAACAGTTATTTGCTCCAATATAGTATGTAGCAGAAACATCTTTGTTATGACGATTTCCATTTTCGTTTTGAGGTAAATACGCTCGCACATAATCTACTTGAACTCCGTCGCTATTCACTGTAACACGCAAATGACCGGCATTGGGTAAAATCTGTCCCTCGAAATAGCCATATTCGGCAGCCATGTTTGCATTCTGAAAATTGGGTAAACTCGGCTGTGGAGTTTCTTGATAAATCAAACAATTACGTTCTTGCTTTCCAAAGAAATGATCGTGACCATGAAAGAAAATATTCACTCGGTTTTCGGCTAATAATTCCCGAATGGGTTTATACCATCCCGGTCTGTTTTGAGCAAATCCGGGAGTTCCATCTAAATTATTTCCACCCCATTCATATTGTTCGGAGGCTTCCGATCCACCTCTTCCTTCAGCATCTCCACCAACAATTTGGTGAGAAAAAATAAACTTGAATGTTGAATTACTCGTTTCTAAAGTGTTTCGAAGCCAGTTGTATTGCGCTTCTCCCAAGGTCCATCGCCAACCATGCAAAGAATCGGGTTTGGGCGATGTAAACCAATAAGGATCTATAACAATGAAAAGTGCATCGCCCCACGTCCAAGAGTAATAACTTTCTCGTTTTCCAACGAAAGGATAAGAAGCCGTATCGCCCGAATAAAATCCATCGGGTGAAGGGTTTACAAAATACTTCTTACGTTCGATGGTACTCCAAATAGCAACATTTTCGGAAGTGCCATTTTGATACCAGCCCGTTTCTCCTTCATGGTTTCCAAGCACGTTGAAAAGTGGAACAGAATGCGCTTGCTTCTCATAATAAGATCGTAACAAATGACAACGAAATGGAACCGTATCATGCGGAATAACATTGCCTGGAGCTCTGAGTTTATCCGACATTAAAAAATCGCCCAAGTCGATCATGAAATCGGGATTGTCTTCGAGTTGGTTCCTCAAACACAAACTATACAATGCGGTATCACTACTAGCATCAAGATGTGGATCGGCTTGAACAATGAACGTGAATTCGGAGCCTACAGCACGTTGAGTTTGGAAAGTAAATTCAGGGCGAGCAATGAAATTTGTTTCACCCGGCAAACGATAAATCAGACGGTATACATACTGTGTATTGGCAGTTAATCCATCAACAAATATCTCCGTAGGCTCAACAGAACTGAATATTTGCCAAGGGGTTTGACTGGTATAAACGCCAGTATTTAATCCATATTGAACAGCCGCTTGAACGGTGGTGTCGAAAAATGCTTGAACTGTGATGCTATGATCGGTTGGTCGACCGAGTAGTTCTTTGTGAACGATAGATTGACCGAAAAGTGAAAATGTTGCAAGACTGAAAAACGAAGCGAGATAGAAACTTTTGATCATAAAATTAGTGTGCAATAATTACTCGTTTCTGAATGGTTGATACTTCTGTTTCGATGGAAAGAAAATACATTCCGGATGGAAATTCTTGCACATTTAGTTGACGACTATCAGCCTGTGAAACAACTTGTCCCAAAGCATTTATTAATTTTAATCGGCATAGGGAAGGTGTATTTGCAAATTGCACTTTGAAAATATCCTGCGTTGGATTAGGCAACACTTTTATTTCATCCAATTTGGGTTGAACAGGAATGGATAAAGGAGCACAATCACCTATAGTATATGAAAATGCCACTTCACCGTTGTGATGCATACCCGAAACCGTATCCGCAGGCAAGTATGCTCGAACATAATCTACCTGAACGCAAGAAGGCGCAACTGTTACACGAAGGTGCCCCGTGCCATCGAGTGTATCGGAAACATAAGCATCTGCATTCGCCAACATTCCAATTTCATAGGTAGAATCGGCGGCCATGGGCAATGCTTGATAGGTAATTCCATCGAGCACCTCATGGGCAAAAACGTGATCGTGTCCTTGAAAGAAGATATTTACGCCGTTATCTACAAAAAGTTGATGAATGGGTTTTGCCCAACCTGGACGCTTGGTTGGAAAAGTATAGGAAGTTCCGTTTTGTTCGTAACCGCCCCATTCGAATAAATGTGCAGGAAGAACTCCGCCTCGGCCTTGCCCCCGAACATGGTGAGCGAATACAAATTTATAAGGAGCTGAACTTGATTCGAGTGTGTTTTTCAACCATGTGTATTGAGGCAAACCAAGACTCCAATCCCATTTCTGAGGTTTGGCCGAAGTATCACACTCGTCGCGGTATACATCCAAGACTACAAATAAGGCATCGCCCCAGTTCCAAGCGTAATAATTTTCAGGATTTCCAACTCCATAAGGTTCAACATCGGTATTTCCTGTGTAAAAATCATTGGGGTATGGATTCGGGAAATACACTTTTCTCCATAAAGTTCCATTGATTGCTAAGTTGTTTGGAGGATTTTGATTTAAGTAATAATCGTTTTCCCCTTCGTGATTTCCAAGGCAAACATAAAATGGGATGGAATGGCAAATATTCTGAAGAAAAGGACGGTAATTCTTATGAAGTGTATCGAGTTCACCTGAAGTAATGCTGTCGGGATTATGATCATCTCCAAAAATATCACCCAAAGAAATCATGAAATCGGGTTGGTCGTTTGCCTGATTTTCTAGACATACATTATACATGTTGGCTACGCCCTTTTTGTCATAAAGATGCTCATCGGCCTCAAGTGTGAAGGTAAATGTACTGCCTGGAGTTCGTTGTGTGTGAAAAGTATATTCATCAGAAATTGTATAGCTACCATTCCCCGGTGTTCGATGATGCAAGCGATAATAGTAACGTGTATTGGCCTGCAAATTCAGAATGTCTATTTCATCAGGAACTCCAGAAACATTCAAAATAGGAGATGTTGTATTGGTATACAATCCTGATTGGGTTCCATATTCAATAAACAACTCTTTATTTACATCAAACATAACACTTGCTGTGATGGAGTTGTTGGTAGGTCGACCTAAAACAATATTAGAACTTTGGGCTAAGACATTGGAATTTACTACGAATGAACCTACTATAAAAAGAAAGAATTGAATTTTAAGTAAATCTATTTTATTCATCGTTTTTATGGATTTAATTATTCAAGTTATTCAGACTTCAACTTAATTGTTGAAGTTTAAATTAAAATAAATTTTTAATGCCCTAATAAACAAATAATTAATAATTCAAGTGGATTTAACCAATGAAATTCTTGTATTATATATGAATTAAATCATCGTACCTTGTATTGCATAGTACTATAATTCTATACATTTGTAAAATGAATATCGAAAACACTAAAGCTCAAATGCGCAAAGGCGTGCTGGAGTTTTGTATTTTATCTATACTATCGAATGACGACGCGTATGTGAGCGATATCATCAAACGCTTAAAAGATGCGCAGTTAATTGTCGTTGAAGGAACCTTGTATCCGCTATTAAATCGATTAAAGAATGCGGGCTTGCTGAACTATCGTTGGGAGGAGAGCTCTTCCGGACCACCACGAAAATATTATGGTTTAACCGAACAAGGCACATTGGCACTGATGGAATTAAGTGCAAGTTGGACAAGTTTAGTCAACGCAGTTTCACAATTACAAACACCCAATACACAGAAATCATGAATAAAACAATCAGTATTAATTTAAGTGGGATGCTGTTTTATCTTGAGGAAAACGCCTACAATCGTTTGTTTCAGTATTTGAATGAGATTCGTCAATGTTTTGTGGGAACCGATGGAGGTGATGAGATTATTCAAGATGTAGAAGCGCGCATTGCAGAATTATTTGCGAAGTACATTATAACAAAGCAAGTAATATTGGAGAAAGAAGTGGATGAAGTGATTGGTATTATGGGCGAACCGGAAGTCTATACCGATGATGAAACGAAAGCCCAAAAACCAAATGAAGAAAAAGAAAACAAGGAGCGGGGCGGCATTAGACGTTTGTACCGCGATTCGGATGATGCCGTTTTAGGTGGCGTTTGTTCGGGCATTGCTTATTACTTTGGCATTGACCCCGTTTGGTTGAGATTGACATTTGTGATTGCTTTATTTCTTGCTGGTTCGGGACCACTTTTGTATATCATTTTATGGATTGTCATTCCGAAAGCTAATTCTACTGCAGAAAAACTTCAGATGCGCGGGGAGAAAGTGAACATCGAAAACATAGAACGCCGAATAAAAGAAGAAGCAAATATATTTAAAGAACGTGCACAGGCATTTGGCGAAGACGCAAGCAAGGGATTTCGAAAGGCGAATGTTCACGGACGTCTGGGTGAATTCATTCAGGAAATTAGTGGAATTGTGTTCAATGCATTCCGACGAATTCTTTTGTTTATGGGAAAATCAATTGGTGTTATTTTTATTTTGCTTGGTGGCATACTCTTTTTTGTCATATTATCTCTGCTGTTTAGTGGAGGAAACATCATTTCAATAGGTAACAATGCTCAAATCAGCAACTTTTCGATTCAGGATTTTTTATCCACATTTTTCATTTCCGAAAACCAACGTAACATCTTTTTAATTGGACTTATGCTGGCTTTACTATCGCCAATCTTGGGTTTATTTACGAATGGCTTTCGTTTGATTTTTCATCCCAATCTTAGACTTCGATGGATGCGAACAATTAACGGAATAATATTAGTCATTGGATTAATTTGTTGCATTGTTTCTGGCTCACTTTTACTTCGTGAATTTAGTGCAAGCGGAAGAATCATTGAAAGTGTGAAACTCTCCAAAACAAGCAACGATACATTAAATATTGCCATTCAACCCGGAAGTGAAATAAACCTCAAACGCTCATTAAAAATGGGGCATTGGAACTTCTATTTCAACGATGGAGAACGTTATATTAATGGTAGAATCAAGTTGAATGTTGATTCAACCGAAGAAGCCAATTTTGTGATTACGGGAGAAAAAAATGCGCGAGGCATAGATAATGTACAGGCAATTAATCAAGCCGTGTCTAGCGACTACTATTATCGTCAAAAAGGAAACACTATATACTTCAATCCTTATTTCAAAATGAAGCAAAACATTTGGAGAAACCAGCAAGTTTCAGTGAATGTTTTTATTCCACAAGGAAAATTTGTTTCGTTCAAAAATGGGACAGAGCAAATTCTCAACAACTTGATTACAATAGAAAATTACGAGAATTCTGAATTGCTAAATCAAACGTTTCAGATGACCGCAGAAGGCTTACAATGCGTAACATGTAGTGAAGTTCAAACAGAATAACTTGTTCGCTTAGCCATTGAATTCGAAAGAAGGAATAGCCAAAGGATCTCAATCCATCAGCCATTCGATTGACTTCTAAAAACAAAAAAGCCGATTCCTCATGGATGAAGAACCGGCTTTGAAATCTATTTAAAGATTAGTGTGCAACCGTAATCTTAGAAGTTACAATAGAACCTTTTGTATCAACCGCACGAACGATATACAATCCGTTTGTGAAAGTCGACGTTGAAATTGTTAAACGATTCGATTTGCCATTCACTGTTTCAATTGCTACAACACGTCCGCTTAAATCAAGAACTTCCAAACGATTTAATTCTGCACCTGAAGGGAAACCAACAGTAACGAATGAATTCGCTGGATTTGGAGAAATTTGAAGCGTTTGGTTAGCAACATTCTGAATACCTACTGGATTTTCAGAATATGTGATAGTTGTATCGGAAGTAGTTCCTTCTACAGTGATTGAATAATTCATCAACATATATCCTGGATAATCCGGAGAAACCCACAAATAGTTTGTTGTTGTCCCTGAAGTAACCGTTCCTGGCAATGGAGGCAAGCCAATATATTGGTAATTGTTAATTGATTTAACACGCAATACGTTGCTGTATGTCCCAGTTGGTGTTGTTAATGAACCAGACCCATCAACTAAAACTTCATTTGTTCCATCAATTGAAAAATTAAGAAATGGAGTAGTAATAGCAACTTGGTAAGGATCGTTGAATGCGCTGTTAAGTGACGCAGGAAACTGCATCAAATCCGAAGCATTACTGCAAGAAGCTATAACTGCACCAGAAACATCACCACTGTAAGAACCAATTAATTGCAAAGCAACACTGGATCCTACATAAAAGGTTGCATTAGAAGCATCACCTGTTGTTTGTGTTCCATAAGAAGCAAGTGAAAAGTTAGAACCTCCAGCTGCATCCATAGGAGCTAAATTTGTTTCGGTGTAAGACGAGTCGGAAGTTGCTCCAGCAAAATTCCAAGTTTGACTCTGACCAGCTGAACCGGGTGCGATGGGTCCATCCAAATTAACGATGTTGTGTGTTTGAGAAAATCCAACACCTGGTACCCAAGAAGATGTAATGGTTTGTGCATTTGCAACAAACGAAGAAACGACCATAGCAGCCGATAAAAGAGTAAAGTTTTTCATGTGTTTTTTTTATAAAATTAGAGAGTGTTTGATTGATTTATTAGATTGTAAAATTAAAAGTGTTAACAATGAATTGTGTATTTGTTTTCAAAATTCATTCTCCCCAACGAAATATCTACAATTGGGTTTTATTAAAATTTCTTGTTGCACTATTTAAAGTGTAAGAATACGATTGCGATTTAAATGGTTTTCGATAGAAATCCTTAAAATTCACGCAATATACCTTTTGCGATAAAATAAATGATGGGTAAGAAATTGATAAACTTAGCGCGATTTCGCTAATGTAAAACCAAATGTTGTCCCGATTCCGAGCGTGCTTCGAACATTGACGGTTTGATTGTGTGCCTCAATAATATGCTTCACAATGGAAAGTCCAAGACCGGTTCCACCAATATCGCGTGAACGACTTCTTTCTACTCGGTAAAACCGTTCAAATAATCGGGGAATATGTTCTTGTGAAATACCAATTCCATTGTCGGTTACTTCCACCAAAATATTCTCATCCATGTCGTAAAAAGAAACCTTAGTCTCCCCTACTTGCTTGCTGTATTTAATCGAATTCACCAATAAATTACTGATCACCTTTTGGACACTTTCCTTATCGGCTTTCACGTAAATGGGTTTGTCGTAGCTGTCTTTGAAAAACAATTTCACATTTTTTTTCTCCGCACTGTATTGAATACTCGACATAGTATCGCGCGCTAATTCAATGATATCGAATTTCTCTTTGTGAAGTATTAATTGCCCCGATTCAAATTGGGTAATAATTTCTAGATCTTCCACAATATTGACCATGCGTTCCACACTCTTCTCAGCACGTTCGAGATAGGTTCTATTGATGGACGAATCTTCCAATCCTCCTTCCAACAAAGTCATGATGTACCCTTGAATATTGAAAATAGGCGTTTTTAATTCATGGCTTACATTCCCCAAAAACTCGCGTCGATAATTTTCCAAATTCTTGAGGTATTCAATCTCTTCTTTCTGGTCTTTCGCCCATGCCTCAACGTCTTTGTTTACGGCCGAAATGATGTCGGTGTTTAGATCGACAGATTTTAATTTCTGACCTTTTTTCAGTTTTAGGTTGTGGATATTCTTGTAAATGAGCTTTATTTTTCGGTAAATGAAACGCTCAACAGCAAACTGAAATAGGAAAAAAGACAGTACAAAAGTGAAGACTAAGACAAATACGGGTACCCAAATGGTGTGTTCTCGATGGAAAATATATTCAAAAATACCAACAAGAAATCCTACACATATTGAAAACCAAAATGCGAGAAAAAGTGAAAGACTTCGTGGTGTAGAGGTATTGAGTCTTTGCGCGAATGTTAACCGGGGGATTGCTTTAGAATTCAAATTTATAACCTACTCCTTTAATTGTACGAATATATGCATCTCCTAATTTCTCACGCAATTTACGAATATGAACGTCGATGGTACGATCGCCAACAACGACATCATCGCCCCAAACGTTTTTCAGAATATCTTCGCGGGTAAACACTTTTCCTGGTCGCGAGGCAAGCAATGAGATGAGTTCAAATTCTTTTTTAGGAAGATTGATAGATTGATTATCTTTCTTAATCAGGTATTTTTCTCGGTCAATAAAAAAACCGTTCATTTCCACAATTTCTTCTTCACCTATATTTCCTTGACGGCGAAGAAGTGCTTTAATCCGAGAAACTAAAACACGAGGTTTAATAGGTTTGTTGATGTAATCGTCGGCACCTGCGTCGAAACCGGCAATCTGAGAATAATCTTCATTTCGTGCCGTTAAAAAAGCAATTAAAACATCTTTCAATTCGGGTGTTTCTCTGATTACCCTACAGGTTTCGATACCATCCAAATCGGGCATCATCACATCCAAAATGATAATCTGTGGACGCTCTTGCCGAGCCATTTGAATAGCATCTTTGCCATTTCCACATGTAAATACTTCGAATCCTTCTTTAACTAAATTGTAACTGATAAACTCCAAAATATCGGGCTCATCGTCAACTAACAAGATTTTAATTTTCTCGGTGCTCATGAAACTCGAAATGTTAAATTATTGTGCGAATGTATTGCTGAAAAAACTCTTTAACGTTAAGTCGAAGTTATGAAATTGACACAAATTCGGTCTTCATTGGTTCAAATTGAGGATAAACTTAATTTTTTTGTATTGAAAAAGCAATTTTCATTCAGACCATTTTATTTTTCCATTTTCCAGTCTGCATATACATTCTAGAAAAAACAAATAACGCAATAAAATAATACGGTTCTGTTAACCAAATAAGGAAAACATCGGCTTTTAAATAAATACCTAAATACCAAGCAACCAACAAATAACTGGCAATGGCAATGGTTTCTATAAGAAGAGCCGTTTTTGTATTACCTGATCCTGAAACTCCACTATACCAAGTCATTGCAGGCCCAAAAAACAAAAGCGCAGCCGAAATCATATATAATGTTGGAATACAATCGGTAATTAATCCTGTTGCATTTTTATTTTCAATGGCCAAGCCCAAAATAAATTCTGGAAAAAGAAGGTTTGCCAATATAAATGGGGAGGCAAAAAGCAAGGAAAGGATTGTTATTTTTTTGAGCAAGGGAATCACATCTTGCAAACGATTTTCGCCAATGGTGAATGAAACCAAGGTATTTGAAGCTGAACTCAAACCCCAGAAAGGCACCATTTCAAACATGTAAATTATACGAATCACCACCGAAATTGCCAAAGCACGTTCGCCGCTTTGTTCAATGATGATAAAAAATAAAAACCATCCTACGTGAGAAAGGAAATTCTGAAACATCACAGGAGAAGCAATTTTACTCATGTTACGAATCAAATCGGGCTGCCATTTCCATGTTCTAAATAATGCATACGTTTGATGAAATCTCCCAAAAAACGCATACAAGGCAAAGCATAGCAATCCAATAATTTCGGAAAGCGAGGAAGCGATTGCCGAACCTTCAATTCCCCAAGCTGGCAATCCCCAATGCCCGAATATTAATCCGTAATTGAGAATCACGTTGGCAATTGCAGTTGCAAATGTGCTTCCTATGATAATTTTAGCACTCGAAACTCCAATGAAAAATGCTCGGTAACCGAGATTTGCCAAAGCGAACGTAATGCCCCAAGCTCGGTTATCGAGGTAACTCACCGCTGCTTCTAATACTGCTGGTGACTTCACCAAAAACTTCAAAATCGGAGGACCCAAAACATCCATTCCCAACCAAAGCACCAAGGACATAGATACCAAAAGCAACATGCTATTGTCGAAGATTTCACCAATTTGATGATACTTCCGTTCGCCATGACGGCGGGCGATTAAAATTTGCACTCCCGTTGAAAATCCAAGTCCGAGAATGTAAACAGTCATGTAAAACAATCCAGCCAAACCAACGGCAGCAAGCGAAATCTCATCAACACGCGCCATGAAAAACGCATCGGTTGCCAGAATTACGTTTTGAGCAACACCGCCAATTATGATCGGTAATGCCAATCGAATGATGTGCGAATAAGACGATTTGGAAGTGGAAAACGTCATGGAAAATTTATCGAACTAAAACAACCAATCCTTTCAAGTACTCGCCTTCGGGATGGTAAATGCTCACAGGATGATCGGCAGGTTGTGTAAGTTGATGAAGAATGACTACTTCCCTACCCGCTTCTATCGCTGCGGCAGTAACGGTATTTCTGAAAAGTTCTCGATCTACAACTTGCGAACAGGAAAACGTAAACAACAATCCATCGGGACCAATTTGTTCCATTGCCATACGATTGATGCGTTTATAAGCTTGAACAGCCCGATGACGCGCGTCTTGATGTTTTGCAAAAGCAGGCGGATCAAGCACAATCACATCGTATTCGCCTTGGTTCGACTTCAACCATTCGAGCACATCGGCACCAATTGCCTGGTGTGAATCTTCTGAAAATCCGTTTACCTCAACATTCTTTTTGGTTAGTTCAATGGCCTTCTTCGAACTATCAACAGAATCAACCCGACTAGCACCTTGAGCCAAAGCATACACCGAGAATCCACCAGTGTAACAGAACGTATTTAACACTGTTTTATTTAAGGAATAACGACCAAGCAATTCACGATTGTCGCGCTGATCAATGAAAAATCCGGTTTTTTGTCCCGTTTGAAAATCTATTTCAAAACGATGTGCATTTTCCACATGTATTTCTTCAGTCAATTGTCCAATAAGAAAACCGTTTCCACCTTCTTTACCAAGTGATTCCGACGATTTATCAAATACCTGAGTGATGATTCCAGCACTTTGATTTACGATTGCTTCTGCAATTGCCTTTCGCGCTTCGTACATGCCATGCGAGTGACACTGAACTACTGCGGTCGATCCATACACATCAACAATTAATCCGGGTAATCCATCGCCTTCGGCATGCACCAAACGAAAAATATTGGTGGCTTCGGAAGGAAATCCAATGCGGCGACGATGAGCAAAACAACGAGCAAAAGCATCTTTCCAGAAATCATCATCAATTAAAGTATCCCCAAAAAACAAAAGTCGAACAGTGATAGAACCCTTCTGATAATGGCCAACACCCAAGACTTCGCCTCGCTGACTTTTTACGCGTACTACTTGTCCATCTTGAGGATCGCCTTCCATACGCTCAATGGCGCCGGAAAAAACCCATGGATGAAAGCGTTGAAGAGATCGTTCTTTGCCCGATTTGAGGTGTAAAATTGGAAGTGCTGCCATTGTGCGGCGAAGGTAGTGAAACGAAACAGCCTTTTCGAAATAGATAGTATGTATACAGAATTAAATTTGAGGACGTACTCGTCAAAATCTTTCCCAAAAAACTACCTTTGCCGGCAATAGATATGAAAAGTACTTTCCCATATATAATTTGCATCCTATTATTTTTTTTGCCAACCGTGCATCAAGCTCAGTCGGTAAAACGTTGGAGTATTCAAGAGTGTATTGAATATGCAATTGCGAATAATTATCAACTGGCGCAAAACTCATTAAACGTCACACAGAGCGAGCAAACACTTCTACAAACTAAGGCTGGAGCTCTTCCAACATTAAATGGTTCAGCAAATCACACGTACAACTTTGGACGACGTATTGACCCCTTTTCGAACCAGTTTGCGACCAATCGGGTGCTCTCACAAAATTTTAGTTTGAGTAGCAATGTTTCGTTGTTTAATGGATTTTCGAACACACAAACTATTCTTGCAAATCAACTTTCGGTGATTGCCGCAAAATATAGCAATGATCAATTGAAGAACGATATTGCCTTACAAGTTACCAATGCCTTTTTGCAAATTATTCTAGCCGATGAGCTATTCGAAATTGCGAATAACCAATTGAAATTAACACGGGAACAAGCCGAACGCGGGAAGCTTTTATACGAAGCAGGAAGAACCGCTAGAGGTGATTTTTTGCAAGCCGAAGCGCAATTGGCAAACGAAGAATTAAATGTTATTCGGTCAAAAAATACTGCTGAATTAGCGAAACTTTCCCTCGCACAATTATTATCACTCGAATCGGCTGAAGAATTTGATATTAGCAAACCCGATTTCGATAAACAGGCAATTGAATTACCTCCCTATTCGGCCAAAGATTTGTTTGTTGTTGCCGTCGATAAACAAGCTGGAATTCTTGGTGCCGAATACCGTTTAAAAAGTGCCGAGCGTGGATTGAAAGCGGCAAAAGGTGGCTATTCTCCTTCATTAAGTTTTTTTGGTGGAATTGGTTCGGGCTTTTCGCAACTTTCGAAGACGGTGATAGGTAGCACAACAGAGCAACAAACTGTTGGTTATTTTCAGGGAGAGCCTATTAATATTGATGTCGATGTTCCAATTTTCGAGCAAACGCCGTTTGGAAAACAGCTCGATCAAAACTTCAATCGTACGTTTGGCTTTTCGTTAAATGTTCCGATTTTTAATGGACTTCGAACGAAAACGCAAGTTTCTCAACAGAAAATCGCGGTCGAAAATGCTCGTTTGCAGCAGAACATCCAAAAAAATCAATTGCGTCGTGATATTCAGACGGCCTGGTTCGATGCTCGTTCAGCCTTTGAACGTTATCAAGCAACCACAAAATCGGTGAACGCATTGCAAGAATCGTATTCGTATATCCAACAACGCTATGATGTAGGTTTAGTGAATGCGCTTGAATTCAACACCTCCAAAAATCAATTATTAGCTGCAAAAAGTAATCTGGCACAAGCGCGATACGAATTTATTTTACGTGTTAAAGTGCTTGATTTTTATCAAGGAAAACCCATTGTATTTTAAGGTATTATGAAAAAAAGAACGAAGATAATTCTGGTTTCAGTTGCCATTCTTATTGCACTCGGAATAACTGCTAAAAAGATGGGTTGGTTAGGAAAAACTCCAGCAATTCAGGTTATTACAGAAAAAGTTGAAAAGCGTACGATTGTCGAAAGTGTTTCGGCCAATGGGAAAATTCAGCCCGAAGTGGAAGTGAAAATCAGCGCTGATGTGTCGGGGGAAATTGTTGAATTGAAAGTTATTGAAGGGCAGAAAGTTCAGAAAGGTGATCATCTTTTAACTATCAATCCAGACTTGATAAAATCGGCGGCCGATCGTGTTTCTGCAGCTTTGAGTCAAGCCAAAGCGAACCTTGCTAATTCTCGTGCCCGTGAAAATCAAGTGAAGGCATCTTTCATTAATATTGAAAATAGCTACAACCGAAGTAAAAAATTGTACGATCAAAAAGCCATTTCGGAAGCTGAGTTTGATGCCTCCAAATCGCAGTTTGAAGGAGCAAAAGCTGATTTAGAAGGGGCAAAGCAAACGGTAATTGGAGCCGATTTTAGCGTGCGTAGTGCCGAAGCAAGTTTGAAAGAAGCGAACGATAACTTAGCAAGAACACGAATTTATGCACCAACCGACGGAACCATTTCCAAACTAAATATTGAACTTGGCGAACGTGTTGTTGGAACGGCTCAAATGAGTGGTACAGAATTACTTCGCATTGCCAATTTGAACGAAATGGAAGTAAGTGTTGATGTGAATGAAAACGATATTGTGCGCATTCACTTAAACGATACGAGCGATGTGGATGTAGATGCTTACCAAGATCGGAAATTCAAAGGCATCGTTACTGAAATTTCAAACTCTGCCAATAACTCCAATGCAGCTATGAGCAGCGCAGACCAAGTCACCAATTTTACTGTTAAAATTCGAATTCTTCGCGAATCTTATTCTGATTTACTCGATCCTGCACAACCTAATTTATCGCCATTTCGACCAGGGATGTCGGCAACTGTGGATGTAAAAACACATACCGAAAAAAATGCGCTTACCGTTCCAATAATTGCTGTTACTACACGAACATCCGAAGAACTAAAAGCAAAAGCAGAAGGGAAGAGTGATGATGAAAAGGAAATGAATGATCCTGCTTCAAAAGAACCAAAGGCAAGCAATGCAAGTGAAGAGGAAGTCAAAGAAATTGTATTTGTTTTGGAAGATGGGAAAGTGAAACCGATTATAGTAAAATCAGGAATTCAGGACAACACATACATTCAGATTTTAAGCGGCCTAAAAGCGGGGCAAGAAGTTGTAACAGGACCTTATTCGGCGATTTCGAAAATCTTGAAAGAAGGATTGGAAGTAGAAAAGACAACGCCTGAAAATTTGAATCAGATTAAAGAGAAATAATTCGTGAGCGCAATTCGAATTATTCATATTGAAACTGCTACTACAACGTGCTCGGTTGCGGCAGGAGAAAATGGAGTTTTAGTGGCTGTACGATCGGTTCATGATGGATACAAACATGCCGAAAACCTTCTCCGACTTGTTGAAGAAGTAATGCAAGAAGCAGGATGGAAAAATGATGAACTTTCTGCAATTGCTGTATCTGCAGGTCCTGGCTCTTATACTGGTTTGCGCATTGGAGTTTCAACTGCAAAAGGTTTGTGTTATGCGTTGGATATTCCTTTAATTGCTGTTTCAACATTGTATTCACTTGCATCCGGATTCAGAAGGCAATTTCCCGATAATGAAGCATTACTATGTCCAATGCTTGATGCAAGACGTATGGAAGTTTACACCGCTTTATTTTCAAAGAATCTAGATCGTATAAAACCCGATGCACCATTGATTGTTGAGGGTTTGGAAAGTGTTCCAGAAATCCTCGAGCAGCCCATTGTATTTTTCGGCGATGGTGCTGAAAAGTGTGAAGTTGTTTTGGCTCATCCCAATGCAACATTTATCAATTCAATTCAAATTTCTGCAGAAGACATGATTAAGAGCGCTTTTGATGCATTTCAATCTCAATCATCCGATAGCAAACTGATTAAAGACCTAGCATACTTCGAACCCGAATATTTAAAACCCTATCAAGGCAAACCACCTGTTATGAATAAATAATGATGTGCTAATTTACTGATGTGCTAATGTGCTGATGGATAATGTGCTAATTTAAAATATGCAGTTCAGCCTACTTAAATAAAAATTTGATATTTGCTTTTAAATATAATTTTCAATCCGGTTGCATATCAAATTAATCAGCATATCAATCACATCAGCACATCTTTAATATCAGCACATTAGCACATAAAAATCAACTTCAATCCGATAGCTATCGGATCTTCAAATCATAATCACATCAGCACATAAAAATCATTTTCAAATTCTCAAATTTTCAAATCATTATCACATTAGCACATCAAAATAATCAGCACATCATTCATGAAAGGCCTCGTCATTCGATCTACAGGTAGTTTTTGCACGGTGAAGACCGAAGACGGCGAAGTGCGTGAGTGCAAAGTGCGGGGTATTTTTAGGACCAAGGGATTACGAACCACCAATCCCATTGCAGTTGGCGATCGCGTTGTTGTGGAAACTTCGGCAGCTGGGAATGATTCGTATTATATGATTAATGAGATTGAACCACGAGATAATTATATCATTCGACGTTCGATAAACTTAAGTAAGGAAGCACATATTTTGGCGGCCAATGTGGATCAAGCATTTATTGTTGCAACCATTTCCTCTCCCAGAACTTCCTTGGGTTTTATTGATCGCATGCTGATAAACTGCGAAGCGTATCAAATTCAGGCAACCATTGTGGTGAATAAATGTGATTTGTATACGGAAGATTCAGACTTAGACAAACTCGCTGAATTACAAGATATCTATTCCCAAGCAGGGTATGACGTACTTTTGATTTCAGCAGAGACGGGTTTTCAAGTAGATTTACTTCGCAAGAAAATGGAAGGAAAAATCAATTTGTTTATTGGACATTCGGGAGTTGGGAAATCAACCTTAGTGAATGCAATTAATCCAAATCTCAAGCTAAAAACAGGCGAAATTTCCATTGTTCACAGCAAAGGAAAACACACCACAACATTTGCCGAGTTGTTCGAACTTTGGGAAAACACGTGGATTATTGACACACCCGGCGTGAAGGAATTTGGCATTGTGGATATGAAGAAAGAAGAAATTGGCGATTATTTCCCAGAGATAAAAAGACTTTCCGAACATTGTCGCTTTGGAAATTGCATCCATGAAAATGAACCAGGCTGTGCCGTTAAAGAAGCCGCAGAACATGGCGATTTTGCTGCCGAACGATACAATTCCTATTTGGGTTTACTCCATTCTGAAGAATTAAATAAAGAATCCTGGGATTAATTATGCGGGTTGTTGTTCAACGTGTTTCGACTGCTTCTGTTAGTATTGATGACGAAGTTTATGCTAAAATAAGGCATGGCCTTCTCGTACTTGTTGGCATAGAAGAGCCCGACACAATTGAAGATATTGTCTGGTTATCGGCAAAAATTGTAAACATGCGGATCTTCAACGATGACCATGGAATGATGAATAAATCGGTGGCTGATGTGTTTGGTGAAATTTTAGTTGTCAGCCAGTTTACTCTATTTGCTAACACGAAGAAAGGCAACCGACCATCCTTTATCCGTGCCGCCAAACCCGAATTTGCATCAAAACTCTATGAGATTTTTTGCGCTCAAATTTCTCAGGAACTGAGCAGACCTGTTAAAACCGGAGTATTTGGAGCCGACATGCAGATTTCACTTATAAACGAGGGCCCAGTAACTATAATTATTGATAGCAAACATCGGGAATAATTCAATTTGTTGAATCCTTTTTTATCAATTTAACCAAACCTTAAGAGTATTTTCATCTAACTGTTTAATCGAAAAAGGATATCGAGTTTCTCAAAATTGCATTTTTATGTAAATCTGCTAAACAGCGGGAGTATTTTAAATTTATATTATGGAATAAGCACATAATTCAAATAACATAATCATTATTTAACCTAAAGTTGTCAATTGGTTTGAATTAATGTTTAAGTATTTACTCCAGGCTAATTTCTCAAATTAACAAGAATTAGCATAGGATTTATTTATAAAAACTAAAAATGTGAAATTAATTTACGATGTTTGTTTAACATTGAATGGAATAATAGTTCATGAATAATTATTCCATGTATTATTTACCTCCGGCGTTTGTGATGGTTCGCCGGAGGTTTTTTTATTCCGAATACGTATCCAAAAGATATATCATCGCTGCAATAGATGCAGCTCCTAATTCGAGTTCTCGCTTATTTATTTTATCAAAGGTGTCGGAAGCGGCATGATGCAAATCAAAATAACGTTGCGAATCTGGAATAAAACCTAAACATAAAGTTCCCTGTTTTTTAAGTGGTGAAATATCTGAGCCACCTCCGCCTTTCTTAAAATCGTGCAAACCATAAGGTTCCAATAAACTGCGATACTTGGCAATTCGTGAAATATTGGAGGGCTCGTCGGAATCAATATAAAATCCACGAGGCGAAAAACCTCCTCGATCACTTTCAATTGCGATGATGTGTTTTTCTTTGAGCGAATCGGCTAGTTCTGCATAGCGCTTCCCTCCTCTCAATCCATTTTCTTCATTCATAAAAAGCACCGCTCGAATGTTATGCTTCGGGATATATCCCAATTTGGATAAAATGCGCAATGCCTCCATACTCTGAACGCATCCTGCTCCATCATCGTGCGCACCTTGTCCATTGTCCCAAGCATCAAGATGTCCACCCGTTATTATAAATTCCTTTGTACTAATCGATCCACGCATTTGAGTTACAACATTGTGAGAGAGTGTATCGGGCAAGGTGCGTGAATCGCTTTCCAAAGCAACACGAAGTTGGGGATTTCGTTTCAAGTTTTTACTTAACCAAGTTGCATCACTTGTACTTATTGCCAAGGCTGGAATTTTAGGATATAAAGAATCATAACCCATGGCTCCTGTATGCGGATAGGAATCTTCGCGAAGCGAAACACTCCGAACAAGCGTTGCTACAGCTCCGTATTTAGCGGCTTTGGAAGGACCCGCCCAACGTTGATCCACACAACCTCCATACGCTTCAAATGTATGAATGTGTCGAGGTTCCATTGGTCGACTAAAGAACACGATCTTCCCTTTGATTCCAGCTTCTCCCAATTTGTCCAACTCTTCGAATTGCTGCACTTCAACTACATTGGCATTAGCTTTACCTCCAACACTTCCGCCCAAAGCACAGGCAACAAGCGATTTGGGTTCAACTCCTTTTTGATTCACATTTACCTTGCAGATTGAACCACGAACCCAATGAGGAACCATGACTTCTTGGAGAAAAGTAGAATCAAATTTTTCTTCCTTTAAAACTTGAAACATATAATCGACCGCTTTTGCAGCGCCAACTGAACCACTTAATCGGGCAGGAATTTTAGTGCACAAATGTTCCAACACTTCATAACAGCGACTATCGGTTAATGCCTGATCGAAAATGCGGCGAATAAAAAGTGAATCTTGGTTTGTTTGGCTTTGAAGATTAGAAAAAGCGAAACTCATTAGGATAAAAAGAATCTGAAAAATGCGCATGGTTGACTTAAGTATGAGGCATAAAAAAATCCGAAAATGAGTCACTTTCGGATTTCGAATTTGATAAAAATAGTTTAAAATTCTAACTGAATATCCCCATCCGTTGAAACTTTCTGAATCGGTGAAGTATTCCGTTTTTTCAATAATGCTTGACGTTTTTCAGCCAATAACTCTAGTTGCGCTTTTTCTAAATTAACCAATGGAAATTCTTCCATCATATACTGATGAAGAAACTCATCTGATTGCACATCAGATGCAACCATCTGATTATCGAACTTACGAAACAACTCATTGAGTTGCTCCAGTTCACGTTGTTGTTCTTGTGTAAGAGACATATACGTTTTAGTTTTAAATTACATCGATTAAACACAAGATTCAAAAATTAATCTCTTTTAATCGGTTTTAACAAATTTAGCAGATACTTGCTTTTTTACACCGACCTACATTTTCAGTTATTAACAAAATATTTTTAGAACTCCGTTTGCTTGAAACACCTATTTTTATTTACAAATTAAGATTATGGAAACGATCCAATTGGTAATAAGTAATCGCATTGCAACGGTTCGATTAAGTCGCGGCAAAGCAAATGCAATAAATGCAGTTCTCGTGAATGAATTACTCGAGTGCTTGCTGGAACTAAAAGCCAATGACCAAATTCGAGGGGTTTTGCTAACTGGTCATGGCGAGTTTTTCTCCGCTGGATTGGATGTGGTTGAATTGTATCAGTACAACGAAACTGAAATTCTCGATTTTTGGAGAATATACGATCGATTAATTCGTCGCATTGTTTCATTCCCCAAGCCTATTGTTGCAGCTATTACGGGACATTGCCCCGCAGGTGGTTGTGTTTTGGCATTGGGTTGCGATTACCGTGTTATGTCGGAAGGAAATTACCGAATTGGACTCAACGAAATTCCTTTTGGGATTGTAGTTCCCGAAACTATTTTTCACTTATACAGTTCCGTGATTGGGCGTGGAAAAGCATACCAAAGTTTGCTCGAAGGAAAATTACATACGCCCGATGAAGCTTTTTCCATTGGCTTGGTAAATGAAATTTGTCCGCTCGATGATGTCGAATCGCACGGTATCGCTCAACTCGAAAAGTACTTACAGTTTAGCACCTCGGTTTGGGCGCAGAGTAAACTCAACTTCCGAAATGCTCTTATTCAGCGATTAACTCCCGATTTTGCAACAGCCTTCGAACCCACAATTAAGCAATGGTGGTCGGCCGAAACGAGAGCCATTTTAGAAAAGATGATTTCGAAAATAAAACATCAATAAGGAATCTTCACAAATACTTTTCTACTGCATTTTCCATCCATATTCAATCGAATAAAATAAACTCCTGCAGGCAAATTTTCGATGGGCAATTCTAAGCTTTCTGAACCATTCACAGTCATTCTATTTAACAATTCGCCCTGTGCGTTTATGATTTCAATTGAGCCCGATTTAAATGAATTTGCAAATTGAACTTGAATGAAATTACTCGCAGGATTTGGAGAAATGGTAAAATCTGAATCGAGTTCGCTTACTCCAAGAATGTTCAAAATAAACGGCTCTGAATTCGAGTAACAGCCTTGCTGATTTGGAACCGAAACGATGTATTCTCCAGTTTGTGTAGGCTGAAATGATTGACTTGTAATGCCATCAAGCAAAGCCCCATTTAGAAACCATAAATACGTTGGTGCTGCTTCAGAACAAATAATGAGATTATCGGTAAATGAGATTGTTGGAATAACCGTATCAAAAACTTGGATATAATTCGAAATTGTTAAAGTATCAAGACTATTTGCATTGGAAACGATTAAAGATACAGGATAAATACCCGGTTCGGAATAGCAGATTTGTTGTGCGATTTGCTCGTTCGAAAAATTGGGAGATGCTCCTGGAAATGACCATTCCCAACTGGTCGGATTTCCGGTACTCAAATCCGAAAAACTGATACAAACGCCCGGACATATTTCAGTCATACTTGCGGAGAAGTTTGAGTTGATTGTCGAAACGGCGGAATTTCCACAGGCAGAAACGTGTTGTCCTAAATTTTGGGTATCATCCAAAGGAAAAACATCCCATTGTTGTGACGCAATTGTCCAGTTTGTTTCAGAGCGATCGGAAGTTTGCTTTCTGATAAAAGTATGAGCCGATGAAGAGTTGCCAGCTAAATTCCATCCTCCTGCGGGAGATTCTCCAATAGAACCAAACAAATCAATAATTCTATCCTGATATTTCAATGCAATGACATCGTTTCCATCAAACATAGCAACCGAACTATAGATATTCGAAGCTGCCTGAATACCCGGCAAATTGACCATCGGATTAGAAACAACCCAAATTCCGTGTGCGGATAATTGACCTGATAATACTTGCGAAAATGACGGAACTACACTTCCATTTTGATATAATTCGAGGGTGTATTCAGCAAGATTTACTGGAATGTTTGTGGGATTAAATAGTTCGATGGATTTATTATACCCAGAACCGTCGATGATTTCGGAAATGAAAAGTTCGGAGCATGCCGTAGATTGTCCAATCGAAATTGCGCAAGGTTTTGTAATGGTTCCAACCCCATAGATGTTTGTTGAACTTAATGTGACCGAATGACAACCGGGTGTTTGCATCGAAACACTCGACACATTTTGTGAAATGGAAGTTCCTGGATTTGCTTGTTCAAATTGCCAAAACCAAAACGTCGGGGAATTGGCACTGAAGTCTGAAAAATCGATATAATTACCCGAAGCATTAAAGGTGAAATCGGGTTCCGGAGGAAGACCTAATTGATTCGTAATAACAAGGAAATAATCTTCTGTTTCGCCTGCATTGTATAGGGAACATGCGTCGTTAGAGCCAATAGAAAATGACGTTGGGACAGATCGAATTCGCAAACGTGTGGTTCCAAATTGCGCTGTTGATGGGACATTGAGGTAGTTATAAACAAGCTGATTGGGACTGGACGCTGAAGCAATTTCTAGGTATTCACTCGCCTCAAAAATTCCGTTTTGATTCCAATCGGCCCAAGCAACCATCTTCGCAGAACTGTTACTTGCAACACCGAGATAATAGGTTGTTCCCCGAATTAAGGAAGTTATAGTAGATCCTGAAGCAGGCCAAACCGAATATGAATTTCCAGAAATTGCATTGCACCCAGAATTCTCGTTAATCAAATTGGAATTATACAAACGAACCGAATTGATATATGTTGAACCTTCGCAAGTTTGAGCATGAAGTGTTGTGCAATAAGCTGGAGTTGAAACAACCAAAATCCGATAATCCTCTGTTTCTCCGAAGGCATAATCATCACAAGAATCCATGTTACTTCCATTTAAACTCGTATCGAAAGCCGCACGAATGCGCATGCGATAAAATCCTGCAGCTTGGTCGGATGCAATGGGAATCGAAAAAAGCAAACTTTCATTAGCACTCCCCGATATGGCAATTTGCTCATCTAATTTTTCATTGATCTCGAAGAGGTTATTATCGTTCCAATCGACCCAAACAGCATAATGAGTTCCAGAAGTAGTACTTACACGAAATCCACTCTCAACTTGAAGATTTAAAATCTCAGAAACATTCGCGGTTGCAACCTGACCGGAATAATCGTGATAGGTTTGACCTCCAACAATGCCTGTGTTTAAGTTACTGATGGATGAGCAAACCACACTGTTAATGAAATCTCCAGCGGTCGTTCCACCCGATGTTTGAGGCAGGCAAGTGCTTCCTGAATTTGAAATAATGGTAACGTTGTAATCTTCCGATTCGCCGTCGAGGTAATTCGAACATGCATTTAAAGGCAAAGCTGCAGAGGTGCATCGAACGCGCATGCGAGTCGCTCCAGCATTTGCGTCCCATGGGATGGAAAATTGAATTTGTTGCAATTGATTGGGACTACTTGCCGTGTATTCTGAAATCTTCTCGTTTGAATCTTCAAAATCTCCATCGCGATTATAATCAATCCAAACAGCATAAGACGATGCGTTAAAATAACCACCTGAAACGGAAAGCGTATTTTGAGAGCCCGCTTGTAAAATGGCTGGTAGAAGATTGTTGTAATATTGATAATATGGACCTTGTAAAGCACCCGATGGATTGTAAGAAATGGCGATGGAAACATCCGTAATAAAATGGTTATTATTGCTTGTGTGCGAGGGAATACAATATGCTGAATCTGGACTTTGAACTACGTTCACATCGTAATCTTCTGTTTCGCCAAAGGAATAGGCCTGACATGGATTTATTCCAATGGTATTGAACGCACTTCGAACACGAAGACGGCGATTACCAGTGCTTGCATTTAAAGGAACTGTGAATGTGATTTGCACTTGTTCGTAATTAGCAGATGCTCCAACTTCTCCTAATTTTTCATCTACATCTTGAAAATCATCATCGTCGTTCCAGTCAATCCAAGCTGCAAAACGATTAAAGTTTGAATATCCATTTTGCACATTGACAACATAGGTAATTCCGGGTGTTAATTCAGGAACTACGGCAGAGGTAAAATAATCGTAAAAAGGATCTGCCGATGGACCGCTTACATTGCTCAAGTTTAGGAGAACAACTGACTTTATGTAATCGTTTTGCAAACTTCCACCAGCATAAATGGGGGTGCAATATCCAGATGGTGTTTGAGGGATAATGTTTACTGTATAATCTTCCGTTTCTCCATAAATGTAATTTCCACAAGGATTCATGTTGATACCTGCAAAGGCACATCGAACTCGCATACGTTTGGGTCCAGTTGCAATACCTGTTGGCACTTGAAAAGGAAAATCCAAAAACTCTCCTGCAACATAAGAAGTCTGTTGACCAATGAGTTCCGATTGATCCAGGAAATCGCCATCGTTATTCCAATCAATCCAAACGGCATATTCATCTGTTTCGGAAGAACCCGAGGAGAGTTGCAATGAATAGAACGCATTGATTGATAAATCGGGAGCTTGTGTTGTTGTATAATCAGTATAATAAGGCGCATTCGATGGACCACTAATTTGCTCGAGTGTTTCCAGAGAAACAGCATAAATATAATCACCGAGAACCGTTCCGTTATCGGAAGTAGGAACACAGGTTTGACTAAATAGAAATTTCGAAAGACAAAGAAGGACTATGATTAGGTAATTTCTCATTACTTAAAAAATGTTGGTAATAAATCCGATGTGTTTTTTGAGTATTATTGAAGCGAAATTAATTCACGATTAACCTAATAAATAATCAATGCTTAAGAAATTTTCACCCATCGAGTTAGCGATATTGATCATGACTATTATCGTTATATTCTATTCCGAATATCTTTTTATAGAAAAGCAAGAGATTGAGCGAGCCACTTTTATTGGACTTTGGCCGCCTACGATGCTACTTTTATTAATCTATATAAATTCAAAAAAACAGAAATAATTATGAAAGATACCAATATGATTGTGCTTACAGCAATTATTGCTCTGCTTTATATGGCTTTTATGTATCAGATGTTTAAACCATCTAAGAATGTAGAGGAAGATTAATTTTATTAAAGTTTCCGATAAATCCAATAAAAAAAGGGCCTAAGCCCTTTTTTTATTATGAAGTAAAATCAATTTAATCAATTACTTTCGCAACAAGATAATCGCGGTTCATGCGGGCGATGTTGGAAAGACTAATTTCCTTAGGACATTCAATTTCGCAAGCTCCGGTGTTGGAGCAATTTCCAAAACCTTCTGCATCCATCAAATCAACCATTTTCTGAACACGAATATGACGTTCCGGTTGACCTTGAGGCAACAAAGCCAACTGACTAATTTTAGCAGAAACGAATAACATTGCAGATGCATTTTTGCATGTTGCTACACAAGCACCACAGCCAATACAAGCAGCAGCATCAAAAGCTTTATCAGCATCAGGTTTTGGAATGGGAAGACTATTGGCATCAACTGCATTTCCTGTGTTAACAGATACGAATCCACCTGCTTGAATGATGCGATCGAAAGCAGAGCGATTGACCATCAAATCTTTCACAATCGGAAATGCTTTTGCACGGAATGGTTCAACGGTAATGGTATCGCCATCGTTGAATTTGCGCATGTGCAATTGACATGTTGTGGTTCCTTCGGCAGGACCATGAGCCCGTCCATTGATGTGCATGGAACACATCCCACAAATTCCTTCGCGGCAATCGTGATCGAAAGCAACAGGTTCGTCGCCTTTACGAACTAGGTCTTCATTCAAAACATCAAACATCTCAAGGAATGACATGTCTTCCGACACATGATCCATCGGATATGTTTTAAATTCTCCTTTGGCCTGATTGTTTTTTTGGCGCCAGACTTTCAGCGTAAGTTTCATATAGATAAGTGTTTTAGGTCTGTAGGAATTATTTATAAGAACGTTGAACGAGTTTCACATTATCGAAAACCAAGTCTTCTTTATGAAGTTCTTCTGGTTGATTTTCACCTTTATATTCCCATGCAGAAACGTATGCATAGTTTTCATCATCACGAAGTGCTTCTCCATCTTCAGTTTGAAATTCCAAACGGAAATGGCCGCCACAACTTTCATTGCGACTGAAAGCATCATCAATCATAAGTTCTCCTAATTCAATAAAATCGGCAACACGCATTGCTTTTTCCAATTCTTGATTCATTTCATTGGCAGTTCCAGGAATACGGACATTGCTCCAGAAATCAGCACGAATATCTTGCACCATTTTCTTCGCTTTCTTGAGTCCTTCTTCGCTACGAGCCATTCCACAATATTCCCACATCACCAATCCTAATTTCTTGTGGAAAAAATCTGCTGGTTCTTTTCCTTGAATGCTCATAAGTTTCTGAATCTTAGCAGCTACTTCATTTTCTGCTTTCTCGAACTCGGGATGATCCGTTGGAATTGCTTTGGTTCGAATGTCTTTGCTTAAGTAATCTCCAATGGTGATAGGCAATACGAAATATCCATCGGCTAATCCTTGCATCAATGCGGAAGCACCAAGACGATTTGCCCCATGGTCCGAGAAATTACTTTCGCCAGTTGCATACAAACCTTCTACGGTAGTCATGAGGTTGTAATCGACCCAAAGTCCACCCATTGTATAGTGAACCGCAGGATAAATTCTCATAGGCATTTCGTATGGATTTTCGCCTGTAATTTTCTCGTACATCTCGAAAAGATTTCCGTAACGAGCTTCAATAGCAGGCTGTCCAAGACGTTTTATTGAATCGCTAAAGTCTAGAAATACCGCCATTTTAGAAGCACCCACACCATAACCTTCATCGCAACGTTCTTTAGCTGCACGCGAAGCAATATCACGGGGAACAAGATTTCCGAAAGCAGGATAACGACGTTCTAAGTAATAATCACGTTCTTCTTCAGGAATGTCGGAACCTTTGCGTTTATCGTCTTTTTCTTTAGGTACCCAAATACGACCATCGTTACGAAGCGATTCAGACATTAAGGTCAGTTTCGACTGATGATCGCCGGAAACCGGAATACACGTTGGGTGAATTTGAGTGAAGCAAGGATTACCGAAAAAGGCACCTTTTTTATGGGCTTTCCAAGCGGCAGTAACGTTGGAACCCATGGCATTGGTCGAAAGGAAATATACGTTTCCGTATCCGCCAGTTGCCAAAACAACAGCATGTCCGAAGTGACGCTCTAATTTTCCAGTAACCATATCGCGTGCAATAATTCCACGTGCTTTTCCATCAATAAGAACCACATCCATCATTTCGTGACGGCTGTACATTTGCACTTGCTTGCGACCAATTTGGCGGCTCAACGCTGAATATGCTCCAAGTAATAATTGCTGTCCCGTTTGTCCACGCGCATAAAACGTACGCGAAACTTGAACACCACCAAAAGAGCGATTGTCAAGCAAACCGCCATATTCGCGGGCAAAAGGAACACCTTGCGCCACACATTGATCGATGATGGAGGTACTCACTTCGGCCAAACGATGAACGTTGGCTTCACGAGAACGGTAGTCGCCACCTTTCACAGTATCGTAGAAAAGACGGTGAACTGAGTCTCCATCGTTTGAGTAATTTTTAGCAGCATTAATACCACCTTGAGCAGCGATACTATGCGCACGACGCGGGCTGTCTTGAAAACAAAACACCTTCACGCTGTAACCCATTTCGGCTAAAGAAGCAGCTGCAGAAGAACCAGCTAATCCAGAACCAATAACAAGAATATCGATGTGACGTTTGTTTGCGGGATTTACAAGCGGAATACTTGCTTTGTAACGTGTCCACTTCTCAGCAATTACACCTTGTGGAATTTTAGCATCCAGTTTCATAGATCGGGGATGAATTAGTTATTCAAAAGAAAAAACAACGGCATCGCAGCAAATAGTGCCGGAATGATAATCGCAAAAACACCAACTCCAATGACTTTGATAACTGGAGTATATCGGTGATGGTTAATTCCAAAGGTTTGGAATGCACTTTGAAATCCGTGAAAAAGGTGGAATGCCAGAGCAATCATACAGATAACATACAAGACAACATACCAGGCTTGGGTAAAAGCTTCGACAACAATTTTATACATGTCTTTATATGCGATATCACTTCCATCGTAATTGATAATTGGAATGGAACCGAATTTCATTTCGAACCAAAACGAACGCATGTGAACTATAAGAAAAACAAGAATCAATGTTCCCAAAATACCCATGTTGCGTGAACTCCAGGTTGAGCTTTTGCTTTGATCAACGTTTGCGTATGCTTGAGGACGTGCTTTTTTGTTAGCACTTAGCAAAATGAAACCATTTATAATGTGGAGTAAAATGAGTGCATAATTTACATAAGCTACAATCTTGATGAGTGGATTGTGCGTCATGAAATAGGTGTATTCATTGAATGCTTGTCCACCGTCGTCTTTAAACAACTGCATGTTACCAATGCAATGCACAATGAGAAACGTGCAAAGAAATAAACCAGAAAGCGCCATCAAGTATTTGCGCCCAAGCGATGATTTAAAAAGACCTACCGAGACAGTAGCCATAGATTTTTAGTTTTGAAGATGGTGTGCAAATGTAGAGAGCGAACTGATTTGATGCAACCGCATTTTTTTTGTTTTTAACCAACTTATAACCAATTGCGGTTTAAAATGTTTAAAATAGTAATGGGAATGGGCGTTGGATTTGTTTTTCCTAGTGTTGTTTGAGCATTTATTTTGGAGATAGGATCGCTTATTTATAATCAGACTAAATTATTCGACAAAAAAAAACGAATGAATAATTCAGCTCTTCAATTGCAAGTTATTAGGTTAGGGAATGATTTTCATTGATGATTTATAACAAAAGCAAAAGTATATTTGTGACATGCTTAGACGCACTGCGCATTTCTTTTCCTGGATTTTCCAACCTTTGTTGATGCCTATTTACGGCGCACTTTTGTTTTTAAATCTACCATTTTATGCTTTTTCATTATTGCCTTCTGCTGTAAAGTGGTATGTGATTTCATGCAATTTGCTTTTCACTTTTTTCATGCCCGTTTTCATCATTTTGCTGATGAAACGATTTAATATGATAAGCACCCTCACTTTGGAAAATCGTGAAGATCGCAAGTATCCAATTTTGTTTACCGCCGTTTTTTACATCAGTAATTATTACTTTTTGAAAAAAGTGAATCTTCCGGCACCCTATTTATTCTTCTTATTAGCAGGGATGTTCTCATTGATTAGCACATTATTCATTACCAATTATTGGAAAATCTCCATGCACATGACCGGCATTGGTGGTTTATGTGGCTCATTCATGTTGTTAAGCTTTATTTGGCCCATCGACCTGCGTTTGATAATTGCTTCACTTTTTTTAGTTGCCGGTATTGTTGGCAGCTCACGATTGATATTAAATGTGCATACTCCAGCACAAGTGGCTGCGGGATTTGCGGCAGGATTGCTCCCACAGGTTTCTTTATTTCTATTGATTTGAACCTGTTTTTCTAGAGTATTTTTCATTTATCCCTTCCAAATGATGCGTAAAAAAAGATAAATTACGCAAGCAGCAGCGCACACTCGCTTGTTAATAAGTTATTTGGCGAGCAGAAATTTAAATTGTATTTTGCACACCCTGTCAACTTCAAAAAATTTGATGACGCTTCATAATCTGATAGTTAACCAAAGAATACAGCAGGTCTTTACTAAATTAAATTACACTAATTTGCTTATGGTAAAATTTTTACAACTTTTATTATTGCTTACTAAATTCGGGCTTCTATCACTTATATCGAAAGAAAATCAAAAGAAAAAAACCAAGGTAAATTCTATTTCGAATCGAATTTCGAATTCTCTGATTCCGGCTTTACCAATTTCTTATTCAACACTTTTTTTCATTCTTGTATTTTCTACTTCATCCGTTTATTGCCAAAAGAAGGAACAAGCAAGACCAAGGAGTGAAAATGCGATTGAGCGTCAAAAGACATCGATCAAAACAGATCAATTAAATACAAACGAGAAGACAGATCAGTCTGCCGTTTCAACTTCTCCGACTCAAGGAAGTTCCTCAACTAACAACAATACCACTCCACCTAATTTCGATATCAATGCGTTAAGTGCCGATGTTCGCCAAAAATTAGAAGATAATAAAAAATACGGCCGTCCTTTTTTTGAAGGTATTTCACATGCTTTAGAATTTGAACTGATAGATGCAAAAATCTCGGAATCGGATCTTATTGAGCGCATTGAAAAGAGCAAAGACTCCCAAACTCCGATACAAATAAAGAAAAAAGGCGAAAACCTTTACTGGATAATTACAGACACAAATATTTCCATAGCACAAATTAAGGAAATGGTTTCATCAGCGGGATTGACCGTGAATTTCATCAGTAAATCATATCGATTAAAATAGAATGATTTACAGCAAACGCCTATTTAGCATATCCCGAATTGCTAGGAGTATTTCACTCCTGTTGCTTTCGTGCATGTCGGTTTTTGCTCAAGTGCCAGCGAATGATGATCCTTGTAACGCAACTCCTTTAATCGTTGGCACTGCATGCTCTTTTTCACAATATACTAATGCAAATGCAACAGCTACTGCCGGTGTGCCAGTCCCAAGTTGCAGTTCCTATTCAGGAGGTGATGTTTGGTTTTCAATACTTGTCCCTGCAAATGGAAATCTTAATTTCGATAGTAATACTGGAGTTATTACCGATGGGGGGATGGCACTTTATTCAGGAACGTGCAGTGGAGCATTAACACAACTATATTGCGATGATGATGGGAGTTTAAATGGACTTATGCCTTTAATTAGCGCAACTGGCCTTTCTCCTGGCTCTACTATTTACTTAAGATTTTGGGAATACGGAGGGGATAACAACGGAACCTTCAGTCTCTGTGTTTCCAGTCCCGAGCCTTGTATCATTTCAGGAACAAATTCCTCATGCAATACCGCCGACCCATTTTGCTCATCAAGCAATTACAGTTATTGTAATACAATTGGAGTAAGTTCTATCGGTTCTGCTGGTGTTTATGGTTGTTTGTTATCAACTCCAAACCCATCTTACTACTATTTAAATGTAGTTACTGGCGGGGATATTTCAATGACTATTTCACAGCAAACAACAGATGGGACAGGAATTGACGTAGATTTTGTATCATGGGGGCCTTTCGCTTCTCAGTCGGCAACGTGTACGGGTATTTCTGCTACAAATATTGTAGGATGCAGTTATTCTATAGCTCCTATTGAGACATTTACTATAACAAATGCTATTGCAGGCCAATGGTATATGGTACTAATTACAAATTTTTCAAATTTACCAGGCTCTATCAATTTCTCTCAAACAAATTCAGGTGCACCGGGAGCAGGATCGACCAATTGCAATATTATCAATGCAATACCAGGGCCCTGTATTGGAGGAATCTATTCTCTTTCTCTTAATTTCTTGGCTAGTGGAACTTTGCCAAGTTCAGGAACATTATCAATTACCAACACCGCTGGAGGCTCTCAGATTATTACTGCTCCATTTACATTTCCTATTACAATCCCCAATTTATGTGGAAATGGATTAGCTTCAAATGTAACAGCTGTATTTTCTGCCTCCGCAACTTCTATTTTCCCTCCGGTAACTTATACTGCTCCAAGTTGCGCTACTTTAACGGTTACTCCTGGAGCATGCACGGCTGGAAACTATGTACTTTCAGGAACTTTAACTAGCTCTTGCTTACCAACTTCAGGATCGCTTACGATTACAAATTCATGTGGAGGAACAACAACGATAAATGCGCCTTTCATCAACCCAATAAACTGGACACTTCCTGCATCTAGTGGAAATGGTATTAATTGTTCAGTGACTGCTGTTTTCTCCGCTGCCAACTCACCCATTGTTACTCCATATAACTTTACTTCTCCATTTTGTTGTGTTGCAGAAGCAGGTACAGTAACAACAACCTACATAGGAAGTTCTTCTTCGTCTTCTATAATATGTGATGGAGGCACTATAAATTTGACAAGTAATGACAATTATTCATTACCTCCAGCCGGTTGCGCAACCTGTACTCCCGAATTAAATTATGCAATCTATATTAATGGAGGACCCACTGGGAATAACCCAGATTTAGACCCTAATTTTTCTGGTTACTATTGGACCGGCGAAGATTTTACAACAGCAAACTCAAATGGTTTCAATTTAAATTCAGGAGGATTTACATCATCAATAAGTCAATTAATTCCATCTTTAAATAATACATGGTGTTTTGTTCCAATTACATCCGATGCTAGTAATCTTCCTTATCACGATAATAACAACGATGGGTGCTATGATTTGGGAGCTTCTATTTGCTTTCAGTTTTTAAATCCAATAACTGCAAATCAACAAATGACCTGCACTGGAAGTATTTCTTTTTTGATAGCTGGCGGATACCCCGAGTTTAATGGGGGAAATTTCATAATTACTAATACCGGCCTGGGCTCTTTAAGTAGCACAAGCATCGCCAACGGAGGAACATTAACAATCAATGGTCTTACAAACGGGCAGAATTATTCTTTCACTATTGCAGCTGGAGGATGTACTAAGAATTTCTCAGGTACTTATAATAATTTAATTTCTACAGGTATAAATCCAACTAGTGCGACTATAAATTCAGGAAATTGTAGTGTTTTAACAGGCATTGTTAATTCAATTAGTAGTTTGTCTAGTTTTTCAAATAATTATGATTACGTTATTCCTGACGCAGGTATTTCAGTTAATGAAAGTCCTGCGGTTTCAACTGGAGACTGGGCAAAATCTTGTATAAATGTAAGTGGTGTATGCGATGCCATTTGGAATACTGGTGACCCGCTTACAATTGGATTAAATATTAGTCACACATGGTCAGGCGACATAGACATCTTTATTCAAGCACCTAATGGAACATTTTATTTATTAAGTAGAGACAATGGTGGCTCTATTGACAACGTCTATTCAGGCACCAATTTTACAGCAACAGCGGCAACTTCAATTAATGCAGCAGCAACACCTTATACAGGTAATTTCAAACCTCAAGGAGGCACAGGAAACTTCGCAGCTTTAAATGGAACATCGATTAATGGCACTTGGTGTTTATGGGTTGCTGATGGTTCTCTTGGCGATGTTGGAAGTATATTAGATTGGACATTAAATTTTACTAATCCCAATACTTACAACTATACCTGGTCTCCAACAACCGGTCTTTCAGCAAGCAATGTTTTGAATCCGAGTGCTTGTCCAACATCTACTACAACTTATACATTAACCGCTACTAATTCTTGTGGCTGTTCAGCTACTGCAAATTCTATAATTACGGTAAATGCTCTTTCAGCTCCGACTGCAACTATCACAGCACAAACAAATGTTAATTGTTACGGTCTAGCAACTGGTTCAGCAACCGTTACGGCAGCATCGGGCACTCCGCCATACACCTATTCTTGGAATACAACGCCTGTTCAAACATCAGCTACAGCAACAGGTTTGGCCGCAGGAACATATACCGTAACAGTTACAGATGCGAGTAGCCAAACTACAACGGCAACAGTAATAATAACTCAGCCGTTAAGTCCAATGGAGATTTTTGCTCACGGCACAGATCCAACTTGCTCAACTATTTGTAATGGAACCGCCACAGTGGATGTAGTTGGTGGCACGGCTCCTTATTCGATAAGTTGGAGTAATGGCGGCACCACCAATACTCAAACCGGATTATGCATCGGAACCTATACTGTTAGTGTTACAGATGTTTTTGGGTGTAGCTCCCAAGCCTTTACACCTGTGGGTGGATGTTTTCAAATTCAAAGCATTTTAGTAGATGCATGCGGCGATGGAGCTCAAGAAGGACTAAATGAGATGGTATTTTTCCAAACGGGAACATCACCACTTAATACTACAGGCGCTACAATTATTTGGCCTTCAAATACTTTCACAAACCTCAATTGCACAAACCAAGCATTTATTAATGCTGCAAATGCCAGTATAACATCAGGCGGTGTTATCCTTCCTATTCCTGTAACCGGAATTTTACCGCCAAATTCTAATGTTGTTATTATAACCAGCAATGCTTCAATCATAACTCCGAATAGCTTTTCCGGCCTATCGGATACATTATATATTTTATTTCACTGTGCAAATGTTACTGCTGGTTATTTTGGAAACAGCTCGGCTTCAGTTGTGCCTCGAACGCTTTCAATTTCATTTGGAGGAGGGTGCTCTGATGCCGTAACTTATGAGAATAATTTGCTGATTAATAGCAGTGGAACAACCGGAGGGAGTGCGACTTCTCAAAATGGCGCCTACGTTAATTTCTCACAAAGTGGAGCCGCTACTTACACAAATTATGGATGCGTTGCCCCCTTTACCGTTCAAGATAATTCAGTAAGTCTTAGTGGCCCAAATCCAATTACGCCAAGCTTTAACCCTGTAGGCCCCTTCTGCAGCGGCGCAAGCATTTCGGTTTTACCTACAACATCCACAAACGGCATTACCGGAACTTGGAGCCCGGCGATCAATAATACCATCACTACAACCTACACCTTTGCACCCACAGCAGGCCAATGTGCAACTACCGCGCAACTAACCATAACCATATCACCACAGGCCAATGCCGGAACTGGCACAATAATCAACTTATGTTCGTCTGCAACACCCATTAATTTATTTAATAGCCTCAGTGGTACACCACAAAATACAGGTGTTTGGTCGGGACCTTCAGCACTTGGCAATGGTTATTTAGGCACTTTTGATCCTGCAATTCACACGACTGGAACATACACTTACAGTATTTCGGGAGTAAGCCCATGTCCGAACGTCTCGGCTACAGTAACAGTTACAATCACACCCTCACCAACTGCTACAATTTCAGGCAATACAACAATTTGTTCTGGAACAGCTGCGACAATCTCTTTTAATGGAACAGCCAATGCGGTTGTAACATATACGATTAACGGAGGGGCTAATCAGACGATCACTCTCAATGGTTCTGGATCGGGAACTTTAGCCACAGGGAATCTAATTGCAAATACTACTTATGCTCTTGTGAGTGTGGCAAGTTCTGGAAGTCCGGTTTGCTCTCAGTCTCTTTCAGGAAATGCAATTATTACGGTTGCACCATTACCCACTGCATCAATTTCAGGCAATACAACAATTTGTTCTGGAACAGCTGCGACAATCTCTTTTAATGGAACAGCCAATGCGGTTGTTACATACACAATAAATGGAGGCGCTAATCAAACTATAACTCTCAATGGTTCAGGAGCTGGAACTTTAGCAACAGGGAATTTAACTGCAAATACAACTTATGCTCTTGTGAGTGTGGCAAGCAGTATCAGTCCTTTTTGTACTCAAGTTCTTTCTGGAAATGCAATTATTACTGTAAACCCTCTCCCCAACGCCGGAACCAACGGGGCAATTACTGTTTGCTCGAATTCTACTACTGTGAATCTTTCCAATTCGTTGGGCAGCCCTGCAATAGGTGGAACATGGTCGGGGCCAAGTTCTTTAACAGGAGGTAGTTCGGGAACCTTTGTTCCTGGAACCAATACAGCTGGAACATACACGTATACACTTACAAGTGCCGGTTGTACCAATACTGCCAATGTTGTTGTAACTGTTAATGCAGCTGCGGTGGTTAACGCTGGATCAGCGCAACCTGTTTGTTCGGGTGGCTCGGTTACATTAGCCGGTTCTATAACAGGAGGAGCAAGCACAGGAACATGGTCGGCTCCATCGGGAAGTTTTTCAAGCGCAAGTTCTTTAACATCAAATTATACACCTTCTATTACTAATGGAACTGTAACATTAACACTCACCTCAACCGACCCAGATGTTGGTGGACCTTGTACTGTTGGAACTTCAGCGGTTGTTATTACAGTAAGTACCACTCCCAATGTGACAACTTCGGGATCGACGACCATTTGTTCCAATCAAACAACTGCATTAACATTAACAAGTGCAGTAGGAGGAACATCATTTTCTTGGACGGTTGTTCAATCGGGGGTTACAGGAGCGATCAATGGTTCTGGTAATTCAATTGCACAAACTTTATTAACTACTGGTGCAACTGCTGGAACAGCGGCTTACACGATTACTCCAACAGCAAATGGCTGCTCAGGAACTCCTATTACAATAACCGTTACGGTAAATCCACTTCCGATTGCTAGCTTTTTGGGAACAACGCCCATTTGCTCGCCTGCATCACCAGCAATAACATTAAGCAGTAATTTATCAGGTACAACTTACGCTTGGACGGTCGTTCAAACAGGAGTTTCGGGAGCTTCAAATGGTTCGGGGAGCTTAATAAATCAAACATTAACAGCCACGGGAACAGTTAACGGAACTGCTGTTTATACTGTAACACCAACGGCAAATTCATGCCCCGGAGCTACACTTCCAATAACAATCACCGTAAAACCAAAACCCGTAGCAAGCACATTAGGAGGTTCGTATAGCATTTGTTCGGGTCCAACTTTGGCAACTGCGGGAGACACAACTATAAGTGTATCTTCTAATTTGACATCAACGTCTTATACTTGGACAGGAACAAATGGAAGTTCTGGAACTACTGTCCCTTTAATTTCGGGCTTACTTCCTAATACTGCTTGCGCAGATCAAATAATTACTTATTCAGTTACACCAACGTCTAATGGATGTGTGGGTTCTGCATTAACAATCCCTTTAACAGTTCATCCAAACCCCATTGCTGCCTTTACGGTTTCATCATCAACAATCTGCCAAAATTCTGCTGTTACTGTTACTTTTACGGGATCTGCTTGTCCTACTTCAAGTTATTTTTGGACATGGCCTACTGGTGCTATTGTGAGTGGTTCCGGAGCTGGGCCATTTACAGTGACTTTTCCGAACAGTGGAAGTTTCAACATAACCTTAAGTTTGACTAACCCTGGGGGATTTTGCCCAGCCGTTTCTTCAACCCAAACTGTGACTGTAAATCCAGCTGCAACGGTTGCAATTGGAGCTTTCAATCAAAATATTTGCTCTGGAACAACTATCAATTTGCCCGGTAGTATTGGTGGAGGTGCAACTTCTGCCACCTGGTCGGCTCCGTCAGGAACGTTTGGAGATCCGAATTTGGCAGCAGCAACCTATGCTCCTTCTATAACTTCAGGAACAGTTATTATCACATTAACTGCTAACGACCCAGATGGTTCGGGGCCGTGTTCAGCAGTATTCACCCCCCGAACATTAACAGTCACTCAGCGACCAAACGCGACAATTAGTTACCCAAGTTCGGCTTATTGTCAAAGTGAAACATCTGATCCACTTCCCATTATTATTGGAACACCCGGAGGTACATTTAGCGCTAGTCCATTTTCAGGATTATCTATGCTCCCTAATAGTGGGCAAATTATCCCATCATTTAGTGCTCCATTTACCTATATCGTAACGTATACCATACCAGCTTCAGGTGGATGTCCCATATTTACAACTACTACGCAGGTTTCTATCTATAACCAACCGCCAGCTCCTGTAATTGCGCCTTCCACCATTTGTGCGGGAATTCCTCAAACCATTGTTGCGAGTAACGGAACGTGGTTTAGCTTTTCGGTAAATGGAGTTGAAGTGCAAGCACCTTCTTCCAACAACACTTACATCACCTCTGCTCTAGCTCTTAATAGTCAGGTTTGTGTTACGTCGTTTCCACCATCTCCACTTGTTTTTGATGGAATAATGAATGAATCTTTTTGGGGTGTAGAATGGGCAAATTCATCGGGCGGTCCGGCTCCAACCGGAAGTTTCGTTGGAAATAATATTGATGCTTTGTATTTACTTGACCGCAGTGGCTATTTGTTTGGAGGAATTGCTGGGCGTGTTCAAAATAACAGCAATAACCGCGTGTTGATGTTCTTAGATACCAAAGCTGGAGGTTTTAACAATTTGGCTACGTGGACAAATCGAACCAATGCTCCCTATAATTCGATTGAAAAACTGAATAGTGGAATCATATTCGATACAGGTTTTGCACCCGATTATATTTTGGGAA
>Ga0304730_1000278_pt1 | contig 44974 bp, 37 predicted proteins | sample M_130628_MF_Meta_FD_190474 | JGI IMG/M metagenome (GOLD analysis project Ga0304730, IMG submission 190474) | Freshwater microbial communities from Lake Montjoie, Canada to study carbon cycling - M_130628_MF_MetaG (v2) (version 2) | ecosystem: Environmental > Aquatic > Freshwater > Lake | place...
CTTATTATGTTGGAATTATTTCAACGAATGACTTAGTTGGAAATGGTGCCTATACCCTTTGTGTTCGCCAACTGAAAAGAGGAGCATGCGGAAACAATCCGAGTGTAAACTACAACATGGGGCAATTCTTTAAGGCACAAACAGCGACTGGAGCAACCTATAGATTTCAGTTTTTTGGAGTATTGGGAAACGGTGCTGGTCAAAACGCGGTAAAGAATCAAACCACTCCGCAGCTTATTTTGAGCAGTGTATTTCCAAATCTTCACCACGACACTGATTACGAAATAACGGTGAGCAATGTGTACACACTTCCAAACGGAAGTGGTCAGAACGAAATTATTACACTTCCTTCCTCTGGAACTTGTAATATTCACATCAATGCACAACCGCTTTCAAACTTGCGATTTGTAGACCGCTGCATCGTGACAACCAAGCCGCGTGTTTCATACATTGGAGCCACGCCGTTTGCTTTCGGAGCTACGGCTTGGACTTGGCGCTTTCAAAAATTAGATGCGTCTGGAACACCTGTTGGAAGCGCTATTCAGCACAATGTCTTGAACGCCACCAACTATTTGAATCTCGGAAATGTTTCGCTGTTGGAATACGCGACGAGTTATGCGGTTGATTGTGCTCCCGTATATTCTTTTGGATCAGGAAACTATGGCACACCCTACACACTTTGCATTGCACCTCAGTTTGGATTCACATCTGAAAACAACAACCGAAATATCACCGAAACAATCACAACAGAAACGGGTACAAATATTTTCCCGAACCCCGCTCAAAACAACTGCTCTATTTCTTCAAATAAAGCCATTGAGCGCGTTCGCGTTTATGATTTAAGTGGTAGAAAGGTGGAAGATGTTTTTGTGAATGGCAGCGTTCGATTCGAACTAAATACATCAATCTTGTCTTCAGGAATATTTCATGTTGAAATTCAAACGGAAGAAAAGACCGAAGTGAAGAAACTGATCGTTTCTCACTAACCGAAAATTTCCTTCACGCGTTTTTCTCGGTAGGAAAAAATTCCTTCCAATCTATTCTTCACATAAACAGAGTAGGCAATTCTACCAAAGATTCCCATTCCTATGGCGTAGTGAATGGTGTCTGTCATTTTCACCCCACCTGCAACCGCTTCAAAATGATGTTGGTGATGCCACAAAGCATAAGGACCGAAGCGCTGCTCGTCTACAAAGTATTTTCCTTCTTCACAATGGGTAATCTCTGTGGTCCATCCCATTGGGATATTCAACAACGGACGAACTTTGTACTGAATAATCATTCCCGCATACATCTTCACTCCTTCAACGTCTGTTAGAATTTCGAAACTCATGTCAGGCGGAGTCATTTCGTTCAGATTGATTGGCGTTGCGAAATAATTCCAAACGGTATCCAGTGATGCTGGAATAAATGTTTCGGTAGATAAACGGTATACTTTCATAACTGGAATAACAACAGATTCGTTGAAATGTTCCTACGCCCGGTAACGAATCTTTTTCGTCCAGGCCAAAGAAGGCTTTTCAATAAGTTCATACATTATCCAAGCACCTAGAACTGCATAAACTTGAATGGCTGCGAATACTACCCAGACTAACTTACCGTCTTGGGATTCGTGATAAAAGTACCCGTAGATAAACGACACGAAAAACAAATGGAACAAATAGTAGGAATAGGAAACATCGCCGATGAAATTCAACCACTTCGGGCCGCGTTTGATGAAGTAGATAGCCACGAAAGTACATCCCGCTACAATGGTAATGTGCGTGCCTAATGCCAGTTGATCATATATATTGAATAGTCCAACGCATAGCGCTGCGATTACGCCGCTCCAAAATTCCAATTTCGAAATATTCTTTTTATAATAGAGAAACAGTGAAAACCCTAAGGCGAAAACCGGCAGATGGAAAAACAAATTCTCCTTGGTATGAACAGGCACGAAAAAATGCGAGAGGAAGGTTAACCCAAGCGTTCCGTAATAGGCCAAAAGGCGAACGGAAAGTTTATTGCTCGCCAAAAATGGAAAGACCAAGGCTAGATATATGTAATACTGAAATTCGACAAACAACGTCCAGTAAACTTCTATCACCCACTTCGATTCCTTAAATGGAACTAAAAAAGTAACACTGTCCATGAAGCGTTCTATGATTTCTAGATCGTAGAACGAACGATTGTCTTTCATGATCCAGATGCCTATGATAAATACGAGCACCGAAATAATGAAAGGTGGATATAATCGAATGATTCGTTTCAACAAAAATTTATCTAGATTCTTGAAACTGTATTTCCCTTGCTCCATTGACCAAGGAAGAACAACACCACTAATTACAAAAAAAACATAGACTCCTTCTTGTCCCCAATCTAAAAGAGGAAGCAGTTCTGGGTAAAATGGTTTAATAATGAATGCGGAATGAAACATACATACCATCCATGCGGCTATACCACGCAGGGCATTTAAGAGACCTATCGGATTGGTTGTTGCTTCCATTGTTAAATAAAAAAATCCTTGAATTTCTTCAAGGATTTAGTTTGTGCGATTGCTCGCTTTTGTACCCGGAGTGGGACTTGAACCCACACGACCGCAATGGTCACAGGATTTTAAGTCCTGCGTGTCTACCGATTCCACCATCCGGGCAAAACACTCAGATAAAAAAAAACCTGACAATCAATCAGGCTTTTTAAAACTTGAGCGAGAGACGAGACTCGAACTCGCGACCCTAACCTTGGCAAGGTTATGCTCTACCAACTGAGCTACTCTCGCTTAACTATAAAGAACTTTTGGATTGCAAAAATAAAAAGAACTTGCTATTCAACAAGACTTTTTTTTCATTTTCTTCCTTATTTCCGATAAATGCTTCTTTTGAAAAATCACTGCGTTGAAAACAAGCTAACTAGCTTGGATTCTTCGCTTTAAACGATTCCAATATTTCCTCATCTGTTTTACCTAAAACTTGAAGCGCCATTTTCGCTTGCTCTGCCCAAAAAGAAGTTGAGAAATCGGTAATAAGTAACTGATATTCTGTTCTAGCGATATCGAATTGCTTCAACTTTGCATCGTTGATGAAGGCATACGTGTAGTGAAGCTCAGCTAGTTTTTCTTTATCGTTTTCCAATGCGAATGCACTTTCGAAGCAGCTTTTAACTTCTTCGTTGAAGTGCGCCTCTCCGCTTATACTCCCTGCCTTTTCAAAATACATGACTTGCGTGTTTCTATCGGTTGTGATCAAAGCAAGTTCCTTGTATGCGCCAACAATACCTTTCAGTTGTTCACGTGACATTTTAATGATTGGGTTTCCCGCTTTCACATTGGCGTCGAAATCATTCACTACTTTCAATAAAGAGTCTCCGTTGATTTTCTTTTCTTTCGAAACTTCAGCAGTCTTGTTTCCGCCACATGAAGAAAATAAAAATGCGGAAATAGCTATAAAAAATAATGTTCTCATCCTTTGTAAAATTTCATTCTGTAGTCTGTGGAAATATTTCCTTTTTGAATGTCGCGAAGCTTTCCTTTCAGAAGTTGTTTGCGAAGCGGATTAATGCGGTCAGTGAAAAGAATTCCTTCAATGTGATCATACTCGTGCTGAACCACGCGCGCAGCAAAGCCTTCTAGCTCCTCCTCGTATAACTCCCAGTTCTCGTCGTAGTATTCGATTTTAAGATTTGGCTTTCGCTTCACATCTTCGCGAATTTTAGGAATAGATAAGCAGCCTTCTTCACACGTCCACTCCGAGCCAGACTCATCAAAAATTATTGGGTTAATAAATACACGCTTAAAATCTTCGCAAGATGGATCCCCGTTTTCTCCTTCTGCAACAGCTGAAGCATCGATTACGAACAAACGAATGGAGCGTCCTATTTGAGGTGCTGCAATACCCACGCCGCTTGAAGCGTACATGGTTTCGAACATGTTTTCGATGAGTTCCTTCAGATTTGGGTAATTCTCATCAATTTCTTCCGCTTTCTTTTTCAAAACGGGATCTCCGTAGGCGATTACTGGCAAAATCATAACTTCAAAGTTAAAGCGTAATGTATTCTGAAATTTCTAAACCATATCCTTCAAGCGCGCTTCGTTTAATCTGAGCCGATGAAATTAATTTCATCTTCGAAACGTTCAAAGCACGAATAATTTGTGCGCCAATTCCATAATCGCGATCATCGTTGTTTCGCTTTTCATTTTCCAACAAAACAAGCAAACCTTTTCCTTCTGTTTGAATGGTTTGAAGCGCACTGTTGAGCGAGTTGTGTTGTTGAAGAAGCACATCTATAAAATCTCCATACGACGAAACCGCTTGCACGCGAACGGGAACAGCTTCATCTTCACTCCAATTGCCGAATTTCAAAGCGGCATGATTTCTTTGGTGTGATTCACTTGCGAAGTGAATCACTTCCACATCCATTCCCAACCAATTTCTATTCTCTCTTCTGGTTTCTTCAATGAGCGTTTCGCGTTGAAGGCGATAAGCCACAAGCGATTCAATCGAAATAATTTTCAAATCCAATTCTTTCGCAATCTCTAGCAATTGCGGAAGACGCGCCATAGTGCCGTCGTCGTTCATAATTTCAACCAACGCACCGGCTGGTTTCATTCCACACAAACGAGCTAAATCTACAGTTGCCTCGGTGTGTCCAGTTCTTCTTAGCACTCCGCCTTCTTTTGCAATGAGTGGAAAAATATGTCCGGGTCTTCCAAGATCTTCAGGGCGCGTGTTTGGGTCAATTAACGCCTGAATTGTTTTCGATCTATCCTGCGCGCTTATTCCAGTCGTGCAGCCATTTCCAATTAAATCTACCGAAACGGTGAATGCTGTTTTATGCGGATCGGTATTGTTGGAAACCATAAGGTCTAGATTCAATTCTTCGCAACGGTCTTGGGTAAGGGCCACGCAGATGAGGCCTCTTCCAAATTTCGTCATAAAGTTGATTACCTCAGGGGTAACAATTTCAGCTGGAGCAATGAAATCTCCCTCGTTCTCGCGATTCTCATCGTCAACAACAATGACCACTTTACCGTTTTTAAAGTCGGCAATGGCCTCTTCAATACTGTTCAATTTCACTTCGACTGTTGACATAGTTACATTCTTTCGGGCATTTCAATTCCCAATACATTCATCGTTTTCTTCACTACCTCACCCACTTGTTTGGTGAGTGCTAAACGGAAAACTCTTAACTCGTTATTAGGTTCGCGAAGAATGGCACATTGCTGATAAAAACTATTGAATTCGCGAACCAATTCATAAGTGTATGCCGCTAATACAGCAGGATTGTATGTATTCGTAGCATCGTCGAAGGCAGCGGGAAGATCGAGCAAATGCTTGATCAGCTGCCTTTCGGTTGCGTGCAGTTCTCCTGTATAATTCAGCTCACTCAATTCTCCTTCAACTTTTCTAAGAATCGCTTGCGTGCGCACGAATCCGTATTGAATAAATGGTCCTGTATTTCCATTGAAGTCAATACTTTCCTTCGGATCGAATAACATGTTTTTCTTCGGATCTACGCGAAGCAAGAAATACTTCAATGCACTCATACCAATGATGTGATGCAAATGGTCCTTCTCTTCATCTGACATTCCCTCAAGCTTACCCTGTTCCTCGGCCACATCTTTCGCCACTTGCTTCATCTCTGCCATAATATCGTCGGCGTCTACAACGGTTCCTTCACGGCTTTTCATTTTCCCTTCAGGAAGTTCAACCATTCCGTAGCTCAAGTGGAAACACTTTTCAGCTTGCTCCAATCCTAACTTTTTCAATATTTTGAACAAGACTTTGAAGTGATAGTCTTGCTCGTTTCCAACGGTGTAAACCAATGAAGAAGCATCTGGATAATCGCGGAAACGCAACATGGCTGTTCCAATGTCTTGTGTAATGTACATTGCTGTACCGTCCTTTCTTAAAACAACCTTCTCGTCTAATCCCTCACCTGTTAAATCAATCCAAATGCTTCCATCTTCCTTCTTGAAAAACACACCGTTTTCCAATCCCTTCATCACTTCGTCTCTTCCCAAAATATACGTATCACTTTCGTAATATAATTTATCGAAATCGACGCCCATGGTCTTGTAAGTCACATCGAATCCGGCATATACCCATCCGTTCATCTTAGACCACAAGGCGATCGTCTCCTCGTCTTTATTTTCCCACTTCAACAACATCTCGCGCGCACCAACAGCAATAGGCGCTTGCACCTCTGCCTCTTCTTTCGTTAAACCAGATGCTATTAATTCAGCGACTTGCGCTTTGAATTTCTTATCGTATTGAACATAGTATTTTCCAACCAATTTATCACCCTTCAAACCAGAAGATTCAGGTGTTTCATTGGCCCCTGATTCCAACCAAGCAATCATGCTTTTGCAGATGTGAATTCCTCGATCGTTGATCACCTGCACTTTCGTAACCGAATGACCGTTCGCCTTGAAAATTTCTGAAACAGAATATCCTAAGAAAATATTTCGAAGGTGACCTAAGTGCAGGGGCTTGTTGGTGTTTGGTGAAGCATATTCCACCATGACTCTTGGCTTTGAATTCGCAGGGGCAAGACCGAAATTTTTAAGATGTGTGACATTTTGAAATTGATTTCCCCAAAATGAATCGTTGAAATGAAGATTCAAAAATCCTTTTACCACATTAAAACGTTCAATTGCAGGAATTTCTTTTTGAAGGCCCTCGCCTATTGCTTGTCCAACTGCCTCTGGCGACTTTCCCAATTTCTTCACCCACGGAAAGGTCACAACGGTAACGTCTCCTTCGAATTCTTTTCGTGTTTTTTGAATTTGGATTTCGCTGTCAGAAACTTCCATTTGGAAGTTATTTAGAAAGACATTCTTCAATGCTGAATGAAGCAATTGATGGGCGGTTTCGACGTTTTTCATACGGAGTACAAAAGTACATGGTTTTTAGAAAGCTGAGTAAAAAAAAAGCCACTCGCTTGAGTGGCTTTTCTTTGTAAGCGGTGATGATTATTATTTTTTCTCGAATTTTGCATAGCGAGTCTTGAACTTGTCAATACGACCTGCTGTATCTACTAATTGCATCTTACCTGTGTAAAACGGGTGAGACGCTTGAGTAATCTCCAATTTAATTACAGGGTATTCGTTTCCGTCTTCCCACATGATTGTTTCTTTGGTATTGCAAGTACTCTTTCCTAAGAACGCGTACTCATTCGACATGTCTTTGAAAACTACCAAACGGTAAGCTTCTGGGTGTATTCCTGCTTTCATAATCTGTATTCTTTGTTAAAACGAGTGCAAATATACATGAAATTTCTAAAAATACAAGTCCCGTTTCACATTCCTCTGTTTATAAGTTGAAAAACGAAGAATGAAAGACCTTATTTGCCGTTATATGTTTGTCCTGTCTAAGAACGCTTAGAGATTGTGAAATCACGTGCAAATGCACATTACAATATTTAAGTATACTGCCGAGTAACAACGGTTACCAGTAGTTTTGGTTAATTAGAATTTGTTTAGGTAATTAGTCTGAAAAACCCTCGTTCGCGAGGGTTTTTCGTTTTGTCTATCTTCGTAACATGAGTTGGGCTGGAATAAAAAAGGGATTTGATATATACTTGCGCTTAGAGAAGTCTTTGTCAGAAGCCACCCGTTCGGCCTATTTCAAAGACGTGAGTAAACTAGAGCAGTTTACAGAGAGCGTTCCCGTTTCCTCCATTACTCATGAAACCATAACTTCCTTCCTAAAATCTCTTCATGAATTAGGACTTGAAGCAACTAGTCAGTCTAGAATAATTTCCGGATTGAAGGGGTTTTTCTCCTATTTAATACTTGAGAAACTTATTTCTACAGATCCGATGGAGTTTATCGAAATGCCTCGAACTTCTAGAAAACTTCCAGATGTCTTAAGTATTGCCGAGGTGGTTTCCATTATTGAGCATTGCGATTTGAGTAAACCAGAAGGCACGAGAAACAGGGCCATTCTTGAAACGTTATATAGCTGCGGGCTTCGTGTTAGTGAACTAACAGAATTAAAAATCTCACAAATGCGCACAAGCGATCAGCTTTTGCGCATAATCGGAAAAGGAAACAAGGAACGTTTTGTACCCATTGGAGAAGAGGCCACGAAGTGGATTCAGCATTATTTCGAGCACATGCGCAATCACATGAAGTTGTCGCCGGGTCACGAAGATTTTGTATTCCTCAATCGAAGAGGAAAGAAATTAAGCCGCATGTATATCTTCACCATTATCAGAGAAAACTGCGTTGCTCTTGGCATACAGAAGCAAGTGAGTCCGCATACCTTTCGCCATTCGTTCGCTACACATCTTGTGGAAGCTGGGGCCGATTTGCGCGCTGTTCAAGAAATGTTAGGCCACGCCAGTATTACGACAACGGAAATCTATACACACATTGACCGCTCACGTTTGAAAGAAGAAATTCAATTGTTTCATCCCCGCTACGGGAAAAATTGAAAAATCCAATAATCTCATTTTATTTACACAGACTTAATACACTAATTATCACCGATTAGAATATATCCCTTCTTATATTTGAGCATCTTTTAGAATTATGAAAAAGTATTTATTCCTTTCATTCATTTGCGTCATTTCAGTTATTGCGAATGCGCAAACGCTAAGTATTACCTCCAACGACATGGTTTTATGTCCTGGAGAAAGCGCAACACTAACGGCCACAGCCGACCTGCCAAATCGCGTATTGAATTTTCCTCGCGCAGCCAATCAGGCCATTATCCTGAACAACGTGCCCGCACAAACCATTGGTACTTTTAGTTATGAGTTTTGGTTCAACACGCCTGATTCTATTGCACTTCTTACTGAGCATGTCGATGGTATTGGAATCTATGATGGAGAGTCTGGCCAGAATTACGCCGTATACCCACAGAGTATTTATAGTGGTATACAAAGAAGATCTTCAGGAATTTCAGTTGGAAAAAATGGTATTTCAGTAATGGAGCAAAGCCATCAATTTTCAGCTGCGCGCTTAACGTACGCCGCGAATTTGATCGGATGGCACCATTGTGCCGTTGTTTACACTTCCAATAATTTCGAACTATTCATTGATGGGGTTTCAGTTGGAACGCGAGCAAATGGCTCTAACTATGCCAATACGCCTGCTAATTCCGGGATTCCTTTAACCGTTGCTTTCCGCCCTAATCTTGGAAATTTTTATCCTGCTTTGGGTGGCATTGATGCCGACCCGAATGACGGATACTTAGGTCAGCTCGATGAATTTCGTGTGTGGAAGATGGCCTTGACCGCAGCAGATGTGAATGCTATTTATAACAAGAAATTAATCTCTGCGAATATGCAGAACGTGATTGTTCACATGCCCTTCGACATGGGAACTCAAGCCAACTTCAGCACAATCATTTCAAGTCCGGCTATAACCATAGCTGCCCCTGGAGCAACTGCGGGTGTTACATTTCCTTCTGCTGCGATTCCCCAGGTTGGAACATTCGCGGGAACCACATTGCCTGCAGCTGTTTACAATCCGTTTGTTATTGGATACGTTTGGAACGGAGGCACTATCGGAAACACCCTTGTTGTTTCGCCAACAGCTGCATCAACGACATACACGTGCACTGCTACAGCGGGAACTTCAAATTCTACATCAACAATAACTATTGCTGTATCGAATCCAACCGCAGCGATATCTTCATTAAACCCTTTAACTTTTTGTGCTGATACTTCTGCAACATTAACCGCCAATTTGGGCACCGCTTATTTGTGGAATACAGGAGATACGACCTCTTTCATTACCGCTGATACAACCGGCATATACACTGTTGCGGTAACCAACACCGACAATTGCATTGCGAATTCAGCGGGGACTTCGATTACAGTGAATCCACTTCCAACCCCAATAATAACTCCACTATCTGCTACCACTTTTTGCGAAGGCGAGTCCGTTATTTTATCAAGCAGCGCAGAAGCACTCTATCTGTGGAGTGACAATTCAGCCGACAGTACTTTGCTTGTTCATACCGCTGGAGATTATACAGTAACACTAACAAACAGCTTCAACTGCTCTGCGACTTCAGATACTGTAACTGTTGTTGTGAATCCTAATCCGATTGCTACAATTGTTGCGAATGGCCCAACTTCATTTTGTTTAGGAAATGAAGTTCAGCTGACTTCAACAATAGGAATTCCATCTTGGTCTACAGGGTCGAGCGATACGACCATTACTATAATTCAAACTGAAATGATTCAATTGCTTGTGACCAATGAATTTGGTTGCACAGATACTGACTCGCTTGGAATTACAGTCTTTGAACTTCCAATTGTAACAGCTGCAGCAGATACTTCGGTTTGTATTTCAAACGGGCCGTTTGCGTTGAATGCAACACCCGATTTAGGAACTTGGACGGGAGTAAATGTTTCCAACAACACATTCGCTCCAACGACCGAAGGAACGTTCGGTTTTCAATATTCATTTACCGATGGAAATGGATGTACCAATATAGATTCAACTTATTTCACCATAGCTGTTCCTCTGCAAATGACTGCAGGTCCTGATGTGGATGTGTGTATGCCTAGCGACATGATTGATTTAGCTGCAAATGCTTCACCTGTTGGAGGGTTTTGGAGTGGCTTTGGTGTAACAGCTGAAGGAACAGTTATTCCTATTCTCTCAGGAAGCTACGCCTACGTTTATACCTTCCAAGATCTTTGCGCAACAGGTGATACAGTCTATGTAAACTCATACGATGCTCCAGCCGCTCCTGTCATTGGTGGTGAATTGTTCATTTGTAAAAACGTTCCTTCTCCACTTTGGTCGAATTATGTGGGTGGAAATTTATGGACTACAACGGAAGTTTCTGACACTATTTATATTGTTGACTCGGGCATATATGGTGTGACCCACACTGATGTGCATGGCTGTTCGTCTTTTTCTCAGGTTACTGTTCAACAATACCCAGAGCCACAGATTCCAGCAATTTCAGGAGAGCCAAACGCTGTTTACAACAACACTTATTCGTATGCAGTAGCTTCACTTCCAGATTATACTTACAACTGGATTGTTACAGGAGGTACTATTGTCTCCGGACAAGGAACAAATGTAATTGAGGTTGTTTGGGATCAATTCATCACCGGAGTTGGCGAAATACAAATGACCTGGACAAACGCCTACGGTTGTGAGAGCACTCAGCTGTATACTGTGAACGTAGATGTTTCAATTCATGAAATATTCGCATCGAACTTGCGAATATTCCCAAATCCAACGCTCGATTTAGTTAACATTCAATGGGATTTCATGAATGAAAATACTTATTTATCACTGTTCGATAACACGGGTAAATTAATTACAACGCAGAAACTCAACAATCAAACGTTGCACATCCTGGATTTAAGCGGATACGAAAACGGCGTTTATCAATTGCGATTGAGCAATGAAAACGCCGTAATAGTGAAAGCAATAGCAGTAACGCGTTAATTACGCGTTACGTCCCACTGCATTTAAATCTTCGAATGCTTGCTTCAAGCGAGCTACAAATTCCTTTTCTCCTTCGCGTAACCAAACGCGTGGGTCATAAAACTTTTTGTTTGGCTTATCGTCGCCGTCTGGATTTCCAATTTGATTTTGTAGATACGCTGATTTGCTTGACATGTAATTGCGAATTCCAACCATGTAAGCGTATTGCATATCTGTATCGATGTTCATTTTAACGGCACCGTATGAAATGGCTTCGCGAATCTCTTCACGAGAAGAACCGCTTCCACCGTGGAAAACGAAGTTTACTGGTTTCGATCCTGTGTTGAATTTATTCTGAATGAACTCTTGCGAGTTGTTCAAGATGATTGGAGAAAGCTTAACGTTTCCTGGCTTGTATACTCCGTGAACATTTCCGAAGGCTGCAGCTACCGTGAAGCGATTCGAAACTGCATTCATGTGCTCATAAGCGTAAGCTACCTCTTCTGGTTGCGTGTATAATTTGCTACTATCGATGTGGCTGTTGTCAACGCCATCTTCCTCTCCACCGGTAACTCCCAATTCAATCTCAAGGGTTACTCCCATTTGAGTCATCTTTTTGAAATACTCGACGCTCAACTCTATGTTTTCGTGAAGGGGCTCTTCCGAAAAATCGAGCATGTGTGAGCTAAACAACGAGCGACCGGTTCTTTCGAAATGCGCCAATCCATGCTCAAGCATACCGTCCATCCAAGGAAGTAAATTTTTCGCGCAATGATCTGTGTGCATAATCACAGGCACTCCGTATGCCTTCGCCATCAAATGCACATGATGTGCACCGCTCACAGAGCCAAGAGTAGCAGCTTCCTGATTTTTGTTATCAAGTCCTTTGCCTGCATAGAATGCTCCTCCACCGTTGCTGAATTGAACCACCACAGGGGAATTCAAATCACGTGCGGTTTCCAAAACTGCGTTCACACTGTTGGTTGAAATAACGTTTACTGCTGGCAATGCATAGCCGTGTGCCTTTGCATCGTTCAACACCTCGGTAACTTCGTCACCGGATAACACCCCTGCTTTAAATTTCATGATTTTATATTGAAGTTGTAAAAGTAATGTGATTAGATCCGCCCACTACGTGGTAAATGCTTCGTGCGTAGCTCAATTGGAACTTTTTGAAGTTGACTGTTGTTCCGAATGAGAGCCCAGCGGTTGCTGGTCTATTCGGAATGGAAAGTTCTTTTCTTTGACGATAATTGTAGCCTAGTCCAACGCGTACATTGCTTCCGAGAATGATTTCAGTGCCGATGACCAGGTGACGCATGAGCAAATCTCCGAACTCCCAGGTGCGGTCTTCAACGGGTAATCCGGTTAATGGATCAACAATGATTGTAGCATTCGGATCGGTGAATTTCACGTTCCATTTCTGCACGTTTTCGTAGGCGATGTGAAACAAGAACGGAGCGTTCTTCGGGCGCTTGCTAATACCGATTTGAAATTCCAAGGGAAGTTTTTCTCTTGAGCTTTCGCGATAAGTAACGAGTTGCATGCCTACATTTTTTAAAACGAAGCTTGCAGAAAAATTCTTTCTAGGTTGGAAGTAAGTAGCGGCGGCATCTATGCCGATTCCGTAGGAGTAATAGGTATCGAAAACGGAATACAAATTTTTCAGGTTGAGACCTACACGCCACAGGGAATCGACTTTGTAGGAAGCTCCGAGCGTTAAAGCGTATTCATTTGAAGTGAAAGAGCCTAGGTTATTACCGAGTCCGTCTAATCTTTCGCTCGTCCCGTAACCGAAGTATTGCAGTGTTCCCGCGAAAGCGAATTTGCTATTGGTGGGATGAAATCCGTAGGAGGTATATCCGAAATTCGATTGACCGAAGTAGCGCACGTAGCTCATGGCTAGTTTTCGATCCATGAGTGAATCGATGAGTGCCGGATTAATGGCGGCAGTATTGATATCACTTACACAAAGCGCTATGGCATTGCCGCCAATTGCCGCAACGCGGGCAGAACCAAAGATGTTAATTCCTGAAAAAACAGTGGTGCCCGCTTGCGCGAAGCTGCAAAGTGAAGCTGCGCAAAGGACAAAAGTGAGGAGTTGCTTTTTCATGATTCAGGCATGCAAGTAACGAAATAGTTCTGAATATATTTCACAGCTTACTTTGCTTTTTCTTTCAGAAGAGCTTTGTCTATGACTTCGTACATGTCTGTCACGAAGTGAAACTTCAAACCTTTCAGGTAACGCTCATCGATTTCATCGATGTCTCTTCGATTTTTCTCGCAGAGAATTATTTCTTTGATTCCCGCGCGCTTCGCGGCGAGAATTTTCTCGCGCACACCGCCTACGGGAAGGACTTTACCTCGGAGTGTGATTTCTCCTGACATGGCGAGAAACTTCTTCACTTTACGTTTGGTGAAGGCAGATGCAAGCGCCGTTAACATGGTAATACCTGCGCTTGGGCCGTCCTTTGGAACGGCGCCTTGAGGGACGTGAATATGCACATTCGTTTCATCGAAGACTTTCGCTTCCATTTCGAGAAGACTCGAATGTGCCTTCAAGTATTCCAACGCAAGTGTTGCGCTTTCCTTCATGACATCACCCAAATTCCCCGTTAATGTGAGTTTACCTTTTCCTTGGGTTAAGCTCGATTCAATAAATAAAATATCCCCACCTGTTGGTGTCCAGGCCAATCCTGTAACTACTCCGGCTACGTCGTTGTCGACATATCTATCTTTCTCGTAACTGACACCCAAGGCCTTCGAAACATCTTCTTTCGTTAACGCAGCTTTATATTTTTCTTTGAAGGCCATCTGCTTCGCGCGGTGACGAACCATTTTACCAATGCGTTTTTCGAGCGAACGAACGCCGCTCTCATTCGTGTATGATTCAATCAAGAATGAAAGGACTTCATCATTGAAAGAAATGTTCTTTTCTGTTAGTCCGTTTTCAGTTAATTGCTTCGGCACCAAGTGACGCTTCGCAATTTCTAATTTTTCTTCAAGGGTATACCCGTTTACTTCAATAATCTCTAATCGATCGCGAAGCGCAGGTTGCAGGGTTGAAAGAGAATTGCATGTTGCAACAAACATCACCTTCGAGAGGTCGTATTCCAACTCAACGAAATTGTCGTAGAACGCGTGGTTCTGTTCCGGATCTAAGACTTCCAGCATGGCAGAACTCGGATCTCCGTGAACCCCTTGTCCCATCTTGTCTATCTCATCTAAAACGAAAAGCGGATTCGACGTTCCAACTTTTTTCAAATTCTGAATAATGCGTCCAGGCATTGCACCTATGTAGGTCTTGCGATGTCCGCGTATTTCAGCTTCATCGTGCAATCCACCCAAAGACATGCGCACATACTTTCTTCCCAATGCTTCAGCGACACTCTTTCCGAGAGAAGTCTTGCCAACGCCTGGAGGTCCATATAAGCAGATGATTGGCGATTTCATATCGCCTTTTATTTTCAATACTGCGAGATGCTCTAGGATTCTTTCCTTCACTTTTTCCAAACCGAAATGATCACGATCGAGTATTTCTTTCGCATGATGCAAGTCGAAATTATCTTGACTGGTTTCGCTCCAAGGCAAGTCAAGTAACAATTCAACATAGTTAGATTGCACGCTGTATTCGGCGGCTTGCGAGTTCATGCGCTCTAGCTTAGCTAATTCTTTTTCAAAAGCCAATCGAACATTTTCTGGCCACAACTTCAACTTACCCTTTTCACGCTTTGCGTCAATCTCTTCCTTTTGCGGATTGGCGCCTAGTTCATCTTGAATTTGCTTAATCTGTTGGGTTAAGAAATACTCGCGTTGTTGTTTCGAAATATCAATGTGAACTTTCTTCTGAATCTCCTTCTTCATTTCGAGCATTTGCAAATCGTTGTGCAATTGTTCGAACACCTTTCTTGCGCGCTCATCTAAATCGGCAATTTCCAATAGCTCCTGCTTCTTCTCTACATCTGCCTTCATGTTCGAAGAAATGAAGTTGGTGAGGAAAGACAGCCCGTTGATGTTCTTGATGGCTAACGCGGCTTCGCTAGGGATATCTGGAGAAAGGTTAATGATGTTCAATGCATGATCGCGCAGCGATTCGAATAAGGCCTGTTGCTTTTTACTATCTGCCTTGTTGTTGATTTCTTCAAAGGCCGAAACTTGCGCTACAAAATATGGATCTGTATTTACCAACCCTTGAATAGAGAAGCGCTTCTTTCCCTGAAGAATTACCGTTGTACTTCCATCGGGCATGCGTAACATGCGAAGAATGGTGGCTTGCGTTCCAATGTGGTGAAGGTCTTCAAACGACGGGTCTTCCATGTCGGCGTTGCGCTGTGCAACAACACCAATAGTCTTCGTTCCAGCGTTCGCATCTTGAATCAAGCGAATGCTGCGATCCCTTCCAACCGTAATAGGAATGACCACACCCGGAAACAAAACAGTGTTTCTAAGCGGCAAAATGGGCAACACTTCAGGTGTTTCCTCATTCGCCATATTGTCTTCGTCCTCTGCAGAAATGAGAGGAATATATTCTTGATTGTTTTCTTCGTCAGAAAAAAAATAGTGCTCTACTTCTTTATTCATACTCCTCCATTTTCAATGTCAATGCCACTTATCTCTCTCTGCCGTTATGACCGAGAAGCAGCAGTTATTTTAAATACATACGTCAATACAGCCTTTTCAGCTGCTGACATTTCCTTACCGCGGCGGTGCATCATGCGTTCCGCTGTTTGAATTGCTTTGTCTAAGTTGTGCTCTACCACACCAGTGCCCCAGGTAAATGAAGGAACACATTTCGGTGGGAAGTCACCTGCAAACACATTCGCTGCTACACCTATGTATGTGCCGGTATTCAGCATAGTGTTGATTCCAAACTTCGCGTGATCGCCTACGAGAGCTCCACAAAAAGTAAGTCCTGTATTGAATTCATTTCGATCTAAATCATTCGAAATAGAAACGCTACTGTAGTTATTCTTCAAGTTACTGCAATTGGAATCTGCTCCGAAATTCACCCAAGAACCTATGACTGCATTTCCTAAAAATCCGTCATGACCTTTGTTGCTGAACGGATGGAAAACTACATTAGATGTCTCTCCTCCTATTCGACATTCTTCACCGAAAGAAGAAGGTCCGTAACATTTCGTCCCCATCTTCAACACCGCGTTTTTTCCAATGTACAGGGGTCCGCGCAACATACTTCCTTCCATCACTTCCGCTCCTTCGTCAATGAAGATGGGCCCACTTTCAATATTCAAAACCGCATCGAAAACCTTTGCGGAAGGGTGAATATATAAGTTGTGTCCCTCACCAATTACTCGGCAATATTGACTTGGTGTTGCGCTGTTTTTTTTATTTGCTAAAGCGAAATCTGCACGAAGTAAATAATCGTTTACTGAAAATAAATCTGTTATTCCATTTAACCACATGGCTTCTGCTGTCCAAGCGCGATGCTCGAAAGAATCCCAATTCATGTGCAATCCCTTAGCGGCAACGCATACATCGTGAATGAAAAACGCTTCATTTGATTTCAAACTTTGAATGGCGGCAACTGCTTCGTTGTTCGGTATGACACGTGAGTTGATGTAAAGGCTCTCTCCAACTGGAATGGCTTCATACAAATCTTGCAGCGAACTTCTGGTTTGAATGAATAGCGAATCATTCTCGAAAAACATTTTCCAACGATCTTGAACAGAATACATTCCAGCAAAAAGATCTGCAACAGCACGCGTGTGCGAAAGGGGTAAAAATGAATTGACCAAGTGGTCTTCAAAAAGTACGATTTGCATATTCTTCAAATTTACGCGCTACGTTTCAATTTCCAACTGGAAATTCCTATGGAGACTATAATCGTAAAGAAGAAATAACATGGAACAAGATAGCGCTGCTCAATGAAACCGAGAAGTCCGCCCAAGACAACAAACAACACCCACGAGGAAATGAGCCACCAGCGGCCTTTCCAATCCTTTAGAATAATTGGAATAAACAGGATTAGCGCGAGCGCATTCACGAAAAGGAGCAAAGCGTAAGATCCAATCTTCAATCCTTTTTGAATAATATTCATTTGTGCGAAAGCCGGACCTGGAATGTTATCGATTCGCGCTGGAAAAAGGAACTGCTTCATCAATCGAAAACGGTTCAACAGATAATAATCGGAAGGATGTTCGTGCATGTACACCGACTTATACTTTCGAGCGCGAGAGATAATTTCATTACCTAAACTGTCTTTCGAAGATCCTTCCAATTCGTAATAAAACCGATGGTAGTCTTCTTTCAAATGCTTCATTTCTTCGGCGCCGTAGGCGGTTGTGTAATGACGTTCATTCAATGGCGAAGCGGTGCATCCGTCTTTTGCAATTAAATAATTCGAAGCGGAATTCGGAACCCAAGGCTGACAATCTTCTCCCCAAGCAATGACTAAATCCCGAATCGCGACCAACTCTTCCGGCATGTATCCATAGCACGAAGAAAAAGAATCTACCAATGGAATGAATCGATTCGTCTTCGAAAAATTGTAGGCCGTCCAACTTCCAAAAGCCAACAACAACGGCATTCCGAAGAGGATTGAAGATTTGAAGAAGTGTGTTCGCTTCAATAAAAGAAAATAGAGAACAGGAATGAAGAGCACATGAATTTGTCGGAAGAAAATAGACCAAGTCAAAAATAACGAAGACCAAAAAACGAGTTTCCAATTCAATTCATTTTTAAAGCGAACGGCTAAATAAAAGGCTAGGATTAAAAATGAATTTCCAAGACTATCGGAAAGTAGCATTGAATCCCAAACCGCTATAAGCAAAGACGCAGCGTAGATAATTCCAGCGATGTAATAAGCCTTCTTATTCTGAGCCAGGTGTCCGGCTAATCGCGCAACCCAAACTACACTGAGTATTCCGAAAACAAATTGAAGAAGGATGACAAACTGATACGCTATGTACGGACTGAAGACCGCGCTTACTCCTGAATAGATCGGGGCAAACGCCGGCATTCGACAGACGCTTGAATAACCTTGACCTTGCGCCAATGATTCTGCTGGATTGAAATATCCTGAAGTATCTCCGGCATGAACGGCAAGACCTTCAATGGGTCCCGACTGCCAATAATTTGAATATTGAAAAAAGAGGTAAGCAAAGAGTAAGCACTTAAAACCAACCAATACGAAAATGAAATTTCTTTCTTCTCGGATGGAAAGAGGAATGCTTAACCTTGATTCAAACATGCTTTGAAATGTTTGATAACATAATCCATTTCTTCTTGCGACATAGGCACATACAAAGGAAGCACAATGCTGCGATCGGCAGCGTCTTCAGAGATTGGAAGCGATATGTCTACTCCCCTAATCTTGTAAGCTGTTTCCCTGTGTGAAGTCATGATGCCTCTTCTTGTAGAAATTCCAAGGTCGAGCATTTTCTGCATGATATCGTTTCGAGACATCGGACTGTTTGGTTTTATGTAAATTGAAAACGATTGCCAATTGGTGAAATCGTTTTCGCTTTCAAAGGGCAAACGAATGCATTCGATGTCTTTCAATTCATTCAAATAGCATTGTGCAATTTCTCTTCTTCGTTCAACAATGGAATCTAATTTTTCCAATTGACGAATCCCTACAGCTGCCTGAATATCGGTCATTCGGAAGTTATATCCGACTTCCAAATGATCTTCAACAATAACCTTGTCGCTTAGGTGACGAACGCGATCGTTCACGCTCATTCCATGTTGACGTAGACGTTTCAATCGTTCAGCATATTCTGGATTTGACGTTGCAATCATTCCTCCGTCTCCGGTTGTAATAACTTTTCTCGGATGGAATGAAAAGCAAACCAAGTCTGAATGCGAGCCTATTTTATTTTCCTTGTAGGAAGAGCCCGCGGCACAAGCAGCGTCTTCAATTAAGATTAGGCTGTGCTTCGCGCATAGCGTTTTTATCTCGTCTATCTCGAAAGGAAGTCCAATCTGATGAACACCGATAATAGCCTTCGTCTTTGAAGTAATTTTCCGTTCAACATCTGCGGGATCTATGTTGTAAGTTTCTGATTTCACTTCAACAAAAACAGGCGTTGCACCTACATAAACTATTGCGTTTGCTGTAGCGATGTAACTCATGCTCGGACAAATGACTTCGTCGCCCGGACCAATGCCTGCGACAATGAGCGACAAGTGCAAAGCTGTTGTGCAATTACTCACCGCAACTGCGTATTCACTTCCAACATAACTCGCAAATTTCTCTTCAAACTCTGCCACACGCGGACCTTGAGTTACCCAATTCGTTAGAATGGTGTCGTAGGCCAATTGTGCTTCTTCAACTCCTAGGTATGGCTTTGCTACTGGGATTTTCATTTCTTCCAATTTTGAAGTTCTATTTCATTCATTAAATCGTTGGTCTGATTCAATGCCTTGTAATATGCTATCGTTTCTTTCAATCCTTCACGAAAATCCATTTCATTTTCAAATCCGGTTAAAGTCCTGAACTTCGAGGGATTCACCCACAACCGTGGGACATCGGCTGGACGATCTTCTTCGAACCGAATGTTCATTCGGTCGTTCAATTCCATTTCTTCAATCAAGACTTCCATGAGTTCTTTCATGGAAATTTCAACACCTGTTCCAATGTTTATGATTTCACCAACTGCCTTTTCATTCTGCATTAATCCGACAAGCGCTCTTGCGGTGTCCTTCACAAAAAAGAAATCACGCGTCACATCGCCCTTTCCAAAAACTACTGGCGCTTCACCGTTCAACATGCGAACAATGCTCCGCGGAATAATCTCTCCAGCGTCTCCTTCGTAATGCGCACGTGGTCCGTAGTTGTTGAAGATACGTGTGATTACGGTTGGAAGTCCATAACACACGTTGTATGAATACGCATAGTTCTCGCCCGCTAACTTGCTACTTCCGTAGACTGTTTTCGGAGCAGGAACTCCGAGTTCATCAATCGGAAACGTTTGAATATCGCCATAGATTTCTGAAGTAGAGATGTAAAAGAATTTTGAAATATTCTCTTGTCTTGCGGCTTCTAAAACACGAAGAGTTCCTTCGGCATTTACTCTGTGATTCTCGAAAGGACTGTGAATGGAATGACGCACACCCAGGCAAGCCAAGTGATACACCACATCGATTCCCTTCATGATTTCATTCACCTGAAACTCATCACAAATATCTCCTTCACCAAATTGAAAAGCATTGTTCTCCAAAGCACTTTCAAGGTTCCGCAATTTACCGTTCGACAAATTATCGAATCCAACAACCTCATGTCCTGCCGCAAGCAAAGCATCTGTGAGATGCGAGCCAATGAAGCCCGCAGCGCCGGTTACAAGAATTTTGCTCATGCTCTTTTCAGGTTAATGACAAATACTCCAGCTATAATGAGCGCTATTCCAACAATGTTATTCCACGCTACTTTCTCTCCGAAAAACACGGCCGCCACTGAAGCTGTGAGAATAAAATTCACAGCAGCACTAACAGGAATAACGTAGCTGAAATCGCTCAACGATAAGGCCTTGAATAAGACCAACGCAGAAACGAAAATGATCCCCATTCCGAAGAACACTTTCGGTTCAAACAAGAAGGCGAAATAATCTTTCACTGAAGCCAGACCACGTTGTTCTGTGCCCCAACTGTTCAAGGTTAATTTAATGAGCGAAGCGCCAACAACCGATAGCGTGGCATACAACGCTGAAAGTCCGAAAATTACAATCTTACTCATTTCTTAATATTTCTTCAATAACAGATTCGGGACGTTTGTTTACTTCATCGAAAATGCGCCACAAGTATTCACCAATAACGCCTAACATGACAATCACCAATCCCAAAAGAAATGTGATTAATGAAGTCACTGTTGCAAAACCGGGCTCTGAAATTCTTCCTGTAATTCCTCCAACGAGCATGAGAATTCCATATCCAAAACTGAGGAAGGAAACACACATTCCAATGAATGAAATGAATCGAATCGGAACAACAGAAAATCCTAAAAACGAATCGAGGAACAACTTCCATTTCTTTGAAAATGTCCATCCGCTCTTTCCGCTTGAGCGCTCTCTTCGCTCGTATTCAATCACATACGGTTTGAATCCGAGCCAATGTGAAAACAACGAACGATTGATGTTCTTCGATGTGTTCTTTAAATACTGCAAAATACTTCCGTCCCAAAACGCAATGTCGAATCCGCTTTCTGGAAAATCTTTCATCACGAACAACTTCACCAACACGTAATACAGCTTCGCGTAAATACGCGTTAACATAGGATCCTTTCTCTTTTTCGCACGAACGGCAGTGATGTATTTCTCACCGTTCAACCAGAGCTGTGCCATTTCAGGAATGAGTTCCAATGGATCTTGAAGGTCCGCGGCGTAGATGGTACAAGCGTCTCCTGTAACCAACTTCAATCCGGCATTGCTGGCGCAGATAGCACCGAAGTTGCGCGTTAATCGAACCACTTGTGTGTCTTTTATCAAGTGACGGTGCTTCATCAATTCGTCCCACGTACCGTCTTTACTTCCATCGTCAACACACACCAATTCCAATGAAAGATCCATGGCGTTCAACTGCTTCTCCACTTCTTGCATGTTATGAAAGAGTGGAAGAATGAATTCTTCAACATGAAAACAGGGAATGACTACCGATACTTTCTTCATGAAACAAATGCGTTTAGAGCATCCCAATTTACGGAATTTAATGCTAATGTATAAATAGGCTGAACGCTAGTGCGTGCGCCGAATCCTTCTTTTTGTTGCGAAATACCTAGAGCCAAACTCGCTCCTTGATTGTTCGTACTTGTCCCGAAATCGATATAGTTCTTTTTCGAATACGTCTCTTGAATGAGTGTTGCGAAAAGCAAATCCAACGCGCCTTTTTCTTTTCCTTCCAATGTTGATGCTATGTATTGAAAGCGCACACAGTTTGGCGTTTCAAAACAGAGAATGCCCCCACACATTTCATTTCCAACAAACGCCGCATGCAAGATTATTTCATTTGGAAATCGATTTTTTAAATCGATTAATTCTTCTCGCGAATGCGCTGGCTTTGAATGGTAGGCTTTCAATAAATTTTCAACGATAGTGTAATACGCATATATATTTTCTGAAACTTCAACACGCACAGCTTCCTTCAAAGCCTTCTTCATTCCACGAATTCTGCGTTCTTGAAAATTCGGAACGTTGGAAGGAATAATGACAGGATTCACGTGTTGCCCACTGCACACTGCCCCGGCCAAATGCATCATGTGTAGATCTTCCTGCGAAGGAAGTTGTTGATACATGTATGGGATGGTTTTGTAATGCAGGGCTTCAAAACCCTGATTTGACAAGTAGTTCAGAAAACACTTGAACAGCTCATGAAATTCATGAAGACGAATTTCAGAAGATAAAATCCAACCACCGTAGGTTAACCCTTGATGCGCGAAGACTTCTTTTCCACTTTCATTCATCGGCAACACACCCACCAATTCTTCCTCATCGAAAGCTAGCAACGAATGATCATTGAACTTCGTTCCGTGGTAATCGATAAAACTTCTTGAAAGATGAAAGGTCCCGTTTTTACTATTGGAAACGAAGTCTTCCCACTGCGCACGATACTCTTCTATGTAGCGTATAATTCTCATAGTTCTTCCTCCAAAACGGCTACGCCGAAACCTGTTTTTCCATTCTGATTCCCATTGTAAAACAGAAAACGTTTTCCATTCACATCAACGACACACGGATAGCACACCGATTCGTTTTCCCAGTCTTCACTTCCAACAGGAAAATTGAGTTTACTGTCCTTTCTCTCCCATGTATATCCGTCTACAGACGTTGCGTAGCCCAGGCGATAGCCCATTGACTTCGTTCGCACGCTGTAGTACATTTCATATCCGAAATCGGTTTTCAATACCCACGGTCTTCCAAAACCGAATTCATCTTCGTTTTGAAATTGAATGCAATCGTGCTGATCTACTTCCCAATTTAATCCGTTTGTTGAAACCGCATGATGAATGCGATACGTTGGAACTTCCTTTCCATTCACGTCTATCCATGCGAATGCACCGACATACCACATGCGCATTTTTTCTCCGTCTTGAAGAATAGAAACCGCGCTTCGAATATCGGGTTCTGATTTTGTTGGAAGTAAAACCGGTTTGGCTTGAAAGCGCTGAAACGAGCCATCGGCTTGCTCTTTCGCGACTCCCGCAAAATATCTATAAGGCACATCTGTTGTGCGCTGCACTCCTAAGTAGTACAACCAATTTTCATTTTCATGTTGAAGGAATTGCAGCGGACAAACTCCACCGTCATCGAATGAGCCTTCGGTTCCAATATCAAGCAGCACGTCTTCACTTCGAAAAATAATTTCGGAAGGATGGTGTGCTGAAACATCTACGTAACTGATTCTTCCATTGAAGTCTTCATCCATGGAATAGTAATAAACACGAAGAAGATCTTCGTTCAAAATGCGCACGGTAGGAATAGCAGCGTATTGTTGCGACCACTCCAAATTCGGATTGGCTTCGACAATTCTACCGAGGCGCTTCCAATTCATCGCGGCGTAAGTTTATGATAAGCGCGACAAGAGATTGGAGAGATGTCCTTTCCTTTTACAATAGAGTCTTCTGGAATGTTCTTCACGACTAACGCTGCGGAAGAAAGCAGGCAATCGTCGCCAATGCTCACGGCATTGTTCACAGTGCTGTTCACACCTAAGAAACAATTTTTCCCAATGGTTACTCCTCCGCTTATGACTACGTGCGAAGAGATGAAACAATTGTCGTCTACTTTCGAATGGTGCCCAATGTGGTTGCCACTCCAAAGCACAACATTGTTTCCAATTTCAGTAAACGGTTGAAGGGTATTGTCTTCGAAAATGAAAACGTGTTCTCCCAATTTTACGTTTCTCCAAACGAAAGCATAAGAGCTGACATAAGAAGCTATTTCATATCCTAAGGCTTTTGCTTCCAAATAAACTTGAGTACGAATTCTGTTTAGCTTGGTATATACACATGCCCCGAAGAACGCGTGATCGTTGGGGTTGTAGAGCGAAGGCAAATCTTCGAAAGCCACTAAAGGCAATCCAAAAATCTCTTCTTTATTAATGTATTCACGATGAACGCAGAAAGCCACAACTTCGTAATCACTGTCGTGGGTGAAGTATTCGTATGCAATTTCAGCGAACTCTGTATTTCCAAAAATGATTAGTTTGTTCTTCATGTTATTTGTGCTTTACAAATAGGATATCTTCTCTTCTATTCGCCATGGGCAAGGCGCTATCTTGTGGAAGCACGAATGCTTCTATTCCTTTCACTCTTGCCATTTTCAATATTGAAAAAACATCCTCGTCGTTGAACTCTCCGGGCTTTTTTTCATTCCAATTTATTTCTGGAAATGAATTCGATCCGTGGTTGTTTTGATGGAATTGAATGCCTTCTTCCGAGGTGAAAAAACGATTTCGTTTCGACACATTCGGAATATCACCAATGAGCGCCGTTCCGCCTGGGGCAAGCAGTTCACAGATGGCTTCAACAAACAATTCAACGCTTGACTCTACGGCAATGTAATGCAAAACGCTGTAGCAGATGATGGCTTGAAAAGAGTTCTTGTTTTCCTTCGACCATTGTTTCGTTTCGTTGGGAAACATAGCCGAGAACTTTTCACAAAACGAAAAATCGGGAAGCTGGTTCAGCATTTCTTGCGAATCGATAAGCACTACATTTTGCCCTTTTTCTTCTGCATTTTTCAACAACATAAAAGGCAAATCGCTGCAACCTGGACCAATGTCCAAGATACGGGCATTCTCCAATTCCAGCGTAGAAACTTTTGATTGAATATCGTCCCAAATCTGCGCTTCTTTCCCTTCTCGAAAGTGATTGAAGAATCCGATTTTCTCGTAACGCGAAAGCGATTCATCGTTGGCCAACGTTTTGAATTTATTGAAATCCAAATCCGATAATTTCTCGATCTTGTTCTCTTCGCTCATGTTCTAAAGGTATTGGGCAAGTTCGAAATTATTGTAATGAGTCTCATTTGTTTTCATGAGCTCTGCCACTTTCAAGCTTCCGGCTTGCAGACGAATGATAGGATCCCAACCGATGGCTGAAGGAAGAATGCCCATGTGTCCAGCCGGGACATTTTCAGGATGAAATTTAATTTCATGTTGAACTAAATCGGCTTCGCGAACGTCACCTGCGAAGCGCAAGAGAAGCGGGGAACTTAACGTCTTCCAGATATTGAAATTCAACAAAGGAAAAGTTCCCCAAAGGTTTTCAGAAAAAGGAGAACCCGTGTAGATCACGGCTGAAGCCGATTTCCAATCGTTTGGAATTTCAGTTGCGTTCCAGTCGCCAAGATAATTCGCTTCTAAATTTTCAATTTCGCTTTTGTATTCCAACGGACAATACACGCCCACTCCTTCTGACATGCTTACCAGAGGTTTGCAGAGGTAGGGCGTGAAGTCGTTGTTCGAGACAACGATGAATTTATTTCGATAAGGCGTTTGTTTGGCGTCTTGAATTTGTCGAACAACCATATCGCCGAGGTATCCGAACACATCAACTTGCGGATGTCTTTCGTTGGTTCCCGCAACGCGTATTCCCTTCAACTTACAAAAATCTAAATCGAGATCTTGTGAACGAAATTCCCAGGCTTCGAACATGAGTGGAATTCGACACGAAGAAGAAATACCCTCGAGTATTTCACTATTCAAGGGACGTAGTGCACCGCTGTTTGTGATCACAGTTGCTCTTTCCCAAGGCATTTCATTTTTTTCTATATGGAAATGAATGCGGCTTGAAACACCGCATAGTTCAGCTAACGTTTGAACTTCGTTTATGCAATCGCTTGCAGATCCATATTTCGAATCGCGAGCGAAAGCGTACACCTCTGCTCCTGCAAGTGCTGCCAGTATTGGCGTGCAGGCATAGGCACCAGATGCTGCTTCAGTAAGCACACATTCATTTTTCAATTGAATGTTTAAGTCTTGAATGATATGTTGAAGTTTTTCTTTCAACCTAAATTTCAATTTTTATTTCTTTTCCGTTTTGCTTGATACTGTGCTGAGCAGCTTCTAAAATTCGAATGGTGTTTAATCCGCCCAATGCTGAAGCTCTAGGCTCAGAGTTATTTTCAATGGAAGAAATAAAGTCTTGCGCCAACTTTTTGAGTGGCTCTGCCAATTCAATTTTCGGAACATAGACATCTCCCACACGATAGTCGATCATGACTTTCTGTTTTTCTTCAAGCGTGCTAACGTTGTGAGCAGTATCGTAGACTTTAATTTTTTCAGTCGGTTCCATGTCGTTGAACACGACCATCTTCTCACTTCCACCTAACAACATCAATCTAATCTTCACTGGCGAAGACCAAGAACAATTGAAGTGAGCGATAAAATTGTTTTGGTAGTTTACGGTGAGGTAGGCCACGTTTTCAATTCCGTTGTGAATGTGGCTTACGCCGGTGGCGTTCACGCTTATGGGCAGTTCGTCTGACAAGTAATCGAGAACAGAAATATCGTGTGGGGCGAGATCCCAAAGCACATTCACATCTTGTTGAATGAGTCCGAGGTTAATTCGTGTTGAATCGAAGTATTTCAAATCACCCAAGGCGCCTTCATCTTTCAACGCCTTCATTTTCTCAACTGCGCCTGTGTACAAGAAGGTGTGATCAACCATGAGTAGTTTTCCTTTTTGTGCTGCGATATCTATGAGCTCTTTGGCTTGCGCAACCGTCGCTGTCATTGGCTTTTCCAACAACACATGCTTACCGGCAAGTAAAGCTCGTTTCGCTAAATCGTAATGCGTAAAAACGGGTGTTGCAATGACTACAGCATCAATTGAATTGTTGCTGAAAGCATCATCTACCGAAGTCGAAGTGACTAATGTTGGAAATAACTTCGAAGCTTGATCGAGACGCTCGGTTTGAGAATCGATTAATACATCTACATTAGCGTTTCCGAGTGACATGAAGTTACGAAGAAGATTAGGTCCCCAATATCCGTAGCCTATTTGAGCAATTCGTATCATGATTAAGGTTTGGCCTCGAAGTTATTGAAAATTGAAAGGACTACCAATTAATTGAAAGAGGAAAGTTTGTGAGGGTATAAAAAAGAGATAATGGTAAAAATTTAGGCTAAAATGAACCTTTTTGGAATGACGATGTTATGAATTTCTAAAACTACAACTATGCGCCCTCAAGAGTTCACCATTAAGGACCTGGAGAATTTCTCGGGAATCAAAGCTCACACCATTCGTATTTGGGAGCAGCGCTATGGGATTCTTTCTCCAGACCGCACAGACACGAACATTCGTAAATACAACGACAAAGATTTAAAATCACTCTTAAATATTAGTCTGCTCAATAGTCTAGGCCACAAAATATCGAACATAGCGAAGCTTTCAGATGATCAGATTAGAGAGATCATAAACAAGCATGCCCATGGCAACAACACGGAGGAGCATTTTCTACATATGCTCAAAATCTCCATGTTGAATTACGACGAGGAACTATTTTCAAATGTCATTGACCCGCACACTGCAGAGCACGGCTTAGAAAAGACCTTCCGAGATATTATTATGCCCTTTCTTCTGCAAATTGGATTGCTTTGGCAATCGGACTCTATTTGTCCGGCTCAAGAGCATTTCATTAGCGCACTCATTCGTCAGAAATTGCTGTTTCATGTTGAATCAGTCAAGGTTCCTCTGGAGCAAAACATGCGTCCTGTCGTTCTTTTCCTTCCAGACCTCGAGATTCATGAGCTTTCGCTATTGATGCTACATTATATTTTGAAGCTTCGCGGCAGAAGAAGTATTCTTTTGAGTCAATCTGTTCCGGCAGATGATTTGAAGCAAGTGGCTCAACGCTTAGGCGATGTTGATTTTGTTTCAATTTTCACCACTCATCCTTCAACAGTTATGGTTCCAGACTATTTGAAACGACTCACGCGCATGTTCATGGACACGGACTGTCATTTCCACTTTACTGGATACAATCTGAAGGGAATTAAGTCTCCTGATACGCTTTACATCACGCTATACTCGAATATCGACGAGTTACTTGACGGACTAAAAAACTAAGCTTCAGCATATTAGTAGTTTTGTTTAATACTTTTTCAAAATAATTAAACAAAAGTTTGGAACGAGTGTCATTCTGTTTAATATTTGCACCGCATTCATTAAACAAAACAAACACATGAGCACACTCGAATTTAACTACCTAATTGGTAACCATTCTGGATCTTTAAAGAGCTTTGCCTATAATTTCACAAAAAACGTAGAAGACGCAGAAGATCTTCTTCAAGATACACTTGTAAAAGCGATTCGCTACAAAGATAATTTTCAAGACGGAACGAATTTTAAAGGGTGGTTGTTTACCATCATGCGAAATATCTTCATTAATAACTACAAGCGTAAAAAACTTCAGAAGACCATTAATGATGGGACAGACAATCAGTTCTATTTGAACTACGGGAAAATCTCTGAGGACACTGTCTCTTCCAGAATCAATGAAAAAGACATCAACAAAGCCATTACCCAATTGCCTTACGAGTTCAGAACTCCATTTCAATTGTTCGTAGACGGATACCACTACGATGAAATTGCTGATTCAATGGGTATTCCAATGGGAACAGTGAAATCAAGAATATTTCACGCACGAAAAAAATTAAGCGAAGAGTTAGCTCATTTTGCTTAAGCGTAAAAGGAAGTGTCCGTTTCGGGCTCTTTCGAGTACTTCAACATTCAACTTTACTGACTTTGCGGTTTTGACTGCCGTTTCAAAGTCTACAAACAACCAGGGAAAACATTGCGTTTTCCCTTTGTATTTCAATTCAAATTGAACCTTTCCGAAATACTCTGAATCGATCATGGGCCAATCGGCTTTTGCATAGGTAACATCGGTGCTATCAATAAGAATAGATCCGTTCTTACTTAACAAACTTTTGAGCTTTCGGAACATCATTTTCAGTTCAGTTGGAGATTCGGCTAGACCCATTCCGTTCATGAGCACAAGAACCGTATCGAAGTTTTTCAAAGTCAAATTCCTCCAATCTTCATTAATTACTTTGTTTACACCCTGAGAAAGTGCAACGTTTGCCGATTTCTTCGAAACTTCTACTGCTGTAACATCGAAACCTTTATTCTGCAAGTAAAGTGAATGGCAACCTGCTCCACAACCAAGATCTAAGACCTTCCCCGTCGAATTTTTTAAAGCGATTTTCTCGTATTTCAACATGTTTTTGTAAGGGCGGAAAAACACACTTGGATACATTTCAGGTTCTTCACTTTTGTTAATGAACACGCGAATGGGTGTGTTGTCATTTTTCTCAAAATAGTTCAACATTGCTGAACCCATAACATCATCTCTCATGAGGCAAAGATAGTTCTCAAGTAAAAATCAAAACCGCGGCAACCAATTGCATAACTTTGTAGTCTTGTAGATGTCAAAACCTTATCATGACTAAAAAGTTATTTTTCATAATCTCCCTTTTGTGCTCAGCAACTGCTGTTGAGGCGCAGCTTCAGCTTCAAACACTGACCATTCAACAATATGTTCAGGATGTATTGTTGGGTAGTGGTGTTGCTGCGACAAACATTACCTATACCGGCTGCCTGCAGCAAATTGGGTATATTACAGGAGGAAACTCTATTGGATTATCAATTGACGGAGGAATTGCACTTTCCTCTGAGGCTGTTGCCACTATTGTTGATCCGGCATCGACGGCATTCTTGGACGGTACTTGTGAAGTTTCAGGAGACGCCGCGCTTTTGTCAATTGCAAATTCTGTCCCTCCATTAATTGGACAAACATTTTCTGTTGGAAGTGTGAATGATGTTGCTATTCTCGAATTTGATTTTGTTCCAACCGGAGACACCTTACGTTTCAATTACATTTTCGGAAGTGATGAATATTTAACTTGGGTGAATTCTTCTTACAACGACATTTTCGCATTCTTACTTTCAGGACCTGGCATAACCGGTCCATACGCCTCGCCAGCTGGATTTCCTGGTGGAGCTGTAAACATTGCTCAATTGCCAAATACGACTCCTCCACTTCCAATTACAATTAGTTCAGTAAACAACGTGCTGAACAGTTCATACTACATAGATAACCAACCCAATGTTGGAATTTATTTGAATGGATACACTGTAACATTGGAGGCCTATTCATTGGTTCAGTGCGGTGAAACGTATCATATAAAATTGGCCATTGCCGATGGAAGTGATACGGCTTTAGAATCAGCGGTAATATTAGAGGAAGGATCGTTTTCGAGTAACGCGGTTGTTGATGTTAATTTAACCTTGAATGCAGGTGGTCCGAATGAAGAAACACTTTTTGAAGATTGCGGTGAAGCAACATTAACCTTCACCCGTCCTGAAGTAAGTGACCTTTCTATTCAAGACATGTGCATTATTACATGGACGGGCACTGCTGTCAATGGTGTTGACTTTACTTTCATGCCTGACACAATAATATTTCCTCCGGGAGTAGCTACAGTGTCTTTTGTTATTGATGCTTTTGCAGATGGGCTTACAGAAGGTATTGAAACCGTTCACATGGACATCTTGAATTTGGCTGCCTGCAACGGTTCTGGACTAGTAAGTAATTTTGATTTCTTTGTAGCTGATGTTCCTGATCCAATTGTAGTTACTGGGTATCCACAAGATTTATGTCTAGGCGTAACAGCGACATTGGAACCTACAATTACCGGAGGTTACGGCAATTATGTTTACAGTTGGAGTACTAATGAGACCACTCCAACTATTGATGTTTCCCCGCTTAATTCGACGACATATTTTTTAACCGTAACAGATACGTGCGGTTGGCCGGGAGGAAACACGAATTTTCCTGTTAACATACTTGTCTTTCCTCAACTGGTAACCAACATTGACAATGGCGATCTAACCATTGGATGTAATGAAAGTGTGAACATTACCGCAACAACAACAGGTGGTGATGGTATCTATACTTATATCTGGACCGATGAAAACGGTGCGAATTTATTTGGTTGGGGCAATTCACTTTTCTACGGGTCTTGGAACGGACCTGGAACTGTAAATGTTGAAGTAACCGATGGGTGTGGACTTACTGCGACAGATCAAATACAAGTTGCACTTAGTATTCCTCCGCTTATTATTGATGTTCCGGATACCATTAATGCCCCTTGCCTTTCATATTTTACTATTGCAGCCAATGTTACAGGTGGCGACGGGTTTTATTCATACAGTTGGTACACCAACAACGTTTACGAATGGGATGAATTTGATAATCTGTATGACAATACTGGAATTACGACTCAAGCCATTATTCAAGTAGACGTAAGCGATGGGTGCGGGCAATTCTCTTCTGCGAATACTGTAGTTACTGTTGTCGCACCGCCACTTTCAGTAACGCTTCCAACCTCTTTGGCGGGAAACTGTATTACTCCATTTACCGTTCAACCAATAGTAGCAGGTGGAGGCGGAACCATGTCTTATGCATGGACGAACAACGGGACTCCAACGGCAACCAGCGTGAACTATACATTGACTCCGGGAGTTTCTACAACTGTTGGATTAACGGTAACGGACGGATGTGGATCTTCAGCAAATGCACTAGTGCCAATTACTATTACGAATCCTCCTGTATTTATTGATTTAGGCAACGACATTACAGCAGGATGTTTGGATAACAACTTGATTACTCCAACAATCTCCGGAGGATCTGGGGGAAACAGTTTCGATTGGATTGTAGACAATGCTGTGGTTGGAAATGGAACTACTTTTTCTATTGTTACCCCAGTTGATGAGCAAGTGATTGGAATCATTACTGATGTTTGCAATCAGACCGATTCAGACACATTATTGATTTTAATTCCTAACCCTCCTTTAAATTTAACCGCCTCTTCAGACACTTCTGTTTGTGTGTTGGGCACTGCGGTGTTGTATGCTCAAGCTTCAGGTGGTGGAGGTGGATTCACGTATACCTGGACCAATAACAACAATGGTAACACAGCTACGTATGCGGATTTAACCTCGCCAGGAACATACACAGTTACTGCCCTTGACATGTGCGGACAATCCATTGCTGAAAATGTATTTGTAGATGTTATTCCGGTAGATGCTCAGTTTACCGCTGACAATACCGCTGGCTATACCTATGATTTCATTAACGTTGATACACCCCCGTGCATCAATTGCAGTTACGAGTGGATTTTCCCAAGTGGTGAAGTCATTACGACACCTAGTGTAAATTATACTTTCGATGGATTTGGAGAGTCTACTGTGTACTTCAATGTAACGAACTCAATTGGTTGCACGGCGAGCAATAGCTTTACCATAACCTTTCCTCCTCTACTTTACATTCCAAATTCATTCACTCCGAATAACGATGGTTTGAATGACGTCTTCATGGTGCAGGCGAGTAGTGTATTGACTTACGAAATTAGAATCTTCGATCGCTGGGGCGACGAGGTCTATTATTCAACGAACATTGAAGATGCTTGGATTGGCGACCACCGCGGAAACAACGGAACCTACTGCCAGAATGATGTCTATAGCTACGTTGCTACTATCAAAGGATTCAATGGAGAAGCCGACGAGTATCAGGGGACTGTTACGCTGGTGAGGTAACATAACGCTGCGCGGATCACACAACACGTTGTGATGACCGTTACACGGATGATACTGCGTGAGGTTTATTCGTTTATAACAAGCGTATCTATTGTGCGAAGGATGTCGTTGAAGATGATTTTTTCTTCTCGGGTGAAATTTTCCTGAGGGGTGCCGCGTAGGAAACTCATAGCTCCCAGTTGTTCCTCTTCAGAATAAACGCCTTCTTCTACTTCTAGAATACTCAGAATTTCAAGCATGCCTTGAAATCCATTTTTCACTGCTACTTCAACCAAAACATGCAACTGTCCGGCTGCTGAAAAACCGTTACTCCACAAGAACTGAAGTATCTCAATCTGAATTGATTTATATCTCTCATCGAAAAGTGCCTGAACCAATTCTTCTTCGGCATTCTTAACACGCATGGCTGAAAGCATTTCACGCGCTTCTTTCTTCATTGATTCATGATTCGAGGATGCAAGAACTTCCAACAATGGTGAAATGGCAGATGCCTTTCCATTTATCTTCAATTGCTCAATTGCGTTGAGTGCAATGGGCTCGTCGGAAGACATTAATTGAATTCTTATTTCTGTAGAGGATAATTTTTGGCTCACTGTTTCGTTAGGATTAGAATGAGCCGCGAAAATAGTTCATAAATCGGATGGATTATTTTTCGTTTTGCTCACCAATAAATAAAAACTATTTGTATAATTGTGTATAGATATAAACTTATGAAAACTCTTCGCTCTCTTTTAGTTGCTGCGGCCCTAACAATCGGATCTTCAGTTATGGCACAAAACATCGTTACAAGCAACGAGGTAAACCTTACACTATCATCTACGACCACGCGTGAGCAGTTGTTCCAACTGCGAAATGATATGATTGCTCAAGGGTTAGATTTTCAATACACGCCCCAGTTCGATGCGAACAGAAACTTAATTGGTATCTCATACTCGGTTCGCACAACCACCGGAGGCGTTGTGGTTTGCCAATCGAATAACAATGTAAATCTTACCGCTTCTGCTGCACACATTCACTTGGTGAAGCAAAACGGAAAATTCGTAGAACAGAACTAATCAGTTTTTTCAGATAAATAAAGGCCGCTTTTTGAAGCGGCCTTTTTTGTTTCCTTTCGTCCCTCTCAACCATCAATTAAACTCAACCTTCCACGCACCAATTCCGGCTGCAACTTCTTTCACATAAGTCCCTGTTGAACTGTAAACTTTCACCGTTGATGGTGACGCGTAATTCGTTTCGCTGCATACCCATACCTCCTGCGTAGCCGGATTGACAGAAACTCCATTTGATGAAGCCGTCAAGAAATCCGTCATTAGATTCGTCTGCTTATCAAAAGATAAAACTGCTGTGTTTGCAATGTAAACTCTGTTGCTTGTCTCGTCCATCGCCATGTGCAACGGGTGATCTCCCAATACACCCACATCGAATGTCGTGACAGAATTATCCACTGTATACACTTTCGCCAAAGCCGCGGGCGTATGTCCAATAATTTGTGTCCAATTTGCATCGTATTGTGTCTCTCCGCTGCACAAAGCCCACAAATAACCATTTGCGTCTACTTGAATTTCAACTGGTCTGTCTGCCACATTTACGTAGGTAAGAACGGACTTAGACGGAATATCAATTACAGCAATACGATTGTCTATGTCCCATCCACCGCTATTACACACATACAATCGATTACCCAAAACGCACATGCCTTCAGGACCCAATCCTACAGGCGTAGAAGCTGCAATGGTATTTGTTGAAAGGTCAATCCATTTCACACTTCCATCTAAACTACCATCAGTAACTGCGGCTATTCCATTTCCAACATATTGAAACGAACGTGGGTAGGAGAATCCTGTAATTTCCGCCTCGACTTTAAAGGTAGTCGCATTCATGACAATGACTTTTGACGTTGAATTCGATACGGCGTAGAACTTTCCGTTCACAACATCAAAATCTGAAATCACATCACCAAGTGCAGTTCCATTCGCATCTGCAAATGGATTCGCAACTAACACGCTATTTAACGCCCAAGTAATACTTCCATTTAGATTACCGAATGACCCTTCATTTACTATGAAAGCTCCGTGCGTATAATCTCCAACTGTTGGTTCATCGGTTTTGCATTTATCACAAGATACCAGAACAAGTGAGAATAAGACAACAGACAAAAACTTCAGTTTCATAATTATTATTTTTTAGTGAATGAAAAATTTAATTCCGATTGAGTAGACTCTACCCGGTAACGCATATCCGCGTATCCATTGGTATTGGACGTTTGTGAGGTTTTGGACTTCAAATTGAAGTGATAATTTGTTTTTATTGAAGGCCCATTCTTTATTCAAACTTGCATTGAACAAATTGAAACTAGGCAAAGCATAAAAAGAAGAGTTCCCTTCATCTGTAAATCGGCTTGAAACAAAGGCGTTCGTCAACAACATTGACCAACTTCCCTTTAAATATTGAATGGAAGAAGCAATGCGAAGACGCGGAGTATATACAATGTCGAAAACTCCTGTACTACCAATATTTGAAGCTGTAGTATGCGTTAGTTCTATTCGTTCCGTAAACAATAACTCTCCGGTTGAAACAGGGATTTTCAATGAGGAAACGCCTTCAATCTGTTTCATTGAAACAGACTTGAAATTACTCGCCATCCAAATACCTTCGGGAAGTGGTTGCCACTGAATCCAGTTTGAAACATTTCCAGCTTTTGCATTGATTTGGAATTGCAATGCTTTGCCTCTTTCAAAATTTATCTTGTTGTCCCATTTAAACTGAATCCATTTAGCCTTTTCCGAAAGTAATTCAGGATTTCCTCCTTGAATCCAATACAGGTCATTGGCGGAAGGCATGCGCGATTTCACACTACCAGAAACAGAAAATTGTGAGCTCACAATTTTCATTTTATATGGAAGTTCCATTCCCACTTCCCCACTCACAATTGGACTTCGATCTGAGCGCCATTCGGGCTTCACCCAAGACACCATTCTTAATTTTCCTTTTGCTAAATCCTGAATGTATGAAGCCCAAATCGAACCTCCCTTCCATTGGACTTGTTGACTCCAATCGCGGTATTGAAGATTCGTAAGACTTGCGGTAGGATTAATTTGAAAAAGCGCTCTGCGCATTTGCAACGATCCGTTTACAAATGCATTGACTTGGTTCGTTTGAATTTGACTTGAAACTACGTTGCTTGAATATTCTTGATTGGAAAGAATTATCGAAACGCCTTGCTTCGATTGGAAATGCATGTTCGAAAAAACATCTTTGCGTTTTCCTTCACAATAAAAAGTCGATTGAAAAAGGTCGTCACGCTGATTTGCATTCCAGTTGCCTACTCCACCCATAACAGAAGGCAACAAGGCGTAACGGTTAACAGCCATGGCGTTGAAATAATGCGTTCTTTTCCTTCCTTCAAAAACAAGATTGCTCTGCACACCTTGTGTCATGTTGTTGTTATTCGTTTGAGCGACCAAAGGTGATTCCCATTGTTGAATGTCTCGGTAGCTGAATTTATTTTCATTCCGAGATTGAAAGGCGCGAATGCTCCACTTCCATTGATCTCGTTTTCTTGAAACAGCCATTCCGTAAAAAATATTCTGTAAGGAGTTGACTGTACTTTCTACAGAGACTTCGTTTTTTGTAGCAACACTTGATTCTAACCGAAGCGTTGCTGCTATTCCAACATTTCGTTGAAAGCCGCTAAAGTTGCGCTCTCCGAGCGAAGCCGATTGAATAAAGAATGTAGGGATGAGCGAAAGGTCGGCCATTCCCAGTGTTGGCGAGTTTACCACGGCTCCATTCAATTCAACGGTTACGTAGTTGGAACTCATTCCTCCTAAGCGCAAAGAAGCGATAGAACCGGGTGCGCCGTATGAATTCACCATACCAATTCCAGAACGTTGCAGTGCCGTTGCTATGTCGCTCGAAGAAGAACGCAGAAGTAATGTAGAATCAATCGAATGCAGATCATCTGCCTTTAGACTTCGTTCCGAAATGATTTCCAAAGGCATAATTTGGACATGCGGAAGTGAGTCTTGCGAAAACGCAAACACAGGAAAGAGCAACAAGAAAGAAGCACAAAGTTTTTTATTCATAGTCCTGTTCTCGCTTGGCCCCGAGCGATGATGGGGTTAAAACACTTGGCAGGTCTTCTGACTTATCTCTCGATCGCTCGCCTTCCCGTTTTCACAGTGGCTTTGAGTGGCAATCGTTTTCATTCTTTCGAATGAGAGCTTTACAGCTGCGGGCACAGTTCGCGATTTTCGCGCGATTCCCTTTTCACAATGAACTTCTCCATTGACCAAATGCAATGCAAATGTAGTACATCTTTGCTTCTGTCCTATTTTTGAAATATGATTCGATTCATTTGCGTGCTATCATTCTGCTTACTTTCTCTTTTCTCATGGGCTCAACCCATGCAAAGAGATTCTGTAGACATTAGCCTGCTGTCTTCGCAAGACCAAGCGAAAATAAAATCGATGCGCGCGAAATTGAACCTTTCAGAAAAACAAGATCTTCTGATTCCTTCTATTTACCTGCACTATCAAGGTCTTATTGAAGATCAGAAAAAAATCATGAGCACCGTTGCGGAACAACCTTCAGTGAATGAAGAAGAGCGTTTGAAAGATTTGAACATGAGATCTGAGTACGTGAAAAAACTACGCGAAGAACGTGACTTAAACGTAGAACTCGCCCTGACTCCAGAACAAAAAGAAATTTACCTCACTCAAATAAAAATAGCCAAACCACAAGTGCTTCACTTCGGCGTTCACGATCGAATGAACTGTCCGGTTTGCGTTTCACCCACTACTGCACCATGAAAAAAATTCTATACATACTCGTTTCGGCGAGTTTCTTAACGGCTTGTCTAACCACCCAAGTGGTTACCACCGATTCAACTTCAAACAATGAAAATTCGACTTCAGTAAACAAACCGAACAGTCATTCGGTTCAGGTTCCAAATGTTGAAGTAAAAGATAGTCAAAGCAAAAAATTCAATGTGAATGTGTTCACTGGAACTGGCGGGCACGGACATACCTTTCCTGGAGCTACAGCTCCATTTGGAATGGTGCAATTGAGTCCAGACACAAGACTCGACGGCTGGGACGGCTGCGGTGGTTATCATTACAGCGACAGCATTATATACGGATTCACGCACACGCATTTACAAGGCACAGGCGTTTCCGATTATGGCGATATTCTCTTCATGCCAACGAATGGACACACGAAGGAAAAACCGCTTTGGCGCGATGCTGTTGCTTCAAAATTTTCGCACAAAAGAGAACAAGCAAGTCCAGGCTATTACAGCGTTCACCTCGATGATTATAACATTGACGCGGGGTTCACTGCCTCTACACATGCGGGATTGCACAAATACAAAATGCAACCGGGCGACTCTTGCTTGTTGTTTTTAGACTTCATGCATCGCGATAAATTGTTGTATTACGATTTGCATTTTTATGGCGATACAGCGATCAGTGGATACCGTGTTTCTGAAGCGTGGGCTACTGAGCAGCACACTTATTTTTACGCAGTGTTTTCGCAGCCTTTTGTTGGAAACGACCAATTGATGCAACGCTCGAAAAGCGTGAATGAAAAAGGAGAAACCAAGATTGAACTTGAAATGATTCAAGCGTTTCAGTTTCTTTTCCTTCCAACCGAAAAAAATGAATTGACTATTCGCGTTGGAATTTCGGGAGTGGATGAAGAGGGAGCCAAGAGAAATTTATATGCTGAAATGCCTCAAACCGATTTCAGATACAACAAACAAAAAGTAGAAGAAGAGTGGGATAAAATTTTTAAGAAAGCTCCTGCCCCAACTTTATTTCCTGAAGGGACAGGCTTAGAAAACTACCGAACTTCTTTGTATCACTGTTACACTGTACCGAATGTGTGGAGCGATGTAGACGGAAGATACAGAGGCATGGACAATAAGATTCATACGGCTGAAGGATATACGCGCTACACTGTATTTTCCCTTTGGGATACGTTCCGCGCTTACCATCCCATGATGTGCAAACTCGAACCGGAGCGCACGCAAGATTGGATGAAGACTTTTTTGGAAATGTATAAGGAGCGCGGTGAATTACCTGTTTGGGAATTGGCGGGAAATGAAACGTACTGCATGATCGGATATCACAGTGTACCTGTAGTTGCAGAAGCCTACCAGCAAGGTATTCGTTTCAAAAACCGTGAAGACGAATTGAAAATGTTGGAAGCCATGATTGCGACAAGTAATGGTCCGCAAGATGAAAAGAAAGCCTATGTAAAATATGGATATGTTCCTGGCGATGAGTTCAGCGAAAGCGTGAGCAAGACATTGGAATTTGCTTACGATGATTTTTGTATTTCACGCTATGCTGAAATGATCGGAGATAAAGCGGTTGCGCAACAATATGCCATTCGCTCTCAGAACTGGAAAAACGTTTTCGATCCGGAAACGAAATTCATGCGTGCTCGTGTCAATGGCGGTTTTGCAACACCTTTCGATCCGTACCAAGTGAACTTTCATTACACCGAAGCGAATGCTTGGCAATATAGATTCTTCGCGCCACATGCCATTCCTGAATTGATGGAATTGATGGGTGGAAAGAAAGAATTCGAAGCGGAGTTGGACAAACTCTTCAATGCACCAACCCAAACTACTGGAAGAGAGCAAGCCGACATTACAGGGTTGATTGGTCAGTATGCACACGGAAACGAACCGAGTCATCACATGGCATATTTGTATGCATACGTGAACAGAGATAAAGTGCACATGTATCGCGACAGCATTATGAAGACCCTCTACTCACCTACTCCAGATGGTCTTTGCGGAAACGAAGACTGCGGTCAGATGTCGGCATGGTATGTTGTAAGTGCTTGGAATACCTATCCGATTTGTCCGGGCGACAACACCGGATGGTGGCAAGATTATGAACCTATGTCGGAGTTTGACACTCGAAGTCAAGGCTACCCCTCTCCATACCCACTTGGTATTTACAATGAAAAAAAGATTGTCCCTGCGCCTATTATCACGGCACCGAATCGCGCATTCGTTGGCGAGCAAATGATTTCCATTTCGTGTTTGAATGGTGCTTCAAAAATTAAAGTTGAAATAATGGAAGAAGGAGGCATCAAGAAAAAAGGATTCTTCTATTCCGAGCCGTTTAAGATTACAAAAACATGCACCATACTTGTCAAAGGATTGGCTGGTTCGGACAAAGAAATCGACAGCCCTTGGATTGAAGCGACGTTCTACAAGCGTTCTGGAAATTTGGTTATGAAGGAAGTGGGCAATTACGATGCGCAATACACTGCTGGTGGAAATGATGCGTTGATCGATGGCATTCGCGGAAAGCTCGATTTCAGAACAGGTGTATGGCAAGGATACAACGGCAAAATGGAATGTGTGATTGAGTTGAAAAATCCGACCAACATCAAAAAGATTTCGCTTTCTGCTTATCAAGATATTCGTCCGTGGATTTGGTTTCCGTCTAACGTAAAATTCTTTGTGAGCAAAGATGGAAAAAGTTATAATGAAGTTTATTCAGAAGACTACACTTCACAGCAGCGCATTGAAGGTCCGCAAGTGCATGAGTACACTGCTACCTTCGACAAGAATTACAAAGGCGATGTGAACGCAGTGAAATATGTGAAGTGTATTGCGGTTCCGGCGTTCGATAAAATTCCTGAATGGCATTTGGGTGTTGGCGGGAAGCCGTGGATTTTTGTTGATGAACTGGTTGTTGAATAACAACGAATGTGGCGCAGCCACGAATGTGCAAGCACGAATGTTGCATGGCAACGAATGCCTGCGGCGAATGATAATTAACTATGAGCGAATCAAACATATTTTTTGAGAAAGGGTTAGCGCAGACGACACCGTTTCCTTTGGGGATTGAGGTGGAGCGTGCGGAGGGATTGTATGTGTACAAGAAAGATGGTTCGCGGATTATGGATTTTGTGAGTGGTGTTGGGGTGAGTAATCTCGGGCATGGAAATGCGCGCATTCGCGAGGCCATACATGCGCAGGTAGATAAGCACTTGCACACGATGGTGTATGGTGAATTTATTCAAGAGGCGCAGGACAATGCTGCGCAGAGTTTATTGAAATTGCTTCCTTCCGAATTGAACTGCTGCTACTTCGTGAACAGCGGAACGGAAGCAAATGAAGCGGCCATTAAGTTGGTGAAGCGCGTTACCGGAAGAAAAGAAATTGTTTCGTTCGTGGGCTCGTATCATGGAAGTACGACGGGCTCAATGGCCATTAGTGCGAATGAAGTGAAGAAGCAAAACTTCCGTCCGCTCATGCCCGGTGTACACTTCATTCGATTGAACAACTGGGAAGACCTCGATTTCATTACAGAAAAAACTGCGGGTGTTATTCTTGAAACCATTCAAGGAGACGCAGGTGTGCGTATTCCGAATGAACTGTATTTGCATGCGTTGAAGAAGAAATGCGAAGAAGTGGGTGCGCTGCTCGTGTTCGATGAAATTCAATGCGGCATGGGGCGCACCGGAAAAGTGTTCGCGTTCGAACACTTCGGCGTGGTTCCTCACGCCATTACGCTCGGAAAAGCTTTAGGCGGAGGAATGCCCATCGGTTGTTTGGTTTCCTCGCGAGAGAACATGCGCGAGCTTTCGCACAATCCGTTTCTCGGACACATTAGCACCTTTGCTGGACACCCCGTTGCTTGCGCAGCAGCGCATGCATTCCTAGAACAAATTCACAATGAAGAATTGTTGAATCACGCAGAGACGATTGGACAATTCATTGAGGAAAAATTAAGTCAACATCCCAACGTTATCGAAATTCGAAGAAAAGGATTGTTCTTCGCTATTGACATGGAAAGTGCTGAAGTGGTTCAGCAAGTGGTGGAAGAAAACTTGAGAAACGGACTCTTGAGTTTTTGGTTCTTGTCTTGTCCGTGGAGTTTCCGCATTGCGCCGCCGTTGACGATTACCATGGAGGAGGCGGCTGAAGGCGTTGCGATCATCCTTGCTTCTATGACAGAAGCTAAATAATTACAAAATTGCTTTGATGGTTTGAAGAATAATCTTCATGTCGGTTAGAAAACTTTGCTCGCGAACGTATTTAAGATTGAGTTCGAGTTTGGCGGGCATGATTTCCTCGATGTAAGTTTTTTCCGGGTTGGGAGATTGGCTGAGGAGTTCGTTTTCACGAACGTATTCGATGCTCGCGAAGTCTGTTATTCCGGGTTTGATGCTTAGCACGTTTTGTTGTTCTTCGTTGTACAACAAAACGTATTTCGGAACTTCCGGGCGGGGACCTACGACGCTCATTTCACCCAAGAAAACATTCACCATTTGTGGAAGCTCGTCTATTTTGAATTTCCGAATAAAATAACCACTTCGTGTAATGCGATTGTCTTTCATTCCAACCGTTAATTGTCCTTTTGACTCTGCATTTTTCCGCATGGATCGAAATTTCAATAATCCGAAATTTTTTCCATTCAACCCCACGCGCTGTTGCACGAAAAAAGGAGATCCGAAATCGTCGAGCATGATCCAAATCGATACAACTATTCCGAGTGGAAGGAGCACAATGATTAGCACTCCAGAGAATAGAACATCGAAAAATCTTTTCATTCTGTCTAATTAATCGCCTTCAGAATGGCATTCGCAACGCGCTCTGCGTCTTCGTTGCTTAAATCGTAATACACAGGAAGCGAAATTTCATTTTTATAGAAATTAAACGCATTCGGAAAATCGTGAATGTCATACCCTTGACTCTTGTAAAACGTGAACAACGGTAAGGGTTGAAAATGTACGTTCAAAGAAATGCCTTGTTCTGCAACTTCAAGAATAACCCCATCTCGCTCATCTTCTGTGAATTTATCTAAACGAAGCATGTACAAGTGGAAGTTCGAATCTGACCATTCCGTTTTGAACGTTGGCGTAATACATTTTTTATTGGTTGAAAGAATTCGGTTATAGATTTCACAAATCTCTTTCCTTCTATCTAAACTCTCTTGGAAGCGCTCCAACTCTACTCTACCAATTGCAGCGTGAATATCCGTCATGTTGCACTTGTATCCTGCTTCCACAATATCGTAACGCCAGTTACCTGGTTGCAATTTTGAAATGGCATCTTTCGATTGTCCGTGCAGCGACTTGGTATAAATCTCTTGACGAATCTTTTCCGAAATAATTTCATTTTGAAAATTCAAGGCAATGGCTCCACCTTCTGCTGTGGTTAAATTCTTCACCGCATGAAAAGAGAAACCAGCAACGTCGGTTTGATTGCCGACACGCTTTCCTTTGTACAACGAACCGAAAGAATGTGCTGCATCTGAAACAACAAGCGGTCTTCCGAATTTCTCTTGTGGCTTGCTCTTAGGTTTCCAATCGAAACGTTCCGAAAAGCTTTTTGCCAATTCCATGTATGCGTCGTAATCAACGGGCAATCCACCAACGTCGACGGGCATAATCGCCTTCGTTCTTTCAGTCATGGCGGCAGCCACTTTCTCAATATCCATATGCGCTGAATTCGGCGCGCAATCGACCATTACAGGGGTTGCTCCCAAATGCACAACAACGTTTGCCGTTGCGGCGTAGGTGTATGCGGGAACAATTACCTCATCGCCCGGACCAATTCCGAACCAATACAACACCATTTCAACAGCGTTTGTCCAAGAGTTCAAACACAACACCGGGCCCGAATTGCAATACTCTTTAATATCGTTCTCGAAAGCACGTGTCTGAGGACCTGTCGTAATCCAACCAGAGCGCAACACGGCGGTTACAGCTTCAATTGTCTTTTCGTCAATTCTTGGTGGAGAAAAAGGAATGAGTTTCATAAGCACGCAAAAATAAGGTATACGCCTCGTCCTTTTAGTAACTTTACAGAATTAAACAATTTGAACGAAATAACTGTTCTTCTCGCATGACAAATGAAATATCCCAACTTCTCCCTTCGCGCAAATTAATTGTAGTTTTTTTGATGACTGTTCTTTCTGCAACCACTGTCTTTGCTCAGCCTCAGACTGGAGGAAGACCAGGAGGAACTGGAGGAAGTGGAGGAGGACAATCTGGAAGACCAGCGCCAAAAGGACGAGTTTACGGAAAACTTTTTGATGCGCGTACCAACAAGCCCCTGGAATTTGTGGTTTTGCGCGTGTACAAAGAAGACAGTTTAGTTGTGAAGGAAAAAAATCCACTTGTTTTGGGTGGTGCCCTTTCAAAATCGAACGGAGAATTTACCATTGAAGATTTACCAGTGAATGAAAAACTTACCCTACGTTTTTCGCTTGCGGAAGTAGATGCGGCTTACTTCATTTTCACATTGAAACCAGCAGGCGGACCTATGAGCCCCGTGGAAAAAGATCTCGGAAATCTGAAACTCACGTTCACCGGACAATTGAACGCGGTGACCATTGATGGTGGTGGACCGCGATTGGAATTCGATAAGCGCATCTACGATGTTGACAAGAACCCAATGAATTCCGGTGGTACCGCGGAAGATGTGTTGAGAAACATTCCTTCTCTTCAAGTAGATACAGATGGCAACGTACAGCTTCGAAATGCCGCTCCGCAAATTTTTATAGACGGAAGACCAACGACCTTAACCATTGATCAAATTCCTGCAGATGCGATTCAGCGTGTTGAACTCATTACCAATCCTTCGGCGAAATACGACGCAAGCGGCGGTGGTGGTGGCATCGTTAACATCGTTATGAAACACAACCGCAGCGCCGGATACAACGGCAGCATTCGCGCAGGAATAGACAAACGCGGCCGTGTGAATTCAGGGTTCGATTTCAACTTCCGTCAAGGAAAAATAAATTTCTTCGCGAACACCAATTACAATCAGCGCAAAAGCATTAGTATTGGAACAACGGAACGAAACAATATTTTCCCTGCCTACTCTCTTTTCCAAAATCAATACAGCAGAAATAATGGTTTCATGTTGAATGGTCGCGGAGGATTCGACTGGTTGATTGACAACAGAAACACTTTGACTTTTTCGGGAAATATTATGAAAGGATCCTTTGCTCCTTTCGATACGTTGAATGTAACTGCTGACACGTTGGGCGGAGGAACAG
>Ga0304730_1000279_pt1 | contig 44951 bp, 29 predicted proteins | sample M_130628_MF_Meta_FD_190474 | JGI IMG/M metagenome (GOLD analysis project Ga0304730, IMG submission 190474) | Freshwater microbial communities from Lake Montjoie, Canada to study carbon cycling - M_130628_MF_MetaG (v2) (version 2) | ecosystem: Environmental > Aquatic > Freshwater > Lake | place...
GCCTCGTGCCGACGGATCCTTCGGCGTCCACTGCCAGGCGCCGGCGGGGCTCTTCACCAGTTCCCATTCGTAGCCAAACAGATTGTCGAAGTAGTCGTTCGACCATTGCGTCGGCGTCGTCGACCAGGCACCCTCGAGTCCGCTGGTGATCGTGTCGTCGGCATTCCCCGTGCCGAAGCGGTTTTTCCAGCCGAGCCCCTGTTCTTCCAGGCCAGCCGCTTCCGGTTCGGGGCCGACGTTGCCCACTGGGCTGGCGGCGCCATGGGCCTTGCCGAAGGTGTGCCCGCCGGCGATGAGGGCCACCGTCTCTTCGTCGTTCATGGCCATGCGGGCGAATGTTTCACGGATGTCGTCGGCGGCGGCCTGCGGATCGGGCTTGCCGTTGGGCCCTTCGGGATTCACGTAGATCAGGCCCATCTGGACGGCGGCGAGGGGTTTGTCCAGTTGGTGGTCGCCGGTGTATCGCTTGTCACCCAGCCACTCGCTCTCCGGCCCCCAGTTGATGTCTTCCTGCGGTTCCCAGACATCCTCACGGCCACCGCCGAATCCGAATGTCTGAACACCCATCGATTCGAGTGCCACGTTCCCCGTCAGCACCATCAGGTCGGCCCAGGAGAGTGCCCGGCCGTATTTCTGCTTGATTGGCCAGAGCAGTCGGCGAGCCTTATCGAGGTTGGTGTTGTCCGGCCAACTGTTGAGCGGCGCAAACCGCTGCGTGCCGTAGCCAGCGCCCCCTCGTCCGTCGCCGACGCGATAGGTGCCGGCGCTGTGCCAGGCCATGCGGATGAAAAACGGTCCGTAGTGGCCGTAGTCAGCGGGCCACCAGGGCTGGGAGGTCGTCATCAGCGTGGCGATGTCTTTTTTGACGGCCGCAAGGTCGAGAGCCTGAAAGGCTTTGGCGTAGTCAAAATCCTGATCCATCGGATTGCTCTTGGCAGAGTTCTGATGAAGGATCTGGAGGTTGAGTTGGTTCGGCCACCAATCGCGATTGGAGTAACCGTGGGCGGTCGCGTGACCGGCAGTGGCTGGTTTCGCCGTGCCATGGCCTGTCACCGGGCAGACATCGGCCGGCTTTTCTTGAGTGTCCTCGCCGCGAGCGATGCCACACAGGCCAGCGAAGGCCAGGCACCCGAGGGCAAGGGATGCTTGCCAGACGGCAGTCGGCCGCGTGCTCGGGGAGGCCATCGTGGCCGACAGAGACGTGCTCATCCTCGCGAGTGCCACCATGAGAATTCTCCTTATGATTGTGCCACGCTCGTCGATTCAATCCACTTGAGCTGTTCGCAGTGCCGACAGATCATGCGGTAGTGGAATTCGCCCCGGGCATTATAGAGTCTGGAAACGGCGACCGACTCGTTCCCCAATTCTCACCTGGAAACCCCCGATGAATGTCTCCGAATTCCTGGCCGTGCTCATCGCCAACCCCGGCGTGAAAATGCACTTCATGCTGCCAGACAACTCCTTCATTCCAGCCCACTACCACATCACCGAAGTCGGTCGCGTCCAGAAAGACTTCGTCGACTGCGGCGGCACCGTCCGGTCGCTGTCGTCTTGCGTCCTGCAGGTCTGGGTGGCCAACGATCTCGACCATCGGCTTGAGACGACGAAACTGGCGAAGATCGTCGAGGTCGCCCGGCCGCTCTTGAAGTCTGATGATCTGCCAGTCGAGGTTGAGTATGAAGACGCCGTGGTGTCGCAATACCCTCTCGGCGGTGCCGAGGTGACGCCGTCCGGCATCCTCTTCAATCTGGGCACGAAGCACACCGCCTGCCTTGCCCCGGAGAAGTGTGGTGTCGGTGGCGAGGCGTGCTGCCCGGCCCCCGAGCCGAAGCGGATTCTGTTTGTCTGCATCCACAACAGCGCCCGCAGCCAGATGGCGGAGGCGTTCGTGAACCAGATGTGCCAAGGGAATTACGAGGCGCACAGTGCAGGCCTCGAACCAGGAGTGCTCAATCCGCTGGTCGTCGAGGCAATGCAGGAGGTGGGCATCAACATCGCCGGCGCGAAGACCAAGAGCGTGGCCGAGATACTTGCGCACGGCCCGCAGTTCACCCGTGTCGTCACGGTCTGCGACGAGGCCAACGCCGAACGCTGCCCGACGTTTCCGAGCGGTGTGCACCGCGATCACTGGGGATTCCCCGATCCTTCAGCACTGGCGGGCTCGCACGAGGAGCGGCTCGTCGCGGTCCGTCGGATCCGGGACGACATCCGTGAGCGGGTCAGCCAGTGGTGCCGGCTGGCTTGCACGACGGCCTCATAAGGATCAGACGGTCCTTCTGCGGCCGGGTCAGCTTCTTGATCGCTGCCTCTCTCTGGAGTGCTGCTGATTGCGACGGCTGCGGCTCGGTGTAGACCAGCGTCACGGGAAGCCGGCTGCGGGTGTACCGCGAGGCCTTGCCGGCGGCGTGGGTCTTGAGCCGTTTGGACAGGTCGTTTGTAATGCCTGTGTAGAGCGAGCCGTCGCGGCACCGCACCAGATACACGCTCCAGCGGGCGGCTGGCCGCGTGCTCTGCCTGGCAGGCTTCTGCTTGGGCTTCGTGCTGGTCACTGCTGGTGCTGCCGCCAAGCGAATCAGGGAGCCGGCTGGTTGGGACTACGGCCATCGACCCGCTTGAGCAGCCGGAACAGATCGCTGTCGGTCGTGAGGATCAGCGTGCTGTCGCGGCCGAGCGTCGCTTTATACGTGTCGAGCGTCTTCACGAACGCGTAGAAATCGGCGGCCCTCGGGCTGGCCGTATAGGCAGTCGCGTAGATCTCGGACGCCTCCGCGTCGGCGGCGCCCTTGATCTCCTGTACCTGCCGGTAGGCCTCCGACTGGATTCGCTGCAGATCCTTGTCCTTGCGGCCTTCGATCTTGGCCGCGGCACCCGCGCCCTCGGAGCGAAACCGCTCCGCGATCTGCATCCGCTCCGAGATCATGCGGTCGTAGATCTTCTCGATGACGCCCGCCTTGTAGTTGAGCCGCTTCACACGAACATCGAGCAGTTCGATTCCCCAGAGGCCCACCTTCGGTCGCGCGGCCGCGAGGATCTCTCGCTCAAGCTCCTTACGGCCAAACTCGATCGGCGGCAGCGTGCCCACGGCCGTTCCCGAGTCAGCCAGTGCCGCATCCTGCTCCGGCTGCCGGCTCTTGTCGGAACGCACCACTTCGATCAGGTCGTGGCGGGCGACCACGTTGCGGGTCTCGCTGCCGATGATGTCGTCGAGCCGCGACATGGCGCTCCGCTCGTCGCGAAGGCTTTCGAAGTATTTCAGCGGGTCGGCGATCCGCCAGCGGGCAAAGGTGTCGACGACGACATACAGCTTGTCGCGGGTCGTCATCTCATTCGGCGGACCGTCCCATTGCAGGATGCGCTTCTCGAACCGATTGGCCGTCTGTACGAACGGCAGCTTGAAGTGCAAGCCGGCACCCTCTTCAGCCACGTTGATCGGCTGACCGACTGGTCGGCCAAACTGGGTGATCACGACCTGCTCCGCCTGGTCGACCGTGTAGGCGCAGCCGAGCAGGAAGACCGCGGCGGCTGCGGCGAGAAGGCCACCCAGCGGCGAAAAGAGCGTGTCGGCAAACTGCCGGGCCAGTTGCGCGAGCGGATGATTGATGGGAAGGTTGTTCATGGTCGGATGGTGCGGGTGGGCGGGGGCCTATGGCTTTTTGGCATCGAGCTGCTGCAGGTTCATCAGCGGGAGGAACTGCTTGGCGTCGGCATCGAGGATCACCTTGCCGCCGAGTTGCGGCAGCACCTCGGAGAGCGTCTCCAAGTAAAGCCGTTGGCGGGTGACGTCGGGGGCTTTTTCATACTGTTCAAGCAGCGACTTGAACCGGGCCACGTCGCCCTGTGCCTCGTTCACCCGCTTGAGCGCGAAGCCTTCCGCCTCGCGGAGTTTCTTGTCGGCCTCCCCGCTGGCCCGTGGCACGACCTTGTTGTATTCGCCGTTGGCCTGGTTGATCATCTGCTCCCGCTCCTGCTGGGCGCGGTTGACCTCGTCGAACGACCGCTGGACGGCCTCGGGCGGGTGGACGTTCTTGAGCTGCACCTGCTGAACTCGAAGCCCCATGCCGAGATTCTGCACGAGGGCGGTGAGCTTCGTGATCGCGTCGTTCTCGATCCCCTGACGGCCGACTGTGAGCACCTCGTCAACCGTGCGGTCACCCACGACCTCCCGCATCACGCTCTCGGCAAGATCGCGGAGCGTCGGGCCTGGCTCCCGGTGGTTGAAGAGATACAGTTCGGGGTCGCTGATCTCATACTGCACGACCCACTCGACGTGCGCGGCATTCAGGTCGCCCGTCACCATGTCGCTCTCCCGATTCTGCTCGGGGCCGGAGGCGGCCTGATCGGGATTGCTGGCACCGGCGGAGCCGAAACCGAATTCCATCTTGAGCTGCCGCTTCACCGGCAGGATCGTGACGGTGTCGATGCCGAAGGGCAGCTTGAACCGCAGTCCCGGGCCGACCGTGCCGACAAACCGGCCAAACCGCTGGATCACTCCCACGCTCTCGGGGCCGACGGTGTAGACGCCGCGGGCCAGGCCCGAGCCGAGCAGGACCGCCACCGCCGCCACCGCGAGCCACTTGATGGGAAGGCCGCCGGCCGGCAGGCCAGGCGTGCGGGACTGATTCGGAAAACGCGGAAAGTCTGCCATGGAGATGCCGTGGAGGCCGAGGGGAGAACCACCGTTCGGGTGGCACCTAGTAATACCCTCGACCAAGGGCGATGTCGAATCAGCCGATGCCGTCCTGCAGAGGAGCGGTCAGGGGGTGGCGGCGGCTCCGGCACGGGCCCGGTCAATCAGGAAATCGACCAGTTCCTGACAGTGGAAGAAGCCTTCCCAGAAACTGTGCCCCTGGCCCTTGGCCACGATCAGCGTGACCAGATCACCCCGGCCAGCGGCCTCGTACCGTTGCTTGAGGGTGGCCGAGTTGGGGCCGATCGGCACGACTGTGTCGTCGTCGCCATGGATGATGCAGAAGGGAACACCGGCCTTCGCCGCCACGTCGATGCGTTCAATCGGACAGAGGGCGGCGGCTTGGGCGGTGAGTTCGGCCGGCGTGAGGCCATAGGCAACGGCCGCTGTCTCGATCCCGGGATACGTCCGCCAGTCGTAGACGGGATAGATGCCGCCGACACCCGCCGTGAGTTCGGGATGGGCGATCGCCCAACTGCTCGCCCAGAGACCGCCGCGGCTGCGGCCGAGCACCGCCAGCTTGGTGGCGTAGCCTCGTCGCACCATCTCGGCGTGGAGCGACTCCGCCGCCTGCACCGCCGCAGAGCTGCCATACGACTCACCCGTGTCGATACCGGCGACGGCGATACCGGCCCGCGTGAACTGCTCGTGCATCCATTCTTCTGCCTTGTCAGGGCAGCAGGGGAGCGTGGGCGAATACAGGATCCACGGCTTCGGTCCCGCCGCGGGTGTGGCCGAGTCGTCAGGCCGGTTGGCGGGCGTGAAGAGAAAGGCTGTTCGGCCCTCCACGGAAAAGACCTCGCCGGGCAGGATCAACTCTTTCTGCGGCGGCTCGTTCGGCGTCTCACCACACGCCGGTGGCTGGCAGAAAACGAATGCGCAGATGGCGGCAAACAACAGCGTGACGGGTGTTTTCTCGTGCATACAAGAAAGTCTATCCGGAAGCCGTTTCCCCCTGCAGTGGCTGCGCTGCTTCCGGCGTGGAATAATGGAGGGATATGAACAGCCAAACGCTCCTCGTGCTTGCGGCCGGCTGCATTCTGTGGCCCAACGCCGCCGGTCAGGCGGCCGCCCCCGACTTCGCCCGCGAGGTCAGGCCGGTCCTCTCCAACCGCTGCTTCAAGTGCCACGGGCCGGATGAAGGTCACCGCGAGGCGGGCCTGCGGCTCGACCTGCGGGAGGAGGCTCTCCGCGAACTCGATAGCGGTACCAGGGCAATTGTGCCGGGCCATCCCGACGACAGCGAACTCATCGCCCGGATTACGAGCACCGATCCCGACCTCGTCATGCCGCCGCCGCACACGAAGGTCGTGCTCACCGATCGCGAGCGGCAGATTCTCACCGACTGGATCGCCGCCGGCGCGGACTACCGGCCGCACTGGGCGTTTGTGAAACCTGTTCGTCCGGCTCTGCCGACGGTGAAGAACACCGCCTGGCCGAAGAACGAGATCGACCGGTTCGTGCTGGCGAGGCTCGAACAGGAGGGGCTCACGCCCAGCCCCGAGGCGGATTGGGCCGCGCTCTGCCGGCGGGTGCATCTCGATCTCGTCGGCCTACCGCCCACACTCGCCGATCTCGACGCCTTCCTCGCTGATTCGTCGCCCGATGCCTACGAGAAACTTGTGGACCGGCTGCTGGCGAGCCCCCGCTACGGCGAGCGGTGGGCGCGGCGGTGGCTCGATCTTGCGAGGTATGCCGACACCAACGGCTATGAAAAAGACCGCGACCGTCAGATCTGGCCCTATCGCGACTGGGTGATCCGTGCCTTGAACGACGACATGCCGTTCGACCAGTTCACCATCCGTCAGATTGCCGGCGACCTGCTGCCCGGGGCAACGCCTGACGACGTCATCGCCACCGGCTTCCACCGCAACACCATGCTCAACGAAGAGGGCGGAATCGATCCGCTGGAGTTCCGCTACCTTGCCATGGTCGACCGCGTGGGCACGACCGGCACCACCTGGCTAGGCCTCACCACCGCCTGCGCCCAGTGCCACACGCACAAGTTCGATCCGATTCTGCACACCGATTATTTTTCGTTGATGGCGTTGCTCAACAACGCCGACGAGCCCGAGTGGCGGATTCCGAATGCCGACCGCGAACGGCAGCAGAGCGAGACCGCGCGGCAGATCGAAAACCTGTGGGCAGAGTTGCCGACGAAGTGGCCCGTGCCGACGGCTGCGGAAGCAGAGCAGGTGGCGGCCGCTGGGTCGGGCGAGAGCAGTCCGCAGCCGCCCGCGGCCGAGGCGAAACAGGTGGTCTCCCTCGCGGAGCGGTTCGAGGCGTGGACCCGCGAGGAGTCGGCGCGGGCTGTGGCCTGGAAGGTCGTCCGGCCGACCACGCTGAAAACCAGCATGCCGCACCTCGTTGTCCGCGACGACGGCTCGATTCTCGGCAGCGGCGACAGCACCAAGAGCGACGTCTACGAGATCGAACTACCGCCCTCGGATCAGCCGGTCAGGGCCGTGCGTCTGGAGGTGCTGCCCGACGAGAGCCTTCCGGATCATGGCCCCGGCATGTGTTTCTATGAGGGGCCAAAGGGCGATTTCTTCCTCTCGGAGATGGAGGCGACAGCGGGTGGGAAACGGCTGACGCTGACGCATGCGACCGACTCGTTTGGCGGTACGGCGGCCAAGAGCAAGGTCGAGAGCACTGCCACGAAGGCGATTGACGGCGACATGTCGAGCGGCTGGAGCACGAATGGCGATCAGGGCAGGGCTCATGCAGCCGTATTCCAACTGGCTGAAGAGCTCGCTCCCGGCACGCCGCTCACGCTGACGATGCGGTTTGAGCGGCACTTCGCCTGTCCGCTTGGCTGCTTTCGGCTGTCGGTCACGGCGGCAGACAATGCGGAGTCGCGGGGCCATGCGGCCGACGTCGAGGCGGCGCTCGCCAAGACGGAAGACCAGCGGTCGGCCACCGAACGGGAGCGAGTGTTCCGTCGCTTCCTCGCCAGTGCGCCGGAACTGGCCGAGCCAGTCAAGCAGATCCGAGATCTCGAGAATAGCCTCCGGACTGGCCAGACAACGCTCGTGCTACAGGAGCGGCCGGCCGACAATCCGCGGAAGACATTCCTCCACCATCGTGGTGAATACACGCAGCCGAAGCAGGAGGTGCCGGCCGCCGTGCCGTCGTTCCTGCCGCAGTTGCCGCCGGGCGTGTCGGCCAACCGGCTGACGCTGGCAAACTGGCTCGTCTCCGCCGACAACCCGCTGACGGCGCGGGTGACGGTCAATCGGCAGTGGCAGACACTCTTCGGCCGCGGCCTGGTCGCGACGGTTGAGGATTTTGGCTACCAGAGCGAGCCGCCGAGCCACCCGGGGCTCCTCGACTGGCTGGCGACCACGTTCATGGCTGACACCCGCAGCGGTGGCATGGGCTGGTCGATGAAGCGACTGCACCGGCTGCTCGTCACCAGCGCGACCTACCGCCAGGCTTCGGTGGCGCCAGAGGCGTTGGTCGAGCGGGATCCGAAAAACGCGCTCGTGGCGCGTGGCCCACGGGTTCGGCTGGAGGCCGAGGTGATCCGGGATTCTGTCCTCGCCGCAGCGGGGCTGTTGTCCGCGAAAATGTATGGGCCCGGCGTGCGGCCGCCGCAGCCCGACGGCGTGACGGAGGCGGCCTGGGGTGGTGGCAAGTGGAACGTCAGTGGCGGCGAGGACCGGTTCCGCCGCAGTATCTACACCTATCAGAAGCGGACGGCGCCGTTCGCATTTACGACCACGTTCGACGGGCCCAGTGGCGAGGCCTGCATCGCCCGCCGCGAGGTTTCCAACTCGGCCCTGCAGGCCCTCACGCTTTTGAACGACCCGATGTTTGTGGAGGTGGCCCAGTCGCTCGGGAAGACGGTGCTGGCAGCCGGCGCCGACGATGCGAGCCGGCTTCGCGAACTGGCACGACGGGTGCTCTCACGGGAGTTCGACGCCGACGAGCAGCGGGCGATGACGGACTTTCTGCACATGCAGCGGCAGCGATTGGCGGCGGGCGAACTTGATGCCGCGAAGCTGGCCGGAAACGCTGCCTCGGCGCCGGCTGAAAGTAGCGCCGACGCGTTGGAACTGGCCGCCTGGATGCTGATGGCCCGGGCAGTGATGAACCTCGATGAAGCGGTCGTAAAAAGGTAGGCACCACCATGAACCTCCTCGAGATCACACGGCGGCACTTCTTCGAGCAGTGCGGCGTTGGCGTCGGCAAGATTGCGCTGGCCGGGCTCTTGGCCGACACGCTTGGTCGTGCTGCCCCGGCGCGTGGCAGCCTGATTCAAGAGGCTCCGCTCGCGGTTCGGCCGCCACATTTTCCGGGCAAGGCCAAGGCGGTCATCCAGCTCTTCATGGCAGGGGCTCCGAGCCAGCTCGAATTGTTCGATTACAAGCCGAAGCTGGCGGCGATCGAGGGGAAGCCGATCCCGCCTGAGGTGATCGGCGGGCAGCGGTATGCCTTCATTCGGCCAGATGCGGCCGTGCTGGGGCCGCGGTTTCGGTTTTCGCGGCACGGCCAGTGCGGAGCAGAGCTCTCGGAGGTGCTGCCGCACCTCGCCACGGTGGTTGACGACATCGCGATCGTGAAGAGCTGTCGTACCGACCAGTTCAATCATGCGCCGGCCCAGATCTTCATGAACTGCGGCTTTGCCCAGCCGGGCCGGCCGAGCCTGGGCTCGTGGGTGACCTACGGCCTGGGTAGCGAGAGCGATCAGCTGCCGGCCTTCGTGGTGATGAGCACGGGCGGGGGCGTCAGCGGCGGGGCGGCCACCTGGTCGAGCGGCTTTCTGCCGAGCGTCTATACGGGCACCCGGTTTCGCAACGGTGGTCCGCCGATCCTCAACGTTCAGTCGCCCGACGGCGCCGACCGGCGGCTGGCGGGAGACACGCTGGGGGTGGTGTCGGCGCTTAACCGCCGCCGGCTCCTGGCTGACGGCGATCCCGAGATCGCCACCCGGATCGCCAGCTACGAGATGGCCCATCGGCTGCAGACTTCGGCGCCGGAGCTGATGAATCTGGCCGACGAGACGGCCGAGACGCTTGGCCTCTATGGCTGCAAGGCCGAGGAGGCGAGCTTCGCGCGGGCTTGCTTGATTGCGCGGCGGCTGGTGGAGCGGGGCGTGCGGTTCGTGACGATCTACCACGAGGGCTGGGATGGTCATTCCGACGTCGCTGGCAACGTGAAGAACAATTGCACGACAACCGATCGGGCGAGCGCCGCACTCGTAACCGATCTGAAGCGGCGCGGCATGCTCGACAGCACGCTCGTCGTCTGGGGAGGCGAGTTCGGTCGCACGCCGATGGTGGAGGCGAGTGCCGTGCTCGGCCGGTCGATGGGCCGCGACCACCACCCCAACGCCTTTACAATGTGGCTCGCCGGCGGTGGCGTGAAGGGTGGCATCAGCTACGGTGAGACCGACGAACTGGGCTTTCACATCGCGCGGGACGAGGTGCATGTGCACGACCTGCAGGCCACGATTCTGCACTGCCTCGGCCTCGATCACGAGCGGCTCACGTTCCGCTCCCAGGGCCGCGACTTCAGGCTCACCGACGTGCATGGTCATGTGGTGAATGGTATTTTAAGTTGATTCTTCTATGAGTCCCCGAAGGAACCTGTTCATGATCCGCCTGTGCTTTATCGCGCTCTGCTTGTTTGCCTGCTCTGCGGCTCTTGTGGCTTCACATGCAAGAGCTGCCGATCCGTGGCTCGTGGTGGAAGGGGGCGAGGGGCCGGGGAAGGGGAAGCATGTTGTGCTCATCAGCGGTGACGAGGAATACCGCAGCGAGGAGGGACTCACGCAGCTCGCAAAAATCCTCGCCAAACACCACGGCTTCAGCTGCACTGTGCTCTATGCGATCGATCCGGCCACGGGTGAGATCAACCCCAATCAGTCGGACAACATCCCGGGCCTCGAATCGCTCCGCAAAGCCGACTTGATGGTGATTGCCACGCGGTTTCGCAATCTGCCCGATGCGCAGATGAAGGAGATCGACGACTATCTCAAGACGGGCAAGCCGGTGATCGGCATGCGAACGGCGACCCACGCCTTCAACATTCCGAAAGATCGACCCTACTCGCACTACGGCTGGAATCAGACGGGCGACACCATGCCGCAGGGCTTCGGCCGACAGGTGCTTGGTGAGACGTGGATCAACCACCACGGTCATCACGGTCAGGAGAGCACCCGGGGCCTGATCGTCCCGGATGCCAAGGATCATCCGATTCTCCGCGGCATCGGCGAGGGTGACATCTGGGGCGATACCGACGTCTACACCGTTCGCCTGCCGCTCCCGGGCGACTGCCAGCCGCTGGTCTTGGGGCAGGTGCTCGAAGGCATGAATCCGGGGTCGCCGGTCGTCGAGGGGGAGGATGCCAAGAAGAACGAGCCGATGATGCCGGTGGCATGGGTGAAGACTTATAGCGTGGGCGGCGGCCCGACCGGCCGGGTATTTACGACCACTATGGGCTCGTCGACCGACCTGGTGAGCACCGGCACGCGGCGAATGCTCGTGAACGCCTGCTACTGGGCCACGGGGATGGAAAGCCAGATTCCGTCGGTTTCAAACGTCAATATCGTTGGCACCTTCGAGCCGCTGCCGTTTAGGGGCGACGGCTTCAAGAAGGGCGTGAAGCCCGAGGATCTCAGGTAGGCGGGGGCGAGAGTCGCTGGGCAAACCGCCGCGTTGCCGCAAACGCAAACCTGCCCGGGTGCAGGATCTCCGCCAGCACTTCGAGCGATTCGACCAGCCGCGGTCCAGGCCGGTTGAAGAGGTGGTGGCCGTCGACAGCGACAATGTTGCCCTCGCGGTAGGCGCGAAGTTTTTTGAGATGCGGCTGCACGGCCGCTGAGCCCGCCTCGGCGACCACGCGATCGAGCGTGAACCCACAGGGCACGAGGATCACGACGTCGGGATCGGCGGCGGCGACGTCGTCCCACGAGATCCAGTGCGAGTGGTCCCCCGCCGTGCCGAGCAGGTCCTCTCCGCCGGCCAGGCGGACCAACTCCGGCACCCAGTTGCCTGCGGCCATCGGCGGGTCGAGCCACTCGATCACGGCGACACGGGGACGGTCGGAGAACGTGCCGACGCGCGATGCCACGGAGGCGATCCGAGCCCGCAATCGGGCCACCACTTCCCGTGCCTGGGCGAGCCGGCCCGTGGCCTTGCCCACGGCACGAATGTCGGAGAGCAGGTCGGCAAGTGTGGCTGGCGAGAGGGCCAGCACCTGTGTGTTCACGCCTGCCTTCCGCACCGCGGCCTCGACGTCGGCAGCCGAGATTGCACAGACGTCGCAGGCGGCCTGCGTGAGGATCAGATCGGGCCTGAGGCTGGCGAGCGTGTCGACATCGAGCGAGTAGAGGGCGGCGGAGGTGCCGATGGTGCAGGCCGCGGCGTTGCCAGCGGTCGTTCGCGTGGTGGCGGTTTCGCCGAGGACCTTCCCGATCTGCGTCACCTGGTCATGAATCTCCCGGCTCGGGGCCGAGGCGTCGATGCGGGCTGCCGTCAGGGCGGGCAGGCTGGCCACGCCGGCCGGCTCATCGCATTCGTGTGACCGTCCGACGAGATTCGCCTCAAGTCCAATCGCCGCCGCGATCTCCGTGGCAGCTGGCAGGAGCGACACGATCCGACAGGAGGGGCGGGGAGGATATTCCATGGCCGGAACCGTACAATTCGCGAGTATTTCGAGTCGCCAGCATTCGAGATTCGATGCGTTCCCCAATTCTACCCGTTCCCAGGAAAAATCCTTCGGAGGCTCGTCCCATGCTCAAGCCATCTCATGACCGCACTCCTGAGGACCGCCTGACGGAGGCCGCCCGGTTTCATGACTACCGCTATGCCTCCAATCCGATTGCCGATGGCACGCTGGGGGCGATTCCCGGGGCCCGGTTCGCGGCTGAGTTGCACGAGCGTGGGATCACGCGGAACGTGCCCCTCGACACTAGCTCCGTGCTTGGCTGCCCAGGACCCGCTACGTCACCCGGGCTCTGTGCCAATTTCATCCACATCTGTCCGGGCGATGCGATCATCACCGACGCCAATGCCACGAGCCATCTGTTCTTCGTGATGCGGGGCACCGGCACGACGCAGGTGGGGAGTGACGCCACGACGCTGACCGATGACAGGGAGATCGTCTGGCAAGCGGGCGACCTCTTCACGCTGCCGGCCGGAAGTCGTGCGGTGCACGTCGCGGGCGACGATGCAGCGCTCTACTGGGTACACGACGAGCCGCTGCTTGCGTATCTGGGCGTGGAGGCGACCAAGAGGCAGTTTTCGCCCACGCTCTACAAGCGGGAGTCGATCCACGAGGCGCTCGAGACCGTCATCCGCGATCCGGCCAGTGCCCATGCCAACCGCCTGAGTGTTTTGCTCGGCAACCGGCTCTTTCCGCAGACGATGACGATCACGCACATCATCTGGGCGATGTTCGGCCGTCTGCCGGTCGGTGCGGTGCAGGCTCCGCACCGGCACCAGTCGGTGGCGGTCGATCTGGTCGTCGATGCCAAGCCGGGCTGCTACACGATGGTCGGCAAGTCACTCGGAGCCGATGGGCGGATCAAGGACGGCGAGCGGTTCGACTGGCAGCCGCACTCGGTGTTCGTGACACCGCCGGGCCTCTGGCATTCCCACCACAACGAGTCAGGCTTCCCGGCCCACATCCTGCCGATCCAGGACGCCGGGTTGCACACCTACCTGCGGACGCTCGACATCCGGTTTGCCCGGGCGACGGCGGGTGGCAGTGAAGTGGTGGAGAACGCTGGCTAGGTGCCGTCTCGATCTACCAGCGACCTTCCATGCCGAGCGTGACGCCCTGTACGACGGCGGCGCCGGTGGTGTTGAGCGTGGCAGCCTGCGGATTAGTAAGCGATACGGTCTGGTTTGTCGGCTGGGCAAGACCTTGGAGCCATAAGCCGAGGTAGCCAACACGGAAATCGATGTTGCGGGTGATGGGCATGACGCCCGTCAGACCAACCTCACCGAGAAACGCTGCTCCCTTGGGCGTGTCGGCCCTCGTGGAATACGAGAAACTGCTCTCGGTCGTCGTCTGGAAGGAGTTGTTGTAATACGCGCCGCCCTTCATGAGGCCTTCCACCCGTAGCCATTTCGAGCTGAGCAGGAGTGAGTCAAAACCGATCTGGTAGCCGTAGAGATTATTCATGCAGGATACTGACACCACATCCGCGGGCACCGTCGTGAGTTGGAGAGTCTCCTGCCATTCGAACCAGCGGAAGCCGCCCAATAGTTGGATCCAGGGGGCCACCGTCATGCGGCCGTTGAGTTCAAAGCTTTGCAACGCAGCACCGAGGTTGGTGGATGCGGAGTCGTAGGGGGACTGGCTGGGCACGAAGGCCGGCGTGTAGCCGCCGGCTACCGTGGGCAGAGTGTTCTGTGCCCGGAAGTTCGCGGCGCGGAAGTAGGTCGCTTCCAGTGCATCGCCACAGCCGTTCGTGCGAAACAGGGAGAACCTTGGTCCTGCCGCCGGGGTGCTGTTGAGTTGGTTGGCGTTGAGTGCCGTGAGGCCACTGGAGGAGTTGTTAAAAAGTGGCCGGCTGCGTGGGGAATCGCGCCAGAGCAGGATCGCGTCGGTCCTGAAGGTCCAGCAGGCGTGCTTGTTGTCGATGAGACGGTTGATCATGCCATAGGGCGGGTCGCAACCATCCTCACAGCAGTTCTGCTGCGGTGAACACTCGGTGCAGTCTGGCACTTCCTCTGGAAACGCCCCCTGCGTTGTCCATGGGGCGGCGTCTTCCGCCATCCCAAGGCCATCGATGCCGTCAGCGGCTATCGCTTCAGAAACGACAGCTTCCTCGAACTCAACGGCGAAGGCGGTCGTTCCGGTTCCTGCGAGGGTTCCCGCCAACAGCACTGAATGAACCCACGACCGCAGATTCGTAAAACACATCATTTCCCTTACCCCCCGGTATGTCTGCAACGATACGCAGGGTTAAATCGGTTGTACCGGAAGCCCGGCGTAAGGGTTATTCCCGGCAGTCCGGTCAGGGGGCCTGGGGGATGTGGGGCGTTTCGTAGATGGCCAGAGAGTCATTTTGTTGTGAGGCCGATCGCGTCGGCATCATGAAGCCGTCAGGAGATCACGAGAAGGAGCGTCGTGGTTTCCGTGGAGGAAACGAAGCCCCATACGTTCCCAGGCCATCGATCTCGTGCGACGCTGCCCACCAATGGGAGCAAAGCCTGAGGCATCGTCACGCCCCAGAGTCGCCCTTTGGCAAGGGTGTAGACCCAGTCGATCGGCCGCGAGCAGCTGCTCGAGAAGAGCGACCGTTGATCAAGTCACGCACCGCTTCCACATTCTTGAAGCGAAGGACGAAGCGTCCGTTTCCAGAATGCTCGCACGTGACAGCAACACGCCGCGGAGCGGCATGACACACCAATCCTCGACGGGCGGACTTGGCTGAGGCTGCCCGAGGTCGCTTACCAGCGGCCTTCGAGGCCGAGCGATACCCCCTGCAGGACCAAAGCGCCGTTGGTGGTAAGCGATCCCGTTGGCGGAGTAGTTGAGGGGGTGATGACCTGACCGCTCAGCTGCCGCGTCGGCTGGGCCAATCCACTGAGCCAGAGGCCGAAGTATCCGCAGCGAAGATCAAGGTTTTTTCGGAGTGGCACGACACCCGTGAGCCCAACCTCGCCCACGAAGGCACAGCCGGCAGGTGAGTTGGCTGAGATGCCGTCGGCGAAGGCAGTGGGTCCGGAGGTGCTGTACGTCGAAGTCTGGGTGGCAGCGTTGTAGTAGGCACCGCCCTTCACCAAGCCCTCCAGCCGCATACCCTTGCCGCTGTTCCAGAGCATGGTGTCCAGCCCGATCTGGCCGCCGTAGAGGTTGTTGAGGCAGTTGTTCTGCCAGTTGTCCGTGCCAGTGGTCGTGGAGTCGCTGAACTGGTCGACCATCGACCAGTTCTCCCGCCACTGCAGCCAGCGGAACCCCGTGAGAAACCGCGTGGCACCCCAGCCGAGCGGTTCGCGATAGTTGATCTCTGCGGACTGCAGACTGCCGATCAGCTGCTGCTGGGCAGAACTGATCGTCTTGCCACTGAAGGAATTGCCGTAGATGCCGGGCGCCGCGGCTACGTAGCCGTTGGCACCACTGGCCAAAGACTGTTGTGCGTAAAAATTGCCCGCGTAGAGGTACGACGCGTCGAAGCCCCGGCCGCACTCGTCGAGGCGAGCGATCGTGAGCCGAGGAGCAGCGAGCGGATCACTCTGCAGCTGGTTGGCGTTGAAGACCGTCGCACCGGTCGTCTGGGTGTTTTGATTAAAAATTGGACGGTTGGATGGGGCATTCCGCCAGAGTGCCAAGGCCTCAAACCTCACCACCCAGCAGGCATCTTGGAAGCAGTCCAGGCAATCCAAGACACCCCGCTTCGTGGAGCAGGGCTCAATCGTGCCATCGGGTCCGATGGCTACGGCAGAATCGAAGGTCATCATGTCGGGTGCTGACGGCACGAACTCTTGGAGTCGTTCGCCCATGCTCATAGCCGGGGCGGGCACCACCGCGTCATCTTCGATGACGACCTCATCCGGTGCCGACATGCCAAGCTCCTCGGGCATCAACGGCTCGGGCGGCAGCGGTGGCTGACCGTCGGCCAGTGCAGACTGCGCGTCTACCACGACCGACTTCAGGTCGGAAACCTCATAGGATTGGCCACCGTTCTCCCAGACCGGTGCGGCTTGAACGCCACCGGATGCGGCCCAGACAGCCATCCCAACCGTCAGGAATCCAACGCTTAACAAGCGAGCCATCGTGTCTGCTCCCGTTCCGAACATGCCGATTCGTTGGGTTCAATCGGTCATGACGGTCGTAGGCCGACAGGTTTCCTGCGCCGTGTTCGCGTCAGGCAGGCTGGGGAGGCTGGGCTGGCCGAAGGCAGGTGGAACGCGGGGACGGGGTAATTCGGCGTGGGGTTCTTTGGCTCAAGAGGCAAAGAATTCCGAGGCGAGGGAACGTCACCTGAGCCCAAACGCCGCGAGCGCTTCACCGGTGTGGCTGCGGAGCAGCGACTTGTCGCGGGCCCACCGGCCGGCGTGCACAACGAGATCCTCCGGCGGGCCCTCCACCACGATCTTGCCGCCGCCGTCGCCCGCCTCCGGACCCATGTCGATCACCCAGTCGGCAGCAGCGATCACCTCCAGATTGTGCTCCACCACGAGCACGGTGTTGCCCGTATCGACGAGTCGTTCGAGCACGTGCAAGAGCTTCTCGATGTCGCTGAAGTGCAGTCCTGTCGTCGGCTCGTCGAGAATATAGAGCGTGCTCCCCGTGCCCGGCTTCGCCAGCTCCCGTGAGAGCTTCACCCGCTGCGCCTCGCCGCCGGAGAGCTGCGGCGCCGGCTGGCCAAGCGTGATGTAGCCCAAACCGACATCGACCAGCGTGCCCATGATCCGGGCGATCGCCGGCACCGTCTCGAAAAACTGCGCCGCCTCTGCCACGCTCATCTCGAGCACATCGGCAATGCTCTTCCCATGCCACTTCGCATGGAGCGTCTCCGCGGAATACCGCCGGCCGTGGCAGGTCTCGCACTGCACCCAGACGTCGGGTAGGAAGTGCATCTCCACGCGGCGCTGCCCCAGGCCCTCGCACTGCTCGCAGCGGCCCCCCGGCACGTTGAATGAAAAAGTCCGCGGCGTGAACCCTCGGGTCCGCGCCTCCGGCACCTTCGTGAATAGCTGCCTGATGTGGTCGAACACGCCCGTGTAGGTCGCCGGTGTCGAGCCGGGCGTCGAGCCGATCGCCTCCTGATCGACAAGGATCACCTTGTCTATTGATTCGAGTCCCTTCACCGAGTCGTGCTGCCCAGGCTGCTCGCGGGCCGCATGCAGCCGGCGGGCCAGGCTTCGCCAGAGCACCTCCAAAACGAGCGACGTCTTCCCCGAGCCACTCGGGCCCGTCACCGCCGTCAGCACACCCAGCGGCACCTTCAGATCGATTCCCCGGAGCGTTCGATGCCGGATGCCACGGACCTCGAGCCATGAGCCGGGCTCGCGGCGACCCTGTTTCTGCTTACGGTCGAGCACCGCGTCGCAGGCTTTTTTTGCTTTCAGATACGGCCCCGTGACGCTGGCCTTCGTGGTGGCGAGCTTCGTGGGTGACGCGTGGGCCACGATCATGCCCCCCTCGCGGCCGCTGCCGGGGCCAAAGTCGAGGGCATGATCGGCCGCGGCAACGACATCGCGATCATGCTCCACCACCACGATCGTGTTGCCGAGATCCCGGAGTTTTCCCAGTGCCGCGATCAGCCGATGCGTGTCTCTCGGATGCAGGCCGATCGTCGGCTCATCGAGCACATAGAGCACACCGGTCAGGCCGCTGCCTACCTGCGCCGCGAGGCGGATCCGCTGCAACTCGCCCCCCGACAGGCTCCCTGCCGGCCGGGCCATGTCGAGATATTCGAGGCCCACGTCGACGAGAAACGCCACGCGGGCGTTCAACTCGCGGAGCAAATCGCCGGCGATCTTCTTCTCATCAGCTGAGAGCGAGACGGCAGCGAGCGCCTGCTGCAGCCGACCCAGCGGCATCCGGCACCAGACATCGAGCGTGCGGCCCCAGAGCGTGACGGCGCAGGCCACATCGGCTAAGCGACTCCCGCCGCACTCGCTGCAGGGCACTTCCCCCATCACCGCATCGACCTTGCCACGCAGGCCGGCAACCATCCGGGCTGCCTCCTCGCAGGCCGCTTCGAGGCCCTTGAACTGGAAGGAGAACCAGACGTCACCGGCGGACGACTTTCCCTTTCCCTTGTCGGGCGTGGCAACCGGGCTGGTGCGCATACCCGGAGTCCCGTCGCTTCCGCTCCGGGCTTTTTTCTGGGCGGCGGGCTGCTTCACGTCGATCCACTTCTCACCCGTGCCCTCGAAGAGCACCCGTTGCTGCAGGCCCGAGAGTTCCGAGAGCGGCACGTCGATCGGCAGGCCCGTCGCCGCGCAGAGGCCCTCCATCATCGCCCGGCTCACCTGCCCGGAGTCGGCACGGTCGAGGCTCGGCCAGAGGTCGAGGGCCCCTGCGCCGAGCGAGAGCGAGGGATCGCGAATCAGCGACTTGTGCTCGATGCCGGTCCGCGTGCCGAGGCCGTCGCAGGTGGCACACCATCCCAGCGGACTGTTGAACGAAAACTGCCGCGGCTCGAGCGGCTTGAACCCCCGGCCACAGGAGGCGCAGGCGAGCTTGCGGCTGTGCACCTCCACCGGCCAGTCGGCTTCCTCGACCCCCTCGACAGCCCGCGCCACGAGCATCGTGCCGGCGCCGGCATCAAACGCTGCCTCCACACTCTGGGCCAACCGGCTTCGCTCCGTTGGAGTGGCCGTTACGCGATCGACCACGATCTCGATCTTGTTTTTCCGCTTGCGGTCGAGCGTGGGTTTTTCAGCGAGCGGATGTGTCGTGCCGTCAATTCGCACGCGTGCATATCCCGCCGCCAAGAGCCCCGCAAAAAAAGCCTCCGGCGACTGGCCCACGCGGAGCTCCACCGGCGCGAGCAACAGGAGCCGCGTGCCGGGCTCGTGTTCCAACAGCCGCGCGACGGTTGTGTCGACGCTTTGTGCCCCCACCGGCGTGCTGCATTCAGGACAGTGCATTACGCCCAGTCGGGCCGCCAGCACACGGAAGTAGTCGTACATCTCCGTCAGCGTGCCGACCGTCGATCGGGGCGTGCTCCCGGTCGCCCGCTGCTCGATCGCCACCGCCGGTGACAGCCCTTCAATTTTCTCGAACACCGGCTTCGGAACCTGGCCCACGAACTGCCGCGCATACGGCGAGAGGCTCTCGACATACCGCCGCTGCCCCTCGGCGTAGAGCGTGTCGAAGGCGAGCGATGTTTTTCCCGAGCCGCTGGGCCCGCAGCAGACCGTCATCGCGCCGCGGGGAATATCGGCATCGACCGCTTTGAGATTGTGCTGCGACGCGCCGCGGATCGTGATCTGCGGCGGGCCGGGATCGATCGAGGCTTTTTCGAGCTGTGAACGCTGTGCCAGCTCGGCCTTCGCCAGGGCGGCAGCAGTCGCGGGCTGCTTGCGACGGGTGGACTTCCGGGGAAGATTCCCGGCCCGTTCCTTCGCGGCGGCCAGCAGCGGCTTGAGGGCCAGTCCTGTGTGGGATGCCTTCACGCGGGCGACCTGCTCCGGCGTGCCCTCGGCCACGATCCGGCCACCGCCGGCGCCCCCCTCCGGCCCCAGGTCGATGACATGATCGGCCCGCTTCACAACGTCGAGATTGTGCTCCACGACGAGCACCGTGTTGCCCGCGTCCACCAGTCGCTCCAAGACGATGAGGAGTTGCCGAACGTCGGCCATGTGCAGGCCCGTGGTCGGCTCGTCAAGGATGTAGAGCGTCTTTCCGGTCGACCGCTTGGCCAGCTCCCGCGACAGTTTCACCCGCTGTGCCTCGCCACCGGAGAGGGTGGGGGATGGCTGGCCGAGATGGAGATAGTCGAGGCCGACATCGCAGAGCGTTTCCAGCTTGCGGGCGATGTCGGGAGCGTCGGCGAAGAGCTCCCGGGCCTCGCCGATCTCCATATTCAGGAGTTCGGCGACGTTCTTGCCCTTCCAGCGAACCTCCAGCGTGTCCTTGGCAAACCTCGCCCCGCCGCACTGCTCGCAGGTCACCCAGACGTCCGCCAGAAAATCCATGTCGAGCCGGGTGGAGCCGTTGCCTTCGCAGGCCTCGCAACGGCCACCGGCCACGTTGAAGCTGAAGCGGCCCGCCTTCCACCCCCGCTTCTTCGAGTCGGGCAGCATCGTGAAGAGCTTGCGGATGTCGTCCCAGACCTTTACGTAGGTGGCCGGATTGCTTCGCGGAGTGCGGCCGATCGGCGATTGATCGATCACGATCACCTTGTCGAGAGCGTCGATGCCCTCGATCGCGGTGAAGGCACCGGCGGCGGAGACAGCGTCGTCGGAGTTTTCATCGTCGACGGGGGAGCCGGCCAGCCGTCGACGCAGCTCGGGCTCCAGCACGTCGCCCACCAGCGAACTCTTGCCGCTCCCCGACACGCCCGTCACGCAGACGAGTTGACCGAGCGGGATCTCAACGTCGATGCCCGTGAGGTTGTTGTGCCGCACTCCCTCGAGCACGAGCGACTTGCCCGTGGCTCTCCGCCGCTCGTCTGGCACCTCGATCGCGTCGCGACCGGCGAGAAATGCGCCAGTGATGCTGCGGTCGCTCTCGGCCACGTCGGCGGGCGTGCCGGCTGCCACCACTTCGCCGCCCCGCTTGCCGGGGCCGGGACCGAAGTCGACCACCCAGTCGGCCGCTCTGATCGTGTCTTCATCGTGCTCGACCACGACGACTGTGTTGCCCTTGTCGCGGAGGGCTTCGAGTGCCCCGAGAAGCTTGACGTTGTCTCTCGCATGCAGCCCGATCGACGGCTCGTCGAGCACATAGAGCACCCCCGACAGGCCGGAGCCGATCTGCGCCGCCAGCCGGATCCGCTGGCTCTCGCCGCCAGAGAGCGTCGGTGCCTTGCGGTCGAGAGAGAGGTAGCCGAGGCCCACCTGGTCGAGGAACGCCAGCCGGGAGCGGATCTCCTTCATCAGTTCGACGGCGATCACCGCCTGCGTGTCATCGAGGACGAGATCGGAGAGAAACGTCCGCGCCTCGGCAATCGGCACCGCACAGAGCCGGTCGAGGGACAGTTCGGGCGTTGAGACGGATTTTTGGCTCTCGCCGAGCGGCATAGATGCCGGGCTCCGCTGCGACCCGGAGTCCCCGGGCTTCCGCCCGTGGCTTTTAGTGGATTGGCGTGAGATCTGGATGGCCGAGGCTTCGCGTGAAGCGGATTGGCGCGAGGCTGCGAGTGAAGTGATTCGCACCGCCCGCGCCTGGGCCGAGAGCCTCGCCCCCATGCAGTCGTGGCAGGGCGTCACGCTCATCAACTTCTCGAGCATCCGCCGGATGATGCCGCTCTTGGCGTTTCGCCAGCGGCTGGCGAGCATCGCCAGAATCCCTTCGAACTTCGTCTTCGCACCCCGTTCGGCCCGGCCCCGTCGCCAGGAAAGACTGATCTCCTCCACACCCGTGCCGCTGAGCCAGATCTTTTTCTGAAGCGCGGTGAGGTCCTGCCAGGGTGTGTCGAGGAGCGTGCCATCGGGAAATTTTCGTTTCGCTTCGGCGTGGGCCGCCACGCCGGTGAGCAGCCGCCGCAGCCACCGCGGCATGTCGCGAAAGGCACCAAGCACACCGAGGGCACCCTTGCGGAGTGATTTCTCCGGCGCGGTCACCAGTTTCACCGGATCGATGCCGTAGATGTCGCCGAGGCCGTCGCAGGTCGGGCAGGCTCCCTGCGGGCTATTGAAGCTGAAGAGTTGTGGCTCGGGTGTTGAGAAACTCACGCCACACTGCACGCAGGCATAGCGACTCGACAGGATCAGGTCGTCGGTCGATGCAGGCTGTCTCCGGCTGCCGGCCTTGCTTTTGGTGGCCGTGGTACCCGGTGCGTCGGCGGTGTCGGCCGGCTGCTCTCCTGCCGATTCCCCGGCGACGATCACCTGGCCGCCGCCGGTCCGCAGGGACAGTTCCACCGCCTCGGCGATCCGGCTCCGCGTGGACTCGGAGGGAATCAGCCGGTCGACCACGACATCGATCGAATGCTTGAGGAGCTTTTCAAGCGGTGGCGGATCCTCGACGCGGCAGATCCGGCCATCGACGCGTGCCCGCGTGAACCCCTGCCGAACGAGATCGGTGAACAGATCGCGGTGCTCCCCCTTCGCCTCGCGGACCAGCGGCGCGAGGATCATCACCTGCTGGTCCTTGCGGGCCGCAATGATCCGTTCCACGATCTGGTCGCGCGGCTGGGCCTCCAGCACGCTGTCGCACTGCGGGCAGTGGGCCGTGCCGATTCGCGCAAAGAGCACACGGAGAAAGTCGTGGATCTCTGTCATCGTGGCGACGGTTGACCGGGGATTGTGGCCGGCCGATTTCTGCGCGATCGAAATCGAGGGGGAGAGGCCCGTGACGCTGTCGACATCGGGGCGGGGCAGTTGCCCGAGGAACTGCCGAGCGAATGTGGAGAGGCTTTCGACGTAGCGACGCTGCCCCTCGGCATAGAGCGTGTCGAAGGCCAGGCTCGACTTGCCCGAACCGCTCACGCCGGTCAGGCAGACGAGCCGGCCACGGGGCAGTCCGACCGTGACGTCGCGGAGGTTGTGCTCTCGGGCACCGCGGACAACGATCGGGGGAACGTGCATAGGGGAAAACGCATGGTGCATTGGCAGGGCGAGGAGCAGAAGCCGACCCCCGATTGTAGCGCATCGCTGCCAGCGTGGCTTCACGGCCAATGCGCCGGGTTTTCAGACCGCTGGACAGCCCCGCCCGCGTGCCATACGATCAGCTTTCCTGCGGGAAAATGCGTGTGGTCCCCCTGCAACGGGGCGGTAGCTCAACTGGGAGAGCGCGGCGTTCGCAATGCCGAGGTTGGGAGTTCGATCCTCCTCCGCTCCACTTATTCTGTCCCGCGTGCTGAGCCATCCCTGGCTTCGGTGCGATCTGGCCGCCGTCAGGGCGGCCACGGGTCTGGGGGCTTTAGACATGGCCAGTGAGACGACGGCCCGCGAGACGATGATCGGTGATCCATCCACCGATCTCATGCTCCGCGTCCGCGACGGAGATGCCGCCGCCTTCGAGCAGTTGGCGGGCCTCTGGCAGGGCCGGCTCGTCACCCTCTTCCTGCACCATACCGGGGATCACGCCACTGCCGAGGATCTCGCGCAGGAGGTATTTCTGCGGGTCTACCGGTCCCGGGCCAGCTACCAGCCCACCGCCAAGTTCACCACCTGGATCCACACGATCGCCAACAACGTCGCCAGCGACCTGCGGCAGCGGTCCTATCGGCGCCGTGAGTATGGCGTGCCCACGAATGTGTCGGCCTCGTCCAGCGCGATCGGCCTCGAACAGATCGCCGTCGCGGCCAGCGGGCTGATGCCGGCGAGGCTCGCCGACCGCACCGAACTGCAGGCGGTGGTGCAGCAGGCGCTTGGCACGCTCAACGAGCGGCAAAGGATGGCCGTTTTGCTTGCCAAGTTTGAACAGTGTTCCTACGAGGAGATCGCGGCCGCCATGAATCTCTCCGTGCCGGCCGTGAAGTCGCTCCTGTTTCGCGCGCGTGACCAGCTCCGCGATGCGATCGCGCCCTACATGCAGGGGGAGCAGTCATGACGCAGCCGCCACAGGGCTCTCAGCCGCCGAGCCGTGATGCCGATGCCACCGATCCGTCGCTCGCGCTGGCCGACGTCTGGGATCTGCTCGACGTGCTGCCCGCGGCAGCGGCGTCGTCCGACATGCTGGCCACCACGATCGAGATGGCGGCCGTGCCGGAGATGGCCAGTTCGGCGAAGACCGGGGCTGAGATCTCACGCACCGGGAGTGGTGCCACGGCCGGCCGCAGCGTTCGGATCGTCCGCTCCGTGAAGCGGACGCCTGTCTGGTGGTGGCCAATGACTTTGGCCATTGTGCTGGCATCACTGTTTCTCGGGATCGCTGCCGGTCGAGCCACCGTGCCCAACCCCGAATTGGCAGTGCTCGCCAATCTGCCGGTCTCACAGCATTTTGATCTGCTTCGGGAGGCAGGATCGGTGGGATTTTTGGCGGAGGTTGCCGAGCGAGACTATCCCCAGCCACGCCGCCCGCCGCGCTCGCAGACGCCGGCTGACGTGCAGGCCGACGCCGAGGAATTTGCCGCGGCCATCGCGTCGCTGCGACAGGGACTGCCGACACTCGAGGCTGATGGTTCTAGCAGCGAGGTGCTTGCCGCCCGGCGGGAGCAGGTGCTGGAACTCTCCGAAGAGAAGCGGCGGCAGCTGGAGAAATCGGTGCGGGCGTATCAACGACTCTCTGCAGCCGACCGTCTTGAACTCGCCGCGGTCGCCCGCGCAATGACGGATCCAAGCAACGAACGTCTTCTGCAGGCGGCGAGGCTGTGGCACCAGTGGATCCAGTCCCGCGATCCAGCCGACCGGCGGGACGCGATCGAACTGGGCACCGCTGACCGCCTCGAGTGTCTCGATCGCTGGACGCGTCTCGAAGCGCGGTTTGACGGCCGCGAAGGCGGACGGCAGTTTTCTGAACGCGATCCGGAGAATGGTCGCCGACCGCCCCCCGAGTTCCGGCAGGGCCCCCCGCCGGAGAATCGTCCAGACTTCCCGCCAGAATATCGACCGGGACCACCCGAGCGAAGAAACGGTCAGCCGCGGCCTCCCGGCCCACCTCGGCCGCGTGGACCTGGACCCGGACCCGGACCCGGACCGGAACGCAATCGAGAGGGACCTGGCCGTGACGGCCCTCCCATCACGGGTCGAGATTCGACTCCCGAAGAAACGCCAGCACCGCCGCGTTGAAGATGGATGGTGTTTCCAGCGGGGTCATGTGGCCGGCATGCGGAACGATCAGGAGCCGCGCCCCGGGGATGATCTCCTCGGCCCGAGTGAGGCATTCCGGCGGCGTGATCTGGTCGTCTGCGCCCACCACCAGGAGCGTGGGCACATCGATGTGTTGCATGCAGCCGGTCATGTCGGGACGTGCGGCGAGTGCCGCCAGTGCGGCGACGATCGTGCTCACGGGTTGTTCGAGGATCATGCGGCGGAGCAGGGCCTCGATCTCCCCGCGGCGGGCGACGACGTTGGCTTCAGGGGTCGCCGTCAGCAGCCGAGGGACCATCGCGGCGGCGACGATCTCAGGGCCGAGCCTCTGCACCTTGGCGGCGAGATCGGCCCGCGCCGCCCGCGCCTCGGGCGTGTCGGCCTCCAGCTTCGTGTCGACGAGGATGAGCGACCGCACCCTCGCCGGATGGTGGATGGCGACGTGCTGGGCGACATAGCCCCCCATCGAGCAGCCGCAGACGATTGCCGGCTCGTTGACATGGAGGGCGTCGAGGATTGCCACGGCGTCGTCGGCCAGTTGCTCGATGCTCGCGGGGCAGCCGGCCGAGCGGCTGCTGCCGAAGCCACGCTGGTCGGGCACGATCAGCCGGAACTGTTCAGCCAGCGGCTCCTGCCCGATCCACATGCGGTGGTCGAGCGGAAAGGCATGCAGGAGGAGCAGCGGGCGACCGGCGCCGTGGGTATGGACGGCCAGATGGACGTCGGCCAGGGCAACATGGTGGGTGTGCATGGAGGCAATGATATCCACCGCACCCGCCTCTGGCCGCGGTGTGTGCCGTAGGGCGACGGAACCGTTGTGGCCTGGGTGGTGTTCATGGCCGAAGTCCCATCGCTTCCGCTCCGGGCTTTTATTGTGGTGGTGCCGTGACCGATGAGGTGGCGCATCGGTTGAATAGAAGCCCCCGGCGGAAGCCGGGGGACACCGGGTGAGCGGCGGATAGAAGCTGCCACTTCGATCAGCGTCTGAACTACTGTGCCTGGAAGCGGGCGAGGTTCTTGCGGATCGTACGGTTGTGGGGCTCCTGCCGCAGGGCCAGCATCTGCGTCCTCACTGCGGCTGTCTTGTCGCCCGCTGCCGCCTGGCAGTGGGCCAGCGTGTCGAGGTAGCTGGAACTATCGAAACTCTTCACGAGTGACAGCTTGGAATACCGGGTCGCCTTCTGGAGGTCACCCTCCGTGTTGGCAACGAGCCAGGCATACTCGTTGTAGCCGTTGGTGTCATCGGGCGTGGACTGGATCTCATTCTCGATCTGTTCCAGCGCCCGCCGGATCCGGGCGACCGCGTCGGCCTTCTGCGCCGGCGTGTTGTCGGGCAGGGTGTAGAGGCCGATCAGGCCATCGACGTCCTTCGCATAGGCCCGCAACGATTCTTCGATGGCACGGCGACGGGCACCGTCATCGCCGCGGAGTGCTGCTGCGCACGACTCGAAGTAGTGCATCCGCGATCGGATCGACCGTGGGTCGCGGCCGATCAGCTGCAGGATCTGTTCGCCGCCACCGTCACCATTCCCGTCGCCCTTGCCCAAGCGGCCCTCCAGCAGCCGCCGCAGACAGGCAGCGGCCTCGTCTTCGCGCTCCTGATCGTGCAGAAACTCCGAAAACATGATCGCCGAGAGCCCGAATTGTGCGGCGGGTGTTCGCTGACCATCGACCAGCGTCGTGTATTCGCGGGTGGCCCAGTCAGCCGCGCCCCACTTGGTCAGCAGAATCGCCGTCTGCAGCCGGTCGGCGAACTCGGCGTTGGTGCCGGCGGGCTTGGCGAAGGCGGCTGCCGCAAGCCTATCGGCCTGAACGTCATCGTGACGGGCCCGGGCGGCGAGTGCTGCGGCGTAGCCCGCCAGCGGATCGTCGCGGATCAGTTCGGGCCGATCTGCCGCGAGCAGGTCGACCGCCTCTGGTAGCCCGCGGGCGACCAGCCAGACCAGCGTGCTGGCCGCTTCTTCTCCAGCCAGTGTGATGTCTTTCTCAGGACTGAAGCAGGCCTGCAGCAGCCGCCGCGACTCGGCGAGGGCAGCCTCACGCCGGCCCGCCGCGAGCAGCATCTGAATGTGGCACCGCTGAAAGATGCGGAGAGTGGTCTCTCCGATGCCGCCAGCCGCTGCCGCGTTGTCGGCCGGCCCCACGCCACCGACGGGCTGGGCCTCACCGGCGCCTTCTGTGCCCTCCGGCAGCTTGCCCGCAAGCTGTGCGAGTGTCGTGGCGGCGTCGGCCAGCGGCTGCTCCTGCGCGGCGGCCGCGTCGGCAGCAGAGAATCCGACCACCGTCCGCAGGAATGCGGCTGATGGCCGCGTGCTCGTGCCGAGCCCCGTCGAGATGCGGTCTCGCATGCCGTTCCAGGCGGTGTCGTTGGGCTGCCATTCACGGGCCAGCAGCGCCGCCGCGACTCGGGATCCCAGTGACGAACGATCGAGACGCACGATGCGGGCGAGGGCCTCTATGCCGCCGTCGTCGTCCGCACGCAGGAGCCGGTGCATGACCTGCACGCGATCGGCAAACCCCTTCCGCTTGTACTTATCGAGCAGCTTGGTGACCTCAGGCGGGTCGCGTTCGGTGTCGAGAGGGATCGTGTCGACGAGCCAACGTGCCCGCAGCGCAATCTCCAGATCGGCACTCACCTCCGCCGCAGCGAACAATGGGTCGACCGCTGCCGCCCCCAGAGCGTTGAGTTGTTCCGCGGCGGCCTCCCGCTCGGCATAGTCATCGGCACCGAGACTTTCCACGAGCGCCGCGATCTCTTCGGCCGAAGGCTGGCCGGCAGCTTGGACCGCGGACGGGCCGGCGACGAGAAGAAATCCCGCGACTACCAGCGAGGCGAGTGTCCGGCGCCGCAGTGAGTCGTAGGTCCTCATACGAGAAAGCCTACGGCTGGCGGGTGTGCCGGTGCAAATGGCTGGTCCGACTCACTCCGGCTCGATGCCGAGATCGCGGATCGTCACCAGCGACTCAAGCGGGATGCCGCGGGCCGCAAAGGCATCCTTCGCCCCCGCCAGCCGGTCGATCACCGTCACCACGCGTTCCACGACAAGGCCGAACTCGTGCACCCGGTCGATCGCCAGCAGCGACGAGCCACCCGTGGTGGTCACATCCTCCACGATCACCACCCGCTGGCCCGGCTCCACCGGCCCCTCGACATACTTCTTCGTGCCATGGTCCTTCGGCTCCTTGCGAACCATGAATCCCTTGAGCTGCAGCCCCTCGACGCCCGCCATGGTGATCACGGCACTCGTGATGGGGTCGGCACCGATCGACATGCCCCCCACCGCTGCCGGCAGGGGACCGAGCGACCGCAGCCGTTCGAGGATCGCCCGGCCCACGAGCATGGCGCCGTGGGCATCGAGCACAACCTGCTTGGCGTCGAGATAAAAGCTCGCCTCGCGGCCGGAGGCGAGGCGGAACGTGCCGCGTTTCAAGGCCTTGGACTCGACCAGGCCGATGAGTTCGCGAATGACGGGTGAGGCGGTGGCGGCTGTCTGTGGGTGAGTGCTCATGGTGCAGCACTATATAACAGCAGGCCAGCTTTTTGACTCCCCGGCCAGTGGTCTTAGAATTCGGGAGTGTTTTGTCGGCCCTGTTTTTGTCGGCCCAGCGATTCCCGAGGCCAGCGATGCGTCACCATGGGGCGGTTTTCATGAGCCACGCTCGTGCCGCACGCGGCAGTGGGGTGTGCGGTTTGCTCTGCGTGGCGTGGCGTATGGCAACACTCATGACGGCGGCGGCTGTCTTCGTGCCTGCTATCGTCATCGGGGCCGGGGAGGCCGGCGCGGCCGATGCTGCCGCAGTGGCGGTCAGGCTTCCGATCACAGGCACCCGCGATACCCAGGTCGAGGCGGCCATCCTCCGGCAGTTGGATCGGCTCAAAAGCGGCACGGAGCGTGGCGTGCTCGTGCTACGGTTTGATCCACCCGAAGACGGCAGCAGCGGCGGCAGTGACTTTGGCCGATCGCTCGAACTCGCGCGGTTTCTCTGCGACGGCCGGCTCACAGGTGTCAAAACGGTGGCCTTTCTTCCCGCCGGAGCCACCGGCCATGCCGTGCTCGCGGCGCTGGCCTGCGAGGAGATCGTGATGGCGGCCGATGCCGTGCTCGGGCCGGCCAATACCGACGAGCCGGCGGTCGATGATGCGATGCGGGCGGCCTACCTGCAGATCGCCAATCGGCGGCGGACCGTGCCACCGGCCGTGGCGCTCGCGCTGCTCGACCCGGCAGCATCCGTGGTGAGGGTCTCCACCGACGATGGCGAGCAGTTCGTCACGGCGAAGGATGTGGAGACGCTCCGGCAAAAGTCCGCGGTGCTCGACGTCGAGGAGATCACGCCCATGCCCCTCTCGCTCACCGGCCGCCGGGCCCGTGAACTCGGCTTCGTGCGGATGCTGGCCCGAACGCCTGCCGAAATGGCGCGCAGTCTGGAAATCGACGAACGGGTGCTCGCCATCGATCCGGCACTCGATGGCGGCTGGAAGGCGGCGCAGATCGTGCTCGCCGGGCCGATCACCGGCGACTCCGTGGCGCGGGCGCGACAGCAGATCGAACGAGCCGTCAACGACGGTGCCAACTTCCTTTGCCTCCGGGTGGACTCGGCCGGCGGCAGCCCCGAGCAGAGCCTCGTGCTGGCCAATCGACTGGCAGCCTTCGATCCCACCAGGGTTCGGACCGTGGCCTATGTGCCCAGGCAGGCCCGTGGCGACGCGGCGCTCGTGGCCATGGCGTGTGACGAACTGGTGATGCATACCGATTCCGTTCTGGGTGGCGAGGGCGATGCGGCCATCGGTGGCCGGCAGGCCACTGCCGTGGCGGCATCGTGGCGAGAAGGCGTGGCGAAAAACCGGGAACGCACCTGGTCGCTGCCGGTGGCGCTTGTCGTGCCCGGGATCGAGGTAAAGCAGGCGACGCAGCAGAAAACTGGCCGGGTCGAATACTTCTCGGACGAAGAGCTGGCAGCGAGGGAAGACCGCGACGCGTGGAAGGTGGGGGCGAAGATCGGCACCGGGCCGATCGAGCTCTCCGGTCGCTCAGCGGAATCGCTCGGACTTGTGGCCCACCAGGTGGATGGCTTCGCCGGACTCGTGCAGGCCTATGGGCTTACTGGCGACATCGCCCTTTCCGAACCGGGCTGGGCCGATCGGCTGCTCGATGCCTTGGCCAGCCCCGGCCTGGCGTGGCTGCTCCTCCTGATCGGCGGCGTCGGCCTCTACATCGAGCTTCACACCCCGGGCTTCGGCCTCGGCGGCTTCGTGTCGATGGTGGCGTTCATCGTCTACTTCTGGAGCCAATACCTGCACGGCACCGCCGGGTGGCTCGAGGTGATGCTGTTTCTCGCAGGACTCTTCTGCCTCGCAGCCGAGATCTTCGTCCTGCCTGGTTTCGGCGTCCTCGGGCTCGGCGGCGGCGTGCTCCTGATCGCGTCGCTCGTGCTGGCCAGCCAGTCATTCGTCCTGCCTGCCAACGACTACCAGATCCGGCAGTTGCAGTGGTCGCTGCTCGGAATCCTGGGTGCTGCGGTGGGCGTGTCGCTGATGGGCGTGCTCTTGCGGAGGTGGCTGCCATCGGCGCCCGTGCTGCGGAATGTGCTTCTTGAGCCGCCGGCTGCGGTGGATACCGCCTTCGAAGAGGAGAAGCTCGAAGAGCTGATCGGCCTCGAAGGCACGACGACCACGAGGCTCGCCCCCGCCGGCAAGGCGCGGATCGCCGGCCGGCTGCATGAGGTGACCAGCGATGGCGCGCTCGTCGAGCCGGGACTGCCGGTCCGCGTGGTCGAGGTCCGCGGCGGTCGCGTGCTCGTCAAGCCGGTGCTGGGATCGAGTGGGTCGGTATGAACACGCTCGTCTGGGTCGTTGCACTCTTGGTGTTGGGCCTCGCTGTGATGGTGCTCGAGGTGTTTGTGCCATCGGGTGGCATTCTCGGCTTCGTCAGCATCCTGGCACTGATCTCAGCCGTCGCGACGGCGTTTCTGGAACAGGGAACAGCCGCCGGCATGGCGGCGCTCGCGGTGGTCGTGCTGGCGGTGCCGGCAGTGTTGTCCGTGGCGTTTCGCTGGTTTCCGGAGACGCCGCTGGGCCGGCGCGTGCTGCCGCCGGCCCCCGAGGCCGCAGACGTGCTGCCTGATCCGGAGCGGCGGCGGCACCTGCGGGATCTGATCGGGCACACGGGTCGGACCGGGAGCGAACTCTTGCCATGGGGCAACGTGGAGATCAGTGGCGAAATCATCGAAGCGATGAGCGAGGGCGGGCCGCTCGAGGCCGGGGCCGTCATCGAGGTGGTGGGCGTGCAGGGCACGGCGGTCGTCGTCCGCGGCGTGGAAACCCGGAAGGGAGTGACGCCGGCAGCAGGCGGGGAGGCTCGCGAGCCGTCCGCTCCCCTGTCGCCGGTGGAATCGTCACCAGCGGAAAATATGGCTGCTGGCGGCACTTCCGCCCTCTCCCCGACGCTCGAGAATTTTGAGTTCGACGGGCTCGAGCCCCCCGCGGCTTGACCGGCGACCACCCCGGAACAACGCTACAGGAAGTCTTGCCTGATCCCTCGGAGTGCCCGCGATGCTGCCCCTGATTTTGATTGGCCTGGGAATCTTTGCCTTCCTGATGCTGTTTGCGCTGCTGGCCCGCTACCTGCGGCTCTGGCTGCAGTCGTATGCATCGAGCGCTGGGATCGGGCTCTTCGATCTGGTCGCCATGAGCTTCAAGAAGGTCAATCCCACGGTGATCGTGCGGAGCAAGATCATGGCGGTGCAGGCGGGGCTTGGTGATGCCACCGGCATCACCAAGCAGGCGCTCGAGGCCCACTATCTCGCCGGTGGTCGGGTGCCGCTTGTCGTGCAGGCGCTGATCGCTGCCAACAAGGCGAAGATCAAGGAGCTCGACTGGAAGCTCGCTACGGCCATCGACCTCGCAGGCCGCGACGTTCGCGAGGCGGTGCAGACGAGCGTGTACCCGAAGGTGATCGACTGCCCCGGCAAAAATAGTGGCCGCGAGACGCTCGACGCCGTTGCCAAGAACGGCGTGCAGTTGAAGGTGCGGGCCCGTGTCACGGTCCGAACCAACCTCAATCAGCTCATCGGCGGGGCTATGGAAGAGACGATCATCGCGCGGGTGGGCGAGGGGATCGTGTCGGCGATCGGTGCGGCCGAGCGGCACACCGACGTGCTGGAGAATCCCGACATGATCTCGAAGACCGTGCTCGCGCGGCGGCTCGATTCCAATACCGCCTTCGAGATCGTCTCGATCGACATCGCCGACATCGACGTCGGCTCCAACATCGGCGCCCGGCTGCAGGCCGACCAGGCCGAGGCCGACACCCGCGTGGCCCGCGCTAATGCCGAAGGCCGTCGGGCGATGGCCGTGGCCAAAGAGCAGGAGATGATCGCCAGCATCGAGGAGAGTAGGGCAGCGCTCGTGGAGGCGGAGTCGGCTGTGCCCAGGGCGGTCGCCGAGTCACTCACCTCCGGCCAGCTCGGCATCTTCGACTATTACAAGCTGCGGAATCTGCAGGCCGATACCGACATGCGGCGAACGATCGCCACGGGCACCACGCCCGGCACCGCGGCGGTGCAGTGATGCAACTCCCCGCCGCCGGTTGCGTGCTCTTTGCCGCCGGGTTTGACTGGCTCGAGGCGGTGCTGCCGTTTCTGTTCGTGGCCTTCTGGATCCTGTCGCAGGTGTTCGCGGTGTTTCGCCGCCTGCAGGGGGGCGGACAGAAGCCGCCGCCGCTGCCGCGATTCGATCCGGCCCGCGATCGGCAACAGCTGCCGCGTCCGCCGGCCGGCGATGTCGAGGTGCCGCGAACCGATCTCGAGAAACAGATCGCCGAGTTTCTTCGCGAGGCGACGGCTGAGCAGCAGCGGCGGCCCACGATTAACAAGGCCGCACCATCGTCGACCACACGGCCACAGCCGACGCGACCCGCCACACCGACCACATCCGAGCGTCGTGTCTCGCAGCCGCCGCGTGATCAGAAGACACGAGATCAGAGGCCACGTGATGCGGCGCCCGCCCGCCGGGAACGGGAACCGAAGAAGCCGGCTGTTGCGGTGCGGGAGACCGCTGCCACCACGGTGACGTCCGCGTCGCAGGGGCGTCCGGAGCCAACCGATTCGGTGGCCCGGCATGTGAAGGATGCCTTCGCTCGCGAGCTCACTCATCTCCAGGGAACGATCAAGCATGATGATGCGAAGACCGGCGGCGTTGTGCCAACGGCAGCAACGCAGGCTGAAGAGTTGGTGCACCTGCTTCGTAGCCCGGCCACGATTCGGCAGGTGATTCTGCTTCGCGAGGTGCTCGACCGTCCCGTCGACCGCTGGTAACGGCGCGCGTCATCCATCTCAGCCGGGATCTGCTGCCCAGCCGGAGTCCCCCGGCTTCCGCCGGGGGCTTTTATTCAAACGGTGCGTTCAACCAAACGGTTCCATAACGCTCGGATAAAAGCCCGGAGCGGAAGCGATGGGACGTCGGGGATAAATACCATCCCGGTTGCCACACGCGGTCGATGGCATCGTTCGAAAAACGCCGAAAAGGTTGCCTTCAGAAACTGCTTGCACTGGCATCGCTATCAACCAGCGGCATAGCCGGCGCAGTCTGCCCCAACCGCCCCGCCATAGGCAAAACGCCCACAAAGAGGGGTGTCTGGGCGGGCCGCAGAGGCTGATTTCCCGGCGATCCCGCCCGCGAAAAATCGCGACTTGAGCCTCGGCCGTTGGTGGTCTACAAGACCCATCGAGGGTTCGCTTCGGTGCGGCCCCTTGCAGCGCGTAGACGAGGTGCCCAAGCCTCGTCTACGCGCCTGTTTTTCAAGGATGAAGCTCGTGGAAACTCCGGCGCTGACAGCACCGATACGCGCAGGATCGCATCCCAGAGAGAGCGGCACTGCGCGTCGCATTGGAGTGCTCTGCCGAGTATTCATCGGCATGCTGTCGATCGCGTCGACGGCGGCTGCTGCCGACGGCAGCCAGCAGCCTGGTCTCTTTCCCGCCACGGTGCGTGTCACGGCTGGCCACACCTATCTTCGCGCTGGTCCTGGCGATGACTTCTATCCCACCGAGCGACTCGTGGCCGGCACTGCCGTCGAGGTGTGGGCCGTCGATCCTTCTGGGTATGTCGCTGTCCGACCCGTGGAAGGCAGCTTCAGCTGGTTGCGGGCCTGTGATGTCGATCCGGTCACCGTGATCGGCGCTGCCGCAACCGACCCCGCGGCTGGCCGTGGCATCGGCGTGATCGTGACCGACGGCGCCGTCTCACGTGTGGGATCGCAGATCAACGACCTCCGACATGTCGCCCACGTGAGTCTCGAAGCAGGCGAACGTGTGCAGATGATCGACGAGGTGCGGATCACCGAGGGCCGTCATGCAGGGCTCTGGGTGCGGATCGAGCCGCCGGCAGGTGAATTCCGCTGGGCGTGGCTGGCCGATCTGGAGACGCCGCCGGGTGTCGTGCCACCGCCGGCAGTTGTTGATGTGGCAGCATCCTCTCCGGCGGACAACTCCGCAGCGATCGGCGAGGCGATGGCCGCGATCAAGGATGCCAGTGTCGCCGTCGCGCAGGCCGTCAGCGATGCCGGCCAGCCGCCCGCTGCCACGCAGCCCGGACTGACGTCGCCAGCACTGTTCGCCGGGCCTGGCTCGGGATTGACCGCTGCGCCCGTCCCGCCGCCGCAGCCACTCGGATTCATCCCCTCCGCCCGGCGGCTCTTTGCCGGCTGGCTGCCGCTCGGGACGAGTGTCTTCGATCCCGCCACGCCGATCACGCCAGTGGCCGTGAGCACCGGGACTGCAGGAGGTGCCGGTGACGAGTTGGCCGACATTGATCTCGCGCTTTCTTTGGCCGTGACCGGTCCCGCCGAGGCATGGAATCTCGCGCCGGTGCGGGAGCGTCTGCGGCAGTCGGCAGCGCGGACGAACACCGACTTGGACCGGACACGGGTCGAGGCGATCGATGCGCGGATCGCGCGGTTCGAAGGGATCCAATCCAGGCATCGCACGCTGGCCGCTGCGCCTACGGCGAGCGCTGACGCCTCCTTGCAACTCGGCGGCATGTGGTCGAGCCTCTCGGGAATCGGCGGCCGGCCCATCCGGCCGGGCGTGCTGCCAGGTGGCGCGCCGGCCGATGGACAGTCGACGTGGACGCCACCCGACATGACCGAGATGAGCGGCCGACTGGCCACCGTCGTCTCACGGCGGCCCGATGCCCCGCGCTGGGCGGTCGTTGATCAGAGCAACAACGTGATCGCGTTCATCACGCCGCAGACAGGCGTGAACCTGGCACCGATGGTTGGCCAGGATGTGGCCGTCCGCGGCGCCCGCGGGTACATGCCGGAATACAAGCGGCCCTACGTGGTGGCATCCGAGGCCCGCATCCGTGTAGCCGCCGCGCCTGAAGCCTCGCCCGACCGGGCCACTCGCTGAGTTCAGACAAGGCTTTGGGTCTGATGGAGCGTCTCCTCTGAAGGTTTGAGGAGCCGGGGGTCGGGGTAAGCCGGAGCGAGTTAGCGTATCCTCGCTCCGAGTCGGAGGCTTTCACCGCCCCCGGCGGCTTGCACCGCACGAGAGCTGTTGGATCCGAGTTACTGCCGTTGGATGCGGTCGAGTTCATCGGCTGTGAGCCAGCGGGACGCGAGTTCAGTCTGCAGGCGATTGGCGGCGGCCACGTCGGCTGCATCCCGTCGGCCCGCCTGTGGCAGCCCACCGCCAGCGGGCTGCGCGGCCCGCCGGGCGATCGTTGCCAGCAACTGCCGGTCTGCTGCAGCGGTCTGTGGTAATCGGCCGGCCAACTGCGCCACCCCCTCGGGATTCGTCCGCGCGGAGTCGGAAAGTGTCGCCATAAACAGGCAGATCTCGTGGAGATTCGACGCGGCGGACCGGACGATCAGCGGCTGAAGCGTGCGGGTGACGATCTCGAGACCAACGCCGTCCATATCGAGGAAGGTATCGATCTGAACCAGCTGACGTTCGCGGCCGTCGACCGCCGGCATGCCTGGCCCGTGTCGGACAAGCAAGACGCAGCTGCCGGTGAGATTTTTGGGTGACAGCGGGCCGGTGTATGCCCCGCGTCCATGAAATACGAGCAGGCCACCACGGCCCTGTCGCTCCTGATGCACCAGCCGCAAGACGCCGACGGTGCCATAGCCGTCGCTGAGCTTCCATTGATGGGGGCCGACCGGATCGAGCGAGAGCCGGCTGATGCCCAGCACACGCCAGATGTCGACGATTGCCTCCGGCTTGGCCAGCGCGAAATCGAGAAGTCCGGCATCGCAGACGATCGTCTCGACGGGCAGGCGTCGATAGAGCGTGGCCGCTTTGAGGCATGGCTCAATCGCCTTCCGCTGCGGCTCCGCAATCCGGTCCAGCGGCAATGCCTCGATCGCCCGGCGGCGGGATTCACGACTCGATGAGCCCGAGTCTGACCGCGCCGACTGGCCGGCCGCCACGTCTGCTGCGACGTCGGCCGTCACATCGGCCGCGGCTCGGCGTGCCGGCAACAGGCCCGCCATCGCCACCACGCTCGCAGTCCATACCATCCACCGGCGCGCAATCGTCATGCTGTCCCCCCTGTCGCGAAACCATGTCGACCGGCAGCCAATCAACGCCGGTCGGCGGTGCGGCCACGGTCGCCGCATGCAAGGAATTTCGGTCTGCGGGGACCTTTCGAACCAATCATTCCTCCTGAAAATCCGGACGGTTTGCCCAGTCTTCCAAGACTCGCCAGCTGTCAAAAAGAACGTGTTGGCCCGCTGCCGCAGGTTCGCTACGTTCCCCGCCCCACTTCCGGAAGGAATCTGAGACGATGCTGCGACGCCACGATCCCACTGACACTGATGCAACAGGGCCATCAGACCCGACCAATCCGCCGGCTGTCGGGGCCGATGCTGCCGCTGGTGGGCGGTCTGCGGCGCACGAGCACACCAGCCTGCTCGGCCGGGCGCTCGTCGCATGGACGCGACTGTGCCTGCGGGCTCCCGTCGCCATCGTTCTCGGCGCCGTGATCTCGGCGGTGGCAGCTGGCGTCTGGACGTCGCAGTCGCTCGGCTACAAGGTGAGCCGCGTCGATCTGCTCGACCCCAAGAGCGACTACAACAAACTCTGGATCGATTACATCAAGGAGTTTGGCGAGGACGACGACGCGGTGGTCGTTGTGGAGGGGCCGACCCGGGATCAGGTGGTGAAGGTGCTGGAGGAACTGTCGCGGGAAGTCGCGCACGACGGCGACCTCTTCCGATCAGTGCTCCACGAGGTCGACCTGTCGAAAATCCGTGCGAAGGGTCTGCACTACCTCTCGCCGGCGGATCTCACCGAGATCGACCGGTTCATCGAACAGACCGAGCCGATCCTGGCCGGCGGCTGGTCTCATCTGAAGGTGGCGACAATGGTCGGCGGACTCGCCGGGCAGATGGTCGCCGGACCACCGACCGCTGCCTCCCGAAGCCAGTCGGCCAGCGGGATGCAGAATGGCATGCAGGAGACGCCGCTGGTCTCGCTCGAGCGGTATAGCGAGAGCCTGCTGGCCGGGCTCGAGGCTGGGCGTCGTCCGGCCGATGCCGCCGCGGGCGGGTATGTCTCGCCCTGGCCACGGATGCCCGAATCGCTCACGACGCTCCGTGACCTTTCCAGCCAGCACCTCCTCGCCAAGGAGGGCCGGCTGGGCTTCGTCCTCCTGCGGCTGGCGAAAGAGAAGGAAGGTTTTGCCGGCGCATCGGCCGCCACCGATGAACTCCGTCGCCTCATCAAGCTCGTCGCGGCCCGCCATGCCGACGTCACGATCGGCCTCACCGGCCTGCCGGTGATGGAAGACGACGAGATGCGGACCAGCCAGCAGTCGATGATCTGGGCCAGCGGACTGTCGCTCGTCGCCGTGATCATCGTGATCGTCGCCGGCTTCGGCGGCGTGCGGCATGCGCTGATGGCCAACGGCGTGCTCATTATCGGCATGGCCTGGGCCTTCGCCTGGGCCACCGCCAGCGTGGGCCACTTGAACATCCTCAGCGTGACGTTCACCGTCACCATGATCGGCGTCGGCATCGACTACGGCACCTACTACATCGGCCGGTATCTCGAGATGCGGCGGCGTGGGCTCTCCTGTGAGGCGGCTCTCCTCGATACGAGCGCCGCCGTCGGCCCCGGCATCCTCACCGGCGCGATCACGACGGCGGTGGCATTCTTCTGCGCGGCTCTCACGAGCTTCGTGGGTGTGGCCGAACTGGGCATGATCGCCGGTGGCGGCATCATGCTCTGCTGCGCGGCGGAACTGCTCGTGCTGCCGGCGGTCGTGGCGATCGTCGACCGTGGTCCGCTCGGCCACCGGATTCCCACCCCGGTGCCCGTGCACGAGTGGCTGGCGCCGGTGGCCCGGCATCCCCGGTTTGTGGCGCTGGCGGCGATGGCGGCGACCATGGCTGTCGCCTCCGGGTTCCACGAACTCGACTACGATCACAACCTGCTCAACATGCAGGCCGAGGGCCTCGAGAGCGTGGCGGTTGAGAAGAAACTGCTCACCGAGTGCGACCAGAGCGTCTGGTATGCCCTCTCGATCGCCGACTCGCGGGAGGAGTTGCTGGCCCGCAAGGAGCAGCTCACGAAGCTCGCCACCGTGGAACGGGTCGATGAGATTGCCTCGCTCCTCCCGGTCGATGAGGAGCTGAAGCGGCCGATCATCGAACGAATCCAGGGTCGCCTGGCCACGCTGCCCGAGCGGCCGCCCGAGATTCCGATCGACCGGCTCGATGGCTTGGGGGAGACGCTCGCCTGGGCGCAGGGCGAGGCGGCGAAGCGGCCCGGCGGACTGCGGACGGCCTGGCATCTGGAGCGGGCCCGCGAAACGCTCCGTCGCCTCGGTCCCAACGAGTGCTTCCAGTCGTTGGCAGCCTTCCAGCAGCAGTCGGCCGGCGATCTGCTCACGCGGCTCCACGCGCTCTCCGCCGTCGCCGATCCCAATCCGCCCAAGCTCGACGACCTGCCACCGAGCCTCGTCGACCGGTTCGTCGGTCAGAACGGTCGCCATCTGCTCAAGATCTACGGCCGCGGCGACATCTGGAACTTCGCCTCGCTCGAACGTTTCGTGAAAGAGGTCCGCAGCGTCGATACCCGCGCCACTGGCAACCCGCTGCAAGCCTACGAGGCGTCGCTGGAGATGAAGCGGAGCTACGAGCAGGCGGCGGTCTATTCGCTCGTGGTGATTCTCTTCGTGCTCTGGCTCGATTTCCGCAGCATCACCAACAGCCTGCTCGCCGCCCTGCCGCTGGCGCTCGGCATGTCCCAGACGCTCGGCCTCATGGGCCTGGTGGGCATCGATCTGAACCCCGCGAATCTCATCGGCATTCCGCTCATCCTCGGCATCGCCGTCGACTACGGCGTGCACATCGTGCACGACAGCCTCGAGCGTCCGGGGCCGTATCGGATCAGTGCCTCGACCGCCAACTCCGTGCTCGTCGACGCGCTCACGACGATCCTGGGCTTCGGCGCCCTGATGGTGGCCAGCCACAAGGGTTTGGAGAGCCTGGGCCGCGTGCTCACGCTCGGCGTGACGACCTGCACACTGACAAGTCTCATTTTCCTGCCGGCCGTGCTCGCGATCGTGCGTCCTGGCCGAACCGCTGCCGATGAAGACGAAACAGCCGAGACCGAAACAGCCGAGACTGAGACGGCGGATGCCGACGACGCTGCCGTCACGGTGCCCTTCGAAGCGACCAAGAGCCGCCGAGCCGCCTGACCCTTCCTTTTACCCCGCACGGTATCCCGATGACTGCTGTCTGGCTCGCGTTCCCCCGTCTGCCCCTCTCGCTTGCGGTGCTGGCCCTACTCGTGCCGACAGCACAAGTGGCAAAAGCCCAGACCGGTGAACGCGTCGTCAACATCGCGATGGAGGATCAGTTTCGCAACCGTCGGGAGACGGGCGTGTTTCGTGGCGACGTGGTGGTGATGGTCTATTCGGAACGGAAGGGGGCTGAGGCGGCGCTCGAACTCGGGCGGCGTCTGCATGTGCTGTTTCATCCGACGGCCGAATCCGCCCCGGCGAGCGAGTGGTCGCGGCAGCCGGTGACCGGCCTCGCCGGCTGGCCGACGAACGTCCGTGTGCCCGATGTGCATGTGATCCCGGTGGCCTGCATGCCGGAGGTGCCCAAGCCGCTGGAGACCGTAGCCCGCTCCCGCATGCGGACCGATTCGCCGCACGTGCCGGTGTGGCTCGACTTCGAAGGGGTGATGGAGCAGGTGTTTGGCATGGTGCCGGGCGGTCCCAACGTGGTGGTGCTCGATACCACGGGAAAGACCTACAGCGTGCAGAGCGGCCATCTCGATGAGCTCGAGTTCAAGGAACTCACCGCCGCGATCGACCAGATTCGCAGGCAGTCACTGCAGTCGCGGCCCGATATCCGTACCGCGGCGGTCCCAGGCGTCAATCCAAGCTCACGGTGACGGTCTTGTGCTCCAGATACGGCTCGAGCCCGCGCTCGCCGAGTTCGCGGCCGAAGCCCGACTGTTTGAAACCGCCGAACGGCGCTGCGGCATCGAAGACGTCGTAGCAATTGATCCAGACGGTACCGGCCCGTAGCCGCTTGGCCACCGTGTGCGCCCGGGCGATATCGCGGGTCCAGACCGCGGCGGCGAGGCCGAAGGTGGTTGCGTTGGCCCGGCGGATGAGTTCGTCCATGTCGGAGAACTTCAGCACCGAGAGCACCGGGCCGAAGATTTCCTCGCGGGCGATCGTCATCTCGTCCGTGACGTTCGTGAATACCGTCGGCTCGATGAAGTAGCCGCGGTCGCCCACCCGCTTTCCGCCGGCGGCGCAGGTGGCGCCTTCCGTGATGCCAGCCTCGATGTAGTCCATGATTTTTTCGAACTGGGCCTTGTCGACCTGCGGCCCCTGCTGCGTCCCGGGATCGAACGGGTCGCCGACCCGCCGCTTTCGGCTCTGTTCGACCACCCGCTCCACGAACTCGTCGTGGAGCGCATCCTCGACGAAGAGCCGCGAGCCGGCGCAACAGCACTGCCCCTGATTGAGATAGATGCCGACGTGCGCCCCCGCGGCAGCGGCCTCCATGTCGGCATCGGCGAACACGATGTTGGGACTCTTGCCCCCCAGTTCGAAGGTCAGCCGCTTCAGCTGGTCGGCCGCCTGATGCATGATGATCTGCGCGGTCTCTCCCGATCCGGTGAAGGCCACCTTGTCGATGCCGGGATGCTTGACGATCGCGGCGCCCGCGGTGGGACCGAAGCCGGGCACCACGTTGATCACGCCGTCGGGCACGCCCGCCTTCTGGGCCAGCCGCGCCAGCCGCAGTGCCGTCAGCGGCGTCTGCTCGGCAGGCTTCATCACCACCGTGCAGCCGGCGGCGAGGGCCGGGCCCCACTTCCAGGCCACCATCAGGATCGGGAAGTTCCAAGGGATGATCTGGCCGGCCACGCCCACCGGCTCCTTCCGCGTGTAGCAGAAGTAGTTGCCGTTCACCGGGATCGTCTGGCCATGGATCTTGTCGGCCCAGCCCGCGTAGTAGCGGAGGGCGTCGAGGGCCAGCGGGATGTCGACGGTGCGGGAGTCGCTCACGGGCTTGCCGTTGTCGAGCGACTCGAGCGCCGCCAGTTCGTCGATCTCCGCCTCGATCAGGTCGGCCAGCCGCATCATGATCCGGCCCCGCTCGCGGGCGTTCATGCGAGGCCACGGTCCCTCATCGAATGCCCTGCGGGCGGCACGAACGGCCAGTTCGACATCGGCGGCATCCCCCTCCGCCACCTGGGTGATCACTTCCTCCGTCGCCGGGTTACGCGTTGCGAATGTCTTGCCGCTTCTGGCGGGCACCCACTGGCCGTCGATGAATAATTGCGTCTGACGGATCTGCGGCTGCGCAGCGCGGCGCGGCGGGATGGCGGTCGCCATGAAGAAATGCTCCCGTGCAAAGAAGTGAGGAGATGTGCGGCAGAAAGACCGCCGCAGCCCCAAAGAATTGCCGACGGTATCGTATCTGCGGTAGCATCCGTGCCGCAACAATACGACCGGTTCGGGTAGCTTCTCCCCTGATCGATGTCGTTCGGCCGCACCGCCATGAACCTCTCCTCCGTCTGCTCGGGTCTTGGCTCCCGCCTCTGGCGGATGGTGGCCACGACCTACGCTCCCCAGAATGCCTTCACCGGCTATCGCAGCCGCGAGGTCACCCAGCAGGATCCGCGGGCGGTGGTGACGGTCGCGGTGCCGTCGGCCACGGAAAGCCGCCGCGTGTTTGGCGTGGACGTGGCCAAACACGGCATCCAGCCGGTGTGGCTGCGGATCGAGAACCGCTCTCCTGGCAGCCTGCGGCTGCAGATGGTGAACATCGATCCGCGCTACTTCACGCCGCTCGAGGCGGCCGGGGTCAACCACTTTTCAATCGGCCGTCGGCTGTCGGCGTTTGGGGCGATGAGTTGGCTCTTTTATCCGGTGCTGGCCCTGATGCCACTCAAGCTGATCACGGCCTCCTTTGCCAATGGCCGGATGGACGATGAGTTTCGGCGGCGAGGCTTCCGCCTGACACCGATCGGTGCCGGTGAGACGGCGGAGGGTTTCGTGTTCACGACGGTCGACCTCGGCACGAAGGTGGTGCACGTGCGTCTCACGCCGCTGGAGCCGCTGCGGCAGAGCATCGCCCGGCTGCTGCGGCCAGCCACGGCGGCTCCGCCGCTCGAACCCCCGGTCGACCTCACGTTCACCATGCCGGTGCCGGGCATTGCGGCCGACTACCTCGACCGCAACTTCGCGACGATCCGGCCGGCCGACACCGTGGAGCCCTGCACGGTCGACGACCTCGTGCCGAAGCTCGAGGCGATGCCCGCCGCCACGGGCAATGCCGGAGGCACGCGGCCGGGGGATCCGGTGAACCTGGCGGTGATCGGCGACTTTGACACCCTGCTCGGGGCGTTCGCGGCCCGCTGGGACGAGAGCGAGACGATCTCGCTGGCAACCTGCTGGAAGACGGTGAAGGCGTTTCTGCTCGGGGCCAACTACCGCTACTCACCGGTCAGCTCGCTGCACCTCTTTGGCCGCGACCAGGACATCGCCCTGCAGCGGACGCGGCATTCGATCAACGAGCGGCTGCACCTGCGGCTTTGGCTCACGCCGCTCATGTTCGAGGGCCAGCCGGTGTGGGTGGGACAGGTGAGCCGTGACATCGGCGTGCGGTTCACGACGAAGGCCTGGAATCTGACGACGCATCGGATCGATTCCGACGTGGACGAGTCGCGTGACTACGTGATCGAAGATCTCCTGGTGGCGGGCCGGGTGAAGGCCGCGGGCTACGTGGCTGGCGTGGGGGCGTGCACGCCCGATGCTCCACGGCGAAACCTCACGGGCGACCCGTATTACACCGACGGCAAGCGGGCCGTGATTCTTCTCGCGCCGACGCGAAACACCTGACCTGCAGCCTGTCTGTGAGCGGTAGCCAGCTGCAACGAAAAAAACACCCCCGGTCTTTCGACCGGGGGTGTCTCGAAGATTTTCCTGACCAGCCGAGCACCCGCAGAGGTGTTCAGGATGGGACAGTGTCAGATACTAGAAGCCGGTGTCGAACACCTGCCCGTCGGTAGGATTGACGAGGCAGTGGAGGACCTTGAAGTCGACCGAAGTATTGACCGACTGCACGCTTCCATCGAACATGCCGAACAGGCAGACACCAGTGTGCTGGGTGTATGGCTCGTCGTTGGAACCCTGATTGTTCTTCGTGAAGTCACCCAGAGCACCGGTCGTACGGGCCGACGCACTCCGGATGTTGTTGTTGATAAGCGGCAATGTCCGCGGAACGGTGCTTTCCTCGGTCGGGGCGCCCGACCAGCCGCTGCCATTGTCGCTATCACACCAACGACCAGGAACCGTGGCCGGCTTCCCAGACACGTAATCAAAACCTGCATCGCCACCGACGTTAGCGCCACCCTCGACCCAACTGGCATCGGTCGATGACATCAGAATCGGGACGCCGTTTTGCAGTTCATACCACTTCGTCCCCAGGCCGAGCTGGAGGTAACGCTTGCCTGCGTAGAAACCATCGCGGCTGGCAGCCTCGGTGAAGGCTACGGACTTGGTTGTGCCGTCGGTGATGTTGGCAATCGTCTTCTTCGTCATGCCGGAGAGGCCACCCTCGAAGTAGTTGGCTTGCGTCTTGACCCGCTTTCCTGTGGCCAATTCGATGTCGGTGTACGCGAGAACCATGTAGTCGGTGACACCGAAGTATCCACCGGTCGCCGGATTGGGGCCACCGCCGGCTTCCGGCGTCTGGCTGCTGGAGGGGCAACGGTACAGCGGGATGTTGGCCCCGGACAGCGAGCAGTTGTTGTTGCCAGCAGTCGACCAGTAAGGACGACGGACGTCCCACTTGGCGGAGATGGCGGTGTTCTCGGTGTAGGCCAGCATCTGCTGGAAAAACGACTGCATCATCTGAACGTCAGTGGAAGACGAAGAAGTGGTCCAGATCTTGGTTTCGCCGGAGGTGGGCATGTACCGGTTGGAACTTTCGAAATTGGCGATACCGAGGCTAATCTGCTTGACGTTGTTGCCGCAGGCCATCCGGCGGGCCGCTTCGCGGGCCGACTGGACGGCGGGCAGCAGCAGGCCGACGAGCGTGCCGATGATGGCGATCACCACGAGCAGTTCCACAAGTGTGAAACCAGCACGGGGTGCGAAGAAATCCGAAGATCGACGCATGGAAAAACTCCTTGGAAAATAAATAAAACACAATGAAAAAAGCCGGCACGTGGCTTCGTAGAGACCCCGCCCCCCCGCCGCCGCACCGGATCCATCTGTTGGAGCCACGTGGACGATCGAGGATGGTCGGAAACTCCGTCGAGCCGCTACCGAAAACCCTAAACAAAACGGTTTATAAGCGGCTTTGGCTAGCATTCCGCGAGGATTGCGTGAGGATTGTGTGAGCAAAAACGGCCGTTGCGGCGGCAGCCTTTTTGAACGCGGCGAGGGG